>ERZ1027054.671-NODE-671-length-15508-cov-10.434090_pt1 | contig 15508 bp, 18 predicted proteins | sample MGYA00519284_ERZ1027054 | MGnify/ENA primary metagenome ERZ1027054 (study PRJEB26926, sample SAMN06164568) | human gut metagenome | biome: ENVO:00009003; feature: ENVO:2100002; material: ENVO:00002003 | host: Homo sapiens | place: USA | collected 2012 ... | reverse complement strand
GTCAGATGTGTATAAGAGACAGCCTCCCTACCTCTGGCCCAGCGGAGCGTCTTTGCACGCTTGCGGCAAGCAGAAACTTCCCCGCGGAGCACATTCTAAATCGTTCATCCCGTCAGCCAGCAGAGCTGCTGCACGGTAAGCCGGGGCTGCAAGGCGCGGTTGACGCTGCCCGCCAGCAGCGCCGCGCCGTGGGCGATGACGCTGTCCAGTGCGCGGGGCGTGACCACAAGGTCTGCGCCCTCCTGCGCTTGCATCAGGGTGGGGATGCCTGCCGCCACCACCGGCACGCCCACGGTGTCCCGGGTCAGGTGGCGGGTGTGGTCGGCCTGCGCCGGGTAAAGCCCCGAGTCCGAAAACTGCACCGTGCGCCCCAGCCGCTGCCCCTCGGCAGAGCAAAGACTGTCCACGCAGACCACCGCCGCCGGGCGCAGCTGCCCCACCAGCGCCGCCGCCAGCTGCTGAAGCGAAAGCCCGGTGGCTGCCGCCACCCCGGGCGCAACGGCTGCCACCGGGCGCAGGCCCCGCACCGGCGGGGCAGCGCCCGCGCCCATAGTAACAAGGATGCGCTGCACCGTGCGCGGGCCAAGGGCATCGGCGGTGATGCGGCGGTTGCCCACCCCCAGCACCAGCACAGGGCCTTTGGGCGGCAAAAGGGCGCGCAGCTCCCGGGCGCACACCTCGATGACGGCGGCGTCCCGCTCGTCCAGCACGCTGACGCTGGGCATTTCCAGCGTGACATACCTGCCCCGGGGGCGGCTGAGCCCCTCGCGGGCAACTTCTACCCGTGTCACCGTCACCCCGCCGTGGCGGGCGGTGGCCAGCCGCACCCCTGCGGGCAGGGGCTGCGCCGCGCCGCTGAACAGCTCGTCGGCCATATCCGTAGTACGCATTTCCACACTCTCCGTTCCTTTTTGGGGCAAAAGCCCGCTTTCTTGCCGGAAAGTATGGGAAAAATAAAACTTTTCCAAACAAAAATTAAAAAAACGCTTGCGCTGGTACGCGAAATATGGTATCATAGGGTGCGCTGTTATAGGTAGCCAAGGAGGTGGAACGAATGCCTAACATCAAATCTCAGAAGGACCGCGTCGTGCAGGCTGCTGCAGAGCAGGCTCACAACAAGGCCATTAAGACCAACCTGAAAACAGTCGTCAAGAAGGCAGACGCTGCCATCGATGCGAATGCCGCTGACAAGGACGCAACCGTCCTGGCTGCTGTTTCCGCGATCGACAAGGCTCGCGCTAAGGGTGTCATCAAGAAGAACACCGCCAGCCGCAAGATCAGCCGTATGGCAAAGCGTGCTAACAAGAACGCTTGATCGCGCAGTTTGATTGACGAACAAAACCTCTGTACCGGGTATCCGGCACAGGGGTTTTTGTTTTTTGTCCGGGCCTTACGCCCCGCACAGCGCGGCAAGGCTTTGCCGCTGCACCGGCTCCAGCAGCTGCTCCGGCGGCAGGGGCTGCGGCGGCACCATCCACCACACCGCCCACGCTGCAGGGACTACCGCCGCCAGCGAAAGCCCCGGGTACAAAAGTGCCGGCTCGTGCAGCCACGGGCTGCCGGGCGGCAGCACCAGCGCTGTGCACAGACACAGCGCCGCCCACAGCTCCCACAATACGGTCTGTCCGCTGTGTTTCATGCGCTTCACCTCCGTTTTGCCCCCAGTTTACCAGCCGCCGGGCGCAAAATATAGCGAAGCAGCGCAGACAAGCAGCACTTTCCCGCAAGCCGCAAATATCTCCTATTCAGTTCTGGTCGTGGCTTTTGCCCACAAGGCTGCACACCACGCCGCAGACAAGGCTTGCGGTGATGCCCGCAGAAGCCGCAGTCAGCCCGCCGGTCAGGATGCCGATAGCACCCTTTTCCGCCACGGCGGTACGCACCCCCTTTGCCAGCAGATGCCCGAAGCCCAGCAGCGGCACGCTCGCCCCCGCACCGGCAAACTCTGCCAGCGGCGCATACAGCCCCACCGCCGAAAGTACCACTCCCGCCACCACATAGCCGGTCAGGATGCGTGCCGGGGTCAGCTTTGTCAGGTCGATGAGCAGCTGCCCCACCGCGCAGAGGACACCGCCCACTAAAAACGCCCACAGATAGTTCATTTCAGCTCTCCTTTTCCGGTGCGGTCAGTTCCACCAGATGTGCCACCGCCGGGATGCTCTCCTTCTGCAAAAAGGTGGTCTGGCTCATCAGCGCCCCGGTGGCGATGAACAGCACCCGGCGGCTGCCGCGGCGCAGCAGTTTTGGCAGGATATGCGCGCAGAGCACGGCGGCGCAGCAGCCCGCGCCCGAACCGCCGCTTTTTACCCGCTGCTCCTCGGCATCGTAAAGCAGACAGCCGCAGTCCGCGTGGTTTTTCAGCAGCAGCCCCTCTGCTGCCAACAGCTCCCGCAGCATCTGACTGCCTACCAGCCCAAGGTCGCCGGTGTAGATGCAGTCAAAATCCCGCAGTTCTGCATGGGTATCGGCAAGATAATGCAGCAGGGTGGCGGCTGCTGCCGGTGCCATGGCTGCGCCCATGTTGTTGATATCCTTAATGTTATAATCCTGCACCCGCCCAAGAGTGGCGGCGGCAATGCCCACCCCCTGCCCTGCCGGACGCAGCAGGCAGCACCCGGCGGCGGTAGCCGTCCACTGGGCGGTAGGGGTGCGCACCGCGCCGTAACTCAGCGGGGTGCGGAACTGACGCTCTGCCGCGCAGAAATGGCTGGAGGTCATGGCCAGCAGGTTCTGCGCCACGCCGCTGCTGCACAGTGCCGCGCCCAGCGCCAGCGCCTCGGCCATGGTGCTGCACGCGCCAAACAGCCCCGCAAAGGGCACGCCCAGCTCCCGCAGCGCGTAGCCGGAGGCGGTGCACTGCGCCTGCAAGTCCCCTGCCAGCGCAAGGTCCACCCGCTCTGCGGGCAGAGACGCCTTTTGCAGGCAGAGCCGCGCCGCCCGCAGCTGCAATTGCTTTTCGGCGGCTTCCCAGCTGCGCTGTCCCAGCCGGTTGTCGGTGGTCAGTTCATCAAAGCCCGCCGCCAGCGGGCCATCGCTCTCTTTTTTGCCGCCAACCGCCGCCTGTGCGGCGATGACCGGCGGGGTGTGGAACAACAGGGTATCGCCCCGACGCTCTGTCATAAAAAATTTCTCCCTTTCTGCAAAAAATGCCCCGGAACGTGCTATACTGTTGCTGCGGCGCTGCAATATCCGGCGGGGCTGTTCCGTATTATAGGATAGAAACCCCCAGCAGCCACAGCACCACACCGTACACCACCGCCGCCAGCGTGCCGTACACGATGACCGGCCCGGCGATGAGGAACATCTTGGCTCCCGTGCCCGGCACCCGTCCCTCGGCCTTGAACTCAATGGCCGCGCTGACCACCGCGTTGGCAAAGCCGGTGATGGGCACCAGCGACCCCGCCCCGGCCTTTGCCGCCAGCTTCTGGTACCAGCCCAGCGTGGTCAGCACCGCCGAGAGCAAAATCAAGGTGCAGCTGGTCAGGGTGCCTGCCGTTTCGGCGTCCGCGCCCTGCCGCAAAAACTGCTGGCGCAGCCCTTCGCCCAGCAGACAGATGCCGCCGCCTACACAGAACGCCCACAGGCAGTCTGCCAGAAGCGGCGAATGCGGCCCCGCCTTCTGCACCCGGCGTGCGTATTCCTGCGCTGTCATCTTCATCTTCCCGCGCCCCCTTTTGCGGATAGTCTGCCCGGGGCGGCGGGTGCTTATCCTTTTTTGCGAAAGAAGGTATAGTCTATGCGTTCTTCCCATCATCGCAACCATCACGCCCGGCGTCTGCTCTGCCTGACGGCGCTGGCCTGCTTTGTGGCGGGCGGCGCTGCCTACGCCTGCACCCGCAAAGCTGCGGTGCCGCAGCTGCCCGAGCTGCCTGCCGAGAGCCTTGAGCAGCCCGCCGAATACGGCGTGCAGCAGAGCACCCTTACCGCCGCACAGGCGCAGGCCATCCTGGACGACCCCCGCATGATTCTTGTGAGCCGCACCCACCCGATAACGGAGAACTACCCCGTCGAGACCAAGGAATGCGGCTCGGCTACCGCCATCAACAAGACTTTGCAGACCGAAGCCGCCGATGCCTTTCTCTCCATGCAGGCCGCTGCCGCCAAGGACGGCGTGGATGTGCGGATGCAGAGCGGCTACCGCAGCGTCAGCTACCAGAAAAAGCTGTACGACAACAAGACCCAGTACTACCGCGACAAGGGTCTGAGCGAAGCCGCCGCCCGGGAAAAGGCGGCTGTCATCGTGAACCCGCCGGGCTGCTCGGAACACAACTGCGGCCTTGCCGCCGACCTGAACAGCCCGGAGCACACCACCCTTGACACCGGCTTTGCCGACACCGCCGCTTTCCGCTGGCTGTGCGAAAACGCGGAGCAGTACGGCTTTATCCTGCGCTACCCCAAGGAAGCCGAAAGCGTGACCGGCATCACCTACGAGCCGTGGCACTGGCGCTATGTGGGCCCGGAAAACGCCGCCCTGCTCAACCAGAGCGGCCTGTGTCTGGAGGACGCCATCGCCGTTTTGCAGCGCATTGCCGCCGGGGAGACCGTGACCGGTTAAAATCCGATGAAAACTGCCGGAAAACCCTGTGGGGTGCGTTGCAATTTACCTGCTGTTATGGTAAGATAAATACAGTCTGCCCGTGTGCGCGATACCGCCCCGGGCTGTGACAAATGAATTCAACAAAAGAAGGAATATTTTATGATAAACCGCACAAAACTTTCTGTGATCGCCGTCAGCGCCGTGCTGGCTGTTGCCCTGACCGGCTGCGGCGGCAGCGCTTCTTCCGCGCCGTCCTCCGTGTCCAGCGCCTCTGCCTCTGCACCGGCTTCCAGCACTGCCGCCCCGGCGGCGGATACCGCTGAAAACGGCACCGCCGATCTGGGCAGCGCCGTGGAGTCCCTGCTGGCTGCCAACCCCATCTCCAACCAGTTCGAGATCGCCGCCATGAACATCGAGTACGACTTCGGCCTGAAGGCGGAGGACGTAGCCGCCTACAAGGGCGTGAAGAGCAACGACAACGGCGATGCCGGCCTTGTGCTGGTGGTGGAAGCCGCTTCCGGCAAGGCACAGGACGTGGTGACCGCGCTGGAAAGCTACAAGCAGGATCAGGTGGCTTTCTACGGCAACTACGCCGAGTTTGCACAGGCACAGAGCAACGTGGAAAACGCCATCATCTCCTCCAAGGGCGACCGAGTGGTCATGGTGATCGCCTCTAACGAGTGCTCCGCAGACCTGAACAGTGCTGTGGACAGCGCCCTGAACAGCTGAATCTGATCTTCTGAGCCGGTGCCATCTGCGGCATCGGCTTTTTTCAGTAGAAACCCCTGATGAGGGGGATTTCTGCTGAAAATGCGCCCGCATCCGTCATGCCATCTTCCCCCCGGCCTGGGGAAGGCTGAGTTTGTAATTCCGTGTAAAAAAGGAGGCTGACCCCTTGGTTTTCAGCACCATCATCTTCCTGTTCCGCTTTTTGCCCATCACGCTGGCGCTGTACTATCTTGCCCCCGCAAAACTGAAAAGCACCGTGTTGTTTTTGTGCAGTCTGGTGTTCTACTGCTGGGGCGAGGTGCGCTTTTTCCCGGTCATGGTGGCGCTTATCCTCATCAACTATCTCAGCGGCCTTGCCATCGAACATTTTGATGCAAAGCCCGCGCTGCGCCGCTTTTTTCTGCTGGTGGCGCTCATTGGCAGCTTAGGGATGCTGTTCTACTTCAAGTACGCAAACTTTGTGCTGCGCAGCGCAAACGCCCTGCTGGGCACCGCCTTTGCCGAAATTCAGGGCATCGGCACCTTGCCGCTGGGCATCAGCTTCTACACCTTCCAGACCCTTTCCTACTCCATCGACGTCTACCGCCGGGATGTAAAAGCCGAGCGCAATATCATCAACTTCGGCGCTTATGTGGTCATGTTCCCGCAGCTCATCGCGGGGCCTATCGTCAAGTACCGGGATGTCTCCGACCAGCTGCACGTCTACAAGCACCGCTATAACCTCAAGCAGATTGAAGAGGGCATGACCCTGTTCACCTTCGGTCTTGCCAAAAAAGTGCTGCTGGCAGACGCCGTGGGCGCGCTGTGGACGGACATTATCGGGGTAGCCGACAGCCCCTCCACCACCTTTGTGGGGCTGGCAAACGCTTCCACCCCGCTGGTGTGGCTGGGCATCATCGCATACAGCTTGCAGCTGTACTTCGATTTTTCCGGCTACTCCCTCATGGGCATCGGCATGGGCAAGATGCTGGGCTTCGACTTCCCCGCAAACTTCAACTACCCCTATATCTCCGCCTCCATCACCGAGTTCTGGCGGCGCTGGCACATGACCCTGTCCGGCTGGTTTAGGGAGTATGTGTATATCCCGCTGGGCGGCAACCGCAAGGGGCTTAAGCGGCAGATTTTAAATCTATTCATCGTGGAGCTGCTCACCGGCATCTGGCACGGTGCGAACTGGAACTTTATCTGCTGGGGTCTTTACTACTTTGTGCTGCTGGCGGTCGAAAAGCTGTTTTTGCTGCCCTACCTGAAAAAAGGAAGGGTGTGGCCGCATCTCTACACCCTGTTCCTCGTGGTGGTGGGCTGGGCGATGTTCGTGGGCAACGACACCGGCGTGTCCTTCGGGCTGCTGTTCCAGAAGCTCTTTATCCCCTCCGGCGGGGTGTCGCCGCTGTATTTCCTGCGGAATTACGGCGTGCTGCTGGCGGTAAGCGTGGTGTGCTGCACCCCGCTGATCGAAAAGCTGTGGGACGTGCTGCGCAAAAACGTAGTCACCCGCTGCGCCGCCATCCTGACGCTGCTGGTGGTCTCCACCGCCTATGTGGTGGGCAGCACCAACAGCCCGTTCCTGTATTTTAACTTTTAAGGAGGCGGGAAGATGTCCAAACACGAGAAAAAGACCTCCTCCCTTTTGCACTACCCGGTGCTGGTGGTGTTCAGCCTGTTTTTCATCGGGCTGTTCGCGCTGGATATGGTCACCCCGGACCGCAGCTACAGCGAGCTGGAGAACACCACCCTCAGCCAGCGCCCGGCGCTGACCCAGTTCACCGCCAAGGGGCTGAACAGCTACTTTACCGCCTACACCAAATACGTCAAGGATCAGGTGGCGGGGCGCGACCAGTGGATCAGCCTGCAAAGTGTGGTGGAAACCACTCTGCTGCAAAAGCAGCAGAACGGCGGCATCCTGCTGGGCAAGGAGCACATGATGTTCCCCCGCACCTACGGGCTGCTTTCCAGCGAGGAGCGCACCCTGCCCAAAAACACCGCAGCGCTCACCAGCCTGTGCCAGCGCTACCCGGGCAAGGTGAATGTACTGGTGGCACCCGCTGCCAGCGATATCTATAAAGAGAACGTGCCCGCAAACGCCCCTTTGCTGGACGAGGACGGCTACCTTGACCAGCTTTCCGCTGCGGTGCAGGCGGCGGGCGGCAGCTTTGTGGACGTGCGCCAGACCCTTACCGCCCACAAGAGCGAGTATATTTATTACCGCACCGACCACCACTGGACGAGCCTTGGCGCCTACTACGCTTACAGCCAGCTGTGCCAGACCCTTGGCCTTACCCCCTTTGATACCGCCGCCCACACCGCGCTGACCGCCGACGGCTTTTACGGCACCCATTACGCCAAGGCGCGCACATGGAACGCCGTGCCGGACGTGATCACCTACTACGACCTTGCCAACACCCTGACCGTATGGAACGTGACGGCGGCAGGCCAGCCCACCGAGGGGCAGACCACCGGCCTGTACGACACAGATAAGCTCGCCGTCTATGATAAATACGCCATGTTCCTGCACGGCAACAACGGTTTAAGCCGGGTGCAGGGCAACGGCAGTGGGCGCATCCTTGTCATCAAGGACAGCTACGCCAACTGCTTTGTGCCCTACCTGACCGCCAACTACGCCGACATTGACGTGGTGGATTTCCGCAACTACAACTACGGCTTGGACAAGCTGATCGCCGATAACAGCTACGACCAGATCCTTGTACTGTACAATTTTGACAGTTTCAAGAGCGACCCCTACCTCTACCGCGCCGGGGTGACGGGGTAAAATAACCAACTGCCGAAATTATTGCAGTCTATTTTCACAAATTTATAGCCGCAATTTCATGCGTCCCGCCAGTTTTTGCACAGATGTGCCAAAACCCCTTGATAAAATCCGACCACTGTTGTAGAATGACCATATAGAGAACAATGCTCTATCGGCCTTGGGTATGGACGCCGGGGAATCGGGATGCAATGCGGCATTCCCCCTTGACAAAGGAGTATTGAAGATGAAAAAGATGAATTATCCCGCAGATTATGCGGTACTTTCCAACGAAGAAATGACCTATACCACCGGCGGCGGCGCAGTGGATAATGCTGCCGGTCTCGCCACTACCGCCGCAACGGTCGTAGGTGCTGTGGTGCTGGCCTCCAGCTATATCTGGGGCATCAAGCAGGCACGCACCTGGCTGCAGCAGGACGGCAACAAGGACGGCAACTTCTTTACCGTGATGGGCCGTGCCACCGATGCCATTGCTGCCGATATGGGCAAATCTGCCGGCAACTTTGTACGGGACGCCGTTTCCGCCACCATGGTAGTGGCACTGGCTCCCCTGAGCGCCATTCTGCTGGTCGTGCGCTGAGACCCTTTATTCAGAAAAAGCGGTGCGTTTTTGGGTGCACCGTTTTGGATAGCTTTGTTTCAAAAGGAGTGTTATTATGGAAAAAATGATGATGCCCGCGTATTACAACGTCCTGTCCACTGAGGAAATGACCTACACCGAAGGCGGCGCTACTGCTACCATGTCTGAGGCTCTGCTGTGCTGGCTGATTCCTCCGTACGGCTGGTTCAAAGGCGTGACCGCTGTCCGCGACTACCGCCGTAAGAACCCCAACACTTGGATGGAGAAGGGTCTGGATGCTCTGGCTACTGATATGGAGAAGAGCACTGCCAACACCATCCGCGACCTCGCCTGCGCTGCATGGTTCGTCACTTCAACCGCTTCTGGTGTCGGTCTGGTCATCAACGCAGCGATCATCCTGCTCTGATCCATCTTATCTCATAAGACGGATCGGAGTACACCAAAGAACAAAGCAGGCGGAGGCGCTGCCCGAAAGGGCAGCGCCTCCGCTGTTTTTATAGTTTCAAACACAAAAAACGGCGGCACGCTCCGATGGAACGCGCCGCCGTTTGGTTTTTTATAATACAATCAACCCGGGTATCGTGCCTTTTTTCAGCAAGCGGTATCTCCAAAAAATGGTTTTACTGTATTGGGCGAAAGCCCGCTGCGCTGTGCTTTCTCCTGTTCGTAGGTCACACGGGTCGCTTCCTCCACAAAGGCTCTGACCTCCGGCGTTGCCGTAGACCATGTAACATTGAAACGGCGACAAACCTGATAAAACGTGCGATAAAACGCCTCCCGTTCCGGGTCACGCTGGAAATACTCTTTTGCATCCATCGAAAACACCTCACTTCAAATACGTCACAAAGATATTCATAGCCGCCTCGCCAGACAGTTCATAACGCGGCGCTCCGCCAAAACTCGGCAGTGGGCACGCGCCATAATCCCGGATATAGTGTTCTGCCAATTCCGGAACCTTTGCTTCAAATGTGACCGTCCCGCCACATCCATGATCGATCGACAGCTTGATACCGTAGGCAATCAAAACCCGTCCGATTCCCTGATATCTTTTGGAATGACCAACAATTGTCGGGTTGCTTTCCGGCTGGCTTTCAATATAGGTGATGTGCACCATCACATCATTTTCCAGTATTTCATACGCTGCCAGTGCAACCAATTCGCCATCCGTTGTTTTTAACGCATACTTTTCAAAAGCATCCTTCTGGATATAGGCAGACATCCAACTCGTCTGCCATACAGGCTCTTTTTCCGTCTGTGCCGCATCTGCTTTTTTCATGCGTGTGATCCGCACACCTATTTTCTGTTCATCATCTGTTTTCAGAATAAACGGTATAAACCTTGCCATATAAACCTCTTTCCCAAATGCGGCGTCCCGAATCATCAGTTATATTATACTCGATTCTGTGTAGATTTTCAACAAAAACAAAAATCCCCTGAGCTGCTGTTCCCGGCAGCTCAGGGGATTTCATACCTTATGCGTTGAACATATCCTTCAGCTTTTTGAAGAAGCCCTTACGCTTTTCGTAATTTTCTTCTTTCAAAGTGCCCTCAAATTTCTTCAGGGCATCGCGCTGTGCCTTGTTCAGCTTTTTGGGGATCTCCACCTCGCACTTGACGTACATATCGCCGCGGCCACGGCCATTCAGGTACTGGATGCCCTTGCCACGCAGGCGGAAGGTGGTGCCGCTCTGGGTGCCCTCGGGCACGGTGTACTCCACCTTGCCGTCAATGGAGGGTACGGTGACGCTGTCGCCCAGCACGGCCTGACTGTAGGTGATGGGCACGGTGACCCACACATCGTAGCCGTCGCGCTGGAACACCTCGCTGGGGCGCACGCTGACCATGACGATGACATCACCGGCGGGGCCGCCGTTGGTACCGGCATCGCCCATGCCGCGCAGTGCAAAGCTCTGGTCGTCGTCGATGCCCATGGGGATGGACACCTCCAGCGTCTTTTTGGTAGCCACCTTGCCGCTGCCGTGGCAGACCTTGCAGGGGTTCTTTACCAGCTTGCCCTTGCCGCCGCAGCGGGAGCAGGGCTGCTGGGTCTGCATCACGCCAAAGGGGGTGCGCTGCTGGCGGATGACAAAGCCGCGTCCGCCGCAGTCCGGGCAGGTCTCTGGGCTGCTGCCGGCGGCGCAGCCGGAGCCGTGGCACGCAGTACACTCCTGCTGACGGGTGATGGTAATGTTCTTCTTGCAGCCGTGCACGGCCTCGTCAAAGCTCAGGGTGATGCGCACCCGGATGTCCTGACCCTTGCGGGGGGCGTTGGGATTTGCCTGACGGGACGAGCCGCCGAAGCCGCCAAAGCCGCCGCCGAAGATATCGCCAAAAATGTCGCCCAAGTCCACACCGTCGCCGCCAAAACCGCTGAAGCCGCCGGGGCCGCCGCCGTTCTGTGCTGCATAAGTGGGATCAACACCGGCAAAGCCGTACTGGTCGTACAGCTGGCGCTTTTTCGGGTCCGAAAGCACCTCGTTTGCCTCGTTGATCTCCTTGAACTTTGCCTCGGCGTCCTTATCGCCGGGGTTATAGTCCGGGTGGTACTTCATGGCAAGCTTGCGGTATGCCTTTTTGATCTCGGCATCGCTTGCGCCCTTGGATACCCCCAGCACTTCGTAATAATCACGCTTTTCCTGTGCCATATCCACTCACCTCTCCGGGAACGCCCTCTCCGGGTAACGCCCCGGTCGGTTCCTCCTGTTCAAAAGCTCCCGCTTCGGTCTTTCGCAGCTGTTGTCTGCGCCCTCATCCGTCATGCCGCTTCGCGTCATGCCACCTTCCCCCGTCCGGGGGAAGGCTTTTGCGGCAGCGAGATCTCTTTTACTTATAAACCAGCAAGAGCCGCTCCGGCCTAAACCGGAGCGGCTTTTGCTTTATTGCGCGTGTGCCCGCCGGTTTGGCCGGACACAGCGCTTTGTTTCAGACTTAGACTTCCTTGAAGTCGGCATCCACAACGCCGTCATCGTTGGGCTTTGCGTTGGCTGCGCCTGCGTCAGCACCGGGCTGTGCACCGGCGGCCTGCTGTGCGGCAGCGGCTGCCTGATACATCTTCTCGAACACCTGGCTCAGGGCTTCCTGCTTTGCCTTGATGTCGTCCACGTTGCCGGACTGGACAGCGGTCTTGAGGTCAGCAAGCTTTGCCTCGGCATCGCTCTTCACGTCTGCGGGCAGCTTGTCGCCGTTCTCCTTCAGCATCTTCTCGGTCTGGAACACCATCTGGTCGGCACCGTTGCGGATATCGACCTCTTCACGCTTCTTCTTATCGTCGGCAGCAAACTGCTCAGCTTCCTTCACAGCCTTGTCGATGTCCTCCTTGGACATATTGGTGGAAGCGGTGATGGTGATGTTCTGCTCCTTGCCGGTGCCCAGATCCTTAGCGCTGACCTTCACGATGCCGTTGGCATCGATATCGAAGGTAACTTCGATCTGAGGCACACCACGGGGAGCCGGAGCAATACCATCCAGATGGAACACACCCAGACTCTTGTTGTCGCGGGCAAACTCACGCTCACCCTGCAGCACGTTGACCTCAACAGAGGGCTGGTTGTCGGCTGCGGTGGAGAACACCTGACTCTTGTGGGTGGGGATGGTGGTGTTGCGGTCGATGATCTTGGTGCACACGCCGCCCAGAGTCTCAATACCGAGGCTCAGCGGGGTGACATCCAGCAGCAGCAGACCCTTCTTCTCGCCGTTCAGAACACCGCCCTGAATAGCAGCACCGACAGCCACGCACTCATCAGGGTTGATGCCCTTGAAGGGCTCGCAGTTCAGTTCCTTCTTCACTGCATCGTAGACAGCGGGGATACGGGTAGAACCACCGACCATCAGCACCTTCTTCAGGTCGGAAGCGCGCAGACCTGCATCCTGCAGAGCCTTGCGCACGGGGGTCATGGTGCGATCGACCAGATCAGCGGTCAGCTCGTTGAACTTTGCGCGGGTCAGGGTCATATCCAAGTGCTTGGGGCCGGTAGCATCGGCGGTGATGAAGGGCAGGTTGATCTGGCTGCTCATTGCGCTGGACAGCTCGATCTTAGCCTTCTCGGCAGCTTCCTTCAAACGCTGTGCAGCCATCTTGTCCTTGCGCAGGTCGATGCCGTTCTCGGTCTGGAAGGCGTCTGCCATCCAGTCGATGATGCGCTGGTCGAAGTCATCGCCGCCCAGATGGGTATCGCCGTTGGTGGCCAGAACCTCGGTAACGCCGTCGCCCATCTCGATGATGGACACATCGAAGGTGCCGCCGCCCAGGTCGTAGACCATGATCTTCTGGTCGTCCTCTTTATCCACACCGTAAGCCAGAGCAGCTGCGGTGGGCTCGTTGATGATACGGCGGACGTTCAGGCCGGCAATGGTGCCTGCGTCCTTGGTGGCCTGACGCTGGCTGTCGTTGAAGTAGGCAGGCACAGTGATGACAGCCTCGGTAACGGTCTCGCCCAGATAAGCCTCAGCATCAGCCTTCAGCTTCTGCAGGATCATAGCGCTGACCTGCTGGGGAGTGTACTCCTTGCCGTTCAGGGTCACCTTATGGTCGGTGCCCATCTGACGCTTGATGGAAGAAACGGTGTTGTCGGGGTTGGTGATAGCCTGACGCTTTGCAACCTGACCTACCAGACGGTCGCCGGTCTTGGTGAAGCCGACAACGGACGGGGTGGTGCGGGCGCCCTCAGAGTTGGCGATAACAACAGGCTCGCCGCCCTCCATAACAGCCACGCAGCTGTTGGTAGTACCAAGGTCGATACCAATAATCTTACTCATAATGAATTCTCCTCTCGAAAGAACAAATCTTGTTTATATGATGCTTATGATGATGTCAAGCGGATGTTATTGCAAACTCCCTTGCGGGAGGTTCGGCTTGTTTATTCGGCCACCACAACGGTTGCATGGCGGATAATCTTGTCACCCAGCTTGTAACCCTTCTGGAAAACGGTGACCACCGTGCCGCTCTCCTGCCCGTCCGGGGCGGGGATCTGCTGCACAGCATTCATAAAGTTGGGGTCAAAGGGCTTGCCCAGCACCTCGATCTCCTCCACATGGAGGGCGTCCAGTGCCTTTGCCGCCTTATCCAGCGTCATGACCACGCCCTTTTTGTAATTCTCATCGGTGGTGGGGGCGTTGGCAGCCATATCCAGCGTATCCAGAATGGGGATGATCTTTTCCACTGCATGGGAAACACCGTCGCCAAACTTCTGGTCGGCCTCGCGGGTGGAGCGCTTGCGGTAGTTGTCGTACTCGGCAGCCATGCGCAGCAGCTGATCCTTGGCCTGTGCAGCGTTCTTTTCCGCTGCATCCAGCTTTGCCTTAACGGCTTCCAGCTCCCGGGCCTTCTTGTTGAACCAGCCGCCGTCCTTCTTCTTGTCCTCTTCGGTGGCAGCTTCGGCAGCAGCCTGTTCGGGCGCTGCGGCAGCGGTCTTTTCCTCGGGGGCAGTCTCCGGCTGCTCGGTCTCGGGCACCGTGTTCTTTGCTTCTTCGCTCATTCCAGATCCTCCTTATAGATCACAGTCCGCCGTGGTACGGCAGCCTGCGGGGTGTCTTTTCGTTTACCGCTCATGCCCTCGCCCAGCTGGTCTGCAAACTCGTGCAGCAGGGGCATCAGCTTCTGGAAGGGCATCCGGGTGGGGCCGATCAGGGCAATGGAGCCACACAGCCCGCCGCCTACCAGATACCGGCCGCTCACGATGCACAGCCCGGGGATCTGCGGTTCCAGATCCTCGCCCAGCAGCACGCTTTCGCTGCGGTTTTCCGGGGGTGCGATCAGGCTTGCGGCCTGTTCCTCGTCGTTCAGCAGGGTAAGGATATCACCCACCCGGCCGTCCAGCTGCGGCCAGTCCAGCAGGTACTGCTCGCCGCCCAGAAATACATGGGGCTTTACGCTGTCCTGCAAAATTGCAGCTGCGGCGCTGACCACCGGCACAAGCTCCGGCGCGATCTGACTGCACAGCTCGCTGAGCATCCGGGTGGAAAGATCCACCGGTGCCACAAAGGTAAGGTTGCGGTTGAGCAGCGCCGCAAGGGCAGCTGCATTTTCCCGGGAAAGCCCGGTGCGTACCCGCGCCACCCGGGTGCGGACGTAACCGGCGGTGGTCACAGCCAGCACAGCGGCTGCGCTGCGGCCCACCTGCACCACCTCGTAATGGGCGATGCACAGATCCTCGGCGCAGGGGGTGCTGACGGCGGCGGTGCAGCCGCTGATGGCGGCCAGCGCCTTGGCAGCGCCCTGTGCCAGCTTTTCCGGCTCGTGGTCAAGGCTGGCGAACACCGCATCTACCCGGGCGCGGGTAACGCGGTCCAGCGGCTGATCATCGGTCAGCAGATTATCCAGATAATACCGGTAGCCCTTGGCGCTGGGCACGCGGCCCGCGCTGGTGTGGGGCTGCTCCAGCAAGCCCAGCTTTGTCAGCGCCGCCATCTCGTTGCGCAGCGTTGCGCTGGACACTGCCATATCAAAGTAGTTTGCCAGCACGCTGCTGCCCACCGGCTCGCCCTCAAGGCCATACAGCGCCACGATTGCCTGCAAGACCCGTTGCTTGCGTGCATCCATCGTCATAGCGCCTGCCTCCTTTTTGTATTGCTTTTGTTTGTTTAGCACTCCTTGTTCCTGAGTGCTAAGACCATTATAACCGTTTTTGCCCTGCTGTCAAGCCCTTTGCAAAAATGTTTATAAAGATTCATAATTCTGTCATAAAGGGGGTGTGAACTCCCTCAGTCAAAGCCTGCGGCTTTGCCAGCTCCCTCGGGGAGGGAGCCTTTGGCATGGTGGTACAGTTTCCGGCTCAAGCGCAAAGCTTGCGGGAGAGAACGCTCCCCCGGGGGAGCTGTCGCGCAGCGACTGAGGGGCTTTAAATGGAGAAGCGAAAAAAGCGTTAAAGCGATAGCGCCGACTGGCGCAGCGCTAGCT
>ERZ1027054.646-NODE-646-length-15861-cov-8.911046_pt1 | contig 15861 bp, 10 predicted proteins | sample MGYA00519284_ERZ1027054 | MGnify/ENA primary metagenome ERZ1027054 (study PRJEB26926, sample SAMN06164568) | human gut metagenome | biome: ENVO:00009003; feature: ENVO:2100002; material: ENVO:00002003 | host: Homo sapiens | place: USA | collected 2012 ... | reverse complement strand
CAATAGGCATGAACCCTTTGTTTCCTGCCTGGAAATGAGCATGGTCGGGGGCGGAAGCACCACATTTGGGACCGTTGTAGAAGATGGTGTAATCCGTCAGAGCCTCGGCCAGCTCCAGCATGTCGGTGAAGCGGGTGGCTATGCGTTGAGGGGTATGTGCCAGTTCCGGTACTGTCAGGTGGCGGGGGAAGATGGGGAACGGATTCACCAGAATATTGTAGTGTCCTCCGAACGGGATACCTTTCTGTACCGGCGGCAAATTGGCCGGGCACAGAAAGCATTTCCGTTTCAGGATGGACTTGGCATCCACTTTGGCACCGGAGGAAACGATGCGTGCGGGGTTGAACTGTACCTTATAAAGTATCCCGTTTACATTCAGCTCTTTCACCCGCACACCGGAGAGGGCGGCATAGTTGTTGCGTGCCGTCTCCCAGGATGCCAATTGTCCAGTCAGAAGATGGTGTATCGTTTGATTCATATCACTTGTTTTTGTTCATCGCTATGCGTGCCTGAAGTTCCCAGGTACGGATGCGGTCTTTGTAGAGGTTGTGTCCGTTCATTTTCACGATGTCCAGTGAGGCATCGGAGTTGTCGTCCCAACGGCGGCAGAGGTAGACCACGTCGTACACACGTCCTATCTGGTATTGGCGGGAGAAGTTCAGTCCCAGTGCATAGTCCTCGCCATAGCTGGTATTGGGTACTTTCACTTCGCGCAGCACCGGGGTATAGAAGGCGCGCGGGGCACCCAGACCGTTGATGCGGAGGGCGTTGTTGCGTCCGTTTGCCGGAGTCCATTCCTTGTGGTCGATGATGCCCGGAGCAATCATGTTCATGTTGAAGTCCGTCATCATATAGGTGCCTACTACCATGGCGCAGTTCTGCTCGTAGAAGGCGCGGACCATGATGGCGAGTGTATTTTCGTCTTTGTATACGTCATCGCTGTCCAGCTGCACGGCAAACTTGCCACACTTGGGGTGGTGTACACCTACATTCCAGCAACCGCCGATACCGAGGTCGTTGCGTTCGGGGACGATATGGATGAGGCGTTCGTCGTCCTTGAATTCGTCGATGGCCTCCGTTGTGCCGTCTGTGGAGTGGTTGTCGATGATGATAAGATTATATTTGAAGTCTGTCTTCTGCATCAGTACCGACTTGATGGCATCGCGGATGGTACGGATACGGTTGCGCACCGGAATGATGACCGAAGCTTCATACTCAAAGTTACCGGCAGAGAACTCAATCTTCTTGAACTCCGGTGCCAGATACCCCCCGATTTCTTTCAGATGTTCGGTACATGCCTGCTCCATCTCAATCTGGCGGTCACGGTTTTTGGGGTCTACATAGTCGAAAATCTTTTCGCCGCTCTTGCGGGTATCGTTTTCCACCTCGCTGTATAAGTATTCGTTGATATGTACCAAGTCTGAATGTTGGCTCAATTTCAAGCGCAGGTCGTAAAGTCCGGCGAAGTTGTAGTCAGACTTCATGTGTCCGGCGGCTTCCTTTAGTTTTTCGGTGTTGAAAAGGAGCAGGGAGCCAAAGTTGAAGTCATCCCTCAAGGAACCGAATTGGTAGTCGATTACCGGAGCGTTGCTCTGCTTGCCGTCTGCTATTTGGTAGTGGTCGGCATATACCATACCGGCGCTTGAATCTTCAAGGATGTGTATCATACGTTCCAGTGCAAACATACCCATTTCGAGCGTAGTCTCTTTGGTATAAAGCAATGTGTATTCTCCTTTGGCTGCATTAGCAATAGCTTTGAGAGTTGCACTGCTGTAGGGCATGTCAACAAACAATATTTCGCAGTCCGGGAGCGATTCCAGAGTGGCATCGGTCGTGATTAACCGGATTTCTTCTATAAGTCCTGTCGCCTGTAGGCTATTCACTGTTTTTTCTACTTGTTCTTTTCCTGCGTAGGGAAGAAAGCAACTGATTTTATTCATGATATATCTTTTAATTTTTAATTCTCAATTTTTAATTCTCAGAAGTCCCACTTCCCCGCTGGTTGCCGTGAATAGAACTTCGTGGCCGTTCAACGGAACTACGGTACTGATGAGTGAATTTCCTATTTTATGTTTCCACAGTACTTTGCCTGTTTTTCCTTCCAGTGCGAAGATAAGTCCTTCTTTGGTACTGCCAAACATTACCCCCTCTTTTTCCACTTGCATGGAGGGGGCATGCTCATAACCGAAACCTACATTGGTTGCCCACAACTCCCGCGGAGTATCTCCTTGAGCTGCATAGCAAACAATGCTGTCGTTCATCGTTTTGCTATAGATACGTTCACCGTCTTCGGAAAGTCCGATGGTCTCGCGCACCATGGACTGGAAGGTGCGCCACACGGTATTGCCCGTATGGATGTCTATGGCGGTCATGGCGCGTTGCGGGTCGGTAATGAATACTTTGCCGTCGGTGGCTACCGGCCATACGGCGGCTGGAGAGAAGTGCATACGGGTCAGTCCGCCCGTCCATTTCCATAGTTCATGCCCGTTTGCCTTGCTCAGGGCATACAGTGTATTGTCCCATGCGCCGAAGATAACTTTGTCTTCCGTCACCAACGGCTTGGTCTCGATGTAGCCCTTCACGCTGGTGTAGGCCCAGATTACTTTTCCCGTATGGATGTCTATGGCACGGAAAGTGGCGTCACTGGCACCGATGTATGCTCTGCCGTCTGCGATGGTCACGGCTCCGAGCACCGGTTCGGCGGCTTCTACCGTCCAGAGCAGGCTGCCGTCTTTGGCGTTCAATCCGTAGATGCGACGGTCAGCAGACCCGAATACAACGATACCCTCGCTTACGGCCGGAGTACCGACAATGCGCTTGCCGGATTCAAAGCTCCATAGCTTTTTACCGTTTTTCAGGGCGTAGGCTGTCAGCTGTCCCATATCGTCTCCTACGAACACTTTATCTTTTTCTACGGCGGGAGAGCAGTAAATGCCTGCGCCCGTCTGCACCATCCATTGCTCCTTTACTTGCGGATACTCCTTGTTGACCGAGAAGTCAGGATATTTCTCTGCCTTTCCGTTGCGGTCGTAATACTGTCCGGTCAGCGAGAATGCTGTCCACTGCTTCTTGGGCTCGCCGATACGTTGCGTGTATACCCGGATGGAATCCCCGGTTACTTCATAGATGCCGTAACCCGGTTTCCCTTCTTTGTCGCACAGGTTGCTGCGCATCAGTACGCCCGGAATGCCGTCGTAACGTAAATCCCGGTTGCTGTGGTAGTGCCCGCCGATAAACAAGCGCACGTTGTAGGGGCGGACGGCATCCGTCACCTCATACCAATTGTCCACATCACCTTCCATTAGCGGGTAGTGGGTGACAAGTATCACCGGTTTGTCTTTGCCGTTTTTATCCATTTCTTCCGTCATCCAACGGATATCTTGCGGCACTACATGCCCGTAGGCCATACGCATCAGCGGACCGGAGTTGAAGCCGAGGAAAAGGAATCCCTTATGCTCGAACTCGAAGCGTTCGCCGCCAAAGATTTCTCCGAAAGCGGTACAGCCGGAGTCGCTCCATTTCGTTTCATGGTTGCCTAGGACTACGTGGTAGGGGACCTTCAGCAAGTCAAGGCACGATTTCACTTTTTCCATGGTAGTACGGTCGCCTTCTTCGGTCAGGTCGCCCGTCACCAGGACAAAGTCGATACTGTCGGTGGCATTAATCTGTGCCACGGAACGCAGCAGGTCCTCTGTGGGATTCGGATTGTTCGGGGTCAGATGAATGTCCGTCAGTTGGGCAAAACGGAATGTCCCTTGCTGTGCCTGCATCCCCAGGGGGAGCAGGCAAGCCATCAGGACGATTATTAACAGTCTTCTGTTCATAGATGATGATTGGTTGATATTACTTGTTGTCATTGAAGAATGTCAGTACAGCATTCATGAATGCCTCTCTTTCAGAATCAGTACGTATGGATTCAAAAGGGAATCCCAATACAAGAGTCTTGTAGTCGCCTTGGTAGGCCACACCGGCACTCAGGTTGTTTTCAGAATACCGCATCACGGTGTGTGCATCTTTGGTTGCCGGTTCAATGGCGTCCGGTGATTCCACCACATACGAATCGGCATTCAGCTCATTGTGATAGGTATAGTTTCCTGAAAGGGCGGGGAACGGAGAAGCTACGCTTTTCACCTTACCCATTGTAGCCGCTTGTCCCACACGCCACTTATATTTCAGTACTTCCATCGCAAATTTCTTGTCGGCTTCGTCGGCGGTTGCAAGGCGGTTGTCCCATAAATCCGTTCCTACAAAAGCGCCCGAAACAAAGATATTTCCACCTTGCTTACAATAAGCCGCAATAGCCTCCTGCATCGGTTTGCTGAAAGTCTTGAACTCCAACGGTTTTACGCCTCCCCGTCCCATCTTGGTCTGGCATTGCTTCCCAAGTATCAAGTCCACATACCTATACTCCCTCATATCCACCGGAATATTCTTCTCTCCCTTTCCTACGGGGGAGAGACTTTCATTACTAACCGATACAAACGAATATCCCGCTTTCAGGATAGCGGCACCATGTATGGCAGGATAATCGAACGTATTTCCTGCGATGACTTGGGTCTCGTAATTTCCATAACTGTCGCCGAAACCGGAGGCGTCGTCGTCCATCCAGGGAATGGAACGGCGGTATTCCTTCATCTTGCCAATGTAGCTGATGTCATGGATATAGGGGACCCCGTGGTCCTGCTCATCCAGAAATCCGGCAAGGAGGGTGTCGGCGGGGGCCGTAAAGTCGGCAGGGGCACTGATACGGTCGAATCCGTTTATCACCAATACGGTACCTTTGGAATTGAACGCCCGTCCGGCGGAAAGAATTTCGGAAGGGAAACTTTCACCGCCCTTGTTGACAGCGGTTACCTTGTAACTGCATACCATGCCGGCGGGGAGCGTGGTTCGGTAACTGTTGCCGTCCACCAATACTCCGTTGTCGAAATCCCCGTCGCCGATACGGGTATAAACAATGTATTTCTCTGCTACGGCAGTTGGTTCCAACGCATCCGCTACGGGTTGCCAGGTCAGTTCCACTTCGTTCTCGCTGGTCATGCGCAAGGCCATGTGGTCTACCGGTAACGGTTGCACTACATAATCCATGTTGTATTGTGAGCAGAGGAACTGAAGCATACCTTTGTAGATGGCGCGGCTTACGGTGAAACGGAAACGCGGGTCCAGTCCGTAGCGCATGTCTGCAAAGTTTTGATGGGAAAGTAGTTCGAGTAGCATGGTAGGTACGCGGGGTACACGGGCCTCATAGTAGGATTGGTTCCATTTGCCTCGGCGTGTCCATTGGGGTTCGTAGAGGGTACGCACGTCACGCACGATGTTGGACTGAATCAAGTCTGTCAGGTCGTGGCTCAAGTAGCGGGATGCTCCGTTGGCGAATTTCTCATTGTAGGCGTTGGTATAGTAGATGCCGAGTGTCCCGATGATGGAATCGTTCAGTGTAGTTCCTGCATCGGAGTGGAAGGCAAAGGCCATGTTGACAGGGATGTTCAGCCCTTTTTCCGTCGGGTTCACGGCAGAGCCTCCGGAAAGGTAGTTCACCCAGATACCACGGCATTTATAGTCGTCGGTATAGTCATTCTTGCCGTTGCTTTCTGAATATACGCTGTCCGGTATGCCTGCCCATTGCAGCCAGTAGCGGGCGGCTTCGCAGAAACGGGGATAACCGCTGACTTCTCCCCGGGCTATGTTCCCCATGCCGCCGCCTATCTTCACGGCGTCGGCAGTGATGATTCTTCCTACTTTGGAGGAAAGGTTGTTCAGAACGACTTTGCATTCATTGTTCCGGCCGGCATTGAAGCCGAAGGTGCCGAGGTAAATCCAGGTGCCGCCTCCCATTTGCTGGTTTACCTTGAACTGCGTGGTGCCGCCTTTGTGATAGACGGTGTAAAGGGCATCGTCCGCGCTGTTTGGCAAGGTTTGGTAAGAGACGTATACGGCGTATTGTCCGGTCGAAGGGATTTCGGGAATCCATTCGGCGGTGCTTGCGTTTCCTTTCTTGATGGTTTCTATGGCGCGGTAGGTGCCTTCCTTGAAAGGATTCTCAAAGTCTATGTATTGGGGGCGCAGGTGGGCGAAGCCTTGTCCTTCTCCCTGACTCCAGAGCTTGTCACCGGAATTTTCTGTATAGACGGAACGGCCGGTCAGGCAACCGTCATTGTCTACGATGACTTCTGCCGTCTGGCAATCGCGTTCGCGGGGAAGCAGCACATTGGCACCGGCATTTTCCAACATCGGTACGAGGAAGGGCAATACGTAGCTCTGGGTGTAGAGGTCTTCCACTGTCTGGAAGATACGCGCACGCTGCCATTCCCAGCGGTCGAGTTTTGATTCGTAGTACCAGCCGTGGCTTTGCCATAGGGCGATATGCCGGTTATGCAAGCCGTTGGTGGGGGTGTAGGGGGAGGAAACTTCGGTAACCAGAGGCTTGGAAGCGACGGGGCTGAATGTCTTCGTCTTTTTGTCTTTTTTACTGCGCAGGGCTTGGGGAACCAGTTCTTCGATACTGCGCTTGTTGGTACGGATTTGCAGCTTGTATTTGGCAAACTCCGCCGGCAGCAGGGCGCTTACGCCTTGGTAGATTTCGGCCACATTGTCCTCACGGAAAGGAATATAGGCACAGTTCATGTTGGCAAACAGTTGCAGCGTATTTCCTTCCACGGCCACTGAGTCGATGCTGATACGTCCTACGGAAACTTCTTTCCGTGCGGTGGTATCCAGGAATTTCCCGATTTCCTGGCGGACATCCGTCGGAAGTTCTTGCGCACCTCCCCATTGGGGGAAGAGGGAGGCGGCAAGCAAACTTAGTAAAAACTGACGTCTTACGTTCATAGATGATGTATTAAGTTAATTGTTCTTTTTATCTTTCCTAATCAACAGACAGAGACCGATGAAAGTGAACAGTGCATTGAAAATCAGCAACTCGTAGCAGAATTGATAACCTCCGAACCAGGCTTCGGAATTTTTCTGCAGAATGAAGCAGAGAACCGGGGAGGCGATGGCAACCAGCGGGATGTACTTGTCACGCACTTGTTGTTTCATGAAAATGCCGAAAGCAAACAGACCCAAGATAGGACCGTAGGTATAGCTTGCCAGAATATATACAGCGTCGATGACACTGGTGTTGTTGAGAAGATTGAATACGAAAATGGTGATTCCCATGACAACCGCCATGCCGATGTGCACTTTCTTGCGCATCTTCACAACCGTCTCTTCCGACTTGCCTTTCGTTCCCAGAATGTCTACGGTGAAGGAAGTGGTCAGCGCGGTGAGTGCCGAGCCTGCGGCTGAATAGGCAGAAGAAATTAGGCCGATGATGAACAGTATGCCCACAATGGCAGGGAAGTAGTTGCCGGTGGCAATCAGCGGGAATAGTTCGTCACTCTTCTCCACCGCAATCTGCTGGTTGGCGGCAAAGATGTAGAGCAGTACGCCCAGCATCAGGAAGAGCAGGATGACGAAGAACTGCGAAATGACACTGGTAATCATGTTCTTCTGTGAGTCCTTGAAGTTCTTGCAGCTCAGGTTGCGCTGCATCATGTCCTGGTCCAGCCCGGTCATGGCAATCATGGTGAAAGCGCCGGCGAGGAACTGCTTGAAAAAGTACTGCTTGCTGTTCACATCGTCGAAGAAGAAGATGCGGGACATGTCACTGTCGGCAATGGTGCTTACCATACCGGTAAATGACAGATTGAGGTCGGAAGCGATATACCAGATGCAGAGTACGACCGACACCACCAAGCAGAATGTCTTCAGAGAGTCTGTCCAGATAAGAGACTTTACGCCACCCTGGAAAGTGTACAACCAGACCAGTGCCACCGTGATGGCCACGTTCAGCAGGAAAGGCAGTCCGAAAGGTTCGAATACCAGTAGTTGCAACGTCAGGCATACGAGGAACAGACGGACAGCGGCACCGAGCATTTTGGAGATGAAGAAGAACCAGGCACCCGTGCGGTAGGAAGACATGCCGAAACGGTTCTCCAGATATTCGTAGATGGATACCAGGTTCATTTTGTAGAACAGCGGTACCAGTAGATAGGCTATGATGAGCTGTCCGGCAATGAAGCCCAACACCATTTGCAGATAGCCGAAGTTACTGGCGGCAACCATGCCGGGTACGGATACATAGGTCACACCCGAAATGGCGGAACCAACCATCGCGAAGGCCACGACATACCAGGATGACTTACGGTTACCGACAAAGAATCCTGCGTTGTCAGCCTTTCTTCCTGCAATATAAGATACCGTGAACAATATCACGAAGTAGGCGGCTATGGTGATGATTACGGATAGTGGAGTCATAATGTTTATTTACAATTTGTTCATTTACAATTTACAATTTGCCATGCGGCGTTTCTTTAGTATAAACTGTTGTACCTTCCCATTTACTTTTGAATTGTACCTTCTCTGAAATTGTACATTGTAAATAGTGAATTGTACATGTCTTTATTCTTCGTAGAGCAGGTAGGGCTTGCGCTGTACCTTGAATTTCTCTACGTCGTCTTTCCATCTTGCCTTGATTTCTTCGGCGCTCTTCCCTTCCTTTATCATTTTGCGCACGTAGTCGGTGCCTATCAACAGTTCGAAGAAGGAACGGAAGAAGTGGTCGTCCATGTTCAGATTCCGGTAAGCGTCTATCACGTAACTCAGGTCAATACCGCGTTTCCAGATTTCTTCATCACTCATATTGCTCAGGTTTACGCCATGACAAAGTTTGCCCAGCTGGGGCGGATTCTTGGCTCCGGGGATGCTGCGTGGGGTGAAGCTGTAGCTGTAGCCCGTCATGTTGGGATGCCCGTAGACCTGGAAGGGGAGGTCGGTTCCTCTTCCCAGACTGACCGGAGTGGCCTCGAAATAGCAGGTCGAGGGGTACAGATAGATGGACTTCATGTTCGGCAGATTGGGGGACGGGGGAATCGGCAGCTTGTATAGGGTCTGGTGCGTATAGTTCTTGCAGGGAATGACGGTCAGGTCGCAAGTGCGTGACGCCGGCAACCAGCGTTCGCCGTTTACCATCAGGCCCAGTTCGCCCAGCGTCATGCCGTGCACCACGGGAATCGGCAGCCAACCTACACCGGATTTATATTTCATGTCCAGTATCGGGCCGTCCACGTAGTGTCCGTTCGGATTGGGGCGGTCCAGTATCAGCACCTTTCGGTTGTATTCTGCACAAGCGTCCATCAGCCGGCACATAGAGGCATAATAAGTATAGAATCTCAGGCCTACATCCTGGATGTCTACCACAAGGATATCGAACTTGCGCATGGATGCTTCGCTTGGTTTCCCGGATTTCCCGTCGTACAGCGAGAGGATAGGTACTCCGGTCTTCTTGTCTACCGAGCTGGACACATGTTCGCCTGCGTCGGCATCTCCTCTGAAACCGTGTTCAGGGGAGAAAATGGCTACTACATTGAACTTGTTTTCCAGCAGAATATCCAACAGATGCTTGTCTCCTATCATTCCTGTATGATTGGAGAATATGGCAATTCGTTTATCTTTTAGGATTGGAAAATACTCGGAAGTCTGTTCATCACCTAAAATAATTCGTTCTTCTTGTGCCCGGCACAGTAAAGAACTACATAGCACAAAGGCTAAAAGCAGCAGTTTCTTCATAATAGTATTATTAAGGAGGACGTTGTTTGCAACAAAGATACGTTTTATTTTAATATCAAAAACACTTATTTGGGTATTTTTAGTATTATCAATCATAATTTGCAAATAGTCAACTGTTCACCTTATTAAATAATGGTTGAACTGCATCAGCTGCGTACGGAAATACTTTTTATAAAAAGAGTGAGGGCCAAGTTTGCCCTCACTTTGGTACAATCGGTGGGAGTGCCGGTTCATTCTTCTATTCTTACCAGATGATAAAGTGTTCCCCGGTTCGATTTCTTGTTGAGGATGTCCAGCTTGCGGAGCGTGCGCCCGAAAGCTGCTATCCGGTTGATGGCCAACTTATCCCTCGTTTTCTGTTGCAGGTCGTTGAAAATCTGCATGGCTGTGAGCCATTCGCCTTCTTCGCTCTCCTCCGCGCCACGGAAATGGCAAAGGAAAAGTTCTTCCAATGGGTCTGCCCGCTCGAATTCCCGGTTGTACTCCTTTACGATTGCTTCGTCAGTGTCGTCCAGCCAGTAGCGTTCACCCTTCATGATGTCGTGCATGGCTTGGGCATAGAGCTGGCGATAATTGATAGTGACGTTTGTCTGGATAGGGCCGGTCACTTCGATGCAAATGAAACGGCGGCTTCCCGACGGGTCGGTCAGCAGGTCTTTCAGATTGCTGGTCCCGATGAAGGAGGCATAGCGGCGCATTTCCTGAATAGTGGTACCGTAGGGCTTTCGCAGGTTGGCAACCGGTTTTTGCAGGAGGTGCTTCAAGAAGCCTTGCTGATTGGCGTTTATCTGGTCGAATTCGTCGATGTTAATCAGAAAAAAGCGGCCAAGGCTGCGCTCCGCTTCCTGCTTGCTCTTGAAGTCGATACTGTCGGTGTAGCCGAAACGCAGTTCCGGTGGCAATAGGATACGGCAGAAAGTACTTTTGCGGTAACCTTGCGGACCTACGAGCAGGGGCGAGGTATTGTTGCCGTGCTGTTTGTCGATTCCCCGCCAATGTGCCACCATGCCAAGAAACCACCGGTAGAACAGTTCCCTCCAGTGGGGATTGTGGCAGGGCACGAGGTCGGCCAATGCGCGGATGCGGTCTTTGCCGTCCCAGCGTCCGGTGTTATAGAGATATTCTTCGATGGGGTTGTATAGCGGCACGTAGTCCGAAGACAGGAAGCGGGTGATGTCGCGGTCCCACACACGTACTCCCTCTTTCAGTGCCTTCATGGCGATGCTGCTGCGTACGCGCTGGTCGGCAGGCTGGAAGTAGAAGTGGATGGAGTCGCGCTGCCGGTATTCCAAGTCGCCAAGCACGGTGTTGTAGCGGAATTCGTAGCGGCGTTTCATGAACTCTTCCAGCCGGAAAGCAGTTTCCTGGTCTTTGTTCAGGCTGCTGCGGGTGCCGAAGCCTTTCAATTCCCCGTAAAGGTTATGCAGCGTCAGGCGTACAAGGGGTTCGTCTGCCTCCCGGTAGTAGTGCATCAGTGTCTGGCGCACCGCTTCTTCTTCAGGAATGCCGGCTTTGAAGCAATGTTCGGCAAGGCGGGACAGCAGCGGGCGCAGGTCGTCGCCCCGTCGCCAGTTGTCCAAATCGCGGAAGGCGCGGTCGAGGGCGGCCTCGAAGAGCAGGTTGCATGTGTCCGCCACTTCGTAGCCGGGAGTCATTCTCAGCAACGGATTGCTTTCCTGCTGTTTCCGTTGGCGGTAGTTGTCTTCCGAGGGCAGGGCGCAGGGCTGTTCCAGGCAGAAGGCCACGGCGGTGGGGCTATAATAGGGCTGTTCGTCCACGGTCATCCGGCAGCTTTGTAGGAGTGAAGGAGCCTGGAGGGTGATGGGGAAAGGGAGAAGGGGTTGGTAGCACTTCACTGCCAGGCGGTAGGCGTGGGCGTGGAATAAGGCGATATCGTCTTCATTCTTTGGAAGCCCTCCGTCGGGCAGGGTGAAGCGTACCCATATTTTGGCGCTTCGTCCGCTGGAGCCACAGAAGGCGGCAAAGGTTTGCGGCAGCAGGGCGGCTTGTTGTTTCACCAGTTCGGCTTCGGCCACCCCGGCCAGATTGTTTACTTCCAGTAGTACCAGCCCGTTGTAGGTCTTTATCCGGTGTTCTCCTGCTTTGGTGCGGGTCATTTCTACGGCGGGATAGAGACGCGGCAGTCTGTCGATATGCTCATATCGGGCGTTGGTCCCTTTCAAATGCGGGATGATGCTACGCAGCTCCGTAATGTATCCGGTCTTGTTCTCTGTTTTCAGCTTTTCCATCAACATGTCCGTTTCTTGTGTGCTGACGGCCTCTTTTCCGCTTTCGCGTTCCTCTCTGATCAGTGTGATTTTCATTCTTTATCGTGTATGTAATATTCTTGTAAAGATACGCCGGGAAAGGGGGGGATACAAGCTTTTCAAGGATTATTTTCCGATTGGCTTCTTTTTTGGGGTGGAATGTCTATATGTTTCTTTTATAAAAGGTGTTCGTTTCTTTGCTTATCCCCATAGTTTTGTCTACTTTTACACCAGAGTTTATGAACAGTCCACTAAAGTGGTCTTTCTTGTTCATATTAGTGAACGGAGCAGCTCACTACAGTGAACGGTTCTGCTCACGGGCTGGGCTGTGATATAACCTTTGTACTTCAACAGACTGCGTACGTACTTCGCACGTGTTCCGTGCAGTGCTTTATCGTATAATGTAACCCTTTAACGCAGTTTGAACTATGGCTATTTTGTTTGATTGGTACGAGAATCCGGACTCGTACGACAAATCTCCGGAAGATAAAATCCTTCATCCCCGTCTCCGCCTGAATGGGAGCAGGTCTACCGATGAATTGCGGCGGGACATCCAGGCACGTTGCTCATTGACAGAAACCGATGTGACGGCTGTGCTTGATGCTGTGTCGCACGTCATGGGCAGGGAACTTGCCGAAGGAAGGCAGGTGCATCTCGACGGCATCGGCTACTTTCGCGTGTCGCTCACCACGACCGAACCGGTAGTGGCTGCTACCAAGCGTAAGTTGACGAAGGTGAAGATGGCGGGTGTGAAATTTCGTGCCGACCAAAAACTGAAAAATGAAATTGGTACCATCAAGGCAAAGGCTTTGAAGGCAAACGAGCATTCGGCTAAACTGACGGATAAAGAGATAGACCGTCGGCTGACCAACTATTTCGCCACTCGCCCTTTTATGACACGGAATGACTTTCAAAGCGTTTGCGGCATGATGCGTACTACTGCCATGCGGCATATCCGTCGGCTGCGCACCGAAGGAAAGTTGAAGAATGAGGGAACAATGCTGCAACCGATTTATGTACCCGTTTCAGGATATTACGGTAAGAATGAGTGACTTATAACTTTGAACGAAGAAATCTTGTGGTGAGGGCAAATTTTGCCCTCACTTTTTAAATTTGCTCTCACCCACCTCTTGAATGCCGATGAATAGGGCGATGCGTGCGAAAGGTGAGGGTGGTGAGGGTGGATGTGTGAAATTTAGTTTAGTTTGATGGGCGGCTGAATATGGGTATTCCCATACGGTGTATATGTTCCAAAAGGTCGGCATTCTTTAATTTGCCATAGATGGAAAGGTCTACGCTGTAAGGCAAAAGCAGGTCGTCTATTTCATCGGAAAGGCTGCTTAAAGTATTATACGTAAGTCTGTCTCCCATCAGCGTGATGTCTATGTCGGAAAAAGGCTTGAAATTTCCTTTGGCTCGTGAGCCGTACAAAACAGCCTGCTCTATTTCTTCATGTTTCCGGAAGAGATTGCATAGCTTTTCCAGTTCATTGTCGGTCAATCCGTACATAGCTCAATCGAATAAGGATGGTGTATTCAAGGATTGCATTTTCTCTTCAAATCTGCAGAATAGGGGGAAATAGAAGTTTGTGATGTTTTCATAGATTTCAGAGACTACATCGTTGTCATAATTGTGCGATGTCAGATTTCGGGCTTCTATAGTCTCCATCCATTGCTTGTCATCAATCAATCCCATTTCAAGGGCTTTGCGTATGGCATCACGGGAGCCGCGGATGTCGGTATACCCCTGATACTCGGCATAGTCCTTCATCACTTTCCAAGCCAGTTCGTGGGTATATTCAAAACGCTGTATCCATCGTATGTCTTGCTGTACCATGATAGCTGTCTGTTTTTAAGTAAGCAAATATAAGCTTCTTTTGTGTAACGAGCAAATGGATGGGGGCTTTTTCGTGAAAGCTGTCTGGGGCTATTTTGGAGAAAGGCTGTTTTTAGGTGTGGAATAAGTTCCTGAATTTGTTGAGCCGATGTCGAAATAGTTATATATGTATGTTCTGGTTCCACATGCATTTATGAAATCAACCGTTACGCAAACTCGTTCAATTTCATGACTGTTCCGACTGCTGAAAGTAGTGAAATAATATCCTTGCATGTCTACCTCCCAATCGCAGTCAACACTCCAATGAAAATCATGCGCACCTTCAGGAATAGGATTCAATCCGCATTCACCTCCGCTTTGTGACAGATAGCCATATATAATGTCATGGTCATTTTCTTGTATTCCTGATACATTGAAAGTAATTGGTTTGGAAAACTGAACAGTGTATTCCTTTGTGTGTACTATTGCGGTTAAGGTCGTATAAATGGAACTGCCTCCGGGTGTCCCTAAATTATTCAGGGTGATAGCAGGTGATGCCTGATTTAATTGCGAATATAAATCGTTGCCAACAATCCAATCCACTGTTGCTTTTGTGGGAAAATTCTTGATACTGAATGTCCCGTTGTCACAGATTACGTCAGGGCCAATCAGTTGCATTGATGTCTTAGATACACTCAAAGGTAGCTCATTGGTAAAATTATCGGTTTGATTTTTATATTTGTAGCTCACTTTGACACTTGCGTTACCGGGTTGTGTCGGTACGATTGTTACCGTAGAGCTGTTCTGACCACTTACTATCTTAATATTCTTCCCGGTCCAATAAAATGTATGTGCCTTGCTGTCATTGATGGAATATATGTATTCTTTATATTGTTCAATATTTCTGTAGCCATCTATTTGAGGACCCATATTGGGAAAACTGATATTGCTTTTCCGAGCCATGAAATACTCTTTTGCTCCGATAGAATTTATGTAGAAATCATGGACTTCTACTCCGACATCGCTGTTCTTGAAGGCTTGCTTTGATTTCAAATTTATTTGGAATCTACTTTGTGTGACAGATGCACTTTGAGAGACTTCAGCGAATAGATTTTTATCGTAAGTCCACTTTATGCCCGTATCTTTGTTTATGGAATAATTGCACCAAAGTGTTATCGTATCTCCCAATTCAAATGTTGAAGGGGCATTGATTGGCATAGGTTTCATTTTGACATTGATGTTTCTTAGATCTGCGGTAAGTTCGATTGTACTTTTTTCAGGACGTACCATCAGGGTAGAATTACTACCTGCTTTAGTCCATAATACATTTATTGGAAAATGGTTTTTTACTGCTGGAATTTGGGTTACCCATGTACTCTCGAATCGTTCTTGGTAGTTTGTTTTGAATCGTGCTTCTCCACCGACTGCTGAAATTCTTATACCTACAGATTGTTTTTGTATAGGAATACTTAAATCATAAGTGTAGTAACCATCACCAACATAGGGGTTCATTTCGCCCGTAATAGTACCGCTTATGTAGGAAGCACGTGTTGTGACATCAGAATAGAAATCCTTATCTTGTAACTCGTCTGTTTGTTCTTCTTTGTTGCAACTACTATTGATGAAGCAGATTAGTAGTACGAAAAATATGTTCTTCTTTTTCATGATATGTTTCTTGTTAGTATGTTATGAACGAAGGGAAAGTATATGATATTGATTTATGGTTCCTTTTAGAAGGTGCTATTCGTGTTTCTATACACCTTTTAAAGGGAATAACAAAAGCGTCCATACATTTGTATTTAGATACATGGAATGTATGAACGCTTTAATTAAATCCAAACGAGGTACAGCGCGATATGCTGTTTTTAGTTGATTACCAACCCGGATTCTGCTTCATGTTTTTATTTAGGGTCAACTGTGTAGTTGGAATCGGGTAGAAATAATGTTTGGCTTCATAAGTACGGATTTGTGCATCGGAGGCATCTATATATCCGTTCTTGGTCGCTTCTTCACAGTCAGGCACATTGCTTACGTTGGCGCCCAACATGGTGTTCGGGTACTTGGTTGAATCCAATTTGTCGAGCTGGTGCCAACGGATTAAATCCCAATATCGGTACCAGTTATCCCTGTCTCTTATACACATCTGACGCTGCCGACGAAGCTAGAAGTG
>ERZ1027054.638-NODE-638-length-16026-cov-9.912091_pt1 | contig 16026 bp, 13 predicted proteins | sample MGYA00519284_ERZ1027054 | MGnify/ENA primary metagenome ERZ1027054 (study PRJEB26926, sample SAMN06164568) | human gut metagenome | biome: ENVO:00009003; feature: ENVO:2100002; material: ENVO:00002003 | host: Homo sapiens | place: USA | collected 2012 ... | reverse complement strand
GCTTTGAGGAAAGCTACGGCTACCTGACCGGCTCCTACGTCCGCGATAAGGACGGTGTGGACGGTGCTTATATGATCTGCGAGATGTTCAGCTACTATGCCACCAAGGGCATCAGCCTGCTGGACAAGCTGGACGAGCTGTACAAGACCTACGGCTACTGCCTGAACACGCTGCATAGCTATGAGTTCGATGGCAGCGCCGGTTTTGCCAAGATGCAGAGCATTATGCAGGCATTCCGGGGTGACATCAAGGAGTTTGGTGGCAAGAAGGTTGTGAAGCTGCTGGATTATGCACCGGGGCTGGATGGTCTGCCGAAGTCTGATGTGCTCAAGTTCCTGCTGGAAGATAACTGCTCCATCGTGGTACGCCCCTCCGGTACCGAGCCGAAGCTGAAGACCTATATCTCCGTCAGTGCGGAAAATAAGGAAGCTGCTGAAAAGGTAGAGGCAGAGATTTGCAAGAGTGCAGAAGAGTACCTGAAGTAATAGAAAATCTATAGATGGTTGTATAGGAGAAAAATATGAATGTTATTTTACTTTCTGGCGGTTCCGGTAAGCGTCTCTGGCCTCTTTCGAATGACGTGCGCAGCAAGCAGCTGATCAAGCTGTTTAAGAATAATGATGAGTACGAGTCCATGGTGCAGCGTGTCTATCGCCAAATCACCACGGTAGATGCTGATGCAAAGATTACCATTGCAACCAGCAAATCGCAGGCAAGTGCTATCAAGAATCAGCTGGGCGAAAAGGCATCTATCTGTGTAGAGCCTTGCCGCCGTGATACCTTCCCGGCCATCGTACTGGCTGCTGCCTATCTGCACGACGAACTGGGTGTGGCAGAAAATGAAGCTGTTGTTGTCTGCCCGGTCGACCCCTATGTGGATAACACTTATTACGAAGCCGTCAAAAACCTGCAGGAACTGGCAGAGCAGGGCAGAGCAAATCTGACCCTGATGGGCATTGAACCGACTTATCCCAGCGAAAAGTATGGTTACATTATTCCTGAAAACGGCGAAAACGTCAGCAAGGTCAAGGAGTTCAAGGAAAAGCCGGATGTGGAAACTGCCAAGAAGTATCTGGCACAGAGCGCACTGTGGAATGCAGGCATCTTTGCATTCAAACTTGGCTATCTGCTGGACAAGGCACACAGCATGATTGACTTCGAGGACTACCGTGACCTGTTCAATAAGTATGAAATTCTGACAAAAATCAGCTTTGACTATGCTGTGGTCGAGAAAGAGTCCAGCATTCAGGCTCTGCGTTATAGCGGAGACTGGAAGGACGTTGGTACATGGAATATGATGGCTGAGGTTATGGCAGACAAGACCAAGGGCAAGGCTGTTCTGGATGAAACCTGCGAAAATACCAATGTAGTGAATGAACTGAATATCCCGATTCTTTGCATGGGCTGCAAGGACATGATTATTGCGTCCAGCGGTGATGGCATTTTGATTGCTGACAAAGAGCGCAGCGGTTACATGAAGCCCTATGTGGAGAAAATCGAGACCGAGGCAATGTATGCTGAGAAGTCTTGGGGTAGTTATACGGTCATCGATGTGCAGCCCGGCTCTATGACAGTTAAGATTTCCATGAGAGCGGGTGAGCACATGACTTACCACATGCATAACTACCGTGAGGAAGTCTGGACTGTCGTTTCTGGTAAGGGCAAGGCAGTCGTAGACGGCATGGAGCAGGTGCTGCGTACCGGTGATGTAATCACCATTGCGGCAGGCTGCAAGCACACGGTTGAGGCTATCACTGCATTGGACATGATCGAAGTTCAGCTTGGTGATGAAATTAGCGTTGCTGATAAGATCAAATTCCCCATGGTGTAAGAACGAAGGGGTGATGGCTATGGAAATCATGAAATTGATTCCGACTGGAAAGGACTATCTGTGGGGGGGCACCCGACTCCGGGAAGAATACGGAAAGCAAATCGATTTGACCCCGTTGGCGGAGACATGGGAATGCTCTGTACATCCGGATGGTCCCAGTTATGTGGCGAATGGAATCTATAAGGGACAAGCGCTGGCAGAGGTGCTGAGTGCTCACCCAGAATATCTTGGTACAAAGGTGGAAAACGGAGAACTGCCTGTATTGGTGAAATTCATCGATGCAAAGAAAGATCTGTCTGTTCAGGTTCATCCCGATGATGCATATGCACGAGAGCACGAAGGCGACAACGGTAAGACCGAGATGTGGTACGTTGTGGACGCTGACGAAGGTGCACACTTGATTTATGGCTTTCAACACAAGGTGACCGAGGAAATTCTTCGGAAAGCTGTTGAAACTGGAACATTGGATAAGCACCTGCAAAAAGTTGAAGTTCACAAGGGCGATACTTATTTTGTCCCGGCGGGGACCGTACACGGTATTGGAAAAGGTATTCTGGTGGCTGAAATCCAGGAAAGCTCTAATGTGACCTACCGTGTCTATGACTATGACCGTGTGGATAAGAACGGAAAAAAGCGTGAACTGCACTTTGATAAGGCTGTTCAGGTTATGGATATGAATGTTGAGCCGGATGTGAGCCAGAAACCGAGAATTGTGAAATACTATTCTGGTTGTTCTCGTGAGCTGCTCTGCCGCTGCAAATATTTTGAAACGGAACGGATTCAAGTCACAAAGGGCTTTGCCTTTTCTGTAATGGATACCTCTTTTCAGGTGCTAATGTGCCTAAATGGATACGGTGAAGTACAGACAATGGATGCAGAGCAGAAGCCGATGCGATTCAGCAAGGGAGAAACATTGTTTTTGCCGGCTGGAATGGGCAGATGTTTGGTTGTTGGTGATGCAGAGTTGATTAAAGTTCGGTGCTAAAAGCAGAACGATAGTGGAGAAATTATGAAGAAAATCTTACATATTTCAAAATACTATTACCCATTTTCTGGAGGAACAGAACAAATCGCACGTGATTGTGTTCTGGCGTTAAAAGGGGGGTATAGTCAAAAAGTAATTGCGTTTAATGATGGTAAAGAAGACAAGGTAGATATTGTTGATGGAGTTGAAGTGATAAAATGTGGCTGCTTTACAAAGATTGCAGCACAGTCGCTGTCTACTTCGTATGGGAAGCAATTACATAGAGTAATGAAGGAATTTGATCCAGATATTGTTGTTTTCCATTACCCGAACCCATTTGTTGCGTCCCTACTGTTAAGGGAAATGAAAAACACAAAAGCAAAACTTGTGGTGTACTGGCATCTTGATATTGTTCGCCAGAAATACCTGAAGCTCTTATTTAATCCTCAAAATAGAAGCCTGCTTGCACGTGCAGATAAAGTTATCGCAACATCTCCAAATTACATAGAAGGAAGCAAATGGCTTCAATCTGTAAAAGACAAGTGTGTTGTAGTGCCGAATTGCATCAATGTGGAGCGAATGACTATCACACCAGATATAGAAAAACGTGCAACAAAAATTCGAGAAGAAAACAAGGACAAGACAATATGTGTTGCAGTAGGTCGGCACACTGAATATAAGGGATTCACCTATTTGATACAGGCCAGTAAGTTAATAGATGATCGATTCCGAATTTATATTACGGGTACAGGAGAACTGACTGAAAAACTTCACGAAGAAGCAAGAGGAGACAATAAAATTACATTTACAGGCCGTATTGATGATACAGAGCTGAAAGCATTGATTCTCGCCTCGGATGTGTTCTGCTTCCCTTCAATTTCAAAAAATGAAGCATTTGGATTGGCACTGGCAGAAGGTATGTACTACGAAAAACCTGCAGTAACATTTACAATTCCTGGCTCCGGTGTCAATTATGTCAGTTTGAATAGAGTCACAGGGATTGAAGTTGAAAACCGTAATGTTGAAAAGTATGCAGATGCAATGCAGACGCTCGCTCAGAATAAAGAATTGTGCCTTAAATATGGTAAGGCAGGAAAAGAGCGAGTTAAAAACAATTTTTTGTCAACACAGTTTAGTATAAATATAAATACAGTAATAAATAGCCTTTGAGAATGGTATGGATTAATGAGACCAATTATTATAAATGGCAGATTTTTACTTCATCGAACAACAGGAGTGGAAAGATATGCCAGAGAAATTATTGCGGAACTGGATAAAGCTATTCCGGCGGGATCTATAACGATGGCTGTCCCTCCAGAAATAGAAAATGTGCCAGTCTATCAGAATATCAAAGTAATAAAAACAGGAAAATTCAAAAATCGGCTATGGGAACATATTTCTTTTCCGTGGTATGTGCATAAACAAAAAGGAATCTCCCTAAATCTGTGCAATGTTGCTCCATTGCCGTCACCGGGCATAGTTTGCATCCATGATGTGAAGATTAAGGCAACGCCACAGTATTTTAGTAAAAAATTTCGTCTATGGTACGAAATTTTGTTTGGAAATGCTACGAAAAGAGCAAAGAAAATCATTACAGTATCGGAGTTTTCTAAATCCGAAATTGTGAAGTATTTCAAAGTTGATCCGGATAATATTACGGTGATTCCAAATGCATGGCAACATTATGAAAGAATCGGATATGATGAAAGTGCACTTAGTACATATGGTTTGGAAAAGAACAATTACTATTTTTCAATGTGTAGTTTAGAACCAAACAAAAATTTTAAATGGATAGCAGAAGAAGCGAGAAAAAATGCAGATATGACCTTCGCGGTTGCAGGTTCCATTAACAGAAATGTTTTCTCCGAAGGGCTTGGCTTTGAACTGCCACCTAATATGAAACTTCTTGGTTTTGTCAGTGATGAAGAAGCCAAAACCTTAATGAGAGATTGCAGTGCATTCCTTTTTCCGACTTTCTATGAGGGATTTGGTATCCCTCCGCTGGAAGCTATTAGCGCAGGAGCAAAGCAAGTGGTGGTTTCGGACACACAAGTTATGCATGAAATATTTGGTGATGGTGTGATTTACGTGGACCCGAGTAACTACAATATTGAACTGTCAGATTTTCCGGAAATATCGGAGACACGGATTTCTGAGCTGCTGAAAAAGTACAGCTGGAAAAAATCGGCAGAAACTTTGTTGAAGCTGCTGCAAAATATTGATCAGGGGTTAGATAAATGAAGATAGGCATAAATGTTTCGGTGCTGAAAGCAGGAGAAAACATATCTGGGATAGGGTATTATACATATAGGATCGTCAAAGAATTGTTAGATAACGATACAGAAAATGAATACTACTTATTCAGCAACTGTGAGATTTCCGTTCATTTTCCGGAGAACAGTAGAGTGCATAATATATTGTATCCCTGCAAGAATCGCCTGCTTTGGTCAAGGTATCTTCTAGGATGGCAAATTCGGAAGTTGAACCTGGATATATTTTGGTCGCCTACCCATAATCTGCCATTTGTAAAGCAAAAAAAAACAAAATACTATATGACAGTGCATGACATTGCAAATCATATTCTGGAAAATATTTCGCAGAGCAAAAGTAGCCAGCAAAAGTATCTGAGACTCATTCTTGACCATTCCTGCAAAATTGCTGACAGAATCATTGTTCCGTCAATCGCAACAAAAAATGATCTTGTAGAGCATTTTGACGTTGACCCTCGAAAAATTTCTGTCATTTACGAGGGCGGAGATAAGGAAATCAACGTAAAGCCAGCAGGTGAACAGGAACTTAAAGAAAAATATCAGATAAAAAAGCCATATTTTCTGTATGTTGGAACACTCCAGCCTAGAAAAAATATTGAAACGATCGTCAACGCATTTTTGTGCCTTGCCAAAGAAGAGTTAACATCGCAGCTTGTGCTGGCAGGTGGAACAGGCTGGGGCATGGATAAAGTTCTTGAAAAAATACAAAAGAGCGAATCCAAAGACCGTATTGTTCTGACAGGATACGTCTCAGAAGAGGAAAAGGCCGGACTTTACAAAAATGCGGAAGCATTTCTTTTCCCATCGCTGTATGAGGGCTTTGGAATTCCGATTTTGGAAAGTTTTAGCTATGGTATACCGGTTATTACTGCCAAAAATTCTTCGCTGCCGGAAGTTGGCGGGGATGCGGCTATCTATATTGAAAATGTCATGTCATCTGAGGAACTGGAAGAACGTATGAAAATGGTTCTTGGTTTAAGCGAGGCCGACCGGATTTCATTGTCGGAAAAAGGAGTTCGTCAGTTTAACAGATTTACGTGGAAAAAATGTGCGAGAGAAATTTCTAAGCTTTTTTGCGGAAAAACGGTTTGACCGGCAAAGGAAATCCGACAGTGCTTGAATACATAAAACGATAGGGCAATTATAATGATTGAAACAGCTACTCTAACTTGGTTCTCAGGAAATTACGGATCAATAATGCAGGCATTCGCACTGCAAAGAACGGTAATGGAATTGGGATATGGCAACCATATCATCAATTATGTACCCAATAAGTGGGAAAAACTTGCGTTTTTTTGTAAAAGCTCAGCCAGATTTGTGACGCTTAAAGCGAAAATTGAAAACAGGAAAATTGAATCCAAATTTCTAAACAGAGAAGAAATTGATTTCAAAAATAAGAAGTTTGAAGAATTTTATAAAAAATCGCTTGCTCTCACAGAAATGATTCCGACACAGAAACAGATGCAGAGTTTGAACGGTCAGTATCGTATATTTTTGTGTGGAAGCGATCAAATATGGAATCCGAATTATTTCAAGAAGTGTAATTTCTTGGATTTTGTTTCAGATTCAAATCAAAAAATCGCGTATGCACCAAGCGTTGGCACGACACAGCTTGCAGAAAATGAAAAAAGTCAAATGAAGCCATATCTGAATCGGTTTGATAAAATTTCTGTAAGAGAAGAATCTAGCAAAAGTCTGATAGAAAGTGTTGTAGACAAACCAGTTCAAGTGGTTTGCGATCCGGTGTTTTTGCTGCCCAGAGAAAAATGGATTGAAGATATGCAATTAAAATCGCCGGAAGAAAAATACATCTTGTGCTATTTTCTGGGCGATAATCCTGAATATCAGAAGACGGTCGAGAAGCTGAGGGACATCTTGAATATAAAAGTCAAAGTTATTCCAACAAATACATTTGGCTATACTCTTGGCTTTGAAACGCAGAAAACTGTTGGACCGAAGGACTGGCTCAGTTTGCTTTATGGTGCGGAATTTGTGCTGACAGATTCTTTTCATGCAACGGCATTTTCCATTATTTTTAATAAGAGCTTTTATGTTCTGAAGCGTTTTTCGGATACCAGTCCTAAATCACAGAATTCGAGAATATATCACCTCTTGAACATGACGGGACTTGAGGATCGTATCTGGCAGAATACAACGAATGTAAGCTACATCGAAAATGATACATGGAAGACTGTTGACGAGAAAATGAGGACGGAAAGAGAAACTTCTACATTGTGGCTAAAAAATGCACTAGAGGATAAGTAAATACAGAAAACAAGCTTTCAGGAAATGGGATAAATGAAATTATTTATGAATAAAAAGGATTGCTGTGGTTGTGCAGCATGTGTGAATATATGCCCTAAATTTGCAATAACAATGGAAAAGGATGAAATAGGACAATATTACCCTCGTATCAATGATACATTATGCGTTGACTGTGGGGCATGTAAGCGCGTATGCGATTTTCAGAGAAAAGATGAAAACCAGTTTGGACATCAGGTGCTGTCGGCTTATGGTGCTGCATCCAAGAATGAAAGTCTGATAAAAAAATCTGCTTCCGGCGGAATGTTTGCGCAGTTGGCAGAGTTTTTTCTGGAAAAGGGTGGCGTTGTCTATGGAGCTGCAATGTTGCAGGAAGACAAATTGCTGGTAAAGCACATTCGTGTGGAGGATCAGACACAGCTTTATCTTATTCAAGGCTCAAAATATATTCAGAGCGATATCGGTGAGACATATCAGCAAGTAAAACAGGACTTGGTAAAAGGAAGGCAGGTCCTGTTTTCTGGCACTCCGTGTCAGGCAGCAGCGTTGAGAAGTTTTTTGAAGCGAGATTACGAAAATCTTATTGTTGTAGATATTGTCTGTCATGGAGTTTCCACAGCGCAAATTTTTCAGGATTACATAAGTTTTCTTGAAAAAAAGAAAAATATAAAAATTACAAATTTTGCATTTCGGGATAAATCTGTTGGCTGGGGCCTGGATGCAAAATATGAATACTTAAAAAAGAGTAAACTCAAGACACAACGGCTGTATTATAAACTGTCTTCATTTTACAATTACTATGAGAAAGCTGCTATCAGTAGAGAAAACTGTTACCATTGTAAATATGCTTGTCCATCCCGGATTGGAGACATCACATTAGGGGATTTTTGGGGTGTTGAGAAAAATCAGCCGGATTGCCTGCGAGAAAATGGCGGAATATTTGATGAGAAAAAAGGCATCTCTTTCTGTCTGGTAAACTCTCAGCGCGGTGCTGAATTATTTGAGAAGATTTCGTCTAAGATAAATTATGTTGATAGTGATTTTGAAACGGTCTCTATGCAGAATGGGAATCTGTTAAAACCGACAACTATGCCGCCAAGCAGAAATGAGCTCATGGATCTTTATAAGCAAAATGGCTATGAGGCAGTAGACCGGCTATACTGGAAAAAAATCGGTTATAAAAAGATATATTACTTTATTCTGGCAAAGGCACCAAGAGATTTGAAAAAGAAAATTAGATTATTAGTGAAGAAATAAGGAATGCAGATATGAAAATTTTATTGGTTAATACTTATTATTATCCAGAGATATATGGTGGCGCGGAGTACAGTGTAAAGAAATTGGCTGAGGAATTAAAGCAGCAGGGACATACTGTTAAGGTCTTGTGTACGGGCAGTGAAGCGAAACGTGAAGTAATTGACGGGATAGATGTAATAAGGGTTGTATCCAAAAATTTATGCCGGGGATGTGAAGCAGCAAAGTATCCTTTGTATAAAAGGGTAATAAGGCGGACCTTGGACATTTGGAATCCGTTTAATAAGGCGGAAATTGATAAAGTATTGGAAGAATATAAGCCTGATGTTATCCATACAAACGGATTATATGACCTTTCTACAATTGTCTGGGAAGCTGCGTATAAAAAGAAGATTAAGATCGTGCATACATTGCGTGATTATCACCTGCTCTGCCCATTCACCTCTCTCCATTGCAGCAAAGTGGAGGATGAGTGTCCTTATGTGCCGCCTAAAGGATTTTGTCGGATGCACAGAGCAATAAATAGGGTAAAAGCTAAGTATGTTGATGTTGTTACAGCTCCGTCCAGTGTTACGCTGAATCTGTTGATAAAGAACCAATTTTTTACTTCGAGCGAAAAAAAGGTGGTTCCGAATGCAACGGAATTTGATGCTTCAGAAATTAATAAACTGTTAGCAAGAAGAAAAAATGCAGAAGCTCACACCCTGAAATTTGTTTATCTGGGAACATTAAGCAAACCAAAAGGGATTCAGTGGATGATTTCATCTTTTAACGATTTGTCACAAAATGCTGAATTGTATATCGCTGGAAAAGGAAAATTACGTGATTATGTGGAAGAACAGGCGAAGAACAATAAAAAAATTCATTTTGTCGGTTTTTTGAACGAGACACAGGTCGATGAATTGCTAAAAGAGTGTGATGTTTTACTTTGCCCATCTCAATGGCAGGAGCCTTTTGGCCGAGTGGTGTTGGATGCGTATAAACATGCAATGCCTGTAATCTGTAGTGATCAGGGAGCACTTCCCTCACTTGTGGATGATGGAAAAACGGGGTTTGTTATAGAATCTGGAAATCAACCGGCTTTGACAGCTGCAATGCAGCATTATATAGAAGCAGTAGACGACATTTGCAAACATGCCGCAATGGGAGTTGAAAAACTAAATTTGTATTCGCTGGAAAATCAGGCAAGGGCCTTTTGCGAAATTTACGAATGATGTAAAGTAAAGTTTCGTATCTTTACACACAACACAATCGATTTTTGTCACTCTTGAACGCAGAACTAGCAAGTTGAGGAGACCAGCTATTAAAAGAAAGGAAACGTGTGATAATTAACGCTTTAATTATCATGCAAGATAAAACATGAGTATTATTGCTGTAATACTGGCTTCAAGTTTGGCAGTATTATCTTATAAAATTGAAAAAAGACTCTATAATCCAGTGACGCTCTTTTGCGGGATTTGGGCTCTGGTCATATTATTTGCGGCTTTACATTTATATGGAATGAAGGAAGCTTCAGATTATGCGTATTCGATTATGACTCTGGGCATCGTTTGTTTTTCATTTGGGAGTTATATAGCATTGTCAATTCGAAAACGATTCAGAATAAGTCTGATTCGAAAAAGGCAGTCAAGCAATGCATCTGGAAATTATAATATTAATTATCCGGTTGTATATGTGGTAGGTACCATTGTACTTGTTTATCTTGTTGTCGAAAGTATTGTTGCTTTTTTTGCATATCGCAGTGGTATTCAGATGAACGAATTGCGTTCATCTATGATGGGATATTCTACGACGGGTTACGCAAGTGGAATGGCTTTGCTACGGCAAGGTCCGCTTGCGTTGATCTATTCTTTTGTATTTTTGCCGGGCTTCTATTCGCTTCTTCTAGTAACAAGTGTGGATGTCATTATTGGGCAAAAGCGCAAACTCCTTATTGTAATGAGTGTAGTTGCTGTTGTACTGAAAAATTACGCAGAAGGATCAAGAATGTGTTTGACGCATCTTGTACTGTATTTTACCCTTCTTCTGTTGATTTATAAGAAAGGAGCTCTGTCCCCAAAGGCAAAAAAATGGATTAAGAGAACAGTTATAATAATCATTATTGGATTTCTGGTTGTGTCAAATATTCGATTTTCTGAATCAGAAAAAACAATGGCGCAACAGTTATATATGTATTTTACTTGTACGGTGCCGCTGTTTGATTATTGGCTGGAATTTGAAAAAGCAACAGGAGCTCATACGTATGGAGTGGTGTCGTTGCTTGGACTTTTAAGGCTCCCATGTAATATCCTGAAAATGATTGGAATCACATTTCCAACGGTGATATTGAATAGTGCAAATGAAATTGCAGTCAACTGGGACTCGTTTGTAAATATAGGACCCGAATTGAACTATAACTCTTATGTTACTTTGTTTTTGTATTTTTATAAAGACGCAGGTATTATTGGCGTGATTATAGGATCGCTTTTATTTGGATTTGTATGTGGTAGAGCGTATAAAAACTTAAAGCAAGAGGTAGCAAAGGGAAAAACGCCACTTCGTTTAACATATGTCTATGTGTTGCTTGGCTGCTTTATAATACAGTCGTATATAAGATTTTTCTTTTCACGAACCGACTATGCAATGATCTTATATTATGCACTTATTTTCTTCAAGAAAAATAAAGAACAATCGTTGGAGACAGTAGAAAATGAAAAGTATTTATCGTAAAGAGAGAAAGATAAAATGAAAAGTCAAACCAGTATTAAAAAGAATTTTATCTATCAGATGATCTATCAGATCCTGATTATTATACTTCCTTTTGTAACATCACCTTATATTGCAAGAACAATTGGTGCTGAAGGACTTGGAACATATTCATACAGCTATTCAATTGCATATTATTTTGTGCTTTTTTCCATGCTTGGCCTTGCAAACTATGGGAATCGGGCAGTTGCACAATGCAGAGATAATCAGAAAAACCTGAACGAAACATTTTCTAATATTGTGACATTACATATAGCTTTTTCTTTCATTTGCTGTGTGGTGTATATTTTGTATGTGTTTTTTCTGGCCAACGAAAAACTGTATGCCGGAATTCAGTTTGCTTATGTGCTAAGCGGCTTATTTGATGTGAGCTGGTTCTATTTTGGAATAGAAAAATTTAAATTGACAGTAACAAGAAATATCATTATAAAAATATTGAATGTTGTTTGCGTATTTGTTTTTGTTAGAAATGCGAATGACCTATGGAAGTATTGTGCAATTATGGCTGCCGGTATGCTGATAAGCCAAATTTCTTTATGGTTCCCTTTAAATAAATTCGTTGCATTTCAAAAGCCGACGTGGAAAAAAATGAAACCGCATATCGAACCGCTTCTGATCTTATTTATTCCAGCTATTGCAGTTAGTTTATATAAATATATGGATAAAATCATGATTGGTGCGATGAGTAATAAGGTTCAGCTTGGGTTTTATGAAAATGCGGAAAAAGTAATTAATATCCCACTTACAATCATTACGTCATTTGGGACGGTAATGCTTCCCAAAATGTCAAATCTGGTGGCTTCTCACAATAGGGAAAAGACAAATCAGTATATATCGCTGTCAATGAAATATGTGATGTGTTTGTCCTTTGCACTGGCATTTGGCTTGGCTGGAATTGGAAAGGTTTTTGCCCCTGTTTTCTGGGGTCAGGAATTCATGCTTTCGGGTGTGTTGATTATGGGCCTTTCGATTACGATTCCTTTTATGTCGTTTGCAAATATCATTCGGACACAGTTTTTGATTCCATCAGAAAAGGATAAAGAATATCTTTCTTCTGTTATTGGTGGGGCAGTAGTTAATCTAATTGCGAATACGCTACTGATTTCAAAAATTGGAGCAGTTGGAGCAACGATTGGTACAATACTTGCCGAGATTTTTGTTTGTGTGATTCAGACGTTGAGCGTTAGAAAGAAACTCCCGGTACTACGTTATATAAAAAGTATATGGATGTTTGTTGTTTTTGGAGTGGCTATGTTTGTAGGGGTGTTCTATATCGGAAATGCTCTGGAAAACAAAGTGTCAACATTGTTCCTGCAGATCATCTGTGGAATGCTGATATATGGAACAGCTTGCGTGATATATTTTGTTCACACAAAAGATGAGATGATTTTAAAAATGCTAAGGGGGATAAAAGGAAAAATCAGATAATATCTGGAACGGACTTATATCTGAGGTTCGTTGAGACGTTCAAAGGTATGGAAAGAAGAAATAAATGAAAACAACATTACTTATCATGACGGCCGGAATCGGCAGCCGATTTGGAACAGGAATAAAACAGTTGGAGCCGGTCGATGATGCTAACCATATCATCATGGACTACTCGATCCATGATGCGATTGAAGCTGGTTTCAATTATGTGGTATTTATCATCCGTAAGGATATTGAGAAAGAGTTCAAAGAGGTCATCGGCAATCGCATTGCCTCCATTTGTTCTTCTCACAATGTAACTGTAGACTACGCTTTCCAGGATATCAACGATATTCCGGGAGAACTTCCGGCAGGCCGTACAAAGCCATGGGGAACCGGTCAGGCCGTGCTTGCTGCTAAAAATGTGATTGATACCCCGTTCATCGTGATCAATGCAGATGATTACTATGGCAAAGAAGGTTTCAAGACCGTCCATGAGTATCTGGTGAATGGTGGCAAGTCTTGCATGGCTGGCTTTGTGCTGAAGAACACTCTGTCCGATAATGGTGGTGTGACTCGCGGCATCTGTAAGATGGACGAGAAGGGGAACTTGACCGAAGTTGTAGAAACCAAGAATATTGTAAAGACTGCAACTGGAGCAGAAACAGACGAAAAAGAGATTGATGTTGATTCTCTGGTATCCATGAACATGTGGGGATTAACTCCTGATTTTCTGGATGTACTGGAAGAAGGCTTCAAAGAGTTCTTTGAGAAAGAAGTCCCGGGCAATCCTCTGAAAGCAGAGTATCTGATTCCCATCTTTATCGGTGAACTACTGAGTGAAGGCAAGATGAATGTAAAGGTACTGAAAACCAACGACACCTGGTACGGCATGACCTATCATGAAGATGTCGCAGCAGTAAAGGGCAGTTTCAAGGAGATGCTGGAGAACGGCGTGTATAAGGCTGACTTGTTCAGTGATCTGTAAACAGTGATGAAAGAAACGATTGATTTACTCGGAAAGATCCTCACAAATATCCTAACCGCTCTCTATGAGCCGTTTGGATTCTCGCTTCTTCTTTCCTTTCTGGCCATGTTTTTCTATCTTTATGTTTATGAATCTGTTGGAGCAGGAAAAGGCTGGAAGATTGCCATAATGACATGGTATCAAAAATTCAAGGAGAGTGTGTTCTTTAGAAAAATATTTTTCTTAGCCTTTGTGACTTCTCTTATTCTGTTCCGCACATTGTTAAACCGTCAGCTGTGGATGAATCCTTAATCCGATGTCATGGGCGGTTGGGGCATCTGGGAGACAGTGAACGGCGAACAGAAGCTGACCACCGAGTGCATCGAGAACGTGATCATGATGGTGCCGTTCTCAGCAGTAGTGATGTGGACATTCGAAGAAAAGATTGGAAACAGTTTGAAGAAGATACTGTGGCAAAGCGGGAAGATAGCATTTTGCTTTTCGGTAAGCATTGAGATGCTACAATTATCGCTTCGTTTGGGAACGTTCCAGCTATCAGACATCTTCTATAACACAGTCGGCGGAGTGCTAGGCGGATTGATGTATTGTGCGGTGATGAAGGCAAGAAAACGTCTGTAAAAAGGGTTGAAATTGTGATATACTGGGAGCGGTAGCTCCCTACGCTGCTCTGATAATCACACACCTCTTCGTGGTGAGCAGCAGGCAACGATCTTATGGTCGGCTGAGATGTGAGAATAATTTGTCGCTTATTGTTTTATTTGGAACTTGGCTGAGTTGCTTAAAGTTAAAGTTCGAAACCAAAGGATTTGTCAAAAACATTGAGATTGATGGAGGCGCTGTGATGAACAGTCTGATGGTAACTTATATGTGGGTTCAGATGGGATATCCTACGGGTGTATGTGGGGTTCGTAGCCAACACTTACATGAAACAAAATAGCCGAGTGAAGAGTAAGACGTAAATAAACGAAACTACACCTAGAGGCCGTACCTCTGGACCCCGCTATTAGATTATTACGAAAGTGTTTACATATACAGGAGAACATTAATGGCAGATGATTTTAAATTTGGAAATTCACTTACTCCAGACATGATTGCTAAAATTAATGCAAGTATACAACCACAAAGAATGTTTGCAGAAAGTATTGCAGCAGAACAGGATCGTATGATGCGTCAGGCTCAAGAAGTTGGAGAGCAGATATATCAGAATAGGCAAAAAATGCAAGAAGCGATGGAGCGTACAGCACATAATACAGATGTGGCTAATGATCGTTTAGAAAAGATAATCGACCAACAATCATCACATATTGAATTGCTGGAAAAAACAAATGAAACATTGCAAAAACAATTGGAAACCGACCAAAAACAGTTGGAAATACTGCAGAATATTTTTGCTTCTGGAGAAGATGGAGTTCAGGTCGAGAAAGAACTGATGAACTTGATAAAGAAATAGACGAGACACATCCTCTTTGGGAATATGTCAAAGATAAGGGCGGAGATATTGCGGTGGCTGGTGCGACAGCTGGAATTCCTATATTGTATGGTGCTTTTAAGGCATATCTTCTGTCTAAAGGAATTATGTTGCCGTAATAATTGCCCTCATACCCACACTCACCATGCCCAGAACGAAAGGCAGCAAAAACCGTCCCAAAACCAATATCACCAAAGACTACGCATCCCAGATCGCGGAGAAGCAGGAGACTATTGCGTCTCTGAATACGGAGATTGCCTCCGTCACCGCCAACATTGACACTTTGAAGGCTGACTTGAAGGAGAAGAAGACTGCTCTGAAGAAGGCCGAAAAAGAAGTGGCATCCCTGAAATCGAAGAAGGCAAAGGCAGATGCTAAGGCCGCTGAAGAAGCAAAGAAAGCTGAAGCAGAGGATGTGCTGAAAAAGCTGCTGGCCAGCGGCATGAGTGCGGACGAGATTCTGGAAAAGCTGAAATAATCTTTTTAACTCTCAAACCGTATGGGTGTGGTTACAAAATCCCATCCATGCGGTTTTACAACAGAATAATTGCTTCATATCGAACAAATGTGCACATTTCTTACTTCATCCCTCAAAATCACTTCCGGTGAAATTATAGTAAAAGAAGGGCAGGGGAGAGTACAGGCAAAGTAGAGACTGAGCAAATAAACAGCAATGAACAGCATGGATAAGAGGCTGTCAATGGCAATCAGCACATCAAAACAACCTCAATCGCTTCAAAAGTATTCTTCAAAAAACAGAGGTAACCCATCGCCAAAGCCAGTCCATCAATGCCTGTCTCTTATACACATCTGACGCTGCCGACGAAGCTAGAAGTG
>ERZ1027054.585-NODE-585-length-16890-cov-6.142263_pt1 | contig 16890 bp, 10 predicted proteins | sample MGYA00519284_ERZ1027054 | MGnify/ENA primary metagenome ERZ1027054 (study PRJEB26926, sample SAMN06164568) | human gut metagenome | biome: ENVO:00009003; feature: ENVO:2100002; material: ENVO:00002003 | host: Homo sapiens | place: USA | collected 2012 ... | reverse complement strand
GAGATTTCTGCCTGTCTCGTGGGCTCGGAGATGTGTATAAGAGACAGGTCCTATATCGCTTTATGTCGTGCTGTGCCGCGCTGTGCCGCGCTTGGCCTTGCGCGTTTCGTTGCCGGGGTGGCCAGCTTTATTTGGCCAAGTGTTGGAAGACCACGGCGATGGCCTCGCCCTGTACGGTGATGTCGGGTCCGCATTCGCAGCGCCGGATCACCGTGTGTTTATGGAAGGACGAGGACGTGGCGGCATCCAGATACTGCTGTGCCGCGTCAATGAACGTCTCGTTGATGATGTTCGGCTGCCCATAGACGCATACGTCTGCCATATCCAAAAGGCCCACAGGCATGGACAGGGCCTGGCCGAGATAGCGGCCCGCCCGAGCAAGGATACCCTGATGCTGCTCCACGTCTGCTGCGCTGAGTTGCTTCTTCAATGCGGTTCCGGAAATCATCGTCTCCAAGCAACCGTGCTTGCCGCAAGGGCACAGCGGCCCGTCAAGATCGATGGAAATATGGCCGAGCTCGCCAGCCGCGTGCAGTTCGCCGATTACCGGCGTGTCCGAGAGCAGAATCGCCGAACCGATGCCTCTTTCGATGCGCACGAAAAGCATATTCGGCCCGCCTTGGCCAAAGAAACGTTCGGTGAGCATGGCTGCGGTGGCGTCGTTGCTGACGTTTACTTCAAGTCCGAAATGTTCGGCGATTGGCGTGGACAGGTCGAGATTGTTCCAGCCGCGCATCGTGGAGGAGCGGACCACGCCGTTGTCTACCACGCCGGGGGAGGCGACTCCGATGCCGATGACCTCGCCATCGGACATGCCCAGCATCTTCTCAATGAGCTCGATGATCACATCCACGGAAACGAATGAGCCGGTGTTCAGGGTGACTTCGGCGTGACGCAGCGGCTGGCCGAGCAGATTGGTGACTGCGCCGTGCAGCAGGTGCTCCTGCGTCAGGTCGATGCTGATGATGCGCAGTCGATCGATATCGATGCTCAGCAGTGTGCCTCGTTTGCCTTTGCCGCCGCTGGGTGCCTGACCGGTCTCGCGCAGCAATCCTTCCTCCAGCATCCGACCGACCACATCGGAAACGGCCACGCGGCTCAATCCGGTGCGTCGGCCGAGCTCGGCGCGCGAATACTGGTTGGTGGGGAACAACAACCTGAAGATAAGTTGGCGGTTCTTGCGGCGCACATCGGCGGGGGAAGCCTTGGCCGCATGGTCGTCGGTCGTTGTGTTGAGACCGAGATATGACATGTTTCCTCCTGCCTGATGGTGAGCGAGTGGACGGCGATTGTTGTTCCATACACAGCTTAGACGGTGAAGCGCAATTTCGTCGTTGAAACTGTTATGAAACTTCACTAATAAATTCCAGTGTACCTGTGTGAAGCGTCAGGAAACACCGTGAGTGTTCATAAGGTCCAAAATTGTTAGTATCATTAACAAATAGCGAATCACCAATCGGCGCTACGCCGAACGGTGGTTGGAACGCCGCGCGGCACCCGGACGTGACAAGGATGTTGCCATTATCCGCAAGACGGGCGGCGGTACAGCGACTCGCATCGGGCGGGCCGCACGGAACTGGAGGAAACCGATGCCGGAAATCATCATTGTCAAGAACGAAGCCGAGGCCGGCGAGATCTACGGCCGTTGCGTGGCGGACCTGATCAAAGCAAAACCGGACGCTGTGCTGGGCCTGGCCACTGGTTCCAGCCCGCTGGCCGCCTATCAGGCGCTCGCCAAGATCGTCAAGGACGAGGCCATTGACGTTTCGGGCGTGCGTGGTTTCGCGCTTGATGAATACATCGGACTGCCGCTGACCCATCCCGAGTCCTATCATGCGACCATCCATCGCACTGTGGTCGAACCGCTCGGCCTGGACCCGGCCAAGGTCCATGTGCCCGGCGACGTACTTAACGGCACTCCGCTTGAAGACGGCGACAAGATCGCGCTGGCCGGCCCGGCCTATGATCGTGCCATCGAAGCCGCTGGCGGCATCGACGTGCAGATCCTCGGCATCGGCACTGACGGCCACGTCGGCTTCAACGAGCCCGGTTCCTCGCTGGCCTCCGGCACTCGCGTCAAGACCTTGGCCGAACAGACCCGCATCGACAACGCGCGCTTCTTCGACAACGACATCAACCAAGTGCCCACCCACTGCATCACGCAGGGTATTGGCACGATCATGAAGGCCCGTCACCTCGTGCTGCTGGCGTTCGGTGCCGGCAAGGCCGAAGCCATCGAGGAGACGGTGGAAGGCGGCGTGTCAGCGTTCTGCCCGGCTTCCGCGCTGCAGATGCACCCGCACGCCACGATTATCGTGGATGAGGAGGCCGCGTCCCGCCTGCGCCACAAGGACTACTACCGTTACGCCTACACCCACAAGCCGGCCTGGCAGGGCATCTGAGTTATCGTGTGCTGGCTCCCGCCAGCGGGAGCGCATGAGCGGTAAGGAGAACAACATGTCTGATAGGAACGAGATAGTCTCGCGCGTGACCGCGGCACTGGAGGGCAAGCCGGCTCCGGTGGCGATTCGTAACGCGCGCAAGGTGGATGCGCGCGGCGAACGGCGCGGATATTGGGTCGTCTCCGATGCCGCCGGCGTCATCGTGGCGGCCGGCACGGGGGAGGGGGCCTTCGAGCACTGCTGCCGCACGGTGGGGCTCGACCCGGCCGATCGCAACGCGGTCATCGACGCCGAAGGCCGTATTCTGACCCCCGGCTACGTGGACATCCACGCGCACGGCGCATGGGAGAAGAGCTTCGATGACGGGCCGGACGGCATCGACGTGGCGCGGGCCGGCCACGCCGTGCATGGCACCACGCGCCAGGTGCTCTCGCTGATCACCAACCCCGTGGACGTGATCTGCCGCAACATCCGCACCGTCCGCGCCACAATGGAGTCCGGCCGCCCCGACATCCTAGGCTGCCATCTGGAAGGCCCGTTCCTGGCTCTGGCCCGCAAGGGCGCACATGACCCGGAATGTCTCAAGGATCCGGTGCCTGACATCGTCGATAAGATGCTTGAGGCCTCCGGTGCCGACCCCGCCTCCGGCAAGCTTGGCTGCATCCGCCAGATCACCATCGCCCCCGAACTGCCCCACGGCATCTCCGCCATCCGCCAGTTCGCCGCTGCCGGCGTGGTGCCGGCCGTGGGCCACTGCGACGCCGACTACGAGACCGCCAAAGCCGGCTTCGACGCGGGCGCGGGCATCATGACCCACATGTTCAACGCGATGAACGGCCTGCATCACCGCGAACCCGGTCCGATTCCGGCCGCGGTGGAGGACCCGCGCGTCACCATCGAGCTCATCAACGACGGATTCCACGTGCAGGATCCGATGGTGAGCCTCTCCTTCCGGTTCGCGCCTCACCGCACGGCCTTCGTGACCGACGCGATGGCCGCCACCGACTGCCCGGACGGCGCCTACAAGTTGGGCGCGCTGGACGTGAACGTGGTCGGCGGGCATGCGCGCCTGGTCTCCAACGGCGCCATCGCCGGCTCCACTCTGCTGCTGGAGGTCGCCGTGCGCCGTGCGGTGTGCGAACTGGGCTTCAGCCCGGTGGACGCGGTCGAGGCGGCAACTCTGACGCCGGCCAAGGCGTTCGGCTTCGACCGGCCGAACCCGGTCACCGGGGCGCCGATCGGCCTCATCGCCCCCGGCTTCGCCGCCGATTTCAACCTTGCGGACCCGGCCGACTGGACGGTCGAACAGGTGTGGTGCGCGGGCCGCAAGCTCAAGTAGCAGTAGGCCGACCGGTTGACGAATGGAAGGCATTCGTCTACGAACATGGTCACATGGTGAGATGATAGTATATTTGTCTCACCATGTGACCGTTATTCACGTCGTAATACAAGAATCCGTAATACTGCTCGATACCGCATAAAACCGGCCTTGGTCGCCACAAGCGAAACATAAGTCGATGACTATGGAAACGCAGAGGTAACACATCCGCACCATAGTCAGGCGGTAATCCACGCCCGCAGTGATGACGTGGAAACAAGTTATGAGAGAGGATTCCTGTTGAATTCCAAGAAGATTCTGGCCGCCGCCGTCTCCGTGGCCGCCATCGCATCCCTGACCGCCTGCGGCGGTGTGAAGGATGACACCACCGCAGGTGCCGATTCCGGCAACGCCATCACCATCGGCACCACCGATAAGATCACCAGCCTGGACCCCGCCGGCTCCTACGACAACGGTTCATACGCCGTGCAGATCCAGGTGTTCCCGTTCCTGTACGCCCAGGACTACAACACCTCCGAACTGAGCCCGGACATCGCCGCCGATGACGGTACCTGGAACGATGACGGCACCGAATTCACCGTCAAGCTCAAGGACGGCCTGAAGTTTGCCAACGGCAACGACCTGACCGCTTCCGACGTCAAGTTCTCCTACGATCGCATCAAGAAGATCAACGACCCGAACGGCCCGAGCTCCCTGCTCGCCAACGTCGAATCCGTGACCGCCAAGGACGACACCACCGTGGTGTTCAAGGATTCCGTGCCTTTTGACGTGACTCTGAAGCAGGTCATGTCCAGCCCCGCCGGCCCGATCGTCGATGAGGATACCTTCGACGCCGACAAGCTCACCGACGCCGACACCATCGTCTCCAAGAAGGCCTTTGCCGGCCCGTACACGCTGACCGCCTTCAAGATCAACGAGTCCGCCGCCTACGCCAAGAACGACTCCTACAAGGGCCTGACCCCGGCCAAGAACTCCGCCGTGCAGGTCAAGTACTTCGCCGACGCCTCCAACCTGAAGATGGCCGTCCAGCAGGGCCAGATCGACGTGGCCAACCGCTCCCTGAGCCCGACCGACATCGAGGACCTCTCCAAGGACTCCAAGGTCAAGGTCGTCAAGGGCCCGGGCGGTGAGGAGCGCTTCATCGCCTTCAACTTCAAGATTCAGCCCTACGGCGAATCCCAGCCCGACGCCGACGCCAACAAGGCCAAGGCCGTGCGCCAGGCCGTCGCCAACCTCATCGACCGCGAAGAGCTCTCCACCAAGGTCTACAAGGGCACCTACACCCCGATGTACTCCTTCATCCCGGACGGCCTGGCCGGTCACGATGACACGCTGAAGTCCGCCTACGGCGACGGCAACGGCAAGCCGAGCACCGAGAAGGCCAAGAAGGTCCTCGCCGACGCCGGCGTCACCACCCCGGTCGACCTCAAGCTCCAGTACAACAGCGACCACTACGGCTCCGTCTCCGCCGACGAATACGCTGCCCTGAAGTCCCAGCTTGAGGCAGGCGGCCTGTTCAAGGTCGACATGCAGTCTACCGAATGGACCCAGTACAACAAGGATCGTGTGGTTACCGACGATTCCGACGGTGTGTACCCGGTCTACCAGCTTGGATGGTTCCCGGACTACTCCGACCCGGACAACTACCTGTCCCCGTTCTTCCGCGATGGCAACTTCGTGAACAACGGCTACTCCAACAAGGAAGTCAACGACCTGATCGTCAAGCAGGCCGGCGAGAAGGACGAGTCTGCTCGTGGAGACATCCTCAAGCAGATTCAGAAGCTCGAGACCGAAGACCTCTCCACCATCCCGCTGCTGCAGGGTGCCCAGGTCGCCGTCACCGGCACCTCCGTGAAGGGTGTCACCCTCGACGCTTCCTTCCGCTTCCGCTATGCCTCCGTCACCAAGGGCTGATCCAGCATGAGCTCCCCTCTTTGAGGAGGAGCTGTCTGCCGACGGCAGACTGAGGGGAGCCCAACTCGTATGACTCCCCTCAGTCGGCTTCGCCGCCAGCTCCCCTCGGAGAGGGGAGCCTTTATTGCTTTATATACCGATTACCAACACCAAGGAGCATCGCGTGTCAGACAGCGCCATAGCGACCTCCAGCACCACTCCGGCGAAAGCCAAGACGAAGAAGAACCGACTGTCAGGTAGTTTCTTCCGCTTCGTGCTGACGAGGTTCCTTCTCATTATTCCCACCGTTTTCATTCTGGTCACCATCGTGTTCTTCGTGATGCGCGCCACCGGCGACCCGATTTCCGCCGCCCTGGGCGGCCGCCTGACACCCGCCGAACTTCAGCAGCGCATCCACGCGGCCGGCTATGACCGCCCGCTGATTGTGCAATACGTCGACTATCTTGGCGGCCTGCTGCACGGCGACATCGGCACGACGCTGACCGATAACCAGCCGGTGATCAGCATTCTTACGCACTACGGCGCCGCCACATTCGAACTGGCCTTCCTCGCCCTGATTGTGGCGCTGATTGTCGGCATCGGCCTAGGCCGACTCGCCGCCCGCAAACGCGACCGTGCCGCCGACGCCGGCATCCGCACCTTCGCCATCCTGTGCTACGCCACCCCGGTGTTCTTCCTCGGCCTCGTGCTGAAGCTCATCTTCGCTGTCTGGCTCAACATCCTGCCCGCCTCCGGCCGCTCCGACCTGAACTCCGAAATGCAGTTCACCCGTCTGGTATCGCCGACCGGCTTCTACATCATCGATGCCATCCAGCTCGGCGACATGAACGTGCTCGTCGACGTGCTGCGCCACGCCGTGCTGCCGGCCGTCGCCCTAGGCCTCCTGACCGCCGGCGTGTTCATCCGTCTGGTACGCACCAACGTCATCTCCACCTACAATTCCGGCTACGTCGAGGCTGCCCGCTCGCGCGGCGTCTCCGAAAAGCGCCTGCTCAACAAGCACGCCTGGCGGCCGGCCCTGATCCCGATCATCACCGTCATGGGCATGCAGATCGCCCTGATGCTCGCCGGCGCGGTCCTGACCGAAACCACCTTCGAATGGAAGGGCCTGGGCTTCATGCTGTCCCAGTACCTGAAGGCCCGTGACTTCGTGGCCGTGCAGGGCATCGTGATCCTTATCGCCATCATCGTGGCCGTCGTCAACTTCCTCGTCGACGTCATCGCCGCGCTTATCGACCCGAGAGTGAGGTACTGAGATGACCACCGCATCCCAAGACAAGATCACCGTCCCCGGTGACGACCGCCTTACCAAGCTCAACGTCAGCACCAAGACGCCGTTCTGGACCAAGATCCCGATCATCAAGGAACTGCGCGTGGCGGTCGGCTGGCAGAAGGGCATGCTGATCACCGGTCTCGCGATCACCGCGTTCTTCCTGCTCGTGGCCCTCTTCGCCCCGCTGATCGCCCCCTACGGCCACGCCCAGATCAAGGCCGCCGACGGCACGTCCTTCCCGGCGCAGGCCGCGCCCTCCGCCGAACACATCTGGGGCACCACCGCCGCCGGATTCGATGTGTTCTCCCGTGTGGTGTGGGGTGCCCGCACCGCCGTCATCGCCATCGTCGTGGCCGTACTGCTCTCCATCTTCGCCGGCGTGCTGCTCGGTCTGGTGTCCGGCTACTACGGTGGCTGGGTGGACCGCATTCTGGTAATGATCGCCGACGCCATCTACTCCTTCCCCTCGCTGCTGCTCGCCATTCTGATGGCCATCATGATCTCCCACGGCCAGTCCGGCCTGTGGAGCGGCATCCTGGCTTCCGGCATCTCCATCACCGTGGTGTACATCCCACAGTATTTCCGCACAATTCGCGCCGAAGTGATCCGCATCAAGGAATCCGCGTATGTCGAGTCCGCGCGCGTGGTCGGCGCCTCCACCTGGCGCATCATGACCAAGCACCTGTTCAAGAACTCCACCCGCACGTTGCCGGTGATCCTGACGCTGAACTCGTCCGAAGCCATCCTGACCCTCGCCGGCCTGGGCTTCCTCGGCTTCGGCATCGAGCCGACCGCCGCCGCCGAATGGGGCTACGACCTGAACCGCTCGGTTTCCGACGTGACCGCCGGCATCTGGTGGACTGCCGTGTTCCCGGGCATCGCCATCGTGCTCATCGTGCTCGGCATCACGCTCGTGGGCGAATCGCTCAACGATCTGGCCGACCCGCGTCTGCGCGCACGCAAGTCCGCCGGCGAAGTGGTCGGATCGATCGAAGACACGTCCGTCGACCCAAACGAGAAGCCGACCGCACGCAACGAGGTGATTGCCGAACTCGACGCGAACGTCGACCCGCCGGCCACCGTCACCGACCATGACCCGACCATCGTCGCCTCCGAATGGACCGGCGAGGGCAAGCCGGAAGGCAAGGAGTGAGAGATGAGCGAAAACAACAAGAATCTCGCCGATATCAAGGACCTGTCCGTCTCCTTCATGACCGACGCCGGCTCCATCAAGGCCGTCGAGGACGTGAACTTCACCATTCCGCGCAAGACCGTGGTCGGCGTGGTCGGCGAATCCGGTTCCGGCAAGTCCGTGACCGCGCGCTCCATCATCAAGCTGCTGCCGGAGACGGCCACCACCTCCGGTGCCGTCTACCTGTCCAAGCGCGATGGCTCCGATTCGCTGGACGTGCTCTCCCTGAGCGGCGAACAGCTGCGCGAAGTGCGTGGTTCCGAGGCCGCGATGGTGTTCCAGGAGCCCAATTCGGTGCTGAACCCGGTGTACACCATCGGCTGGCAGATTGAAGAGGGCCTGCGCGCCCACGGCATGAAGGACAAGAAGGAACTGCGCGCCAAGGCCATCAACATCCTGAAGAAGGTCGGCATCCCGGATGCCGAAACCCGCGTGGACTACTACCCGCACCAGTTCTCCGGCGGCCAGAAGCAGCGCATCGTCATCGCCATGGCGTTGGTGCTGAACCCCGGTCTGATTCTGGCCGACGAGCCTACCACTGCCCTCGACGTGACCGTGCAAGCCGAAATTCTCGACCTGCTGCGCCTCGCCCGTGACGAGTTCGACGCCTCCGTGCTCATCATCACCCACAACATGGGCGTGATCGCGGACATCGCCGACCAGGTGGTCGTCATGTACCGCGGCCACGTGGTCGAGCAGGGCGACGTGGAGCAGATCTTCTACCATCCGAAGGACGACTACACCAAGCGACTGCTGGGTGCCGTGCCGCGCATCGGTCAGAAGCTGGTCGTGCGCGACCGCGAGGGCAAACCGATCGAGCGCAAGGCCGATTGGCGCGAACAGCCGATCGCCGTCGAGGCCAAGAACCTGACCATCACGTACCCGGGCCATCTCATGCAGCCCGACTTCAAGGCCGTGGACGGCGCGAACTTCACCATCCACCGCTCCGAAGTGCTGGGCCTGGTGGGCGAGTCCGGTTCCGGCAAGTCCACCACCGGCCGTGCCATCGCCGGCCTGCAGAAGGTGTCCGGCGGCTCCCTGAACGTGCTCGGCATCGAGATGAACGGCGTCAAGGAGCGTGACTTCAAGCCCAAGCGCGCGGACATTGGTTTCGTGTTCCAGGATCCGGGCTCCTCGTTCAACCCGCTGATGACCATCGCGGAGAATGTGGCCGAGCCGCTGCTCGTGCACCACAAGTACGGTTCCGTGGCCGATGCCAAGAACTATGTGGGCGACCTGCTGGAGATGGTCCAGCTGCCGCGCGCCTACATGAACCGTTTCCCGCATGAGCTGTCCGGCGGCCAGCGCCAGAGGGCGTCTTTGGCGCGTGGTTTGGCGTTGAAGCCGTCGCTGCTGATCGCCGATGAGCCGACTTCTGCATTGGACGTGTCGGTGCAGGCCAAGGTGTTGGAGCTGTTCAAGCGACTGCAGGCGGAAATCGGCTTCGCGTGCCTGTTCATCACCCATGATTTGGCGGTGGTCGATATGCTTGCCGACCGCATCATGGTGATGCATAAGGGCCAGATCGTGGAGCACGGCGATGCCGACCAGATTATGCAGCACCCGGAGAACCCGTACACCAAGAAGCTGCTGGCCTCCCTGCCCGTGCCCGACCCGCGCGAACAGCAGCAACACCGCGCCCACCTCCACGAGCTCCTAGCCCAAGAGGCGTAATCGCATAGCATTGAAGCTCCCTCGTCAGAGGGAGCTAACTTTATATCCGCTAGTACTGCTGCCCATCGAACTGGAACAGGGCGTGGGCGTCGCCGTGCTTTTTGTTCTCGATGTAAGTATGGAACAGCTCCAGCCGCTCGCTCGTGCTGGCCGCCAGGGGAGTGGGCAGGTCATCCAGATCGAACCAGCCGACGCTCAGGCTTTCCTCGTCGCCCACGAACGGCTCGGCATTGCCGCCGGGCTTCAGGGCGCACAGGAACGAATGATCCATGTACATGGTGTTGTCGCCATTGGCGTAGGTCAGCACCTTGTTTGACGAGGTGACGGCCACCAAATCGGTGACGATGGCATCGATGCCCGTCTCCTCCTTGATTTCGCGCACCACCGTGTCCGCCGGCTGTTCGCCCGGCTCGTTGATGCCATAGACCATCGCCCATTCGCCCGTGTCCGAACGACGCCCCAACAGCAGTTGACCATGTTCGTTCAGTACACAACCGGTCACGCCATTGAGCCACAACAGATCATGGCCGATCTTCTTACGCAATTCCAACACAAATTCCGGAGTGGACACATTGCCTCCTTAGTAGAAAAGAAGCTCCCTCATCAGAGGGAGCTTAGGTTACTTCGCTTGGGCAGCCTGCTCGGCCATCCAGGCTTCGACGTCGTCGATCTGCTTCGGGATGCCGGCGGAAATCCATTCGGGGCCGTTCTCGGTCATGAGCACGTCGTCCTCGATGCGGATGCCGATGCCGCGGTATTCCGGTGGAATCAGCAGGTCGTCTTCGCGGAAGTACAGACCGGGCTCGATGGTGAAGATTATGCCGGGCGTGATCTTCGCGCCCTGATAGGACTCGAAACGGGCCTGCGCGCAATCATGCACATCAAGACCCAAGTGGTGGGCCACGCCGCAGGCGAGCCAACGGCGGTGCTGCTGGCCTTGCGGGGACAGCGACTCCTCGACGCTCACCGGCAGCAGACCCCAATCGTGCAGACGCTCGGCGATCACACGCATGCAGGCGTGGTGGATGTCGGAGTAGGTGGCACCCGGCTTGGCGGCTTCGAAACCGGCCTGCTGCGAGTCGAGCACGGCCTGGTACAGACGCTTCTGGAAGTCGGTGAACTTGCCGTTGGTCGGGAAGGTGCGGGTGATGTCGGCCGTGTACAGGGAATCGACCTCAACGCCGGCATCCACCAGCAGCATGTCGCCGGTCTTCACCACACCGGTGTTGCGCATCCAGTGCAGAATCGGGGCGTGGGGGCCGGAAGCCACGATGGAGTCGTAACCGACGGCGTTGCCCAGTTCACGGGACACGGCGTTGAACGCGCCTTCGAGGATACGCTCGGAGCGCGGCTTGTCGAGCGCGGCCGGCAGTGCGGAGAGCAGACGGTCGAAGCCATGCTTGGTGGCGTCCACGGCCTTGCGCATTTCGTTGATTTCGTAGCCGTCCTTGACCATGCGTGCCTCGGCGGCGAACTCGTGCAGCTTGTCGTCGGATGCGGAGTTCTTGTCCGGATCGGCGAAACCGTTGGCCTTGCGGATGGATTCAACCATCGAAGTGATTTGCGGGTCGGTTTCGCTGACCACGCGCACGCGTACGGCGCCGGCTTCGGCACCCACGTCCTTGGACAGGGCGTCGGCCAGCTGGGCGATGTCGTGGGTTTCGATGCCGGTCATCGCCTGCATCTCCTTGAGGCCAGCACGCGGGCCAACCCAGTATTCGCCGTAGTGGGCGGACATGAAGAAGTCCTCGGTGGAATTGTCGGCGCGCGGCGCCACGAACAGTTCCGGAGTGTGCGTCTTGCCGGCGGCGGCTTCGGGGGAGTCGGGGTCGACCGGGTTCAGGACCAGCACGGCGCCGGCCTCGTAATCGGAACCCAGACCGGTGTAGTAGGCGAACGTGGTGTCCGGGCGGAACATGTAATCGCAATCATTGTTGCGCACCTTCGGCTGGCCGGCCGGAATGACCAGACGTTCGCCCGGGAAGGCCTTGCCCAGCGCCTCAAGGCGGGCTGGCGTGAACTTGGAGGATTCGAGAGGATTAATCTCCGGATCATCGTCGGCCCAGCCGGACTTCATGAACTCCTTGAATGCGGCCGACTGCGGGCGCAGCGAGCGGTTGTTCACGCGGTCGCTCATCGACTGGTTCGCGCCCGGTGCCGTAGCGCGCTCTTCGGCCTCATATTCCTTGTCCTTGGCGGTGATCACTTCACCCATTGCCACTCTCCTGTATGTAGTTGTTGTCGAATCATCGATTCCCACCTCATATTAGTCGGCTTTATGCGATGTGCCACGATTGACGGCTGACGGTAAAACCAAGTACGGAATTTGGACGGTCTTCCGGACATGCCCATATGGCGAGTGCGGCGGGCTGGAATGCGGGCCCGTTTATTGTTCTCGGTAGGGAAGGAGAGGGGCATGGGCTTGGGCTGGAGCTTGCCGATTGATATTGACATATTCTGCGGGCTGAATCCATGTGAACCCATGCGATGAAGGTTTATCGCGTCGCGGGACTCACTGCTATGCGGAGGTCTCCACCTGAGGCACCCCGGCTTTGATCAGTTTTACCCGCAGCGGAGTGCGTTCGATGACGTCAGCGTATGTGAAATGGACGATTTCGGTGGCACCGGCTCGTTTCAGTCCCTCGTCGCGTGCGCGTTCCTTGGCCACCACCTCCTGAATGCTGCGGTTATCGGTCATGGCTGGGTCCACGTATTTTTGTGTGCCGTCGTATTCGGCCACTATCACGCGCCCGTCATCGAGCTTCCATACGAAATCAACGCGGTACTCGGTATTCGTCTGTGGGTCGGTCACCGTTACCTGAATACGCGGCGTGAGGAAGCGACCTTCGATGATGGTGCCTCGCGCGAGGGATTCTCCACCATTCTCGCTCCTTTCGTTTGCATAGCGCAGCAGGCGGAATACTCGGGCATAATCGATTCTCCATTGAACGCAGTCGGCGGCTATCTCTTCCTTGGTTATTCCCTTGGCAAGGGCCGAGTCAAAGATCGGCAACGCAAACCGAAAATCAAGGTCTATAGCGGCCTCGACCAAGGTTCTAGCCGGTGATATCAGGGATAGGCCGGAGGCCTCGTAATGTGTCTTCGGATTGTTCATATCGGGCATATAGACATGTCGTAAGCGCTGATGGCATTGACGAGATCCATGATCGGAAGTCACGATGGTTATGCAGTCATCATGCAAATGCCATTGATGTTCGAATCCATAGGCACTTACTGCCACCAAGCCGCCAAAAACCCACTGAGGATGCTCTTGCGCAAGAGCGCGGGCCATGTGCAACGTTCGCTCCGGCGGCGTCAAACCATCCCAGTATGCAGTATTTGCATAAAGACTGGGAATGCCGTCATACACTTTCAACAACTCACCACTCTGGGCACGGCGGCGTAGAGCGGTCTGTTCCGCTTCATTTCTTGAATAGACGCATCTCAGCTCATTCTGCGCGGCTGATATGAGCGAGGCCACTGCTTTGTGTGTCTTCATGACGTCGAGCGTAGCCGGAACGAAGCAGCGTAAGTATGAATTTCAGCCATTGTGGTTCTAGCCTCGGAGCTTGGCTGTCTTGGAGCGAGATACTCCCGATAATTTCAAGGTATTAGGCCGCTAATTCGGAATAGTGGATAACACACAAAACTTATCCACCATCAGTAATGTCATTCGAACAACGTGCTTTGGGGATTCGAACAAGATATCATCGGCGAAGGCGGATGTAGCTGGTAGAGGGCGGCGAATTGACGGTTAACGGTGCTTATGCTTTGTACGCCGTCGGTGCTGGTTCAGATATTGGCTGGCTTCTGTCTGAGTGTGGAATCTAGCGTCGGCGTGAGTCCAATGGTTGTATCGGGGCCGACGATTTGCTGCAATTTATTGGCGGCATAGATCCAGGGCTTGGACGGCTGCCGACGGTGAGAGCAGTCATAACAGTGAATGAGCCTCTGCGAGTTCAAAAGATGATGTAGAGGACGTTTGTGAGAGTCGTTTCCGGGGCAAGACATGGTCGATTGACGACGTTGAAATTTCTCAACGACGGCAGAATGGCATGCCTTGGCGAGGAGACGACACTGAGAGGCGATGGAGTCGGGATTAATCCAGGTTTTGGCCAGCCACCGACTCGCAAGAGCATCATAGCGTCGGTGTACCGCCAGAAGCTGGCACTGTACCGACGCTGAATAGCATCAGCGTCGCCGGACATACAAGTTTTGGATTGCAGCCGACTAAGAATGAGATGCCGACGGCAAGAGCCGCATTGCAACTATATGAGACGGCTTCACTGTGCGTGGCTGCAGGTAGAGACTGCCCGCGCGGCGGCGACATATGAGACGGTTTCACTGTGCGCGCACGATAAACCACCCCGGCGGCTAGGATAGAGGGAATTGAGGGAGTGCGGCTCCACGCGTGAAGGCAAGAATCCCGAACCATGCGGGGCAAACCTGTGCAAGGGGAGCTTCCTGCGCATGCGGAAGCGGAATATATGCGGGCATGCGTAGACATGACGAGAATGGCGCGAACACGTAAGTGGCATACGCACTCCGAACGGCGCAACAGCAACACGAGCAGAGGTTAGAAGAGGATATGTCATTCGAGCATCCGAATCGGAACAATGAGAGCATGCGGGACGTCGAACTGGACATCATGAGCCGCCCGCCGGAGCATAACACCACCAATCTGGATCTCGACCGGATGAACCTGATGCTCGACATCCTGGGCCACCCGGAGCAGTCGTTCCGCGTGATTCATATCACCGGCACCAACGGCAAAGGCTCCACCGCACGCATGGCCGAGGCCATCTGCCGCGCCTACGGTATGCGCACCGGCCTGTACACGTCGCCGCATCTGGAGAAGATCAACGAGCGTATCGCCATCGACGGCCAGCAGCTGTCCGATGACGATTTCATCGACATCTGGGACCAGACCAAGGATCTCGTGGCCCTGGTGGACGCCAAGATGGAGGAGCAAGGCAAGCCGAAGATGAGCTTCTTCGAGGTGCTCACCGCCATGGCCATCTGGAAGTTCGCCGACACGCCCGTGGACGTGGCCATCGTCGAGGTCGGCATGGGAGGCCTGTGGGACGCCACCAACGTGCTCAACGCGGATGCGGCCATCATCGGCCCGGTGGACATGGACCACATGCAGTGGCTGGGCGACACCGTCGAACAGATCGCCACCGAGAAGGCCGGCATCATCAAGCCGAACTGCACCGCCATCATCGGCCCGCAGCCGCATGAGGAAGCCGTCATGCCGATTCTCGCCGAAGCCGCCGAACGCAACCACGCCATGCTCGTGCGCGACGGCTACGAAATGACCGCGTCCGACCGTATGGCCGCAGTCGGCGGCCAAGTCGCCACCCTGACCACGCCCAACGGCACTTACGAGGGCGTGCCGATCGCCAAGTTCGGCGAGCATCAGGCCCACAACGCGCTTGCCGCGCTCGCCGCCTCCGAAGTGGTGATTCCGGTCAACGGTCCGCTGGACGGCGACTTGGTGGCCGAGGCGTTGAGCTCGGTCAAGATTCCCGGACGCATCGAACAGATCCGCACCTCACCGACCATCATTCTGGATGGCGGACACAACGTGAATGCCGCCGAAGCCCTGCGCAAGGCCATCGAGGAAAGCTACGACTTCAAGCAGCTGGTCGGTGTGGTCGCCATGATGCGCGACAAGCAGGTCGAGGAATATCTGGGTGTTCTGGAGCCGATCCTGAGCTCCGTGGTGGTCACCGAGAATTCGTGGCGCGAGCGCGTGATGCCGGCCGACGAGCTTGAGAAGATTGCCGTGGACGTGTTCGGTCGTGACCGTGTGATCAAGGAAGCGAACCTGCCTGACGCGATTCAGACCGCCGTCAATATGGTCGATGCCGAGGACGAGCTGGGCGTGGGCTACGGCCACGGCGTGCTTATCTGCGGCAGCTTCGTCACCGCCGGCGACGCACGCCTGATGCTTGAGGAACACGCCAGCCCCACGATGAGGCAGGCTATGGCCGTTCATCAGCCGGCGGTTGACCCGGACGATTCGGATCAGCCGGCAGACAAGGCCGAGGATGAGGCCGCCGACAACCTCGAGGATTCGGTAAGCCCGGACGACTTCGACGTGTTCGACGTCCTCGGCCTCGGTAAGGAACAGGCCGGTGACGCCGGCACCGGCACGGCCAGTGCCGACACCGACAGCACTGACACAGCCAGCGCCGACACCGACGATTCCGCCGACGCCCGGTAACCCGCATCCAAGGCATATCGGATACCCGGACACCCGGCATACGGAAAACAGTCTCACGCCATGTATCTCAAGGAACTCACCCTCCGCGGATTCAAATCCTTCGCCTCCGTCACCACGCTGCGCTTCGAGCCCGGCATCACGGCGGTGGTCGGCCCCAACGGTTCGGGCAAGTCGAACATCGTCGACGCCCTGATCTGGGTAATGGGTGAGCAGGGCGCCAAAAACCTGCGCGGCACTTCGATGGAGGACGTGATTTTCGCAGGCACGTCCTCCCGCCCGCCATTAGGCCGTGCACAGGTGAGCCTGACCATCGATAATTCCGATCACACGCTCGATATCGATTACACGGAAGTCACCATCTCCCGCACCATCTTCCGCAACGGAGGCTCCGAATACGCGATCAACGGCTCGCAATGCCGCCTGCTCGACATTCAGGAACTCCTCTCCGATACCGGTCTTGGCCAGCAGATGCATGTGATCGTAGGCCAGGGACGATTGGATGCGATTCTGAAGGCCGACCCGTCCGGCCACCGTGCGTTCATCGAAGAGGCCGCCGGCATCCTGAAGCACCGCAAGCGCAAGGAACGCGCGTTGCGCAAGCTGGCCAATACCGAAACGAACCTGAGCCGACTCGACGATTTGCTGGGGGAGATTCACCGTCAGCTCGGCCCCCTCGGACGCCAGGCACGTATCTCCCGGCGCGCCGACGCGATTCAGATATCCGTACGCGACGCCCAAGCCCGCCTGTACGCCGAAGACGCTCAACGCTCGATGAGCCGTCGCGACACGGTACGTCAAGAGCTTGGCGCTGTGCGTAACCTGTCTCTTATACACATCTCCGAGCCCACGAGACAGGCAGAAATCTCG
>ERZ1027054.566-NODE-566-length-17137-cov-7.122175_pt1 | contig 17137 bp, 12 predicted proteins | sample MGYA00519284_ERZ1027054 | MGnify/ENA primary metagenome ERZ1027054 (study PRJEB26926, sample SAMN06164568) | human gut metagenome | biome: ENVO:00009003; feature: ENVO:2100002; material: ENVO:00002003 | host: Homo sapiens | place: USA | collected 2012 ... | reverse complement strand
CCGAGATCTTCACTTCTAGCTTCGTCGGCAGCGTCAGATGTGTATAAGAGACAGAGTAAAAGCAAAGGAACTGAAACATGAGATCAAACATTATCTTGGTATCAGCACTGTGACAGCAGTCCGTGAGCTGATCCGTTATGACGTGGAGAATATCTCCGATGAAGTATTTGAGAAAGCCTGCAAGACCGTATTTGCAGAGCCGCCGGTAGATGATCTGTATCTTGAAAAATTTGATGTGGCAGAGGGCACACGTGTATTTTCCGTAGAATTCCTTCCCGGACAGTTTGACCAGAGAGCCGATTCTGCAGTGCAGTGTGTACAGTTCCTGGATGAGAATGCAGCACCGATCATCCGTTCAGCAACTACTTATGTAATCGAAGGAACCGTTACAGATGCAGAGTTTGAGGCAATCAAACATCACTGCATCAACCCTGTGGATTCCCGTGAGACAGGTCTTGAGAAGCCGGAAACACTGGTAACCGTATTCCCGGACCCTGAGGATGTGAAGATTTTTGACGGATTCAAGGATATGGCTGAGGCTGATCTGAAGGAGCTGTACGCTTCTCTGAACCTCGCCATGACATTTAAGGACTTCCAGCATATCCAGAATTATTTCAGAAATGAAGAGAAACGCGATCCTTCCATGACAGAGATCCGTGTTCTGGATACCTATTGGTCTGATCATTGCCGTCATACTACTTTCTCCACAGAGCTTACCAGCGTGAAGTTTGACGAAGGTGATTATAAGACTCCTATTGAAAAAACATACAAAGAATATCTGGATGCCCATAAGGATATGTACAAGGGCCGTGATGATAAGTTTGTCTGCCTGATGGATCTTGCACTTATGGCAATGAAGAAACTGAAAGCAGAAGGCAAGCTTGCAGACCAGGAAGAATCTGATGAGATCAATGCCTGCAGTATCGTGGTACCGGTGGATGTGGACGGGAAAGAAGAAGAGTGGCTGATCAACTTTAAGAACGAGACACACAACCATCCGACGGAGATCGAGCCTTTTGGTGGTGCGGCAACCTGCCTTGGTGGAGCCATCCGTGATCCGCTTTCCGGACGTACCTATGTATATCAGGCAATGCGTGTAACCGGTGCGGCTGATCCGACCGTATCCGTAAAAGAAACTCTGAAAGGCAAACTTCCGCAGAAGAAACTTGTCCGCAGCGCAGCCCACGGCTACAGCTCCTACGGAAACCAGATCGGTCTTGCAACCGGTGCTGTAAAAGAAATCTATCATCCGGACTACGTTGCAAAACGTATGGAGATCGGTGCGGTTATGGGTGCGGCTCCGAGACGTGCGGTCATCCGTGAAAATTCCGACCCTGGAGATATCATCATCCTTCTTGGCGGACGTACCGGCCGTGACGGTATCGGCGGTGCAACCGGTTCCTCCAAGGTCCACACAGAGGCTTCCATCGAGGTCTGCGGCGCTGAGGTGCAGAAAGGTAACGCGCCTACCGAGCGTAAGATCCAGAGAATGTTCCGCAGAGAGGAAGTCAGCCATATCATCAAGAAATGTAACGACTTCGGCGCAGGCGGTGTTTCCGTTGCCATCGGCGAGCTGGCACCGGGACTTCAGATCGACCTCGACAAGGTTCCGAAAAAATACGCAGGTCTTGACGGCACTGAGATCGCCATCTCTGAGTCTCAGGAGCGTATGGCTGTTGTAGTTGACCCGAAAGATGTGGATACTTTCCTGAAATTTGCAAATGAAGAGAATCTCGAGGCAATTCCGGTTGCAGTTGTAACGGAGGAGCCACGCCTTGTCCTTAACTGGAGAGGAAAAGAGATCGTAAATATCTCCCGTGCATTCCTGGATACCAACGGTGCACATCAGGAGACCTCCGTTGAGGTTGAGATCCCGTCAAAGGACGGAAATCTTTTCGAGGAACGTCCGGATGTAACAGATGTAAAGAAAAAATGGATGGATACTCTTGCTGACCTGAATGTATGCTCACAGAAGGGTCTTGTGGAGATGTTTGACGGCTCCATCGGCGCAGGCAGTGTATTTATGCCTCACGGTGGCAAATATCAGCTGACAGAGACACAGTCCATGGTTGCAAAGGTTCCGGTACAGAACGGAAAAACAGAGACTGTTACCATGATGAGCTACGGCTTTGATCCATATCTTTCCTCATGGAGTCCGTATCATGGAGCTGCCTACGCAGTAACCGAGTCTGTTGCCAAGATCGTTGCAACCGGTGGTGACTATAAGAAGATCCGTTTCACCTTCCAGGAATACTTCCGTCGTATGACAGAAGATCCTAAGAGATGGAGCCAGCCGTTCTCCGCACTGCTTGGTGCTTATGCGGCACAGATCGGATTCGGCCTTCCTTCCATCGGCGGTAAGGACAGTATGTCCGGAACCTTCAATGACATTGATGTTCCTCCGACACTGGTGTCCTTCGCAGTGGATGTTGCAAAGGTAAAAGATGTGATCACACCGGAGCTCAAAAAAGCAGGAAGCAAGCTGGTATGGCTCCGTGCACCGAAGGATTCCTATGATCTTCCGGATTACCCGGCTCTTATGGAGCAGTATGATAAATTACACCAGGATATCCAGGCAGGCCGTGTGATCTCCGCATATGCACTTGACCGTCATGGAATCGCTGCTGCAGTCAGCAAGATGGCCTTTGGTAACGGCATGGGTGTAAAGATCGAGCATAACCTTGATCCAAGAGATTTCTTTGCTCCGGCATTCGGCGATATCATCTGTGAGGTTCCGGATGGAAAAGTCGGTGAGCTTGCCATTACCTATACTGTGATCGGTGAGGTTACGGATAATGCGAAGTTCACCTACGGTGATACAGAGATCACTCTGAAAGAGGCGCTTTCCACATGGGAAGGAACTCTGGAGAATGTATTTAAAACAGCAGCAGGAACCGAGGACGTCAAGGCAGATGACGGTTCTCTTTACAAAGCAGACAGCATCTATGTATGCAAACATAAGGTTGCAAAACCGCGTGTATTTATTCCGGTATTCCCTGGAACAAACTGCGAGTATGACAGCACCCGTGCATTTGAGAGAGCAGGCGCTGAGGTAGACGTAAAGGTATTCAAGAACCTTACAGCAGAAGATATCCATGATTCTGTAGAGCTCTTTGAGAAAGCCATCGATCAGGCACAGATGATCATGTTCCCGGGCGGCTTCTCAGCCGGAGATGAGCCGGATGGATCCGCGAAATTCTTTGCTACCGCGTTCCAGAACGAGAAGATCAAGGAGGCAGTTATGAAGCTCCTCAATGAGCGTGACGGTCTTGCTCTTGGTATCTGCAACGGATTCCAGGCACTGATCAAACTGGGACTGGTACCGTACGGTGAGATCTGTGGACAGAAAGAGGATTCTCCGACACTGACCTACAACACCATCGGACGTCACGTATCCAAGATGGTTTACACCAAGGTTGTCAGCAACAAGTCTCCATGGCTTCAGAAAGCACAGCTTGGCGGCGTATACTGTAATCCGGCTTCTCATGGTGAGGGACGTTTTGTCGCAAATGATGAGTGGCTGAAGAAACTCAAGGAAAATGGACAGATTGCAACGGAGTATGTACCGGTAGATGAGACCGGATATGAGGGTGAGTTTAATGTAAACGGCTCTTATATGAACATCGAGGGAATCACAAGCCCGGATGGACGTGTTCTCGGAAAGATGGCACACAGTGAGCGTCGTGACGCAGGCGTTGCTGTCAATATTTACGGAGAGCAGGATATCAAGATTTTCGAATCTGGTGTTGAGTACTTCAGATAATACCAGGGGGAAAAGGTCAAAAAGTCGTTCGTGCTTGCACGATAAGACTTTTGAACTTGGACCCCGCCAAACATGAGGAAGTAGCAATTTACGTAGTAAATTAGCGGATTCCGAATGTTTGAGGATTGCGTGAGCTGCGTGCAGCGGAGCAATCCGGGAGTATCAAGTTATGGGCAATACTTTGCCCATAACATCCTTACAGTGGCAGGGGATTTCAGACCTCCCTGCCACTGTAAAAATACAAAAAAGCATATATTTTTTAAAAAATTAAAAAAAGTGAAAAAAACTGTTGACACAAGTCACAAACCATTATATAATAGCAAAGCGAGTTGCGGAACGGAAGAATTCCTAAGACGAACAAGTGTTATGGGATCTTAGCTCAGCTGGGAGAGCATCTGCCTTACAAGCAGAGGGTCATAGGTTCGAGCCCTATAGGTCCCATGTTACAAAAAGATATGGCGAGATAGCTCAGTTGGCTAGAGCACACGGTTCATACCCGTGGTGTCGAGGGTTCGAATCCCCCTCTCGCTATTTAACAAAAGGTCTGAAGATTCAATTTTATTGGGTTTTCGGACTTTTTTTGTTATAAAATTCCGGCTGCCTGTGGTAAGACCAGATGTGAAAAGTTAAGATTGACATTTTACATCGTTTTTTTTATCATAGTAAAAGAATAGACATAACGAATCATTTCGGGAAATGAGGATTGTATAATGAAAAAAAGAATGCTTTTTGTTTTCAACCCCAAAGCAGGAAAAGGAAGAATCAAGATGCATCTGCTGGACATTGTGGATATCTTTAATAAAGGTGGGTACGAAGTGATCATCCGTGCCACGCAGGGACCGAAGGATGCTTATGAACAGGTGAAGGAATATGCAGATCAGGTAGATCTGATCGCCTGCAGTGGCGGTGACGGTACACTGGATGAGGTGGTTACCGGAATCGTGGAAGTGGGCAGCCAGACACCGATCGGGTATATCCCTGCAGGAAGCACCAATGATTTTGCCAACAGTCTGTTTATGCCGAAGAGTATGACTGCAGCTGCCTCCATGATCATGGAGGAGCAGATCTATCACTGTGACATCGGTAAATTTAATAACCAGACATTTGCCTATGTGGCTGCGTTTGGACTGTTTACCAATGTTTCCTATGAGACAGACCAGGATCTGAAAAATATCCTGGGACATGTTGCCTATGTGCTGGAAGGGATGAAGCAGCTTTTTGAGGTGAAATCCTATCATCTGAAGGTAACCTCCGATGAGCTGACTGTGGAGAATGATTTTATCTACGGTATGATCAGCAATTCCAGATCTGTAGGTGGATTTAAGAATCTTACCGGAAAAAACGTGGATATGAATGACGGACTGTTTGAGGTGACACTGATCACCAATCCGAAGAATCCGCTGGAGCTTCAGGAGATCATGACTGCGCTTCTTACTGCAGAGGATAATACAGATCTGATCTATTCTTTTAAGTCTGCGCATGTTGTGATAGAGTCAGAGGAGGCTGTTCCGTGGACGCTGGATGGAGAGTTCGGTGGAGATCAGACCCGTGTGGAGATCGATAATCTTCATGAGGCCATGAACCTTTATCTTACCAGCAGTAAGAAACAGAAAAAAAGCCGGCTGAACCAGAAAATGCAGGAGATCAAGGAGATTACCCAGAAGAGCGAAGAATGATCCGAGTATCCGAAGACAAGGTGATCATACAGAGGTGAAAATGTCTTTCCTCATAAGAAAGACTGGATATACAGGAACGAAAAGGAGGAAGAAATGGGAGATTATATCAACGTAAAGGAAATCTTTGGCTGCGATGTATTTAACGATTCTGTTATGCAGGACCGTTTGCCGAAGAAGGTATACCGCGAACTGAAAAAGACAATAGAAGAGGGTAAGGAGCTGTCCATGGAGATCGCTGATGTGGTTGCACATGAGATGAAGGAATGGGCTATTGAGAAAGGTGCTACTCATTATTGTCACTGGTTTCAGCCGCTGACAGGTGTTACTGCCGAGAAACATGACGCATTTGTCACAGCGCCAAGAGAGGACGGAAAGGTACTCTTAAGCTTTTCTGGCAAGGAGCTGATCAAGGGTGAGCCGGATGCATCCTCATTTCCATCCGGAGGACTTCGTGCAACATTCGAGGCAAGAGGCTATACAACATGGGATTGTACATCACCTGCCTTTGTACGTCATGACGCAGCCGGCGGGATCTTATGTATCCCCACAGCATTCTGCTCCTACACAGGAGAGGCGCTTGACCAGAAAACACCGCTTCTTCGTTCCATGGAAGCGGTCAATACACAGGCGCTTCGACTTCTTCGCCTTTTCGGAAATACAACATCAAAAAAAGTAACTCCTTCCGTTGGAGCTGAGCAGGAGTATTTCCTGGTTGATAAGGAGAAATGGCTCCAGAGAAAAGACCTGATCTATACAGGAAGAACTCTTTTCGGTGCTATGCCGCCGAAGGGACAGGAGATGGATGACCATTATTTCGGAACCATCCGTCAGAGAATCTCCGCATACATGAAGGAAGTCAACGAGGAGTGCTGGAAGCTGGGCGTAACAGCAAAGACACAGCACAATGAGGTTGCACCTGCACAGCATGAGCTGGCACCGATCTACGCACCGGTAAATATTGCAGCAGATCACAACCAGATCATGATGCGTATCCTCAAAAAAGTTGCAAGCCGCCATGGTATGCGCTGCCTGCTTCATGAGAAACCGTTTGCAGGAGTTAACGGTTCCGGTAAGCACAACAACTGGTCCCTGACAACGGATGACGGGATCAACCTTCTTGAGCCGGGAAAAACTCCTCATGAGAATATCCAGTTCCTTCTTGTTCTCACTTGTATCCTGAAAGCCGTTGATGAGCATGCAGATCTTCTGAGAGAGTCTGCAGCAGACGTTGGAAACGATGAACGTCTCGGAGGAAACGAGGCACCGCCGGCAGTTATCTCCGTATTCCTTGGTGAGCAGCTCCAGGATGTTCTGGAGCAGCTGATCAGCACAGGTACCGCCACACACAGTAAGACCGGCGAGATCCTGGATACCGGTGTTAAGACACTTCCGGATTTCATGAAGGATGCTACAGACCGAAACAGAACATCACCATTTGCGTTCACAGGAAACAAATTTGAGTTCCGTATGGTTGGTTCCCGTGATTCCATTTCCGAGTGCAACGTAGTTCTGAACACGATTGCAGCAGAAGTATTCCGCGATGCATGCGACCGTCTGGAAGCAGCAGACGATTTTGATACTGCAGTACATGACCTGATCAAGGAGTATGCGATCCAGCATCAGCGTATTGTATTCAACGGAAACGGATATGCACCGGAGTGGGAGGCAGAGGCAAAGAGACGTGGACTTCCGATCCTTCCGTCCATGGTAGATGCCATTCCTGCGTTGACTACAGATAAGGCTGTGAAGCTTTTTGAATCCTTTAATGTATTTACAAGAGCAGAGCTTGAGTCCAGAGCAGAGATCCAGTATGAAGGCTATGCAAAGGCTATCAACATTGAGGCCAAGACCATGGTGGATGTAGCTACCAAGCAGATTATCCCGGCAGTGATCCGTTATACAACGGTTCTTGCAGAGTCCATCAATTCTGTGAAGGCAGTGAGCGCAGCGCTTGATGTCAGTGTACAGACAAGTCTTCTGGAAAAAACCTCCGCACTTCTTGCTGAGACCAAGACAGCTATGGATAAGCTTTCCGGACTGATCGCTGAGTCGGAATCCCATGAAGAGGGACGTGACCGTGCTGTATTCTTCAGAGAGAGCGTGGTACCGGCAATGCAGGCTTTAAGAAAACCTGTAGACGAGCTTGAGATGATCGTAGATAAAGATATGTGGCCGATGCCATCCTACGGTGATCTGATCTTTGAGGTATGATCGGTTAAATAAAATACAGGAAATAAGAGATGTTCCCTGGGTGCAGCGGCATCTTTGAGATCAAATGACGGGACAGATGTAAGATCTGTCCCGTTTTTTACCTGGCGGAGAAAAAATCTGTAAGCGGTTATCCGTCATAGGATCATATAATAACTGCGGATGAGGATATCTGCGGCATTCAATCAGATTCAGGAGTAAGTATATATGATAGAATTAGAATTTTTAAAAGAACAGAACGTTTCCGAAAGCCTGATCCACGGCATCGAGGAGTTTCGAAAAAATTATAACGTTGATGAGGGGGCTGCAGCCAGAGTTACCAGACCGTCTATACCGTTCTACGGAAAAGAAATCCTGGAAATGGCCATTGCAGGACTTCTGGAAGGAGAAAATCTTCTTCTTGCAGGCCCAAAGGCTACGGGTAAAAATATCCTGGCAGAAAATCTGGCATATGCTTTTGGCCGCCCGGTTTATAATGTATCTTTCCATGTCAATACAAACAGCGGAGACCTGATCGGAACGGATACCTTTGTAAACAATGAAGTTTGCCTCCGAAAGGGCAGCATCTATCAGTGTGCCGAGTATGGTGGCTTCGGTATTCTGGATGAGATCAATATGGCAAAGAACGATGCGGTCTCTGTCCTTCATGCGACTCTGGACTATCGCCGCTCCATTGATGTTCCGGGCTATGACCGGATCGACCTTCATCCTGCGGCACGTTTTATCGGAACCATGAACTACGGATATGCAGGAACAAAGGAGCTGAACGAAGCTCTAGTTTCTCGTTTCTTGGTGATCGATATGCCAGCGCAGACAGAAGAAACCCTGGGATTTATTTTCCGCAAAATGTTCCCGGAGGCAAAGGAAAAGGCAGTGGAACAGTTTATCGGTGTATTTATGGATCTTCAGAAGAAATCCGTAAACAGTGAGATCTCCACAAAAGCGCTGGATCTTCGAGGACTTCTGGCTGCCATGAAGATTGTTCGTGCAGGACTTTCTCCCCTGGCAGCAGTGCAGATGGGAGTGGTGAACAAAACCTTCGATATTTTTGAAAAGGAGATCGTGGACGATGTAGTCCGTACAAGGATCCCGGAAGAGTGGACAAAGGACGATGTCTATGCATAAAGATCTGACAGAAGAACTTTCTATAGAAGATTACAAGATGGAGCTGGAAAACCGGATCCGTAATCTCCTCTGGACGGTAAGCGGCGACTATACACTGGATGTGAAGCCGGATGTATCGCTGTTTCTCCGCTCAAAAGAGATCGCTCTTTACGATGGAATCAAACAGGGGGCTTTTGCCAGATATTTTGACAAAAATCTGCTTGGCCTTTATCTTGTAAAAAAAATCTATCTGGATGCCTCTGAGACGGAGCTGACCGGGCTGACACAGCTCTGTATCGAAGCGGCAGTGGGAGAGCGGATCTGTGAAGAGCGCCCCGGGGTTCGCCGCATGAGAAAAAAAGCTCTGGAAGATATCCTGGATCAGGAATATGAAACCCTGCCTTTCTACGATAAGTTGTTAGACAGGCTGAAAATTGCAGTATTCCGTGATGTACTTACAGGAAGCGTACAGCCTCTGGAGAAAAAACTGTCTGCATTCCGGGATCAGATCTATGCCTGTGCAGAAAGCGGAGACACCATGGAACTGATTCGGATCATCGACAGCCTCTATAATGCGGTCATCGATCCGGATTTTGAGAAGAAAAACGGTTCCCTTGAACGGGTAATGGCGGTGACGCTGGAAGAACTGACGGAATTTGGCTGGGAAGACTACCTTAATGAAGAGATGTATGAGGAAGCTCTGGAAAATTACGTGGAAAAGCTCACAGACCGGATGACAGATATTGAGGATTCCTCACTGACACAGGATATGGAAGAAAAACGTAAGGTGAAAAACAAGATCACGGTGATTTCAGAGGAAGCTCTTCAGAAAGCTCATACCTATGTGGAACTGAATTTTGGAAAAACCTATCTCACACCTGCGGAAGAAAAAAGAATGAACCATCTTATGTGCCGGGGAATACACGGAGACTGCAGCCTGTATTTTACAGAAGGAATACTGAAAAATCCGGTTCGTGATAATTATCAGTACCAGTATGCAAAGCGTCTGCGTAATAAGAACATATGGATCTATCATGACAAGCACAGAATTGCAAAACGAAATATTGCCATATTGACTGAACTCCTGAAAAAAGCACTGGTGATCCGAAGTGAAAACCAGGAAGTCCTATCAGACCGGGGAACTATCGTTCCTTCCAGGCTGTGGCGTATAGGCAGAAGCGGTGAGGCAAATCTTTTTAAGAGGATTCTTCGTGGAGACAATACGGATTTTGTGGTGGATATACTGATCGATGCCAGTGGTTCACAGATGAGCCGACAGGGAGATGTGGCACTGCAGGCTTATATGATCAGCTCTGCCCTGAGCAATGTGGACATCCCTCATCGGGTTATGAGCTACTGCACATTCTGGGATCATACGATCCTGCACAGGTTCCGGGAATATGATGATCCGGTTTCGGCGGATGAGGATATTTTCAATTATGTGACTTCCTCCAATAATCGGGACGGGCTTGCCATAAAAGCAGCGGGATACAGTCTTTTGCAGAGGGAAGAGGAAAAAAAGATCCTGATCATCTTAAGTGACGGACGCCCCTACGATGTGATCATAAACCGCCCCAATGCAAAAAATCCGGCCCCTTATCAGGGAAAATATGCCATTTCAGATACTGCAACAGAGGTGCGGCGTCTTCGGAGCCAGGGCGTCAGTGTTCTGGGGGTATTTGCAGGCGAAGAGAAGGATCTTCCGGCGGAAAAGAAGATTTTTGGAAAGGATTTTGCCTATATCCGGGATATCGGAAATTTCTCGAAGATCGTAGGGCGATATCTGACAAAACAGCTGGAAACGGACAACTGAAAAAAAAAGTATTTTATTTTAAATGTATAATATTCAATTGTAAGGAATAAGGTCACTATGTTAGCATAAAAGCTGCATAGTGACCAATTATTTGCTTATAATTATACAGAAAATTGTAAATAATATATAATATCTCAGATATAATTTCTTGCAAAATACTGCGAAATTTGCTATACTATATAACGTTACTAATTTACTAGATAAAGGGAGAGGAAATATGAACAAAAACACAGAGTTCAAACCTTACATTCCTGCGGAGAAAATCACTCCGGAGCTCACAGTTACATCTGTGATCATGGGATGTATTCTTGCTGTCATCTTCGGCGCAGCCAATGCTTACCTTGGTCTTCGTGTTGGTATGACAGTATCTGCCTCCATTCCGGCGGCAGTTATCTCCATGGGTGTTATCCGCGTGATTCTTCGCAGAAACTCCATTCTGGAGAGCAATATGGTCCAGACTATCGGTTCAGCCGGTGAGTCTCTTGCAGCAGGTGCTATCTTCACCATGCCTGCACTGTTCCTCTGGGCAGAGGAAGGACTTACAAGCAAACCAGGCATCGTTGAGATCACTCTGATCGCACTTTGCGGTGGTATCCTTGGTGTACTTTTCATGGTACCCCTTCGTAATGCCCTCATTGTTAAAGAGCATGCAACTCTTCTCTATCCGGAAGGAACTGCCTGCGCAGACGTTCTTCTTGCCGGTGAGGAAGGCGGAGCAAATGCTTCCACAGTATTCTCCGGTATGGGACTTGCTGCCATCTTCAAATTTGTTGTTGATGGACTGAAGCTTCTTCCGGCAGATGTTTCTGCAGCATTTAAATCCTTCAAGGGTGAGATCGGTATGGAGGTTTATCCGGCACTTCTCGGTGTTGGTTATATCGTAGGACCGAAGATCGCATCCTACATGTTTACAGGTTCTCTTATCGGCTGGATGGTCATCATTCCGCTGATCTGCCTGTTCGGACCTGATACATGGATGTATCCGGCAGCAGAGGGAACGACCATTGCCCAGCTTTACGCAAACGGCGGAGCATCAGCGATCTGGTCTACTTATGTTAAATATATCGGCGCAGGTGCTATCGCAACAGGCGGTATCATTTCCCTGATCAAATCCCTGCCGCTGATCGTTACAACCTTCCGTGACTCCATGAAGAGTATGAAGGGAAGCAAGAACACAAGCACAGAGAGAACCGCACAGGATCTTCCGATGCAGTTCATCCTTCTCGGTGTTATAGCAATGGTATTTATCATCTGGATCGTTCCGGCAATCCCGGTAACTCTTCTTGGTGCAGTTATCATCGTAGTTTTTGGATTCTTCTTTGCAACAGTATCTTCCCGTATGGTAGGTCTTGTAGGAAGCTCCAACAACCCGGTTTCCGGTATGGCTATCGCTACTCTTCTGATTGCTACATTTGCGATCAAGAGCTCCGGTAAAACAGGTATCGACGGAATGACAGCAGCGATCGCTGTTGGTTCTGTTATCTGTATCATCGCAGCGATCGCCGGTGATACCTCTCAGGACCTTAAGACAGGATACCTTCTTGGTGCTACACCTAAGAAGCAGCAGATGGGCGAGATGCTCGGTGTTGTTGTTTCCGGTCTTGCTATCGGCGGTGTTCTGTATCTTCTGGATGCAGCATGGGGCTACGGTACAGCAGAGATCCCTGCTCCGCAGGCTCAGCTTATGAAGATGATCGTTGAGGGAATCATGGGCGGAAACCTTCCATGGGGACTTGTATTTGTAGGTGTATTCCTTGCAATCTGCCTTGAGATCCTCCGTATCCCGGTAATGCCTTTCGCAATCGGTCTTTACCTTCCGATCTACCTGAACGCAACCATCATGATCGGTGGTATCGTTCGTGGATTACTTGACCGCAGAAAAGGTGTTGACGAAAAAACCAAGACAGCTCAGGCCACAGATGGTACTCTGTACTGTGCTGGTATGATCGCCGGCGAGGGTCTTGTTGGAATTCTTCTTGCGATCTTTGCAGTTGTCGGTATCAGCCTTGATATGTCCGGCGTTGTAAACCTTGGAAATATCGGCGGTGTTGTGCTGATGATCATCATGATCCTGTCACTGCTTAAATTCTCTATCTGGAGAAAGAAGAAAGCCTGATGAGAAAAAACAAAAAGGATAAGAAACAGGATATCAACTATCTTGATCTGATCCCGGAAACAAACCAGTCGATTCGGTGGCACCGGGACCTGAAGCAGCGGATCATTCTTGAGATAGAGAATAAGGGTATGTTCAATACCATCGCGCAGAAGGTTTTTGGCAAGCCAAGGTTTTCCAAGGTTCATCTTGATGAAATGGGAACTTTTATCTGGCCTGAGATCGATGGAGCCAAAACCGTGCAGGAGCTTGCCCTGCTGGTGAAAGAGCATTTCGGTGATAAGGCAGAACCGCTTTATCCGAGAATCGTAAAATACTTTCAGATAATGGAAAGCTATGAATTTGTTCATTTTATAAATAAAAAGACAGAAAAATAGCATGGAGAACGGGAACGGACGCAGAATAGTGTACGGTCCCGTTCTTTTTATGACACGTCAGTGCGGGAAACTGATGCAGTTGTCATATGATACTATAGCATTTCCGGGATTTTCACAGCGGAATAGAAATATTGAGGACATTTCAAGACAGAAATTCCGGGAATTGCTGTAAAAAATGAAAGGAGCACTTTATGAGTCTTGTGAAAAAAAAGGACTGGTATCTGGATTATCTTCTGATCATAGTAGGAACCGGGCTGATGGCACTTGCCATCAATTCCGTTTTTGATGCAACCGGGCTGGTAACAGGCGGCTTTTCCGGTATAGCGATCCTGGTGAAGCATTGGACCGGTGAGATCATAGATGGCGGGGTTCCGCTGTGGCTTACCAATATCACGCTGAACATTCCGCTGTTTTTTCTGGGATGGCGGATCAAAGGCTTTTCCTTTGTAAAAAAAGCTCTGGTCGGTGAGATCTCCCTCTCAACCTGGCTTGCCATTCAGCCGGTGTGGAATATTGCGGGAGATGATCTCCTTCTGGCTGCTGTATACGGTGGTGTGATCCTGGGAATCGGCATTGGAATGGTTTTCCTTGGACAGGGAACCACAGGCGGAACGGATATGATGGCAGCACTGATCCAGAAGTATATGCGTCATTATTCCATCGCACAGATCATGCAGTTTATTGATGGACTTATTGTGATCGTAGGAATGTATGTGTTCGGTATCCAGCGGGCCCTGTATGCCATCATTGCGGTTTATCTGGTAACAAAAGTATCCGACAGTCTGATCGAAGGTCTGAAGTTTTCCAAACAGACATTTATCATCACGGAGAAGCCGGATGAGGTTGCCAGAGTCATTATGGAAGACCTAGATCGCGGAGCGACAGGGATCTGTGGCAAGGGGATGTATTCCGGTCAGGAGAAGACGATCATCTTCTGTGTGGTAAACAAAAAGGAAATTGTGAAGCTGAAAGAGCTGGTAGATGATATTGATCCCAACGCTTTTGTGATCGTTTCCGATGCAAGAGAAGTTCATGGAGAAGGTTTTATAGAGAAAAATTAGGCGGATTTCAACAAAAATTTGTAAATTTTTTCAGTTTTACTCTTTCATTTTTGGTGATTTTGTATTAAAATAGCCATAGATAGAGAGGGAAAGACAGAAGATAAGCATACACATAAGTGAGAAGGGATTGAACGGAATGATATCGAATCAGGTGTTACAGAATACGCTCGAGGGACTTAAAGAAATATCAAGGACGGAATTTTGTGTCATTGACACAGACGGCAAGGTACTTGCGTCTACCTTTTCTGATTTTGAGATCCAGCCGGCAGATATCCAGGCTTTTGTAGAATCCCAGGCGGACAGCCAGCTTGTCAAGGGATTTCAGTACTTTAAGGTCTGTGATGATTATCAGTTGGAATATGTCCTGGTAGCCCACGGAGATGATGAGGATACTTATATGGTAGGCAAGCTTGCAGCCTTCCAGATCCAGAATCTGATCGTTGCGTACAAGGAGCGTTTTGACAAAGACAGCTTTATCAAGAATCTTCTTCTTGATAATCTTCTTCTGGTGGATATTTACAACAGAGCGAAGAAGCTTCATATTGAAGCAGATGTCCGTCGTGTAGTTATGATCCTGGAACTGAACCAGGAGAAAGATCACAGCTCTGTAGAGAGCGTGAAAAGCCTTTTTGGCGGAAAGAGCAGAGATTTTATCACTGCTGTTGATGAGAAGAGCATCATTATAGTCAAGGAACTGGAAGAGGGAGAGGGCTATCCGGAGATGGATAAGCTGGCTCATACGATTATGGATACTCTGGATCTGAATAAAGATGGTGAGGATGTCCACATGGCATACGGTACCATTGTCAATGAGTTGAAAGAAGTTTCACGTTCCTACAAGGAAGCGCGTATGGCCCTTGATGTAGGTAAGATCTTCTTCGGAGACAGGGAAGTTATCGCATACAGCTCACTTGGAATCGGACGTCTGATCTATCAGCTGCCTATTCCTCTGTGTAAGATGTTTATCCGCGAGATCTTTGACAACAAATCTCCGGATGATTTCGATGAGGAGACACTTGTCACCATCGATAAATTCTTTGAGAACAGTCTGAACGTATCTGAAACTTCACGTCAGCTGTATATCCACAGAAATACGCTGGTATATCGTCTGGATAAACTCCAGAAGAGTACAGGCCTTGATTTGAGAGTGTTTGAGGATGCCATTACATTTAAGATCGCGCTGATGGTTGTTCGATATATGAAATATATGGAGACATTAGAGTATTAATAGCATTCGGAATGCAGGATGATAGTTTGATATATTAAGGCAACATATTAGAACTTTTAAACTGCCGCTTATTCCTTCCCGGAATAGGCGGCAGTTTTTGTATGAGCGTTTTTCATCATGGAATATTGTTGTAAATGTCCCTCCTGTTTGGAAGCATTCACGAAGTGTGTTACTGAGAACAGAGTGAGCAGTAACGAATTCACATGAACTTCACAGATAACATCCATAACTCTATTGTAATTTTGGTATTTTTACGTTAAAATAAATAATTTGAAGAGGGCTGTTGATTACTGTTCACTGGTAATATTCCGCGGAGCGCATTAATGAGAATGGAGTGAACAGGTTACTGTTCACTGGTAATGTCCCGTGAGGTGTTTTTTGTGAGCGAAGGTCACAGAAAACCCGAGACATATCGCGCGAATTTATGCGATCAGCATAAATTCTGTGCATCGCGAAGCGTGTTACTGAGAACGGAGTGAACAGTAACAATAACTCTGCGGAGAAAAAGAGCCAGTTTATATATGCTAACCAAAATCTGCTTTTTCATGAGAAAAACTTGACATAAATGTGAAAAACAGCTAAACTTGTATTGTTGTATTTGTACAATGAAAACTAAATAAGGAGGTGCTCCTGTGGCAGGCACAATTATCGGTGTTATTGTCGCTGTGGTAGTCACGCTACTTATTGCAGTTCCTGTTACTTGCAAGGTTGCTGTTGACAAGAAAGTACGCAAGGATGCGGAAATCATAGGTACAGCAGAGGATAAGGCAAGGAATATTCTTGATGAAGCATTGAAAGCAGCAGAGACCAAGAAACGCGAAACTTTACTTGAAGTAAAGGAAGAATCTCTGCGAACTAAAAATGAACTGGAAAGGGAAACCAAGGAACGGAGAAACGAGCTGCAGAGATACGAAAAGCGAGTTTTGTCAAAAGAGGAATCTGTTGACAAAAAAGCCAATGCAGTGGAGAAGCGTGAGCTGGAATGTACAGCGAAATTTAACGAGTTACAAGAAAAAGAAAAACGAGTAAATGAACTTGAGGAAAAAGGAGTACAGGAACTGGAACGAGTTTCAGGTCTTACCTCCGAACAGGCAAAAGAAGAATTACTGAAATCTGTAGAAGATGACGTAAAGGTGGATGTTGCAAGACTCTATAAAGAGCTTGAGAACAGAGCCAAGGAAGATGCCAATAAGAAAGCCAGGGAATATGTAGTCAATGCCATTCAGAAATGTGCAGTGGATCATGTTTCCGAGACAACGATTTCTGTGGTACAGCTTCCAAGTGATGAAATGAAGGGAAGGATCATCGGTCGTGAAGGCCGTAACATCCGTACACTTGAGACACTTACCGGTGTGGATCTGATCATTGATGATACACCGGAGGCAGTGGTACTCTCCGCATTTGATCCGATCAGGAGAGAGATCGCCAGAGTGGCTCTTGAGAAACTGATCGTGGATGGACGTATCCATCCGGCAAGAATTGAAGAGATGGTAGAGAAAGCCCAGAAAGAAGTGGAAGCACAGATCCGGGAAGACGGTGAGAATGCTGCCATGGATGTAGGGGTACATGGAATCCATCCGGAACTTCTGAAGCTTCTTGGACGTATGAAATTCCGTTCAAGCTATGGACAGAATGCTCTGAGACATTCAATTGAGGTTGCACAGCTTTCCGGACTTCTTGCAGGAGAAGTTGGTGTGGATGTGCGTATGGCCAAGCGTGCCGGACTTCTTCATGACATTGGTAAATCCATTGACCATGAGGTAGAAGGTTCTCATATTCAGATCGGTGTAGATC
>ERZ1027054.563-NODE-563-length-17241-cov-9.807692_pt1 | contig 17241 bp, 16 predicted proteins | sample MGYA00519284_ERZ1027054 | MGnify/ENA primary metagenome ERZ1027054 (study PRJEB26926, sample SAMN06164568) | human gut metagenome | biome: ENVO:00009003; feature: ENVO:2100002; material: ENVO:00002003 | host: Homo sapiens | place: USA | collected 2012 ... | reverse complement strand
GAGAGCGTTCGGTTCGCATCCGAGAGGTCAAGGGTTCGAATCCCTCTAGGTCCACCAATTTGCCGCATCGTTTTGTACGATGCGGCGTTTTTTATGCCTAAAAAACTTTGGCAGACCGTGCCGGGCTCCGAACCCTGAAGTCGGATGCGAACCGGGTGGGGTCATCCATGTACTTTTTGAAAATCCATCGGTTTCACGCTTCTTTCTTTGCATTTTGCAGAGTTCTGCGGGCAAGTGCATCGCTTTTATGCCCCCTTCTCGGAAATTCCTTCAAAAATTTCCGCACCATCGTAGGTTGACACAGCCTTGAGCTGCTCCACTTGGTTGAAGCTGGCGTTCAGGGTGATCGAGATCTCATAGTCTTTTCGGACGCGAATCTCCTTAATGAACTGCTGCAAGATGGCGCGCCGTTCATCGTGGTTGGCTGTATCGTACACATCCGCCCATGTGAACAGCTCGTTGCAGATGTAGTTGCTACGCTTTGCCGTTTTGGTGGCTTCTTCGTATTCTTCCTGTGCCTGCACGAGCTGCTTTTCCAGAGTTTCCAGAGCCTCTCTTGCCTCGGCTACCAGTGTGCCCAGCAGTTCTTTGTCCAAGGCACTCACGCCCCGGATGACGAGGATGGTTTCGGCTTTCAGGTCGTCCAGTTCTTTCCGCTTGCTTTCCAAGTCTTTCTGGATTTTCTTGACCTTCTTCTGGATGCGAGCGGCATCGTTGGTCTTGACCGATTCCAGCAGCTTCTTCCGGGAAACCTCCCGGAACTGTGCGAAGATCTGCCGGACAACTTCTTCTACGATGGAATCCAGCTTAGAAACACCATAGCCGGACTGCCCATCGCAGTCACCCGGATGCCGAATCTTGTAAAAGCAGCTATACCGGGGCCGAACTTCTTTCACCGTATGCCCATCGGCGTAGGTGTGTGTCCGTCCACTGCTGGTCAGGCTCAGGCGGTTGCCGCAGTGACCGCAGTAAACCAGCCCGGTCAGCAGGGCTTTAGAACTGGTGCCAAGCGAGGTGCCGCCGCGCTCACAGGTGCGTGCCTGCCGCAATTCCTGTGCCTGCTCGAACAGTTCTGGCTCAATGATGCGGAGCTGTGGGCACTCGGCTTCCACTGCACCATTGATAAGGTAGCCCGTGTAGCACTTGTTCTTTATCATCCGAACAATGCTGGTGTTGGGGATGTTCTTGCTGTTCCGGCCTACAACGCCCTGTTCATAAAGGTAGTGGCTCAACTTCTGTGCGCCGTAGCCCTCATAAACATACTTGTGAAAAATCAGCCGGACAATTTCAGCTTCCGCTTCATCGATCACAAGGTCACAGACCTCTTGATTTTTCTTGTTTACACGGCCAAGACGGACACGCTTGTAGCCAAAAGCCACGGTGCCGCCTGTATAGTGGCCTTCCCCGGTGTGTCCCTTTGGTCGAAACACGATATAAGGTATAAACGCGTTTTTTCATTGCATTCTCACTTTCTTTTGGCGAGAAAGGCAAAATCAAACGGATATTGTCCATAGCAGGTTTTCAAGGTTCAGTTCGATTTTATCTTATCTCACGCAGTTAGCCTCCGCTCTGGGGTTGGATGAGGTTTACAGTGAACTGCTTCCTGCTGACAAGGTGGAGAAAGTGGAGCAGTTGATCCAAAACAAACCAGAGAAAGAAAAACTGGCTTTTGTGGGAGATGGCATCAACGACGCCCCGGTGCTTCGCCGGGCAGACATCGGCATCGCCATGGGTGCCATGGGTTCTGATGCCGCCATTGAGGCTGCTGATGTGGTCCTAATGGATGATGACCCCTTGCAGATCTCCAAAGCAATCAAAATCTCCCGCAAGTGCCTTGGCATCGTCTATCAGAACATCGTGGTGGCCATCGGTGTAAAACTGGCCTGCCTCGTGCTGGTCGCTCTGGGCTTCGCCAATATGTGGCTGGCCGTGTTTGCGGATGTGGGCGTGATGATTATAGCCGTCCTCAACGCTATCCGGGCACTGTTTGTGAAAAATCTTTAAAGTTCAGAAATCCCCGCCGACCGGATGGGGCCGAGAGTGCGCTACAATCAAGCCATACAAGAGATACGAGGAAGGCAAGGAGCAATGTACGATATCTGTCTTACCGTTTCAGCATGGTGCATCATCGGCCTATTGGGTGTTCTGTTTATAAGATCATTGGGATTCCGAGAGTTTCATCAAGAGAAAATTATCTCTTGGCTCGTGGGGATTGCTATGATTTTCTTCCTGATAGCACTCATGTTTAACTAGAACTGAAAGCAGATGAATACGGACTGAAAGGTCGCATTGTTGTAGCAAGCAGTGCAGACGTAGATACACCTGCTTATTTTGCGTTGCAAAACGCTTGTTGGGGAATACCCCAAGCCCCTTTGATCTGCATTTTCCAATGCAGGCTGCGCATCCCTTCGGGACGCTTTTTATCCGGTGATGTGCTCTGGGTCGTTTAGGACTTGCATGAGGAAGGAAGCGGCTTCTGCAAGAGAATCGTACTTCATCTGTTCGGGAACAGACGTATCCAGAAGTGAAACACCCCACGCTTGCATACGGTCTGCAAGTTCTTTCTGTGCCTGCAATGCCGCAGCCTTACGCACATCCGGGGTGGTTTCTGCATCCAGAACGTAGGCTGTGGAGTATTTTCCGTTGCGATTTTCTGTCAACTGCACCATGGAGTAGTGCTCATCCCAAAAGTGACAGAAGCAAACCCTGCCACCGATGTTCTCCATTTCGATACACAGTTCTTCTTCGCCGCTCCATTGCGGAGTCTCGGACAAAATGCGATTCAGTTCCGAAAGAGCCTGCCGTTCTTCAGCCGATAACCTCCTAGACATGAAAAGCCCCGGCCTTTTCTGGCCGAGGCTTGATGGTTGCGGAGCAGAATGTAATCTGTTCGCTTCCGCTGACAGGGAGGGCAATCCATAGCTTAGGGTTCCACCCGCACCGTCAGGCGGGAGGCGTGCAATCCACCGTGGTATACCCGGTTATGGGCCACCACGGTCCGGGCGGAAGCAAAACCTTCCCGGGTGTTGCTGTTGGGGAAGATAAAATTCTTGGCGCTAGAGGTGACAGTCACCCGGATGCGGTGGCCTTTCCGGAAGCAATTGGACAACTTGGTGGTGCGGATCTTCAGGCAGACGATCTCGCCTTCCTGCAAAAACTCCGACCGGGCAAAGCCATTACGGTATCGGGCGCTGAGCAGGCCATCTGCCAGTTTGATGGACCGGCCGTTCTCATCCACGTCAGTAACACGCACCACAAAGTCGGTATCCGGCGCGTCAGAAGAAATATACAACTCCGCCGTCATATCACCGGTCAGAACCAGGTTTTCCTTCAGCACAGGGGAGGTATAGCACAGCAGGTCCTGACGCAGTTCCTCCCGGGTGTAGTCCTCTGGCACTTCGATCTCGTTCTCCGACATATCGATGATGTGCTGGGACGGATGTTCGGGGTCATAGGCGTAACCGTCGCAGTTCTCCCGCTCCGGCCTGGCAAAAGTCAGCCGCCCGTCCCCGGCAGAGGTGTTGGCATGGCCGTCACTATCCAGATACAGGTGGGTGACCCGGGTCTCGGGCACTGGCCAGTTTTCGGCGGTCTTCCATACCTCCTGGCCCAGGGTGTAGTATTCTACCGGGGCAGTCTGGTCGATGCCGTTGTCCACTTCCTTGAGGTGATGCTCAAACCATCGGAAATACAGCCAGTCCAGATCAAAGCGCAGCGCCTGGCTGCCGAAGGATACCCCGTGCATGTCGTACTTACTGTTGCCGCTGTGCTGCCAGGGCCCCAGAATGACCTTGCGCATGCCCCGAGGGAAGTCGTGGACCAGTTCCAGGGCTTCGGTGGTACCCATGCCGTTGTCGTCAAACCAGCCGGACTGAATCAGCGCCGGGATCTGCGCCCCGACGGAGCGTTCCTGCCAGTTGGACATACGCCAGAAATCGTTGTAGTCACTGGGTTCCAGCCACCGTGTGATGAAGGGCACATCGTACCCCAGAGCCTTTTTCGGCAGGTCGGTCAGGGGGCGAATGTTCAGCACTTTCTCCCAGTCATCGCGTTCCATCAGCTCAGGGTGGAAGTTTTTCTGAGACACCGCAAAGGCCCAGGCCAGCATACCCGAGGTGAAAGACCCACCCCGGCGGGGCAGATCCACAAAGGAGCTGCCCGCGCAGACTACGCTGATCAGAGCTTTCAGGTGGGGGTTGCCGCTGGCAGCGGCCGCCCACTGTACATAACCCAGATAGGACCCGCCCACCATACCGATGCGTCCGCTGCACCATGGCTGAGCGGCGATCCAGTTCAGAGTATCGTCGCCGTCCTCCACCTCGTGGTAGTTGGGCAGCCATTCGCCTTCACTGGCGTTTCGACCGCGCACATCCTGTACTACCACCGCGTAGCCGCGCTGGACGTAACGGTAGTATACCTCACAGCCGTCCTCTTTGCCGTAGGGAGTGCGTACCAGCACTGCGGGCACCGGGGTACTGCAGTTTTTAGGCAGGTATACATCGGTGGAAAGATGTACCCCGTCCCGCATGGGCACTGGGAAGGTCAGCGCATGTTCTACCGGGAACAACTGTTCCTCCGGCCAGGTCGAGCGCCACAGGCGCAGGATGGTCTCCTCCTCGGCACCGGGTTCCACCAGCACCGTGACCATCTCCCGGGCAGGGCAGGTGACGGCGATCAGCCGCCCTTCTTTCATCTGTTTGTTGTTGGGGAATTTTACATCCCGCTGCAGGTAGCTGCAGCCGTCTTCGCTGGTGTAGCGCTCGCCACACAGGGAAACTTCCCCGGTGCCATGCAGCCCCGACTCGTAATGGGACAGGTTCTGCCCCAGGGCGGCAAAGTCCATCTTCACAAAGAAACGGTAAAAATCCCGGTCCTGTTCAGTCAGGTCCTGCCAGTCCAGCAGCGCGCCGGTATGCACGTCCAGTTTCTGGATCTGGGGTGTGCCGTCGCCCAGCCGCAGTCTGCCGTACAGGATGCCTGAAACATATAAGTCAAAATTACGCATTTCCGTTTCTCCCGTTTTCCGTTTAGGCGCCGATGAAAGCACGGATGGCATAGGCTACACCGATGCCCACATAGTTGCCCAGGGCACCGGCCAGTACGCCCATGAGCAAGCCGATGTTGATAAGGGTCTTCCACTGGGCGCTGGAGGCGATGAGGGCGGCGGTGGGGCCATCTGAGATACAGCCTACGATGGACAGCAGCACATACTCAAAACGGACTTTCAGCAGCCGGGTGATGAGCAGGTGCAGCAGAATGGAACAGACGATGACACAGAAGCAGAACAGGGTGATGTAGAAGGTGGATCCGAAGAACTGCTTCAGGTCCACCGCAAAGCCGATGGTCACCAGGAACAGCAACGCTACGAAAAGGCCCAGGTCAAAGTTGCCGCGTAGCTTGCGGACGGCTGGCACCTGTGCCAGGATGATGGAGAAGGTGGTGATGAGCAGGATGCGGCCTGCACTGCGGAACCCTGCTCCGAATACCATCGAGGAGATGCTGGTGGCAGCCCACACGGTTCCAAAGCCGATGGCCAGCAACCAGGCGATTTCCTGAATGGACCATTCCTTGGAAGTCATCAGTTCCTCGTGGTTGCCATCTCCCAGCAGTTCCGGCTCGCTCATTTCATAGGGCCACAGCTTTTTCAGCCATTTGGAACTCTTGTACAGGGCGGGGGCAGCAAACATCAGGATCAGCGTGGGGATGCCCACCACATAGTCGGCGGCATTGGCCGAGGCGATGGTGGTCTTGCTGGCATCCAGGCCTACAGCGATGGCGGTCAGGTTGGAACTGCCGCCGGTGTAGGTGCCCACGAACATACCGGCCACCTTCCAGCCCTCGTCGATTTTGTCGGCGAACAGTACGCCGAACACCAAAGCTGCCACGCAGACACTGAATATGGCCGAGATCAACGCAATGACCGGTTCCTTGGATAATTTGCGCATCTGTTTCAGGTCCAGGCTCAGCAGGCAGATGGAAATGGACAACGGCACACAGTAGCTGCTGACGGCATCATAGGTAGCACTGGAGGTAGGCACGATCCGCAGGTTGGACAGCACGATACCCATGATGATAACCGTCAGGGCCGGACCCAGCGTTTTGAACGCCTTGAACCGCTGCAGCCAGAATCCCAGTGCGACCATGGCGACCATGATGAACAGGAGCGCGTCTTCGGAGGAAAAAATCGTATTCGGCATAATACACCTCTCTGCGGGATCCCGCTTAAAAATCAATATCGATGCCAAGGCCCGGTTTGTCGGACAGGGTGTAGACGCCGCCATTCACGGCAAAACCTCCGGGCATACCCATCTCGGGGTCCACGGCGTACATAAAGCTGTCGCAGTCCGCCTCGGTGATGTTCTGCTTGGCGGCAACCAGACTCACACCGGCAGCAATGGCCACCTTGGTCTCCAGCATGCAGCCCACCATGCACTGCACATGGTTTGCCTCGGCAATGGCGTTGATCTTTTCCGCCGGGTACAGGCCGCCGCACTTCATCAGTTTGATGTTGATAATGTCTGCAGCATCGATCTTGCAGGCCTTTGCTGCGTCGATGGGGGTGTGAACCGACTCATCCAGCATGACCTTCAAGTCCACCTTGGAACGCACAAAGCGCATACCGTCCAGATCCCAGCTGGGCAGGCACTGTTCCACCGCTTCCACGCCCAGCTTTTCAAAGGCTTTCAGGGTGCGCACCGCATCGCTGACAGTGTAACCCTGGTTGGCGTCCACACGCAGGCGGATGTTGGGGCCCACCGCCTGACGGATCAGGGTCAATGCCTGGATATCCTCGATCGGGTTGATGCCGGCCTTGATTTTCAGAATGGTGAAGCCATCCTTTTCCACCCGTTCCCGGGCTTCGGCGGCCATAGCTTCCGGTGTGTCAATGCCCACCGTCATGTCAGTGACGATCTGGTTCACGCTGCCACCCAGCACCTTGTACAGAGGCTGACCCATCAGTTTGCCCTTGATATCGTACAGGGCAATATCCACTGCGGCCTTTGCCGAGGTGTTGCCTGACAGCAGGCGGTCCATCATCCTGTGGATGCCCTCAATATCCAGCGGATCCATGCCGATCAATCCGGTGCGGAACAGTTTCAGCGCTTCCAGAACGGTGGCCGCGCTCTCGCCGGTCACCGGTTCAAAGGGCGCGGCCTCACCGATGCCCCACAGACCTTCGTCGGTGGAGATCTTCACCAGCACATTCAGCGAATGATCCTGTACCGCAAAAGCAATACGGAAGGGCTTTTTCATGGGGATACGGATGGTTTCTACCTTTACATCTGTGATTTTCATAGGGTTCCTCCTGCATAATAATTTTTATAAATTTTTTATGATTTTTTATAGAAATTTTACCATTTCTAAAATTTTTGTCAAGATCTTTTCTATTTTTTTCACATTTTTCAGAGTATTTTATAGGATAAGCACGAAATTATCTGATTTTCTTTGTAAAACTTTTATAAATATCGAATATTTTCTCGCTTATTTACGTACAGGGCATTTTGTGATATACTGTAAATAAACTTTTTACGAAAAAGCGGGAGGTCTTATGCTGGGCGAACACGTTCGAAATATTCGGAAAAAGCGGGGAATCACCCTCAAGGAACTGGCCGAAAAGACTGGTTTGTCCATCGGGTATATCTCCCAAATCGAGCGCAATCTCACCGACCCGTCCCTGTCCACCCTGCGCAAACTCAGCGCCGCTCTGGACATCCCCACCTATCTGTTTATGGGAGGTGAGCACAGCACTGGCCTGACAACCCGTCAGGCGGATATGATGATCCTCTCCCAGCCCAATTCCAATATACGGTATCATCTGCTTACGCCCATGCCCAACGGAGATTTTGTACCTCAGTCGTTGGTCATACGCTTTGAGCTGGAACCCCACTGCAAGGACGGCGACCTGCCGGTGATCCATCCCAGTGAGGAAATCCTGCTGCTGGAACAGGGGCAGCTGGATGTACTGGTGGAGTCCGAGACCATCCGCCTGAACGCCGGAGACACCACTGTGGTGCAGTCCAACCTGCCTCACATCGTTTCCAACCCCGGGGATACCACAGCGGTGGGGCTGGCTGTGTTCACCCCTGCCATTTGGTTTCCCAACAACCGGCGCAGTTTTAACCGCGGTGGCGAAACCTGAATCTTCGCATAGGAATACCAAAAAGAAGTACAGCCATTGCCTGTACTTCAGACTATTGAAAAAGGTCACCGGAAGGTGGCCTTTTTCTCGTACATGGGAAGAAAACGAGATGCCTGTCGCAATTTTTGTTATACACAATCCATTTGTGTTCATTCAACGCTATTCGGGTAATTTCAAGGTGGAAAATTTTTGTGAGTATCTTTGGTCAAAAAGGCAATGGTCTTTTGGTGGCAGTCCGTGGTAAACAGAAGCAGGTTGATCATCTGCGTAATGAAGTTGAAGAACTAAAACATCAATTGGATGCGGAACGAGCAAAGAATGACACATTAAAAGCAAAAATCACGGCATATCAGAAAAATGATTTAAGTGCAGTAAAGAAAGTGGAAGCACGTTATGAAGAACAACTAAGGATTCTTAACGAGCAAATTAGGGCTTATGAACAAATGAAACCCGAACTCGAACGGCTGCGAAACTTTTTCTTTGAACAAAATATTGGCGCAGATGAATCTGATGTTCAGGCAGTAGAAAGTGACAAACAAGAGGAGATTGCCAAGTACAAGATTATTACTGTTGGAGGACACGAGCAACTAAGAAAGAACATCAAAGATGCATATCCATCGATAATGGTACTAGATGGTACACCAAAAAGTCAAGATTTTCATCCTGTAGAAAATTCAGACTACGTATTTATCCTTACGCAGCATATAAGCCATGGCCGTCGATGCCATCGTACTACGATTGTTTTCAAAAAGTTCTGTATCACTACTCGCACCAGACAAGGAAGATCCAAACCTTTTCTCGAAAGAGAAGGGTTCGGATTTTTTGTTTTTGGCGGCGTGCCCCGCCGCACAACAAAAGCATCCGCAGCGCATGGCCGGGCTGCTTCAGCTCAGGCGCAGTGCGCTGCGGATGCTTATTTTTTATGTCGCGCCCCCTCTCCTGATGGGAAAGTCAGGGCATCGGCTGCGTTTTGATGTCATTTGCCGGAACACGCCCGCGTTTCTGGTTCCCCGGTCAGGGGAGCTGCCGGGCGAAGCGAGACTGAGAGGTTTTATCCTGCCAGCTTGCGGTAGGCGTTCAGCACCTGATAAGCCGGGATGCTGCTGCCCGGGGCAAATTTGCCGTTCAGGCGGCGCTTCATCAGCCCCTGCTCCACGCACCACTGGGCTGCCTTGGCGGTATCCGGGTCTGCCACGTCCGCAAAGGCCGGAGCGTCGGCAGGCTCGGGACGGCCTGCGGTGTTCCACAGCAGCAGCGCGGTCTGGGCACGGTTCTCGGGTGCAGCCACGCCTTCCGGCAGCAGGGCTTGCAGCTTGCGACCGGAAACATAATTGTACACGCCGTAGCCCACAACGCCAGCCGCCACTGCGCCTGCCGCTGCCACGATGACGACCGCACCGCCGCCGTCACCGCCGCCGGTAGAGCCGCCGCCGGTAGAGCCGCCGCCGGTAGAGCCGCCGGGGGTGCCGCCCGGGGTCAGGCTGCGGACATAGCCACAGACGTTGCAGGTGGTATCCTTGTCGTCATCGTAGACATGGGCTTCGGTGTCCTGCACAGTGTGGCAGATGGGGCACTCCATCCAGTGACTGTACTCGTCGTGGGTCATTTCCATCGTGTGGTCGTGCTCAAATCCGCCCGGATTCAGCGACACCGAATAATGCTTTATTGCCCAATATTCCGTATCATCGTTCTTGAGGAACTTTGCATCCCGTCCGTTCACTGTGCAGACGGTATCCTTGCTAAACTTATATCCGGGTTTTTCGTACAGAACCACCTGAAGGGTGTACCGTTTGCCCGGCCTGAAGGAGCCGGTGATCGGCTTGCCGCCTACGCCGTCGCCCTCGACCCAGTAGATCTTGGCGTCACAGACGTCTGCTCCGTTGTCCAGAATAACAACGGTCTCGTCCGGCATTTTGCCATTTTTGGGGGTGTTTACGCGGAGATTCACCTGCTTGATCCTGGTAATGGTCAGCACCTGCAGACTGAATACGCTGGTCAGTCCATTGCCGCAATCGTAGGTGTAAGTTACCTGCGTTGCACCTGGCTTCACCTTCAGGGTGCTGCCGTCCACAGTGCCGCCAGCCCATCCACTGGTCTTAGTTACGTCAAACCCAGCAGGGAGGGTACTCAAGTCAAACGTACGTTCGGTCTCATCAATGGTAATGGGGTACTTGTTTCCAGAGCACTCGAAGTTTTCTGGCGTTAGCTTGGTGTTGTAGCTTACCATCATAAAAATTGTTGCCGCCTGCCAGCCGATAGGCACCGCGGATTGCTTCTTTTCGTTCCATGCTCCGTCCTCCTTACACTATTTCACCGCTTTTGCGCCGTAACGCAAAGCCAGCCCTTTTTATTTTTGTGGCTTTGGATCTTACAAAATCCTGCTTTTTCCAGATACTCTTTCAGTGCAGTATCCGCATAGATGGCCATGCCATCGATGATCTGCGTCCATTTGTCGTCTTTTGTCGTTTCGCCGTTTGCTTCATTGCAGATGAAAAAGACCCCGCCGGGCTTCAGCACTCGATAAACCTCTCTGAAATTCTGCGCAAGTTCCGGCCAGAAATAGACCGTTTCAAAGGCGGTCACCACATCAAACTGCTCCGCTTCAAACGGCAGTTCTGCCACACTTGCCTGCTGCACGGTACACCGTCCTGCCGCAATGGCTCTGGCATTGACCTTTCGCGCTTTTTCCACGCTGACGGCTGAGTAGTCGATGCCCTTCACCTTGCCGTTGGGGCACAGTTTCAACAGCGTTTTAATGTTCGCTCCACCGCCGCAGCCGCAGTCCAGCACCATGGCATCCGGGGCAGACTGTAAAAAGCGCAGCCCCCATTCTGCCATTGCGCTGTGTCCAAAGTTCATCATAGCAACCATGATCTTCCCGCCAAAGCCTACGGGCTTTCGGGTGTTTTCAAAAAAGGACATAACGCCACCCTCTTTCTGTTTACCGTTCACAATGCAATGCTTTTTACCAGATGCGCCCACTGCTCCGGGTGACAGGCCAGCAATTCCTCGTGCTGCAAGTTAGGCAAAGCCAACCTTCTGTTCTATAAAAAGCCGCTTCTCAGCGGTCTTTCTGCCAAAATAATACGCCCTGCCGTCTCCTCTGTCAAGAAGTTTAGGCATTTTCGGAGATTCCGAAAGAGATTTCGCTTCCGTTCCCCAACCGTCACCCCAGTGCCACATCCAGCACCATCATCACGCTGAAACCCACCGCAAAAAATACCGTGCCAACGTTGGAGTGCTGCCCCTGCGACATTTCCGGGATCAGTTCCTCCACCACCACATACAGCATGGCTCCGGCGGCAAAGCTGAGCAGATAGGGCAACGCGGGTACCACGATGCCTGCCGCCAGAATCGTCAGCACTGCCCCGATAGGTTCTACGATGCCGGACAGCACACCGCCCCAGAACGCCCGGCCCTTTTTCATTCCTTCCGCCCGCAGTGGCATGGAGATGATGGCCCCCTCCGGGAAGTTCTGGATGGCAATGCCAAGGGAAAGTGCCAGCGCCCCGGCGGCGGTGATCTGAGCAGTTCCGGCAAGATACCCGGCGTAGACCACGCCCACCGCCATACCCTCCGGGATGTTGTGCAGCGTTACCGCCAGAACCATCATGGTGGTGCGCTGGAGCTGGCTTTTTGGCCCTTCGGCCTGCAAACTGTTCTGGTGCAGATGCGGGATGAGATGGTCCAGCAGCAGCAAAAACAGGATGCCCAGCCAGAAACCCACCGCCGCCGGGAAAAATGCCAGCCTGCCCAGATCTGCGGCCTGCTCCATAGCCGGGATCAGCAAGCTCCATACCGATGCCGCCACCATCACTCCGGCGGCAAAACCGGTGAGGGCGCGCTGGATGCCGTCACGCAGAGAGTTTTTCAAAAAGAACACACAGCCTGCCCCAAGGCTTGTACCCAGAAAGGGGATCAAAATTCCCCAGAATGTGTCTTGTATCATGTAGTACCTCCTTGCGGTTAAATATGACTAATCACACAAGCAGTATACTGCGCTCCGGCAAAAAGGTCAAGGGCTTTGCGGTATAGAGGACGCAGATCGTTTCCTGCACCGAAAAATTCACCTCTGCAAACTTACCGGTTTCTACTTGACAACGCCCGGTGGGAGTGCTATTTTTACTTCGCGAATTTGTTTTGCCTAACCATCTGAGGGGCTTTGCCCCTGCATTTTTTTGCATCAATTGTTAGGTAAAGCTAACCGTTTTTTCAAAACTGAGATAGAGGTGTGTTACCATGAGATTGAAAAAAGTATTTGCAGGTGCACTTGCGGCCGCTATGCTGGTATGCGCTGTGGCAGTCCCGGCCTTCGCTGCGGAAGAGGTGGAACAGGAAAACTGCCTGACCTCCAGCTATGTCCAGATGAACATCCCCTACGCCGACTTCTACAAGGCTGCCGGTGTGGACAACGCATCTGAGATCGACGCTGTGACCAGCGCCACCAAGAACAAGACCCGTGCGGGCAAGCTTGCCGCCGGTTCCTACCACGTCAACGCAGACGGCACCGACATCACCGGCGTTTCCTTCCCGGTCAAGGTGCTGACCCCGTGGGCGCTGAAGAACGCAAAGCAGGTCACCGATGCCGACAGCTACGACATTACCGTTACCCTGAAGGGCAAGGAATCCACCACCACCTACACCGGCGCAGATGCCTTGTTTGAGAACGAGAGCTACGCTTACTACAAGCTCAGTGAGACCCCTGCCTACTACATTACCGCATGGTATAATCTGCTGAGCGGCAAGTGGGAGTTTGGCAAGGTCCACGCCGCCGAGACCACCGTAGAGGGCACCACTGTGGAGCTGAATACCAACGGTCACCACACCACCTACGAGATGAAGCTCTCCGGTTTTGATCTGGACTACAAGGCCAACAAGGTCTACGGCGTAGTTCTGACCACCGCCGATGGCAGTGAGTACGGCCTGCATCATGTGACCAACATCTGGCATGGTACCAAACTGGGCTTCAATGCCGATGATCCTTACTTTGCATCCATCATTGGCAAGACGATTACTCAGATCACCTTCTACGCCGCCGACGGCGTGTATGTCCTGCCGGTCAGCGTGGCGCTGTAAGTTTGCGGAAGGCTGCCTGATTCAGCCAACATATAGCACAAAACGGCAAGGTTTCTTGATTGCGGGAGACCTTGTCGTTTTATAGCAACTTGCATCTTTATGCAATTCACAGTTGTTGTCAACAAATCAAATCGTGAATTGCGATGGCAGGGTGCGTCCTATTCAGGGGCGCACCCTGTTTTTGTGTCTATTTTTACCATCACATAAATTTGCGCTGTTGTTGCCATAGCAACCGACAAAGGAAAGTGAATTTGATAAAATGCTCTGCGGTTGGTTATTGCTAACTAACTGCCACAACCAAAGAACCATTGATTTATCAAAGGAGTTTTCCATGAAAAAAATTTCTCGTCGTTCGTTTATCACTGCCATGGCTGCTGTAAGTGCAGCCGGTGTTCTGGCCGCCTGCGGTTCTTCTTCCAGCAGCACGGCTTCTTCTGTGGCTTCTTCCGCTGTATCCAGCGAAGCAACTTCCTCTGCCGCATCTATGGATGAGACCGGTACCCATACCGTCGTAGACCACGGCGGCAACGAAGTAGAAGTGCCTAATAAGGTCACCCGTGTCGTCATCGACCAGATTCCAATCCTGTCCACCTACATGGCTTATTTTGAGGGCAGTGCTCCCTACATCGTGGGTTACTGCGGCTCTTTCAAGTCGGTCATTTCTGACACTGTATTGAAGAATATCGCCCCGGAGCTTCTGAAGTCCAGCGATACGGTCTATGCTCAGAGCGACCTGAACATCGAGGAGATCCTGAAGCTGAACCCTGATGTTATCCTGTACAATGCCGGCAACTCCTCCCATGCCGAAATCCTGAAGGCCAGCGGAATCCCCTCCGTCGGTTTCGCTACCGTGGGCGCATCTACGGAAGCTGATCCCATTGAACGTTACGAAGAGTGGCTGAAGCTGCTGGAGCAGATCTTCAACGAACCGGGCAAGACCGACGCCTTTGTTGCTGCCGGTGATGAGATCGTGACCGATGTGGAAGCCCGTATTGCGGAAATCCCTCAAACGGATCGTCCCAGTGCGCTGATCCTGTGGAAGTATGCAGACGGTGTGCCGAAGGTATCCGGTCAGGGCACCTTTGGCACCTACTGGATGAAGCGTCTGGGTGTGACGGATAAGGCACTGGAAGCTACTGGCTTTGCACAGGCCAGCATGGAGCAGATTTATAGCTGGGATCCCGATATTCTTTTCTTGGATGGTCCCGGCCTGCAGCCCCTGCGCACCGAGGACGTGCTGAGCGGGAATGTGGACGGTGCTGACTTCTCCCCCCTGACTGCCGTGAAGCGCGGCCGGGTCTACAACACTACGCTGGGTATGTGGAACTGGTTCACCCCGAATCCGGATGCTCCGCTGGTGCTGGCATGGCTGGCCTGCAACACCTACCCGGATGCTTTTGCCGATTATCCGCTGGGCGATACCATCAAGGAATATTACAAGACATGGTACGGCTACGATGTGACAGATGACGAGTTGGAGGAAATGCTGCTGTACTGATGAAAGACACCATCTGGATCAAAAAAGGCCGGTTCACTCCTCTGGCCGTGGTATTGATGTTCGCTTTTCCCCTTGTGACCGCACTCATCTGCCTGTGCTTTGGGCGAATGAATGTTCCGGCAGGCGAAGTTCTCACAGCTTTGCGCACTGCGCTGACGGGTGAGAGCACCTCAAATGTACAGAACTACTCCATCGTCATCAATCTGCGGCTGCCCCGCATTCTAACGGCCATCATCGTCGGCGCAGGTCTGGCTTGTGCAGGCAATGCCTATCAATCCTTATTCTCCAATCCGCTTGCCACACCGGATATTTTGGGTGTAACCAGCGGCACCTGTGTGGGTGCAATTCTTGCTATTATCCTGTCTTGCAGTATTCTGGAAACGCAGCTCATCGCCTTGGTCTTTGGCCTGATTTCCGTCTGTTTTACTCTGAAAATCGCAGGCAAGAGTGATGGGCGTTCTATGGTTTATCTGGTGCTGGCCGGTACGATTGCATCCTCTCTGTTCAACGCACTGGGTTCGCTGCTGAAATATACTGCCGATCCGCAGGACAAGCTGCCGGAGATCACCTACTGGCTCTTGGGCAGCTTTACCAGTTCCAGTTACCAAAAGATCCTGATTGGCTGCCCACTTATCGTTGCTGGAATCATCATCATCTATCTGCTGCGCTGGCGGCTGAACATCCTTTCACTGAGTGATGACGAGGCTCGTGCCAGCGGCATCAACATCAAACAGACCCGAATGCTGTTTATTGTTGCATCTACGCTGGTCACGGCTTCTGCCGTTTCCATGTGCGGTCAGGTGGGCTGGATCGGTCTGCTGATCCCGCACGCATCCCGGATGCTGGTTGGAAGCAACAACCGTTATGTGGTGCCCCTCAGTCTCAGTCTGGGAGCCAGCTTTATGATCCTGATCGATACCCTGTCCCGCAGCATCAGCATTATCGAGCTGCCTCTTTCCATCCTCACCGCTATCATCGGTGCACCGGCGTTTATTTCTCTGTTGAATAAAACAAGGAGCAATCTGCAATGATCTTGGAAGTGCAGAACGGCTGCTTCGGCTACCCGAAGCAGCCTGTGATTCTCGAAAATATCAATTTGCGTCTGGAAGAAGGTCACATCCTTGCGATTCTTGGTCCAAACGGCATTGGTAAAACCACCCTGCTCAAGTGCATGATCGGTCTGCTGCCATGGCACAGCGGAAAAACCCTGTTTTATGGGAAGGATATCCGCACCCTCAAGCCGAAGGATGTCTGGAGCACTATCTCCTACATTCCGCAGTCCCGTGGCTTCGCTTTTTCCTACACCGGTCTGGAAATGGTTCTGCTGGGGCGCAGTGCGCATCTCGGAGCCTTTCAGCAACCCGGCAAAGAGGAAATCGAAATGGCGGAGGCCATGATGGAACGAGTGGGGATCACCCGTCTTGCCAACAAGGACTGCAACCGGATGAGCGGCGGTGAACTACAAATGGTGCTCATTGCCCGTGCCCTCATCAACGAGCCGAAGCTCATCATTCTGGACGAGCCGGAAACCGGTCTGGATTTCCACAATCAGATCTTAGTACTGAATATGGTGGAGCGGCTGGCGCATGAATCCGGCATCAGTGCCATCATGAATACCCACTATCCCACCAATGCCATGAGCGTAGCGGACGAAGCCCTGATGCTGAACCGCAAAGGCGAATTTTTCTACGGTCCAGCTGCGGAGATCTTGAACGAGGAGAACATCTCGTATTCTTTTGATGTTCAGGTGCTGGTGGATGAACTGCATTATCAGGGGCGGTCGGTGCGCAGCATCGTTCCGGTTGCTCTGCGGGAGGAAACTGCTGTATGAACAATGTCCCTTTTACACTTTCTCAGGTTCGCCCGATCCGGGACGCTATGACCGTTTCCCGACCTTCCGGACTGGGCTATGGAGTGCCGGTAACATGGTTTTCCTTGGGCGCAGGCACTTCTATTACCCCGGAATACTATGACTGCACCACTCTTTATCTGGGTGGTGAGGGAAACGGCAGGTTTCTTCTGGGAGTCGATGGGCAGGAAGTGTCTGTCAAACCCGGAGAAGTGCTGTATGTACCGCCGAAAACACTGTGCGGCACAAAAACCGACAGTGGAATGATCTATACCGAAATCATTTTGAAAAAGGAGAATTTTACCATGAACAACATCATCAAGGCTGGTCAGCCCATCGAACTGAAGGACCTCATTTCTTATGAAGAGGGCAGCATCGCCAATCTGGACATCGCTCATGCAGACAACATGAAATTTGTCCTGATGGCCTTTGACGAGGGCACCGGCCTGACTCCGCACCGCGCTCCCGGCAATGCCATCCTAACCGCCCTCGAAGGCAAGGCCATTATTGGCTATGAGGGCAAGGATTACGAGCTGAACGCAGGCGAGAGCTTCCGCTTCGATAAGAACGGCCTGCACAGCGTTACCGCACAGGGCAAATTCAAAATGAGCCTGCTGCTGGTCATCGAATAAGCGATTTTCTGTTTCATAACTGACGCCTGTCTCTTATACACATCTG
>ERZ1027054.550-NODE-550-length-17389-cov-5.392120_pt1 | contig 17389 bp, 10 predicted proteins | sample MGYA00519284_ERZ1027054 | MGnify/ENA primary metagenome ERZ1027054 (study PRJEB26926, sample SAMN06164568) | human gut metagenome | biome: ENVO:00009003; feature: ENVO:2100002; material: ENVO:00002003 | host: Homo sapiens | place: USA | collected 2012 ... | reverse complement strand
TCATGCCGAAATGGCGCGAAGCACGCGGTTGACAAAACTATAGAGACACGTCCCAGAAAAATCATCGCCTGGGGTAGTCAAAAAGGCCCCATCCCAATCTAGCTGCCTTGCGGCTATACTGGTGCGCGGTCGCGCGCGAGCTCACGCGGCGGCCCTTGGTAACCCGACTTCCCGCGCCGTAACCGTAGCGGCGCTCCCGGGGGAAGCGGATATACGCAAAGGAGTTCTATATGAGCAATCCCTCGAACCGCACCTCGATGCGCGGGCAACTCACGCTGCGCGGCGTCGTCATCGGCGTCCTTGGCTGCGTGATCATCACGGCAAGCTCGGCCTACACCGCCCTCAAGATGGGCGCACTCCCCTGGCCGATCGTCTTCGCTGCCGTCATCTCGCTGTTCTTCCTTAAGCTCATGGGCAATGCCAGCCTCAACGAGGCCAACGTCACCCACACCATCATGTCCGCGGGCGCCATGGTCGCCGGCGGCCTGGCGTTTACCATCCCGGGCGCCTGGATGCTGGGCTATGCCGACCAGATCAGCTGGCTCGACATGTTTATCGTGGCACTCGCCGGCACCATCCTGGGCCTGCTGGCCACCGCGCTCATCCACCGTCACTTTATCGTGGATGCCGCGCTTGAGTTCCCCACCGGCAACGCCGCAGCTCAGACCCTGCGTGCTACCGAGGCTGGCGGCAAAACCGGCAAGCAGCTCTTTGGTTCCATGGCCATCGCCGGCATCTATAGCGTGCTGCGCGACGCCCTGGGCGTGGTGCCCAGCATGCTGTGCACGCTCAACATCCCCGGCGTGACCTTTGGCATCTACAACTCGCCCATGCTGCTCTCCGTCGGCTTCCTCGTGGGCTTCGCCCCCGTCGCCTTCTGGTTTGCCGGCGCGCTGCTGGGCAACTTTGGCATCATCGTGGGCGGCACCGCTGCCGGTCTGTTCGACGTTGTGACTGCGCAGGGCATTGTTAAGTCCCTGGGTATGGGCCTCATGATGGGCTTTGGCGTCGCCGTCGTCCTCAAGGACATCCTGCCGCAGGTCGCCGGTATCGTCCGCGGCCTCGCCGCCGACAGCTCCACCGACACCGACGAGCAGTCGCTCATCTCGGGCTCCCTTAAGCTCGACGCCGGCATCATCGGCCTGGGCGCTGCCGCCATCGCCGTGATCATCGCCATCGTGCTCGATCTTGGTCCCGTTCCGGCCGTCATCGTGACGCTGTTCACCTTTGTTACCACCATCATGAGCGCACAGAGCTGCGGCCAGACGGGCATCGACCCCATGGAGATCTTTGGCCTCATCGTTATGCTCATCGTGGCTGCCTTCGCACAGATCGCTCAGGTCAAGCTGTTCTTTATCGCCGGCATCGTAGCCGTGGCGTGCGGCCTTGCGGGCGACGTCATGAACGACTTTAAGGCCGGCGCCGTGCTGGGCACCAACCCGCGTGCGCAGTGGATCGGCCAAGCCATCGGCGGCATCGTGGGCGCCCTGGTCGCCGCAGCCGTCATGGTCGCACTCGTCACCGCCTATGGCCCGGACGCCTTCGGCCCCGACAAGAGCTTCGTCGCCGCGCAGGCAAGCGTCGTCGCCACCATGGTCTCGGGCATCCCGAGCGTGCCGTGGTTCGTTGGCGGCTTTATCGCCGGCATCGTCATGTACTGGCTCGGCATTCCGGCCATGATGATCGGCCTGGGCGTGTACCTGCCGTTCTACATGTCACTCACGGCATTCTTGGGCTCCTGCGTCAAACTCGCCTACGACAAGTGGTCCGCCCACCGCGACGCCACCGCTGGTCTTTCTGACGAGGAGAGGGCTGCCAAGGACGCCGCCTTCCAGGAACAGGGCCTGGTTGTCGCCAGCGGCCTGCTCGGCGGCGAGTCCATCGTCGGCGTTATCCTGGCGTTTATCTCCGTCGGCCTGAGCCTGCTGGGCTAAGCCGAGCAACTGCTCGCCAGCAATCATATTGCCTACGCCTTGCCCGGTCGTCAGCTTAGAGGCTGCCGACCGGGCATTTTTATGCCGATATAGAGAAAGGCCGGCGCGCTGTTTTAGACAGCACGCCGGCCTTATCGGTTTAGCCATCGAAGCGGTCCTGCTATGAACCGAAGTTCGTTGCAGAGCCGACGCTCGAAGCGCTACATCTGCTTGCGACGACGATCGCTCAGCGTCACGCCCGCGGCAACGAGCGTAATGCCGCCAATGACGAACACCTCGCCCGCAAGTGCGGAGTCATCGCCAGTCTGGGCGAGCGCGGCCGACGTGGCCTTCTTCTTGGCGACAGAAGCCTTTGCGGCAGTCTGCGTAACCTGAGGCTTGACCTGCGGCTTGGCCTGCGGCTCAGCCTTGGGATGATACTTGTCGTACTCGGCCTGTGCGGCAGCCAGGGCGTCCTTGGCATCGCCAAGTTCTGCCAGTGCAGCGGCATAGGCGTCGTTGGCGTCGGACAGCTTGGCGTCGGCATCGCTCAGGACAGCCTTTAAACCAGCGGCGGCATCGACAGCAGCCTTGTAGCGAGCGTAGGCGGCATTCAGCTTGACCAGCTTATCGTTGCCCGTCGTGCCCGCGGCAAGGGATGCCTTGTGGTCGACAGCCTCAAGATCGGCCTTGAGTGCCTCGTCGCTGGCAAGCTCGGCCTTGGCCTTGACGATCTCGAGGTTCGCATCGACGACGGCTTCATTGGCGGCCTCGAGCTGCTTTTGGGCATCGGCGACACCGGCAACGGCGGCGTCATAGGCGGCCTTGGCGTCGTCGACCGCCTTCTGGGCGCCGGCGAAGCGCTCGAAGGCCTTGTTCGCGGTGGCAAGCTCGCCCTCGGCGGCCTTGACCTTCTCCTGTGCGTCGGACAGGGTCTGCGTCTTGGCGGCAACTGCCTGCTTGGCGCCCGAAAGAGCGGTCGCGGCGTGCACATCTGCGGCCTGAGCCTTGTCAACGCCAGCCTGGGCAGTGTCGTCGGCCTTCTTGGCATCGTTAAGCGTGCCCTGCTTGTTCGCAAGATCCGTCTTGGCGGCATCGCACTTGACGGTAAGGTCCTTGACCGAAGCCGTGGCGTTGTCATACGCCTCGTTGGCCTTGTCGGACTTTGCCTTGGCAGCATCGCGGGCGCTGCGGGCCTTCGCCTTGTGAGCAGAGGTCTCGGCTGCCTTCGTCTTGCTGTCGGCCAACGTGGCGTTGGCCTTATCGAGAGCCGCCTGGGCAGTAGCGGCCTTGCTCTTGGCGGCATTAAGCTTGGTCTGGGGCGTCTTGACGTCGATGCCCTTAAGCCTGGCTTCGGCGGCAGTGTAGGCGGACTTAGCTGCGGCAGTAGCGGACTGAGCCTTCTCGTACTCGCCCTTGGCGGTGTTCATATCCGTGTCGGCTGCGGTATAGGCGTCGCGAGCGGAATTCTTTCTATTGACGGCAGCATAGTAGGCATTACTGGTTGAACCGTAATTTTTTTGTGCCTCTGCCAGCTTATTCTGGAGCTGCTTCAGCTGCGCCTTCTGAGCCTGCGTGCCGCCTGCGTTGTAGGCAGAGTCGATGTAGTCGTTCACGAGCTTCTTGAACTCGGAAACCGTGAAATCAGCCTGAGTGTCATCATCGCTGTAATCGAATGCGGTTACCTCGTAATCGGCGTTCTTGCCGCTACCGGTTGCAATACCGATGGCTTCCGTAGCGGAATCGATGATGTTGAGATAGTGCCCGCAGGCGTCTCCTCTTTGCTTGCCATTCTCATCTTTTGTACCGGAATACACATCGTGATAGTTTTGGTAGATATAGTACGAATCATAGCGATGAGCCATGAGACCTTTGCCATCCTCGCTATCCGCACCGTACTTTTTAATCCAATTCTCGTAATTAACCTTCTCCTTCGTGTAGAGAGCAGTATAGGGCCAGCCTAGGGTATCCTCGGTCTCACCGCCGGTGTATGCTCCGCCACCATCTGCGAGATTCTCAGCATTATCGAAGTAACAGTTCGAGTGCTTCAAATCATTATTCGATGAATAGGACGCGTTCAGTGCAGCGGCAACAGTCATACGGAGGCTGACGCTAAGCTCGGACTGACCGTTCGCCTTGCGGAGGTTGTTCTGGGTGTCGAGATAAGTTAAAGCGTTGCGCAGCTGCTCCAAGGAAAGCGGATTGGTGTTACGCGACATGTCCTGATCGACGTAGCTGTCATACCACTCGGCCTTGTCGTCGGCGCCGGTGAGGGTAGCCATTGCGTCCTTGGCATTCGCCTTCTGCATAGCTGTGAAATCGCTGCTATTGCTAATGTAGGCCATAAAGCCGAGCATGCCCTTATTGATGACTTCCTGATCAACGGTCATGTTGGACTTTAGGTTAGCAATCTGCTGCTCAAGTTCGTCCATTTCGGCGCCAGCAGCGTCGTAAGCGCTCTTGGCTGATGTAACCTCGGTGCAAATTGCGTCGTATTCAGCTCGCTTCTGCTTGCGAACTTCGACAAGCTTGTCGTACGCAGTCTTCTTGTCAGCCTCGGTCTGCTGGGCCTTCTCGTATGCGGCCTTGGCGGCGTCGCGCTTGCTGGCGGCGGCGTTGTACTCCTTGTTTGCCGCATCGTATGCAGACTGGGCAGATGTCACAGCGGCGTTAGCGGCGTTGGCCTTCTCCTGCGCGGCGGTGGCGGCAGTTTGCGCAGCTTGCAGGTTCGCCTGTGCGGTGGCGTCTGCAGTCGTTGCGGCATCGAGCGCGTCCTGCGCGGTCGCGAGCTCGCTGGCGGCAGTGGTCTTGGCAGCCTTGAGCGCGTTCAAATCGATACCCGTGCCCGAGACAGCTGCATCGAGTGCAGCCTGCGCCTGGTCGAGCTTCTGCTGGGCGTTATCGCGCGCAGTGGTTGCGGCTGCGAGAGCAGCGGCAGTCTCCTGCTTCTTGGCTTGGGCGGAAGTCAGAGCGGCCTCAGTGTCCTTCTTTTCCTGCTGGGCGCTAGCCTCGGTGGCCTTGGCCTGGTCCAGATTGGCCTGTGCAGTAGCAACGGCCTTATTGGCGTCATCGAGCTTTGCCTGCGCGTCCTCGACGGCCTTCTTGGCGGCCTCGTACTCGTCCATACCCATGGCCTCGAGCTTGGCCTGGGCATCATCGAGGGCCTTCTTGGCCTCATCCTGCTTTGCCTTGGCGTCCTTGAGCGCCTGGGTCTTATCCTCGACACCCTTGTTGGCTTGATCGAGCTGATCGTTCAGCTCGCCCAGCTTCTTCTGCTGCTGCTCTGCCTTGTCGACGGCCGCTTTAAGCTCGTCAATCTTCTCCTGAAGCGCGGCTACCTCGGCCTCGTTCTGCTCGGCGGCGTTATCGGTCACGGCCTGCGAGGCCTGATTCTTTTGCTGCTGCGCCTGCTTTTGAGACTGGCCCGCCGCATCGGCGTTCTTCTGGGCGGCATCGTAGGCGGCCTGAGCGTCCTTGAGCTGCTTTGCCGACTCCTCGGCCAGCTGGGCAGCCGTCTTTACGACCGCTTGGTTACCGGCGGCAACGGTATTCTCTACAGAACTACCCCCCCCTGAACAGAATCGCCGTTACCGGTTGACGGTGCGGCGATTGCCGCCAGCGGCGACATGAGCGGCTGAGCGATGAGGCCCGCCGTCAAAACGGTTGCGACGGCGCGGTTGGCAACGCCCTTGACGTTGACGGCCTTGGCCCGAGGCTCAAAGTGCTGTGGACTATAGTTTGCCATGGCTTTCTCCCTTTGACACGGATGTATCCATACGTATCAAACGGTAGCTGTCGATTTTTGAATTCTGTTGCGCAACATTGGCGACCAGCGTATTTTTTGAAATTCATGCTCCCGTGCTTCACAATTTCGTCACATTTGAAGGAGCTGGTGCATCATATTTTCGCGTGATGGAATTGAGCCTGTGATTTGCATTTGCCCCCGCGTCATCCACCCTATCGGATCCCGTATCCAACAGACACCTCGCCTGCCACGGTGTAGAGTTAGGACAACGGGAGCGCTGCGCGGACCGCGCTGGAACGAGGTGAACATGGAACTCGACAAACAACAGATTAAGCGACTGCGTGAGCGCCATCACCGGCGCCACGGCATCCGCCCTGCCCATAGTGAGGCTGCCGAACAGGCTGGTCGCTTTTTAAAGCGCGCGTTCAACATTCGCGAGGGACGCGCGCCCTATCACGTGATCCGCAAGCGTTTTGTAAACGGGGCACGCCTGACCGGCTCCCACCTGTGTATCCTCATCATCGCCATGCTCATCGCGAGCATCGGCCTCGATATCGACTCGGACATCGCCATCGTGGGCGCCATGCTCATCTGCCCGCTCATGGGCTCGGTCCTTGCCATGGCATACGGCATCGCCACGCTCGACAGCGAGATTACCGTCGAAGCTGTCGCCAGCCTTGCGCTGCAAATGGCCTTTTGCCTAGTCACATCCACGTTGTACTTTAAGCTCTCGCCCCTCGGCACCACCACGGCCGCCATTATCGACAACTCTACGCCCACCGTGTGGGATCTTGCCGTCGCGCTCGCGGGCGGCTTTGCGGGTGGCCTGGGCAACTCGCGCGACCAGGAACCCGCCACGCTCATCGCCGGCGTGGCCGTGGCGACCGCGCTCATGCCGCCACTGTGCGCGGCGGGCTACGGCATCGCCATCGCAAGCGGGTCGCTGTTTCTCTCGGCGTTTTACGAGTTTGGCATCAACGTGGTCTTTATCGCACTCGCGGCCGAAGCCGTACTACTTCTATTGCGCGTGCCGCTCAAGCGCGACCTCAACGGCGACGGCATTGTGACCGCCGAGGAAAATGCCGAGGTCGACGAGCTGTCACGCAAGGTGCGCCGCCGCATCATCGTGGGCACGGTGATCTTTGCCATCCCCTGCATCGTCATGACGGCGGGGTCTATTGGCTCGGCGCAGGCCGGCGTGCAGGACGGCTACGGCGTCACCGAGACCACGCGCGAGCTTGCCGCGGTGCTGCCAGGCTTTAAGGATTACACCGTCGCCGTCGAGACCTCGGCCACCGAAGGCGACGAGGAAGGCATCGTCGAGCGCGAGATAGTCGCCCACGTGACGACACGCGAGGCGCTCGGGGCGCACGACCGTCACGTCGCCCGCAAGCTCATCGACCTCAGCGTGCCCGAACTCGATCGCGTGGAGTTCGATGTGAAGTGATGCCGGCGCGGGATGAATGCTCGCACGGACGCAAGTTACGACGAGGCGCAGACGCGATACGGACACGAGCAAATTGCGGGGTGCAGTTCACACCCGAGCCCCGCTCGCTGTTTTATTGCCGTGAATCAACTGTCCGGATCGACATCGCCAGACTCCACCGTAAACGCCGGATCGGTGCTCACAAGATAAAATCGGGTCACCTCAGTATTTCTAATTAGGTAAATCTGCCCCTGATTGCGTCGGCGCGATATATACGCAACGTGAACCGTGCCGAATTCTTCGCCGTTTTCCTTCTTTATTATCAGGATGTTGGGGTCATCCGTACGCTTAAACTGCCCGCCAACGCAGCTGCCGTCTTTGTCGACCAGTTGCCACCGATGGCTATCCTCTTCAAGAAAGGCCAGGGTTTCCAGACTCGTCTTGTCGTCCCGATAGTAACCGTCAATGGCAAACCCTTCGGAAGCGCATTCCTGCATATAGGACGTTTCTCGGCTTATAGCAAACAGCCCTGTAGCGCCCAAGAGCACAGCTAGGCAGACCACTGCAAGGGCTATCGAAATGGCACGGCGACCCATGTTAGCCCAGCCGATAGTTGCTTAACGGAGCGTGAAACATACCTGGAACCTCCGATATCAGGGGGAACGTCGCCAGCAGGCTGGCGACAACTATATGTTTCTGACATCAAACCATATGGCCGCCACTCGCGGAGGGGGCATCGGCGAACGGCGTGTTTTCATACTCCATTGGTCAAACCTGAGCGCGGCCCTACAGCTCGTACTTGTACACGCGGTAGATGTACTTTTCGGCTTCCATCTCGCAGGTGGCGATGGCCAGACCGTAGCGGTCGTCTCGTCGTTTGGCAGATAGGTCACACTGTGCTGGCCTGCGTTGAGCGAAAAATCGCCTTGGGCCTGCAGCAACTTGTCTTCAAAGCCCGAGCCGGCCCAAAAATCGGACAAGCCCACGGAAGGCTGTAGCAAGGTCATTTGCGCAACATATGTACAGCAAAAACGGGTGGTAGCCGGTACGGCTACCACCCGTTCGTCTCATATCCGGCTCGAAGTAGGCCGACTACTTCTTAATGCCGCGTCCCAGGCGCTCAGCGACCGACGCCACGGCACTCTCGTCGACCGAGCCGCAGCTCACGCAGCCATCGTGGGCACGCATCTGGCCGGTGACCTCGTCCATCGCGAGCGGCGCGACCTTCTCAAGCTTAAAGCCCTTACCGGCGCGCATGTTCTCCTTGGCCACGCTAATCATGAGCTTAATGCGGTTGAGCTGGTTGACCTCGGACGCACCGGGGTCGTAGTCCACCGCAACGATGTTGCTCTCGGGATGTTGACGGCGCAGCTCCTTAATCACGGCCTTGCCCACCACGTGGTTGGGCAGGCACGCGAAGGGCTGCGTGCAGATGATGTTGGGCGCACCGTGATCGATCAAGTCGAGCATCTCGGCCGTGAGCAGCCACCCCTCGCCCATGTTGTTGCACACCGAAAGCACAGTACGGGCCTTGTCGGCCATGGTGCCGATGCGCTCGGGTGCCTCAAAGCGGCGGGACTTCTCGAGCATCTCCTCCACCGGCGTGCGCATCCAGTCCACGAGCTTGATGAGCGCCTGCATACCAGCGCGCGTAGTGGCAGAGCTTCCCAGCTCGTCCTTCTGCAGCTCGGCGTTGCTCATGGAGTACAGGAAGAAGTCGAGCAGGCCCGGCACCACGGCCTCGCAGCCCTCGCGCTCGATAACGTCGACCACGTGGTTGTTGGCCGTGGGATGGAACTTGACAAGGATCTCGCCGACCACGCCCACGCGCGGCTTGGTGCCCTCGCCCGCAAGCGGCATGGTGTCGAACGCGCGGATGGCCTCGCGGCACAGCTTGGTGTAGTTGTGGCGGTTGAACTTGGGCGCCAACTTGCGGGCGCGCGCCATGTACTCCTCGTAGAGTGCGTTGGCGGCACCGGGCGTGGCCTCGTACGGGCGGCAACGATAGAGCATCTGCATCATGACGTCACCAAAGAGCACTGCGTAGACTGCCTGCTTAAGCAGTGCCGGCGTAATCTTAAAGCCGGGGTTGTCCTCACCGAGCGCCACGGCCGAAAGCGAGATCACCGGGATCTCGGGGTGGCCGCTCTCGCGCAGGGCCTTGCGGATGAGTGCGATGTAGTTGGTGGCACGGCAGCCGCCGCCGGTCTGGCTGATAACCACGGCCGTCTTGGACAGGTCGTACCGACCGCTCTCGATGGCCTCCATAATCTGGCCCGTCACCAGGATCGACGGATAGCAAATGTCATTGTTCACGTAGCGCAGGCCAGCCTCGACGGCATCGTGGTCGGTCGAGGGCAGCAGCTCCAAGTTGTAGCCGGCACCGCGGAACACCTCTTTGACCAGGTCAAAGTGAATCGGCGCCATCTGCGGGCACAGGATGGTGTAGCCCTCCTCGCGCATCTGCTCGGTAAAGGGCACCTTGGGCCACGCGGTCGAAGCACTCTCGCGCTGAGCCTCGAACGTGTACTTACGGCTCGCGAACGCAGGGGCATCCGTGGAAGGCGCCACCGGCGCGGCGTCGCCTTGCTCGTAGGCCTCGCCCGCGGCCGTGGCATCGGCCAGGCGCTCGGCCTCCTGGTCCTTGAGCGCTGCCATGAGCGAGCGGATGCGGATGCGCGCGGCACCCAGGTTGGATACCTCGTCGATCTTGAGCACGGTGTAGATCTTGCCGCTGGCCTCCAGAATCTCCTGCACCTGGTCGGTGGTCAGGGCGTCCAAGCCGCAGCCGAAGGAGTTGAGCTGAATCAGGTCCAGGTCGTTGCGCATCGTCACAAAACGGGCGACGGCGTACAGACGGCTGTGGTACATCCACTGATCGACGACGCGAATCGGACGCTCGGGCTTTACCAGATGCGCAAGCGAATCCTCGGTAAAGACCGCAAAGCCAAAGCTCGAGATAAGCTCGGGCAGGGCGTGGTTGATCTCGGGGTCGTTATGGTAGGGACGACCGGCGAGTACGATGCCGTGGCCGCCGTGGTCCTCGACCCACTTGAGAGCCTCCTCGCCCATGGTCTGGATGTCCTCGTGGAAACGCGCATCGGCCTCAAAAGCAGCGTTGACGGCGGCATCGACCTCGGAGCGCGTGATCTTGGGACCGCGCACGCGACCGCGACCGGCCTCAGCATCGGCCACACGGTCGACGGCGAGTACCTGGTACAGACGGCGCTTGAGCTCGGTCTTGTCGTGATAGGGCACAAACGGGTACAGGAACTCGATGTTCTGCTCGCGAATCTCGTCGATATTGAGCGCCAGCGCCGTGGGGTAGCTCATGACGATGGGGCAGTTATAGCAGTTGCCGGCCGTCGGATCCTCCTTGCGCTCCCAGCGCACGCACGGCATCCAAATAAAGTCGACATCGCGGTCGATGAGGTTCATCACGTGGCCGTGGCTCATTTTTGCCGGGTAGCACACGCTCTCGGACGGCATGGACTCGATGCCCGCCTGGTAGGTCTTCTTGCTCGACTGGTCGGACAGCTGCACGCTAAAGCCCAGGCGCGTAAAGAACGCGTGCCAGAAGGGGTAGTTCTCGTACATGTTGAGTGCGCGGGGGATGCCGACGGTGCCGCGCGGGGCGTCGTCGGGACTCAGGACCTCGCGGTTAAAGAGCAGCTCGTTTTTCTTTTTGAAAAGGTTGGGGGCCTCGGTCTTCTGCTTTTTATGGCCGGCGCCCTTCTCGCAGCGGTTACCGGTAATGAAGCGCCTGCCGCCGCCAAAGTCGTTGACGGTAAGCTGGCAGTTGTTAGAGCAACGGCCGCAGCGGACATGCTTTTGCGTCACGGTGAGGTGCGCGATGTCCTCGGCCGAAAGGATGGTCGAGGTGCCGTCAGCGCCGGCGCGATCGCGGGCGAGCAGGGCCGCACCGTAAGCGCCCATGCAGCCGGCGATGTCGGGACGCACGGCGTGAACGCCCGTGAGCTGCTCAAACGCGCGCAGTGTGGCATCGGACATAAAGGTGCCGCCCTGGACGATCACCTGGTTGCCGATCTCCTTGGGGTCGCGCAGCTTAATGACCTTGAACAGGGCATTCTTGATGACGGAATAGGACAGGCCGGCCGCGATGTCGCCCACCGTGGCGCCTTCCTTTTGCGCCTGCTTAACGCGCGAGTTCATAAAGACCGTGCAGCGGCTGCCCAGGTCGACGGGAGCCTTAGCATGGATGGCGGCATCGGCGAACGCGCGCACGTCCATGTTCATAGACACGGCGAAGCTCTCGATAAAGCTACCGCAACCCGACGAGCAGGCCTCGTTGAGCATGATGTGCTCGATAACGCCGTCCTTGACGCGCAGGCACTTCATGTCCTGGCCGCCGATGTCCAGAATGAACTCGACGCCGGGCAGGAACGCCTTGGCGCCGCGCAGGTGCGCGACGGTCTCGATCTCGCCGGAGTCGGCCTTAAGGGCCTCGATGAGCAGCGCCTCGCCGTAGCCCGTAGTGGTCACGTGGCCGATGGTGCAACCGGCGGGGATGTGGTTGTAGAAATCGGCCATGATGACCTTGGCCGTGCCCAGGATGTCGCCGTTGTTGTTACCGTACCAGGTGTGCAACAGCTGGCCGTCCTCGCCCACGAGCGCGGCCTTCATGGTGGTGGAGCCGGCGTCGATGCCGATGAACACGCGGCCGGTGTAGCCGTCGAGTTTGCCCTTGGGGACGACTTCCTGGTCGTGGCGGGTCTTGAACTCGGCAAAGTCCTCGTCGGTGGCAAAGAGCGGATCCAGACGCTCGACCTCGGCACCCTGCGTGTCACCCAGGCTGTCGATAGCCTCGATGAGCTGCGGGAACGTGCTGAGCTTGTTGGACTCGTGCGCCATGGCGGCGCCGCTCGCCACAAACAGGTGAGCGTTTTGGGGCACGATACGGTGTTCCTCGTCCAGGTTGAGCGTGAGGTAGAAGCGGTGGCGCAGCTCGGAGAGGTACCGCAGCGGGCCGCCCAGGAAGGCAACGTTGCCGCGGATGGGACGGCCGCACGCCAGGCCCGAGATGGTCTGGGTCACGACAGCCTGGAAGATGGAGGCCGCCACGTCCTCGGGGCGGGCGCCCTCGTTGAGCAGCGGCTGGACGTCGGTCTTGGCAAAGACGCCGCAGCGGCTGGCGATGGGATAGATGGTGGTGGCGTTGGCCGCGAGCTCGTTAAGGCCGCTGGCGTCGGTGTGCAGCAGAGTGGCCATCTGGTCGATGAACGCGCCCGTGCCGCCGGCGCAGGTGCCGTTCATGCGCTGCTCGATGCCGTTGTCGAAGTAGATGATCTTAGCGTCCTCGCCGCCCAGCTCGATGGCGACATCGGTGGCCGGGATGAGAGTCTCGACGGCGCGCTTGCTGGCAATGACCTCCTGGACAAACTCCAGGTCGAGCCACTGGGACAGCAGCAGGCCGCCCGAGCCGGTAATGGCGCAGGTCATCTGGGCCGTCGGCAGCACGGTCGCAGCGCCCTCGAACAAGTCGCGGGCGCAAGCGCGGACGTCGGTGTGGTGACGCTGGTACTTGGCGTAGACGATCTGGTTATCGTCGTTGAGCACGGCGAGCTTGACGGTGGTGGAGCCCACGTCAATGCCCAGGTGCAGGTTGCCGCGAGCGTTCTCGGGGTTGAAAATTGCGCCTTCGGGGGCGTGGGCGGCGGCTACGGGCTCAGCGGCAGTGACGGGCTCGCTAGCGACGGACGTCTCCCCTGCCGCATTCTTGGCCTCGGCAACCGCCTCGGCAACTTTCTCGGCAGCCGCGGTCGCGGCCTTCTGCGCGGCGTCCACCACGGCGGGCGCGGCCTCGCGTGCGGCAGCGACCATGCGGTCCTTGATGCCCTCGACGAGTTTGCTCATCTGTCTCTCCTCTTAGTTGTTGGACTCGACGGTTGCGACGGTGTCGGCCGCATCCTCGAGCTGCAGGTTCAATAGCTTCAAGCCGTATTCCGGCACGTTGATATCGATGGGTTGGCCATATAAGTCGCCGGGACGCACAAAAGCGATAACCGTCATAATACGCGCCATGGCCTCGGGCGATTCGGTGAGCCCACGCTCAAACCAGCGCTGAATCAGGCCGACCTCGGCACTCACGACGTAGGTGACGTAGTAGTCAAAGAACGTGCCCAGCGCCAGGCCCAAAATGCCCGTCTGCGCACGCGGCACCACAGCCTCACGCGCGGTGTCGATGATCCGCTTAATGAAGGCCTGGTCGCCGCCCGGACCCAGCAGCGCACCGATTAAGTCGCGGTTGGCCGCAAGGTAGCGCAGCAACTCAACCGAACCGGGCGCCGGCTCGAGCTCATCGATGTTGTGATAGAGATCGGGCAGCTGAGCTGCGGTGATGAGCTCAATGCGCTCACGGATCTCGGCCAGTAAGCCGTCCTCGATTTGATTGATAAAGTCGGGGATATCACGGTAGTGCGAATAGAACGTGCGGCGCGTAAGACCGGCACGCTCGGTGAGCGACGCGACGTTAATGCGCGAAAGGTCGCCGCTCTCCGCAAGTTCGCTGGCAAGCGCCTGGCGAAGGGCGCGCTGCGAGCGAAGGGACCGGCGATCGCATTTCTCGAGCTGGGACAAACGTCCTCCTTGTTACTCAGCCTGTGCGCTATTGCACAGTGCGAGTATTATTGCACACCGTGTGCATCAACACGTAAAGGCAATATTTGGAATGTGACAAATGGCAGTCCCTTTGTCACATTCAGCGACCGCCTAGGTTGTGCCAGTTGTGCCTGGCTTTTGGAGCGGCATTGCCGATTGTTCAAAATGTCATTCGTGGGTAGAATAGTGTCGACGGCAGCCCAAGTTCTGGAAAGCTGGGCAGCGCCGTTGCTTGGATTAAGGGGTCAACGCCTTAGCGGCGGCGACCCCTTTTACGTTGCTTCGAACGTTGCTTGAGTGCCTCGGAAAGCCCGACGAGCGCCGTGGAGAACGAGACCAAAGCGGTCAGAAGTTTCACGAAATCAATCAGATCGGTCATGGGCATCACCTCCCATCAGATGGAGGGCGTTGCCCGGCACATGGAACTGCCGCCAACGATACCGATTCTATCAAAGCGTAGTTGTATATGCGAATATATGTTCGTATTCCAAGAACACAGACCCCTGTGACAAAGGGGCTGCCCCTTTGTCACATTATTCGATGACGGTGCGAGAGTTTTGCTTGTGCATGGTGGCGAGCATGTGTTTGGGGACGGCGTGGACCATGCAACTGCCGATAGTTGCGCTCGCGGCGGCTTTAGCCGCATCGCTAGCGTTTTTGGTCGCATAGCTGTGGCGGAAACGCTTGAGCATGGCGATATCGTTGCCGCCGTCGCCATAGACCGCGACCTCGTCCTCGGCAATGCCGTAGTAACCCGCCAGCCAGGCCACGCTCTCACCCTTGTTGCACGCCACGTCCGTGATCTCGAACATCACCGGATCGAACGGTGCGTTGACCACGCGGTCGGAGCGCTCGGCAAGGTACGCCTTAAGGTCACGCTCCAACTCGGGCGAGGTCACGCGACAGTTGATTTTGCACACGTCATGACGCAGGATGTCACCGATCGACTGGTCGAAATACTGCTCCTCGTGATACCCGCCACGCGCACGCATGCCGCGCATCACGATGCGCTTGATAGGACTGTCCTTTTTAAAGCCCGCCTGGTGCATCTCAAACGATCCGCTCGAAAACATGCCATCGGGCGTGGAGCAGTCAAAACAGATATCCGGAAACTCCTTGAGCAGCTCCTCGGTAATCTGAGGGTCGATGGTCCAGGTCTTGAGCACCTCGCCATGGCTGTCGCGTACGATTGATCCATTGGAGCAGCAGGCGTCAAGCGCCAGGCCCGTAAAGCCATGCTCTCCGATCGGCAGCGTCGAGCGTCCGGTCGCGGGAACCACATGCAGGCCGGCCTCGATCAGCTCGCGAATGGCACGGCGGATAGTCCCATCTGCCTCGTGCAGGGCGTTCAGCAGCGTTCCGTCTAAGTCACTCGCAAACATCTTGATCATGGGCGTGCCTCTCCTTCGTCTGCACGATATTGTAGACGAAGGTGAGGCATGCCCAGACAATGGCGTCCCGGCGCGGCGGGACAATGCTTCCGCAAATCCACGGTGTCCCTGCGCCTTAAGACAATTGTCACAAGCGACTTTTCAGCCGATAAAACTGCACCGTAGTCAACGTCAGTACCGCCAACATTCCTGCGAATACAATCGCCGGAGCCCATCGATCATATGCGAGCCCGTAAACCAATTGGCCAATAGGCGTTGCACAGGAAAGCATCATATAAACGAGTGCCAGCACTTTTCCGCAGAGTTCCTTTGGCGCTGACCGCTGAACAAATGAAACGATTTCAACCGATGTAATGCTTGCCCACGCCATAACCCATGCCGAGCCGGCCGCAAGCGCGGTAAACGCAAATTCATCAGGACCGCTCAGTAGCGTGACAATAATCGGTACGACTCCAAAACAGATCATCGCAACATATCGACATATGCCCTTGAAGGAAAAACGATGCGGCCAAATACCGACCAAACCGCTGCCGACAAGACCACCCAAGCCCATAGCCACCTCAATAATCCCAACAAAGGATGATTGCATTCCGAGATGCTTTGCAACAATAACGGGAGCACCAATCGTTAACCCAACTAACGCAAGGTTCAAAATAGCCGCAAGCAAAAACACAACGAGCAATGATGCGTTTTGAAACAGGTACCGAATCGACTCCCGAAAATCGCTTCGGCATGTCGAGCAAGTCGTACTGTCCCCTGTCATTCCAGATGAGGCATTTTGCTTGAGTGCGCCCCCGAACAGTAGGGCTGACATCGCAAACGTCAACGCCGCGGTTTCGCATAGAGCATCGATACCAAAGCACCCATAGACTGCCGTCCCGACTACAGGCCCCAAGATATTGCTCGCCATGGTTATCTGCGAGACCAACGCAGTGGCACGCTCAACCTTTTCTGGGCCCGTCATGCGCACCGTCTCAATTTGAAGCATCGGCTTCAGCAGCGATTGGATGCCATATTGGACGCAAAGCATTGCTGCCACGACAACCGCAAGAGGCAGCGAACACTTCATGGGGATAAACAGCAGTGATGCAGCCATCAGAACAATGCCGAGTACCACAAGAACCCCGCGATGTCTTCCCCGATCCGCCAAAATCCCGCCAACCGGAGTCGCGAGCACGCCCGGTATGAACGCTATCGCCGCGACGGCGCCATATAACGTTGACGAGCCGCTGCAATCGAATAAGTAAAGCGGACACGCAAAGCACAGTGCTGACAACATTGAATACGCACACAGCTGTGCAACAAGAAGACCGAAAAGCCTGATAGATCGCACTGTTTTTTGCGCCAACGAGACACTACTCCTCCGCATTTCAGCCATAAGCCTATCCCCTATACATATCGTTAGTATGTATTTAATGACTTGAAAAGGGCAGCCGTGGCTACCCTTACAAATCAATTACATACCGTCAGTATCTATATTACCACCCGGCGCGGTCCCATACGTCCCAAATCTGCGCCGTTGTCTGAAGCACTTCTTCCCCCAAATCAAGTCCCACCGCGGCAGCCATCTGCGCCAAACATTGAGCGCGAGCGAGCATTCGCTCCTTGGGCTCGAGCGGACGGAACAGCGGCAACAGCCAAAGATTCGCCAACAACGATACCGCCTCCGCCGCTTCGCGTGGGCATGCACACGCAATGGAGCCGTCGGCGATGCCCTCCTCGATCACTGGCAGGAGATAGCCATCGGCCGACTCGTCAAACGAACCTTGGTACTGCATCGCCAGCAGCCGCGAGCTTTTTACCGGATCTGCCGCAGGATGCATGCGAGCCCATAGATCGATTTGCGGAACGACGGACTCGGGCGCATAAAGTCGTTTGAGCTTTTGGGCTCCCGTCATATTGCCAGCACCGAGTGTCGCGCGGCGGCGCTCAACAATCGGAGCCATTGCCCGATCAAATGCGGCGTTGAAAATCTCTTCTTTGCTCTTAAAGTGATGATAGATAGCACCCTTGGTCATGCCATCGAGGCGGTCGACGATATCTTGAATGCTCGTCCCCTCATAACCCTGTGCGCAGAATAGCTCCAGCGCCGCGTCGAGAATCTTCGCGACCGTCTCCTCGGGATATTTATTACGACCCATAATCCGTCCATCCGCAACGCAAGTCTTGTGCCTCATTGCAGCATTTTAACGTTGCGGATGACAGGTGGTCGATCCTACACCGCGGCGGGGCCGTGTTCGCCGGTACGGATGCGGATAACTTCCTCGACCGGCTCGACCCAAATCTTGCCGTCTCC
>ERZ1027054.542-NODE-542-length-17518-cov-6.720953_pt1 | contig 17518 bp, 15 predicted proteins | sample MGYA00519284_ERZ1027054 | MGnify/ENA primary metagenome ERZ1027054 (study PRJEB26926, sample SAMN06164568) | human gut metagenome | biome: ENVO:00009003; feature: ENVO:2100002; material: ENVO:00002003 | host: Homo sapiens | place: USA | collected 2012 ... | reverse complement strand
TCATGGGCTCGGAGATGTGTATAAGAGACAGTATCAAGGGAGCCGGTCTGCTCAAAAGCGGGCTGGCTATCGCTCGCGGCTGTTTGCTCAACGGGTGCACCGCACGAGGTGCAGAACTTGGCATTATCTGCAAGAAGCTTGCCGCACGAGGCGCAATACCGAGACATTGCCACTCCTTTCGCCACATTTCAATGCAATACGACGATTATACCCAGCGTCCAAAATTCCCCATCATAAGTTGCGGTGAAATAGGGACTGTTTGGCGGTCTCAGAGCTTCAATCAGTCCCTATTTCACCGCAACTTTGGAAAGGCACCTTTAGCCATTGGGGACGCACCGAGCACTGGGGTATCATGGCTTGGTTGATATATCTGCATTTACGCGCCTTGTAGGAAGGGGCTGCGCCCATGGCTTTTGAGCCCGCTCAACATAGCTTTATCACGCTCGAGGGCGTCGATGGCGCCGGCAAGTCCACGCAGGCGCGCCTGCTTGCCCGCGCTCTTGAACTCGCCGGCTACCAGGTTGTGAGCCTGCGCGAGCCGGGCGGTACCGCCATCAGCGAAAAGATCCGTGCTCTGCTGCTCGACCCCGCCAACACGGCGATGGGCGACACCTGCGAGCTGCTGCTCTACGAGGCAGCGCGTGCTCAGCTGGTGCACGAGGTCATCGCCCCCGCCCTTGCGGCCGGCAAGGTGGTCCTGTGCGACCGTTTCTACGATTCCACGACCTGCTATCAGGCGTTTGCCGATGGTCTCGACCGTCAGATGGTACGCGATGCCAACAACCTGGCTGTCGCCGGTACGCATCCGGCGCTCACGCTCGTCTATCACATCACGCCCGAGCAGGCGGCGCTGCGCATGGCCGCCCGTGGTGCGGCAGACCGCATGGAGGCAAAAGGCATGGCATTCCAGGAGCGTGTTTACGAGGGGTTTAGCGCCATTGCCGCCGAGGAACCAAATCGCGTAAAGCTCATCGACGCCACCGCGACCATAGAGGAAGTCTTTGCGAAGACGGTCGAGCAGGTTCGCGCGTACGGTCTCGATATTCCGCAAGACGCCGTCGTCGCCGCGCTTGCCCAGGAGGCCGAGTAACATGGCCCCCGCTCAGGCAAGCCTGCTGGCCAAGCTCGACACCCAAGAGCGCGTGCGCGATTTTTTGACCAACGCCGTCGCCAGCGGCCGCGCGTCGCACGCCTACCTGTTTTTGGGCGCTCCCGGCGCCGGCAAGCTCGATGCCGCATGGGCGCTCGCCCAGGCCTTCCTGTGCGAGCAGGACGGCTGCGGCGCATGCGACAGCTGCGTGCGCGTTGCGCGGCATACGCATCCCGACGTGCACTATTACACGCCCGAGAGCGCCACGGGCTACCTCATTGCCCAGACCCGCGAGCTGCTCGATGACGTGCCGCTGGCGCCCATCCGCGCCAAGGCCAAGGTCTACATCATCGACCGTGCCGAGCAGCTGCGTGCTAACACTGCCAACGCACTGCTCAAAACACTCGAGGAGCCGCCCGAGGGCGTCATGTTCATCTTGCTGGGCACCTCGGCAGACGTGATGCTGCCCACCATCGTGAGCCGCTGTCAGTGCGTGCCGTTTCGGCTGGTGTCGCCCGCCGCGGCCGCGCAGGCCGTGAGTCGCGCGACGGGCCAGGATCTCGCACGCTGTCGCATGGCGGTCGCCGTGGCGGGGAGCCCCACGCGCGGCATCGAGTTCCTTAAGAGTGCCGAGCGCCAGGACGCCCGCCGTCAGATGGTCCGTGCCATCGACTCACTCATTGCCGCCGACGAGGCCGACGTGCTCAGTCGCGCCAAGTCGCTCATCGTCGCCGTTAAGGCGCCGCTCGCCGAGGTCAAGTCCACGCAGGAAAAGGTGCTCGAGCAAAACGCCGATTACCTGTCACGTGGAGCATTGAAGCAGCTTGAGGACCGCAACAAGCGCGAACTCAACGCGCGCGAGCGTTCGGGTATCATAGAAGCGCTGGCGAGCGCACGGACGCTCATGCGCGACGTGCTGCTGACGCTTCAGGACGAGGCAGCCGACGTAGTGAACGAAGACGTGCGCGACACGATCGGGCGGCTTGCCGCGACGACGAATGTTGCGGGTGCCACGCGGGCACTCGAGGCAGTCGCGACCGCCGAGCGCAACATCGCCAGAAACGTTACTCCCCAGCTGGCCATCGAGGTCATGCTGTTCGATATCAGGAAGGCACTGAAATGCCGTTAGTCGTACCCGTTAAGTTTACCTACGCCTCGCGCGACCTGTGGTTCGATCCGCAGGATCTGGATATCCTCGAGGCCGATTATGCCATTTGCTCCACCGAGCGCGGAACCGAGATCGGCCTGGTCACGGCCGATCCCTTCGAGGTGCCGCAAGACGAGATCGGTCAGCCGCTCAAGCCCGTGCTGCGCATGGCGAGCGATATCGACCTGCAGCTTGCCGACGACCTGGCCATCCAGGGCGACGAGGCCATGGTCGACTTCCGCCGCCTGGTCAAGGAGCTCGACCTCGAGATGAAGCCGGTCGGCGTCGAGTACCTGTTTGGCGGCGAGAAGGCCGTGTTCTACTTTGCGGCCGAGGAGCGCGTCGATTTTCGTCAGCTCGTCAAGGACCTGTCCTCGACGCTGCACATTCGCGTCGACATGCGCCAGATCGGCGTGCGCGACGAGACCCGCCTGGTGGGCGGCTATGCCCAGTGCGGCCAGGAGCTCTGTTGCACGCGCTTTGGCGGACAGTTTGAGCCCGTCTCGATTCGCATGGCAAAAGAGCAGGACCTACCGCTCAACTCGTCCAAGATCAGCGGCGTTTGCGGCCGCCTGATGTGCTGCCTGCGTTATGAGTTCGAGGCGTACAAGGACTTTAAGAGCCGTGCGCCCAAAAAGAAGACACTCATCGATACGCCGCTCGGCAAAGCGCGTATTCAGGAATATGACACGCCGCGTGAGCAGCTGGTGCTGCGCCTGGAGAACGGCAAAGTCTTTAAGGTCAACCTGGCCGATATGACGTGCTCGGAGGGTTGCAAAAAGAAGGCCGCCGAGCAGGGCTGCAACTGCCGCCCCGACTGCGTGACGCGCGACGTGCTCGAGCGCATCGAGTCGCCCGAGATGCGCCTGGCGCTCATGGAGCTCGATCGCGAGAACGGCGTCGACGTGGGCGATGGCCTGTCGAGCGCCGACCGTCTTGCCGGCACGTCGATGCCCAAGCGCCGTCGTCGCGATGCCGATTCCGATGCTCGCGCTGCTCAGAGCCAGGGCGAGGGCCGTGGCCGCGGAAAGGGCCGTGGTAAGGTCGAGGCACCCGAGGCCGAGGAGGCCGCCGGTGGCCGTCGTCGTCGCAAGCGGTCGGGTTCGGGCGATGCCGGCGAGGCCGCTCCCGCAGGCAAGAACGCTTCCCGCGAGCGCGAGGCTCAGCAGCCCCAGCAGCAGAATCGCGGCGGTGGCATGAACCCCACACGTCGCCGCCGCCGTCATCTGTCGAGCGAGGAGCGCGAGGACGCCTTCCGCGCCGCAGCTGCTCGCGAGGCTGGTGCCGCCCCCAAGGGTGCCTCGGCCTCCGATGCGCCTGTCGACAAGGGCGGCAAGCCGCGTGGTGAGGAGGAGCGCGCGCCGCGTCCGCGCCGTCGCCATTCCTCGGGCGCGCAACAGAAGCCCTCAGTGCCCTCCGTGGCCGATCAGGTCTCGGATGGCGAGGTCAAGGTCACGCGCCGTCGTCCCGGAGATGGCGGGGGAGCGACTGCTAAGGCTTCGCGTGGCGCCGCTCGCGACGAGCGCGAGCCGCGCGAGGATCGCGGTGGCGAGGGCTCGGCCGACCAGGGTCAAAAGCGCCGTCGCCGTCGCCGTTCCCGCAAGCCGCGCCAGGATGGTGGCGAGGGCTCGACCCCGTCTTCGTCCGCACCACAACCGCCCGCCGGCGAATAACGCCCGCGAGCGGATTTAGCCCGCCTTGCCCCGAGCGCATCGGGGTATCATAGCGCCGAATCAACAACCCTCCCTGCGACCGAACGTAGGGAGGGTTGTGTCTTGAAGAGCCATCTGAACATATTGAGCCGTCTGCAGGGTGCCGGTGCCCTACCGCTTGCGGACGAATTGCTACCGTTTGCCGAGCGGGTGGCACGCGAGGCGCTCGAGGCATTGTCGCCAACACGATGTGCCGGCTGCGAGCGCGCCGGTGCGCTTATTTGCCAAGACTGCCTGGCTGCGTTCACGCTCATCGACCCACGTCATAGCTGTACCCGATGCGGCGCCCCGTTTGGGGATTTGCTGTGCACTGAGTGTTCGGTCGAGGGCACGTCTTCGGCAATGGCGGAGGCGCTCGACCGCTGCCTGGCGTGCGCCGTCTATGCGCATCCGCTGCCGCGCATCATTAAAGCGTACAAGGATGCGGGCGAGCGACGTCTGGCTCCGTATCTGGCGGAGCTGCTCTACGACACCGCCCTGCATGCCCAGGTCGTAGCGCCCGATCGCTTAGGAGGTGTGCTGTCCGGTGCGGATGCGGTGGTGTTTGTGCCTGCGACGGCGGCAGCGTTTCGGCGGCGTGGTTTTGATCATATGGAGGCTATTGCACACCCATTTTGCGAGCTGTCGGGTGTTCCCCTGCTCGATGCTCTTGTCAAGTACGGGCATGGCGACCAGCGCGAACTCGGTCGTGAGGAGCGCCGCGAGCGTGCCCAAGGCATGTACGAGACGGTTGAGGATGTGCGGGGCAAGCGCCTGCTGCTTATCGATGATGTCATTACCACGGGCGCGACGATGGCCGCGGCTTCGGCGGAACTCAAGCGCGCCGGCGCCGCGGCAGTCGATGGCGTTGCTATCGCACGTGTTTGGTAGGGGTGGTTTTGTGGCAGCAAAGATTGAGCGGTACAACGAGCCGACAGGCGAACAGCTAGCGGCTTCCGTAATCCTAACAGGCGCCTCGGCGCTACGCATGATGCGCGCCGAGCGCCGACAAATGGGTTACATAAGTTGGAGGGACCTCGATCCCGATGAAGAGCGCCGCGTGCTGTGTGCGTCATCGCCTTCGACCGAGGATATCTATCTTTCCGACCTGGTGCGAATTGGAGCCAAAAGCGGCGAGGTGCAAGAAGATCTGTGCTTGCTGGTGGGATCTGCGGCGCAGCGCCGCCGCATGCCTGGCGTGGGCTGGTCCGTGTGTTCCGGGTTGCCTGCCGGCTCGATTCTAGAGGTGGAACCGGGGGTGTACAGCCTATCTCCCGAGGCCCTTTGTGTTGCCGTCGCCCGCGAGGTCGGCTGTATCCAGGCATTTGCCCTGGCCCAGGAGCTGTGCTCTAAGATTTCGCTGAGTGACCGCGGGAAGCATCTGCCTCCCTACACCTCGCCCGTTACGAATAAACTTGCAAAGGACAAGGACCAGCCAGCAGACGTGGGCTACTTTGAGGTTGAGCCGGTGCTGACGCCCAATCGTCTGGCAGATTACCTCGCGGTATGCAAGGGGAATGTGGCCAAACAGCTGCGGCGGCTGTGTCCCTACCTGTCAGAAAACCTGCGCTCGCCCATGGAATGCATCATGCTCGCCATGTTTTCGCTTCCGTTTTCCTGTGGCGGATTTGCCTGCGGTCCCTTTAAGACCGACTACAAGATTGAGTTCGATGACCGCGCGCAGGCAATCTCGGGGATGCCGTATGCAGTTTGCGATGCGTATCAGGAAGCAGCCCGGTTTGACCTGGAATACAACGGTGAGCTGGGTCATTCCTCCCGGAGGGGACGTATCCATGATGAAAAACGCAACACGGGCTTAATTACTATGGGAATTGAGGTAGCGACGGTCAACAACGAAATGCTCTGCGACATGGAAGCGATGGAAGCGCTCGCATGGCGCATCCACCAGCGCATGGGTAAGCGATATCAGAATCGCGTAGAGGCTCGTCGAAAGAGGCAAGATGCTCTGCTGAATACGCTCCGAGCGTGCTTTGGGCTCAAGCCGGCGTAAAACTATGGCTTTATAGGGGGACTGCTTATATGCTCTGTGCAAAAAACGGCAAATATGAGTACTGTTACTAAATTAGTGACAGCAAAAACAAAGAAACTTGGGCCGAAAATCTGGATTCATTGAAGAGATAATGGTCGCGCGCGCAGACGTGGTGTAAGAGTGTCCTGAGGTCCGTCGCTGCAAGTCCCGATGTTACTCCTTCTTGAGACCGCGCTTCTCGACTATCTCGTCCACTATCTCCCTGGCGCGCCGCCCGAGCGCGCGGCGCCTCCCCTCTGTCGGGGCCGGCCTGTCCGCGGGCTCGGCGAAGCCCTCGGCGGCCGAGGCCTCGGAGAACACGCGCTGCTGGGACCACTGCCCCTCGGTCTCCATGAGGCTCGCGCACGTCAGGCGCAGCATCGACTCCCTCGAGGGGAAGGACTGCACGACCCTGTAGCGGCGCTTGATCTCGCGGTTGGCGCGCTCCTGGACGTTGTTGGTGCGGAGCTTGGCCCAGTGCGCCCTGGGGAAGGCCGTGAACGCCAGCGCGGAGTCCTCGGCCTGCTCGAAGACCTCGCCGGCCCTGGCGGACACCGACGCCACCCAGGGCGCCGCCTCGGCCCACACGCAGCGCGCGAGGTCGGGGTCGTCCTGGTAGACCGCGGCGTGCACGAGGTCCCTGACGGCCGCCTTGGAGTCCTCGGGCCTGCCCGAGCAGGCGCTCTGGAGGTTGCGCTGCAGGTGCGTCACGCAGCGCTGCCAGGCGCAGCCCTGGAACAGGCGCGAGACGGCGGCCACGAGCCCGGCGTGGCTGTCGGAGACCACGAGGCGGACGCCGGCCAGCCCGCGCTCGCGCAGCCCGCCGAGGAACGCCGCCCAGGAGTCCTCGCTCTCGGTGTCGACCACGTCGCAGCCCAGGAAGTGCTTGCGCCCGTCGGCGCCCAGCCCGATCGCGGTCACGACGCCCTGCGAGACGACCGACGAGCCGACCCTGCAGCTCATGTAGGTGGCGTCGAGCCACAGGTAGCAGCACGGCGTGCCCGACAGGTCGCGGCTGCGGAACTCCGCCACCTCGGCGTCGAGGTCGGAGCAGAGGCTCGAGACCTCCGAGCTCGACAGCGAGGATATGCCCAGCCTGGACGCCACGCGCTCGACCTTGCGGGTGGACACGCCGCACACGTACATCTCCTGCACGATGGCGGCCACCGAGGTGTCGACGCGCGACCATCGCGCGAGCATGCCCTCGGGGTAGTAGGTGCCGTGCCTGAGCTTGGGTATCTCGAGCTCCACGTCGCCCACGGCGGTCTTGAGCGACCTGGGGCGGTAGCCGTTGCGGCTGTTCTCCCTGCCGTCGCTGCGCTCGTTGCGGCTCGCGCCGCACATCTGCTGGGCCTCGGAGTCCATCAGCGCGTTCATCACGCCGCCCAGCACCCTGCACGCGAACTCGCGCGCGTCGCCGCACTCCTGCCAAAGCCTCGCCGCCTCGAGGGCCTCGTCGCGGCCGAGGCGCAGTACACTCTCTTCTTGGGGCATCGCCTTTCCTTCCATTCGTCACCTTCATTACTCCAACGACGAATTCTAGGCGGTGTCCCCTCCCTTTCAAGAAAGGGAAGAGGCGGGGCATGCCCCGCCTCTTACACCACATCTCTGCGCGCTACCTTGAAACTCCCTAATCACCGTCAGCTAGCGCCAAATTGGAAGTCGATGGTCACTCATTAACGTACAGTTCTTATAACTTTGTTCATTATTTTCCACACCTAAAATGAAACGCCGTTTGTGACAGTACTCACAAACGGCGTTTTTTGACCACGGGGGTATCTGGCAGGGGGCCAGTAGCACCCGGATCCGAGTTTCGAACGCATCCAAACCGGTTCTGGTGTCTGTTTTCGAGCTTTTACTCGCCCTTGGGCGCGGGATGCTTGCAGACAACACTCATGTAGATCATGCCGAGCACGGCAGCGGTGACCGAACCGGCAAGGATGGCGGCCTTGGCAGCCAGAACCTCAAACTGGGCCGTCGGGAAGGCGAGGCCGCTGATGAGAATCGACATGGTAAAGCCGATACCACCCAGAATGCCCACACCGGCAATCATGTGCCAGTTAACGTTGTGCGGCAGCTCGCAGGCCTTGAGCTTGACCAAGGCGAACGTCATGCCAAAGATGCCGATCGGCTTGCCCAGCAACATGCCAAAGTACACGCCGAGCGTCACCGGGTCGGTGAGCAACGTGCTCATATCCACGCCTACCAGGCGAACCTGTGCGTTCACGAACGCAAAGATCGGCAGAATCACAAAGTTGACCGGTGTGGAGATCAGACGCTCCATGCGGATGAGCGGCGGGGTCACGCGGTGCATGACGCGCTCGACCCTGGTGGTCGAGACGGTAAAGTCATGCTGGCCCAAGATGTGCGCCTCGTCGTCGTAGCGGTCATCGAGCAGCGGCAGGCACTCGCCCAACCAATCGGTGAGGCTATCGAGCTTGACGCCGCACTTGGCCGGGATGGTAAAGGCCAAGATAACGCCAGCAAGCGTGGCGTGCACGCCGCTCTTGAACATACAGAACCACAACAGCAGACCCAGTACCGAATACGGGGCAAGGCGGTAATGCTGCGTCTTGTTGAGCCACACGAGCGCGCAGGTCACAAGCGCGGCGGCGCCCAACCAAAACGGATTGGGGCTCTGACCGTAAAAGATGGCGATGGCAGCGATGGAGATGAGGTCGTCGGCGATGGCGAGCGTCGAGAAGAACACGCGCACGCCGTTGGGAACGCGATTGCCCAAAAGCGATAGCACGCCCAGCGCAAAGGCAATATCGGTTGCCATGGGGATGGCCCAACCGTTGCGGGCGCCGGCATGGTTGAAGATCAGGTAGATACAGGCGGGAACGACGACGCCGCCCACGGCCGCCAGCATGGGAAGCATGGCCTGACGCGGATTCTTGAGCTCGCCGACCGTCATCTCGTACTTAAGCTCAATGCCCACCAACAAAAAGAAAATCGCCATGAGGAAGTCGTTGACGAAAAGCTCAACGGTGAGACCGGCCGTAAGGTTGCCCAGACCCACATACAGCGGGGTCTCCAAAAAGTGATGGATGGCCTCGTAGGCATCGGTATTGGCGCAAATGACGGCGGCGATGGCGGCGAAGACCATGACAGCGGCGGAAATCGTGCCGTTCTCGGTGATGCGCTCCCAAATGTCGTGGCGCTCAAAACGCTTGCGCTCACGAACGTTGAACAGCTGCTCAGTTGCTGCCATGGGCGGCTCCTTTCACGGGAAAGCTCCCGTCTTAAAAAAGCACGGCCCGCCCAAGTGGCGGCGCCGCGCTCTAACGTATTACGCTTGCATCTAGCCTACCCTGCACGACAAGCGCACAAGCACGGCCGAAAAGCGGAACCACAGGTTGAACATTATTTGCTTAACGGCGCGGGTACGCCTGTCCAAGAGACGACGCGGCGCCGTGCACAAAAAACGACCGGAGCGCGGGGCGTCCGCGATCCGGTCGTGGCGTTTGGTCAACTAAACCTAGCAGGCGGCCATGATGGGGGCAGCGACCTGCTTCTTACGGGAGAGGACGCCCGGCATCCAGACGCCGTCGTGCTCGTCGGCAATGCCCAAGCCCTTCTGAGCAGCCTCGGTCTCGCCCTCGAGCAGGACCTGCGAGCCCTCCTCCATGATGTCGGTGATGCACAGGACGATGCCGTCAGCATCCTTCTCGGCGGCGTAGGCGCGCATGGCCTCGCGGATCTCGTCGATCATGCCGAGCGCGCGGGTCTTGTCGACGGTCTCGTACTGGCCGATGAGCAGCTTCTTGCCGGCGGGCTCGAACATCTTGATGTCGTTGCCGACCATCTCGGCTGCGGTGAAGGAGCCGGACGGACGGGTGAGGAAGACCTCCATGCCAAACTTGACCGGGTCGACGCCCACCTGCTCGCCGAGCTTGGCGGCGACGGCGCGGTCGACATCGGTGGTGGTGGGGCTCTTGAGCATGAGCGTATCGGTCATCATGGCCGAGAGCAGCAGCTTGGCCTGGACGTCGGAAAGCTCGACGCCGAGCACGCCGGCGAGCTTGGTGACGATGGTGCAGCTGGAACCCCAGGGCAGGCAGATGTAGTGCAGCGGGGCGGCGGTCTCGAAGTCGCCGATGCGGTGATGATCGACAACGCCAAAGACCGTGGCGTCCTTAAGGCCGGCGACGGACTGGGCAGACTCGTTGTGGTCGGTGAGGACGACGAGCTGACCGGCCTCGACGGACTCGATCACGCGGGGCTCGGCGATGCCGGCGTCGGCGAGCAGCTTGGCGGACTCTGCCGGAAGCTGACCCAGGGCGCAGGCCTCGTAGGTGTTGCCGGCATACTCAACCTGGTTGAGCAGCTGGGACAGGACGACGGCGCTCATGATGGCGTCGTTATCGGGGTTCTGGTGACCAAAGACAAGAACGTTTGCCATGGATATCCTCCACTTGATATGTGTACTTGGACGTAGCTATGGTAGCACGCTGGCGCCGAACCTTATGAGACGCAAGGGCCGCGGCGCAATTTGGGGCGAGCCTGGGGGCGAAGTCTGCCCCCTTGTACCACCGCCCTCCTGCACCGACTATTTACCGGCGGCGCGCAGGGCTACGTAGGCGGCACCGATGATGCCGGCGTCGTTTCCGAGCGAAGCGACCTTAATGGGCGTCTCGCGCGAGGCAGAGAGCGCGTACTGCTTAAAGTGCTCGCGAACCTTGTCGAGATAAACATCGGCCGAGGCAGACGCGCCGCCACCGATCAGGAACATCTCGGGGTCGACCACGTTGGCGATAAGCGCCAGGGCGCGGCCAAGGTAGTCGGCCATGGTGTCGGCTGCGGCCAGCGCAAGCTTGTCGCCCTCGCGGCAGGCCTGGAACACGTCCTTGGAATCGGAGGGGCCGGTGAGCTCAATGGGCTCGACGCCCGCCTTCTTGCACTCGGCAAGGTAGTTGCTCACCACGCCGGTGGCGCTGGAATACTGCTCCAGATGGCCATGGCCGCCACAGCCGCAGGTGCGCTCCTCGGCCGGGTTCAGGCACATGTGGCCAATCTCGCCGCCGGCGCCCACAACGCCCGATACCACGTCGCCGTTAACGATAACGCCGCCGCCCACGCCGGTACCGATGGTGACCATCACCACGTTCTGCACGCCCTTGGCAGAACCGAGCCAGGCCTCGCCCATGGCAGCGGCGTTGGCATCGTTCTCATACTTAACGACCGCATCGGGGCAGTGCTTCTGAATGGCGACCCTCAGCTCGGGCAGATTAATGGCAATGTTGGCCTTGACCTTGGCATCGCCCGACGCCGGGATGGGACACGGAACGGCCAGGCCAATGCCCGCCACAAAGGCACGCGGAATCTGTGCCTTGGCGACCACCTGGTCGATAGCCTCGGTCACCGCGGCAAAGCCCGCAGCGTCAACGATAGGAGGCGTGGGCACGCTGGCCTTGGCAAGCAGGTTGCCGTCCTCGTCGAACAGGCCCTCCTTAACCGAAGTGCCGCCGACGTCGATGCCGATGTAGTACTGCTTAGGTTCCATGGGAGCCCACCTTTCTCGTTTAAACATTGCCTGTATGGTACCGCTCTCAAGGCAAAAACCTACCAAAAAGGGACAGGTTTGTTTTGGCAGGTTTTATCTGGGGTAACGCAATTGGCTGCCCAACAGGCCGCGCAAGACCATCCCCAAAAATAAAGGCGCCGGGAGGCGGAGGCTCCCGGCGCCCGTCAAAGGGACTATGTTGTCTGTTGGACCGCACGGTCCGTCGCGGCGATAACGCCGACTAGGCCTGAAGTGCCTGCAGCTGCTTGTGAACCTCGATGAGCTCCGTCGCCATGACGCGCATGGTCTCGGTGCCGGCCATCTGGTCCTCGGCATGCAGCAAAATCAACGGGGCCTCGCCGTTACGCTCGCCGTTGGCCTCCTTCTTCAGAAGCCCCATGTGAACATCGTGGCCACCGTTATAGGCCTCGTCGCCCTGCTTGATAAGCTCCTCGGCGGCGTCAAAATCGCCCTCCTTGGCCTTTTGCACGGCATTGATGTACATGCTCTTGGCGGTACCGACGTAGCTGATGATCTCAAAGCAGGTCATCTGCAGTTCGTTCATATCCTCCATGCAGAGCACCTAGCCCATCACGCTGACGCAGTGGTCGATGATGCCGGCAGCGTTCATGCGGCCGTAGTCGACCATGTTGATAACCTCGACCGGGAAGCGGCCGGCGGCCTCCTTCTCAAAATCGCCCTTGGTGTAGCCGATCTGCGGACCAAGCAGCAACATGTCGCACTCGTCCAGGTGATCGTGGGCCTCGTTCATGGGACGAGCCTCGACCTCAATATCCAGACCACGGTTTGCAACCTCGGCCTGCATCTTCTGGACCAGCAGGCTCGTGGACATACCGGCATTGCAGCAGAGCATGATCTTCTTCATGGTTTCCTCCTTATAACTGCGCGGCGCGCAGACGACAACTGGTTTTATTCCTTGCGGCTATTGTGCCCACCCCCTGCATCTTTACACAAGGGAGAGAGCTGCGGGCACCGGCACCGCGTACCGGCGCCCGCAAAGGTGAAAGGGACGAACGTTAGGCGTTCTACTCGGCGAAAGCCTCCTGCTTGGCGATTGCCTTCTCGGAAATCTTCATAAAGGGCAGGTAGACGGCCATGCCAATGACAATCTCGATAGCCTGCCACACGCCGGCGCGCCAGTCAAAGCCCGTAGCGAGCAGGGCATTGATGACGGGAGGCATGGTCCAGGGCACCTGGGCGATGCAGGGGCTGATGATGCCTGCGCAGGTAAGGCCATAGGTGATGCCGATGAACAGATCGGGAAGAAGAACGAACGGGATCATGAGCGGCAGGTTGTACACGATGGGGTAACCGTAGATAACCGGCTCGTTGATGTTGAACAGACCAGGCAGGATAGCCATCTTGGAAACGGTCTCGGAAGCCTTGTTCTTGGAGAACAGGAGCGTGTCGAGCAGGAGCATGAGGGTGCAGCCCGAGCCGCCGATGAGGGCGAAGCTGTTAACAATCTGCATGTTCATGTAGTGATCGGGCTGGATGGTGCCACCGGCGGCAAAGGTAGCCATGTTGTCGACGATGAGCATGGTCAGGATCGGCTCGACGGTAGCGCCAGAGATGGTGGACTGGTGAATACCGACGCAGAACAGCAGGTTAGCAAGGGTGTAGATGAGGATAACAGCCCACGGACCGGCGTTCATGATGCTCTTGAGCGGGTTGGAGATGCACGTGGAGATGATGGTGCACAGATCGGTGCCGGCGCACACGGCGAGCAGGGCTGCGGCAAGAGCGAAGACCGCGAGGTTAAGCAGCATCGGAATCATGACGTTGAAGGAGTTGGAGACCGCGGGAGGCACGCCCTCGCCCAGCTTAACCTTGAGCTTCTCGACGCCAGAAATCTTGATGAAGAGCGAGACGGAAAGCAGGGCGATGATAATAGCCGAGAACAGACCGTTGGTGCCGGTGTTGGCAGTCGAAAGGGCGCCCGTGACCTCGGCGGAGGTGATCTTGTCGGTGAGCAGTGGGCTCGTGGCGGCAAGCGAGGCGGTGATCTGCTGCGGCATCATGATGACGAAGGCAGAGATGGCGACGACCACGCAAGCGAGCGGGTTATCGAAACGCTTGTTCTTGGCGAGGCTGTAGCCAATCAATCCGGCCAAGATAATGGCAGAGACGTTGAGGGTGCCCAGCGTAATTGCCGAGCCCCACGTCTGAAGGTTGGCAAGGCCCGCCGCATCGAGCGGGAACAGAGGGAACACGACGTTGTTAATAAGAACCGCGATACCCGCAAGGATATAGAGCGGCGTGATGGTCGCGAAGGCGTCACGCAGGGAACGCAGGTGAACCTGGTTTCCCACCTTCGCAGAGACCTCGGCAAACTTGTCGAGGAAGCTCTTTCCGTTGTCACTGGCCATGATTGCTCCTAACTTTCAAATCCGGCCTTTTCCTATGCGCACGGTGGTCTGTCGCCCTCTGCCACCAGATGTGCCATGTGTTGCGCGCGGCGGCGCGCGGTCTGGGCGTTCGCCCGGTCGCTAATCAACCACGTGGGTCGTGGCGACCTGTTTGAGCCAGGCCGCCGACTTCTTAAGGCGGCGCTTGTAGCCGTCCATGAGATCGACCTCGACAAAGCCGTAACGATTCTTAAAGGCATTGGCCCAAGACCAGTTATCGATGACGGCCCAGTAGTGATAGCCCCGGCACTTGGCGCCCTCGTCGATGGCCTTGGCCACCCACTCCAGGTGCTGACGTACAAAGTCGACGCGGTAGTCATCCTGGATGGTTCCTTCGGCGTCACGGTTCTTGTATTCGTCCATGATGCCGATGCCGTTCTCGGAAACGAACCACTCAAGATCGGGGTAGTTCTTAGCGCAGTCCATGCCAAAGTCGTAGAGGCCCTGCGGGTAGATCTCCCAGCCGCGGCTCTCGTTCATAACGGCGTCGGGCCATACGTACTCGTCGGCAAAGTGCGGCAGGCCGTACTGGTCGACCTTGCTCGCCGGCGCCTGAACACGCGTGGGGTGGTAGTAGTTGCAGCCGAGCCAGTCGACAACACCCTGCTTGAGGATCTCTTGGTCGCCGGCGCGGAACGGGAGCTTAACGCCGCCCTCGGCCGGGCTGTCGAGCACGTCGGCAGGAAGCTCGCCCTTGGTGATGAGGTCGAGCCACCAGCGGTTGTTGATGCCGCTGGTCATGCGCACGGCCTCGAGGTCCGCCTCGCTGGGGTTCTCCTTGGTGTAGACCGGGGTAAAGCAGTTGATCATGCCGATCTTGGCATCGGCGCGAATAGCGCCCTCGTCATAGGCGCGACGATAGTTGGCCACGGCCAGCGCGTGCGCCAGCGAGATGTGATACTGCACGGTGCGGGCGCGGTTGAAGTCGTGGAGCTGCGGGAACCACACGCCCTCCTGATAGCGCTGCTCGGGCTCGACGATGGGCTCGTTAAAGGTGAACCAGTACTTAATCTCCTGGCCAAACTCGTGGAAGGCGACGTCGGCGTAATGTGCGTAAGCCTCGACAACCTCACGGCTCTCCCAGCCGCCACGGTTAAAGAGGTAGGTGGGCATGTCAAAGTGGTACAAGTTGACAAACGGCTCCAAGCCGGCTTCGCGAGAGGCGCGGAACAACTCGTGATACCACGCGGCACCTTCCTCGTTGAGGTTGCCGTCGGCATCGAGCAGACGGCTCCACTGGATGGAAGTGCGATAGGTATCCAGACCCAAGTCCTTCAAAATGCGAAGGTCTTCCTGGTACTTGGCCATAAAGTCATTGCCGGCGTAAGAGCCAACGCGGTTGTAGAACGAACCCAGATCCTGGATGGACCAGGTGTCCCACAGGTTCTCGAGCTTGCCGCCCTGGTTCCACTGACCCTCAGTCTGCGGGCCGGACATAGCAGCGCCAAAGAAGAAGTCGTTGGGCAGCTGATACTGTGCCATCAAAGTCCTCGCTTTCGTGTTCTAGAGCTTCCGGTTGGAGACGGGTTTGCTTTGGCAGGTTATCCGGCGCGGGCGCGCACCGGCCATACCGATATCCAACCCGCCAAAACAAAACCGTCCCCAAACGGTCGATCCTGTTGTGCGGAAGGATTCCGTTCGTTGCTTAAACTATAGCGCTCTAATTTTAAAAGTAAAGCGTCTTTTTCTTTTTTCTTTCTCGAACTTCTTAGATAAAAGTAATATGGATGCCCTGTTGAGGGTTATACTTACTTTTTGTATTCATATATGTCGGAAAGGAGGTTCCATGATTCCCAAATACGAGGCGATAGCTGCAGATATTCGTCGAAGTATCGAGGATGGCGCTCTTAAACCGGGCGACAAGCTTCCCACCGTCGTTGAGTTCTGTGAGCTCTATAGCGTTTCCAAAATCACCGTCAAACGAGCTATCGAGCAAATCACCGAGGAAGGTCTTATTACCAGCCGGCGCGGATCGGGTACCTACGTTAAGGACACGGCGGGACTTCCCGGCCAGGCGTTTTTCCAGGGCAAAAACGACCGTGCCCAGGGCTTTTCGTATGAGCACCGCGGGGAAAAGGTGACCTCGGTGGTCTACGATTTCTCGATTGTTAATCCACCAGCGGACATCGCAGCCCAGCTGGGAATTGCCGAGGATGACTTTGCCTATCACGTCGTGCGCGTGCGTCAGGCCGATGGGAAGCCCATCGTTATCGAGTACACCTACATGCCCCTCGAGCTGATTCCAGGCCTTAAAAAGAAGGACCTGTACGGATCGGTCTACCATTTCATCCGCGAGCAATGCGGGCTGAAAATTTCGAGCTTCCACCGTACCATTCGCGCCGTGGCAGCAACCGAGGAAGAAGCCAATCGCCTGGACACCAAACCTGGCTCTCCCCTGCTCGAGCTCACCCAGATTGGCTTTTTGGACAGCGGCGCCGCCTTTGAGTATTCGGTCTCGCGCAACGTTGGCGACCGCTTTGAGTTGCACAACGTAACGTTGGCATAGGTTTTTGTAGTCATCCGGGCGCTCGCTTTGAGCTGTTTTGTGCAGCGCCCGCACAACACAATGGGGGTATAAACATGTCCGATTTGATTAAGCTGACGCCGATCTTTCACGAGAAGATCTGGGGCGGCCGCCAGCTCGAAACCGTATTTGGTTACGACATTCCCGATGGTCCCATCGGTGAGTGCTGGGCCATCTCGGCCCACCCCAACGGCGACTGCCAGATCGCTGAGGGCCCGTACGCCGGCCACACGCTGTCGTGGCTGTGGGCCGAGCACCGCGAGCTCTTTGGCAACTGTGAAGGCAAGGAGTTCCCGCTGCTCATCAAGATTCTGGACGCCAAGGACGACCTTTCGATCCAGATTCACCCCAACGACGAGTACGCCGCCAAGCACGAGAACGGCAGCTTGGGCAAAACCGAGTGCTGGTATGTGCTGGACTGCGAGCCCGGTGCCACGATCATTGTCGGCCAGCGCGCCAAGGACCGCGTCGAGGCCGCACAGATGATCGAGGAAGGCCGTTGGGACGACATGCTCAACGTGCTGCCGATCCACAAGGGCGACTTTTTCCAGATTGATTCCGGTACCGTGCATGCCATCAAGACCGGCACGCTCATTTTGGAGACGCAGCAGTCGAGCGACGTGACGTATCGTCTGTACGACTACGACCGCCCCGGCACCGACGGCAAGCTGCGCCCACTGCACATTGAGCAGAGCCTCGATTGCATCGACTTTGATGCTCAGGCTCCGACCGACGGCACGGTGACCGCGCCCGAGGTGGACGGCGTAACCGAGCTCGAGTCCAACCCCTGCTACACCGTCGATCGCGTGCGCGTCGACGGCAGCAAAACCATCGACCAGCGCTGGCCCTTCATGTGCCTGTCGGTCATCGACGGCGAAGGCACCGTCTGCGGCGACCCCGTCCACAAGGGAAGCCACCTGCTGGCCCCGAGCACCGTCAGCTCCATCGACCTCGAAGGCAAGATGGAACTGATCATCAGCCACCTGTAGGCCACCGGTCCCCAAGCGCTCGCCGGGACGGGGCGCGGGGTTTGGTCGCCTGCTCGGACAGTCCTGCTCGCACGGAGAGCACATTAAGTGCTCTCCGGCTCGTGCGGAACTCG
>ERZ1027054.524-NODE-524-length-17923-cov-9.170472_pt1 | contig 17923 bp, 15 predicted proteins | sample MGYA00519284_ERZ1027054 | MGnify/ENA primary metagenome ERZ1027054 (study PRJEB26926, sample SAMN06164568) | human gut metagenome | biome: ENVO:00009003; feature: ENVO:2100002; material: ENVO:00002003 | host: Homo sapiens | place: USA | collected 2012 ... | reverse complement strand
CGAGATTTCTGCCTGTCTCGTGGGCTCGGAGATGTGTATAAGAGACAGGATCTGGTCAGTGTTTCCCAGGTTTCCGAGATCCCGTATCCATGTCTTTTAACCATTGACAAGGATACCTGCGTGCCACGTCTGCCGTCCTACTTATTAAAGAGAGTAACTGCCGACCGTCCGGTACGGATCTTAAGCTTTGAAGATATGCCGGATCAGGATCTGAGCCGTTACGGCCTGATCGGTTCCCCCACCTCTGTGGAAAAAATGTTTGCACCGGAGGAAAGTGAAAAACAGGTTTATCTGGAAGGAACTGCAAAGGAAAAGGCAGACAAGCTTGTTGCTCTCCTAACCGGAAAGAAGATCATATAGGGGGAAGCGGAACATGGAATTTTTAAAATTTGATATAAACAAATGCGTACTCTGCGGAGTATGCGTGGAGAAATGTCCTTTTGGGGCCCTCACCATAGAGGGAAAAGGAATTGTTGTAGGCGATGCCTGTCGTATGTGTGGGCTTTGCGTTCGTAACTGCCCGGAGAAAGCCATCCGGTTTGAGCAGAAGGCGAAATCCTTTGACAAGGATAAATGGAAAAACTTTCTTATCTATGTGGAGCAGGAGAGAGGAGAGATCCATCCGGTTACTTTTGAGCTGATCGGAGAAGCGAGAAAGATGGCGGTCAAAGTCGGTTATCAGGTTAACTGTGTGATCGTCGGAGGAAAAGGAACAAAAGAAAATGCGGAAAAGCTTCTGCCGTATGGCGTAGACAATGTGTACGTATATGAGCATGAAGGCTTTGAAGGCTTCCGTGCAGATTGTTACACAGATGCAGTTGCAGACTGTATCGCAGCAAACAAGCCAAGCTCTGTGCTGATCGGAGCTACTGCGCTGGGACGTTCTCTTGCGCCGAGGCTTTCTACCAGATTCCATACGGGACTGACTGCAGACTGCACAACTCTGGATATCCGTTCCAACACCGATATGATCCAGATCCGTCCGGCCTTCGGTGGAAACATCATGGCGCAGATCGGAATCACAAAATCAAGGCCGCAGTTTGCCACTGTCCGTTATAAAGTTATGGATAAGGCAGAAAAGGTAAAAGATCCTCACGGACAGGTAATTGTATGTCCGGTAAATGAAAAGATGGCAGATTCCAGAATTAAGATTCTTTCATCCAAAGTTATTGATAAGGTAAAGAGTCTTGAGGAAGAGGATGTTCTGGTTGTTGCAGGCCGTGGCGTCCGGAATGAAAAAGACGTGGAAATGTGCCGGGAACTGGCAGAAGCCCTTGGAGGCCAGCTTGCTTTTACCCGTCCGATGGTAGAAAATGGATTCGGAGATGTTGCCCATCAGATCGGACTTTCTGGAAGAACCGTCCGTCCGAAGCTGATTATCACCTGCGGTGTATCCGGTGCCATCCAGTTTACCTCCTGCATGACAGGATCTGACTGTATCGTAGCGATCAACAATGATCCGGAGGCACAGATCTTTAATGTTGCAGATTACTGCATCGTGGATGATCTGTATCAGGTTGTACCGGAGCTGACAGAGCTGATAAAGAATCGGAAGGAGGATTAAGTCATGGCATATCCCTACAAAAAAATGACTTTAGAAGATTTTGACTACATCCGTTCTGTGACTGCTTCAGATCGTGTATGGGTCGGCGATGAGATCGCAAAAGAATATTATCGTGATGAGATGCCGGAGTACGGAGTTTTTCCTCCGGAGCTTTATGTGGAGGTTTTAAATAAAGAAGAGATCTCAGCCATCATGGCTTACGCATATAAAGAAAATATCCCGGTGGTATGCCGTGGCGCAGGAACCGGACTTGCAGGCGGAGCAACCTGTAAATATGGTGGAATCATGCTTTCTGTGATGCGCATGAACAAGATCTTTCCGATCGACAGAAAGAACCAGACCATCACAGCGGAGCCGGGAGCACTTCTCATCGATATCCAGGCGGCAGCAGCGGCAGGCGGACTTTTTTATCCGCCGGACCCGGGCGAAAAAACAGCTTCCATCGGCGGCAATGTTATCACAAATGCCGGTGGCATGAAAGCGGTACGATATGGACTGACCAGGGATTTCGTCCGTTGTATCGAGGCAGTTATGCCGGATGGTTCCATCATGAATTTTTCATCCAACGTTGTGAAGAACACAACGGGATATGATGTAAAAGATCTGGTGATCGGCTCAGAGGGAACCTTATGTATCCTGACTCAGGTAACGCTGAAGCTTCTTCCCGCACCGACCTGCACCTGTACCCTTGTAATGCCGTTCAGGAGTCTTGAGGAATGTGCAGACATGGTCCCGAAGGTTCTGGAGCTGCCGTTTGTGCCAACAGCCATCGAGTTTCTGGAAAGAGAACTGATCGATATCGTAGAACGCAATCTGAACAAAATGTTCCCGGTAAAACAGGGCGAAGCAGTTCTGATTGTTATGTATGATGCTTCCAGTAAACAGGAGCTGGACAGCGCAGTGGAGGCAGCAGCGGAAGCAGCTCTGGCAAACGGAGCTCTGGACTGTTGTATCGCAGGAACGCCGGAGCGTGCCGGAGCTGTATGGAGTGTCCGGGGCGGGATCCTGGAAGGAATGAAAGCAGATTCTGTCGCACAGGAGGAGTGTGACGTAGTTGTTCCGCGTGCAAGGATCGCAGAGTATGTAAAAGCAGCCAAAAAGATCGCAAGTGCACATGGCATCCGTGTAGAGCCCTGCGGACATTGCGGAGACGGAAATATCCATACAGAGATGCTCCGTGGACCGGAAATGAGTGACCAGGAGTGGAAGGAAGCCACTCACGCAAGTCTGGTAGAGCTGTATGCACTGTCCAAGGAACTGGGCGGACAGCTTTCCGGTGAGCATGGCATCGGAAACGGACGTCTGGAATTTCTGGAAGAATTTGCGGGACCGAGAATGATCGCTCTTTATAAAGCCATCAAGCTGGCTTTCGATGATAAACTGATCCTGAATCCGGGAAAAGTCATCGAATATAATAAATAAAAAATGGGGGAAAGAGAGATGAGTCAGAATAAATCATTACAAAGTAAAATGCCTCTGGCTATGGGACTTGCGTTCGTCGCATTTACCACACAGTTCGGAGGCGGATTCGCATCAGGAGCGCAGATCTATCAGTACTTTATCAACTACGGTATCTGGTGTCTGATCCTGCCGGCAGTGACACAGGGATTGTATGCACTGTTTTTCTGGTATGGAATGCGCTATGCTTATAAACACAAAACCTACGATTACAGAAGCTTTTCCGACAGTCTTTACGGAAAAACGAAACCGGTTATGTCCAATCTCTATGAGATCTGTTACCTGATCATGATCGGAACTGCATCAGCAGCAGCCTTTGCAACCGGCGGTTCCACACTGCAGACACTGTTCGGGATCCCATACTGGCTCTGTACACTGATCATTGCAGCATTTATCTTTGTGATCGCGCTTTTCGGAACCAATGTCGTAAGAAAATGTGCTTCTACATTAAGTGTGCTGATCATCATCGGTCTTGTACTGGTACTTGTTCCGAATATCATTGCACAGTGGGGAGATATCACAGCTTCCATCCATACTATGTCCTCCGGAGAAATGACTGTACTTTCCTCCGAGAGCGGAGCCTTTGGACCGGCTCTCTATTCAGCAGTCCTTTATTTCTTCTTCCAGCTGGCATCTGTTTCTGTTATGTACCAGCACATGGAGGATGTAACGGACGAAAAACAGATCAACAAAGCAGCGATCTGGATGTTTGTATGCAACTTCTGTGCAATGGAGCTTTCCATCCTCGGACTTCTTGCCATTGCATATGTAAGTGAACTGGCATCTGCATCGGTACCGATGCTGGTACTGGTCCAGAACGGTGTAGGCGCCGGAATTCTGACACCGATCATTTCTCTGCTGATCATCCTTGGAGCTATTTCCACAGCAGTAAATATGATCTCCGGTATTGTGACCCGCTGTGTAAATGCAGTGGAGCGCCGTATGGACAGCCCGTCGAAAAAAGCGCAGGGACATCTTGGAAGAAATGCTATTTTCACAGCGATCTTCACATTTCTGGCATTTGCCATCGCACAGTTCGGTCTGATGACAGTTGTTAAAAAGGGATATGCATACCTTGGATATGCGGCGTTTATTACATTGTTTGTACCGTTTGTTGTACATGTCGTTGCGACAAAGGGAAAAGAGATCTGAAGAATAAAAAGCTGAACAGAAAATCCCCCGTTGATCCGTATGGCAGGATCATCAGGGGATTTTGTCAAAGTTCACAAAAATATTATAAATATTTTATTAAATATTCCAGATAGACAACATATATTTTTTCTGATACTATTACGTACAGTTATTAAATAGTTACGAATCAGAAGGATTGTTACTGAAATATTTATTTATCGTCAGGCAAGACCTTATAGTAGTATAGGAATAGGTTTTCTATATACTGTAATGGTCTTTTTTTATTTGTCTGGCAGCGGGGGAACAGGAATATGGTTATCCATAAGATTTTGAATAATAATCTGATACTGTCCAGGGATGGACAGGGACATGAAGTTATTGTAAAGGGCTGCGGAATTGCCTTTCAGAAAAAGAAAGGACAGCAAGTGGAGGAGTCCAGGATCGAGAAGATCTTTACTGCGGAAAATGCCCAGATCAGCAAGGAGATACAGGGTTATCTGACTGCTATTCCGGAAAAATATCTGGATTTTGTGGAAGCTTTTGTAAATGAAGTGAAGGAAAAAGAGGGGATGAAATTAAATGACAGTATTTATTTTTCCCTTAGCGACCATATCATGGGTGCGATCTCCAGACTTGAAAACGGAATCCGCCTTCAGAATATGCTGCTTCTGGATATCAAGCAGCTTTATCATAAGGAATATGAGATCGGCTTGGAATTACTGAAAAAGGTAAATGAGATGTTCGAGGTAGATCTTTCTGCAGATGAAGCAGGATTTTTTGCATTGCATTTTGTGAATGCGGAAGATGGCGGCAAGACGGACAGCTATCAGATTTCCATTATCGTACATCAGATCCTGGACATCGTGGAGAAGTATTATGACAATATGGAATTTCAGGAGGATAATCTGTATTATCAGCGGTTTCTCACGCATCTGAAATATTTTGCCCAGAGATTCCTTCATAAAGAGCTTCACTATGATGAGAATCAGGAGCTTTTCAAGATCATCAAGGAGCAGTACAGAGAAGCTTACGGCTGTGTAAAAATGATCTATCTTATGATGGAAGAGGAATATAAATACGCTATGACTGAGGATGAAATGCTGTATCTGACGATTCATATCCAGAAGATCACAGAAGACCATAAACGTCTGAAAAATCTGTGAAAAGAGATTGTTTTATAAATTAGGTGTTAATGGATTGTTACTGAAATACGTGCCATGTGCGTATCTTTTCAGGCAAGACCTTTAATATAAATTTCAATATTTATTATTAAAGGAGGTCCCCAAATGAAAAAGGACTATGCAAAAACTGCAGACACACTGATTGCAGCGCTGGGCGGAAAAGATAATATCACCCGTCTGTTCCACTGCATGACAAGGCTTCGTTTCTATGTGAAAGACAGATCGAAGATCAACGAGAAAGAGATCTTAAAGCTTTCTGAGATCTCCGGCGTTAACTGGCATGAAGATCAGTTCCAGGTTATCGCAGGAAATGAAGTGAACGCTGTTTACAAGGCATTGGAGGACAAAGGTGTTCCTACCGATGATGCACCGGCAGCGAACTCTGACAGCTCAAAGAGTGTTGTTTCAAAAGTTATCGATGCCATCACCGGATGTATGACCCCGATGATCCCTGCCCTGACTGCAGCCGGTATGATCAAAGTTGTACTTACTCTGCTGACAACTTTTCATCTGGTATCAGAAACAAGCAGTACCTACCAGGTGATCAGTTTTATCGGAGATGTTACTTTCTACTTCATGCCGTTCCTGATCGCAGCAAATGCTGCCAAGGTTTTCCGCGTGAACCAGTCACTAGCGCTGTTTATTGCCGGTGTTTACTTAAGCCCTACCTTTGTAACTATGGTAGCTGGTGATGCGGCCATCACACTGTTTGGTCTGCCGATCACAAAAGCAACTTATTCTTATTCCGTTATTCCGGTTATCCTGATGGTATGGATCACACATTATATTGAGATTCTGGTTGATAAGATCACACCGAAAATGGTAAAACTGATCCTGAACCCGACACTGGTAATTCTGATCAGTGCACCGATCGCCCTGATCGTAGTTGGACCGCTCGGAACAATTATTGGTAACGGACTTGCGGTAGCCATCAACTTCCTGTCCGTAAAACTTGGTTTCATTATTGTAGGTATCCTTGCAGCAACCTTCCCGTTCATCGTTATGACCGGTATGCACCATGCGCTGACACCGATCGGACTGAATGCCATTGCAACCGGTGGTACCGATACACTGATCTTTGTATCTCAGGTATGCTCTAACCTTGCACAGTCCGGAGCTTCTCTTGCAGTAGCTGTAAGATCCAAGGACAGCAACATGAAACAGCTGGCAAGTGCAGCCGGTGTTTCCGCTCTTATGGGTATCACAGAGCCTGCTCTGTATGGTGTTACACTGAAACTGAAAAGACCGGTTGTAGCAGCTTCCATCGCAGCCGGAATCGGTGGTATCGTAGGAGGACTTCTTCAGGTTTCTCTTTACATTGCACAGAATTGTATCATGGCGATCCCGGCGTTTATCGGCGAGAAGGGATTAATCAATCTGATTTATGGAATCATTATGATCGTGGTATCTTTTGTAGCTGCTTTTGTTCTTACGCTTATCTTCGGATTTGAGGATGTAAAGGCTGAGACAGAGGATGAAGTACAGAACACAGATACAGAAAAACAGCCGGCACAGCAGAATGCTCCGCTTGTAGAGAAGATCGAGCTTTGTGCACCGGTAGCAGGAACTGTAAAAGCACTTTCCGATGTTCCGGATAAAACTTTTGCTGATAAGGTTTTAGGCGACGGAGCAGCGATCGTTCCATCAGAAGGTAAGGTTTATGCACCGGCAGATGGTACGGTGGCAAATATCATGGACAGCAAACATGGAATCATGTTTGTGACAGAAAGTGGAGCAGAAATTCTGATCCACATCGGACTTGATACTGTAAATTTAAATGGTAAATATTTTAAATCCCATGTTTCTGATGGAGATAAGGTAAAAAAAGGAAAGCTTCTTGTGGAATTCGATATGGATGCCATTAAGAAAGAAGGATATGATCTGATCACACCGGTTGTTGTGACCAATATTTCTGATTATATCAAAGCAGTATGCATGGAAAAAGAAGATGCAGCTGTAAATGCAGGAGATAAATTCCTGACTATTGTATAAGAATAACAACGAAACATCAGGCGGAGATAACAGATCCGCCTGATGTTTGTAAAAAGGAGAAAATTAAAATATGAAAAATTATAACCGTATGCCGGAAAACTTTCTCTGGGGCGGAGCAACCGCTGCAAACCAGTATGAAGGCGGTTGGGATGAGGATGGCAGAGGCCCGTCCATTGCAGATATCCTGACAGGAGGAAGTGTGGATAAGGAACGTCGTCTTACACCGCCGGCACCGTTACCGGAAGAATTTTATCCCAATCACCAGGCGACTGATTTTTATCATCACTGGAAAGAGGATATTGCTCTTTTTGCAGAGATGGGATTTAAGGTATATCGTTTTTCTATTTCTTGGTCCAGAGTGTTCCCAAATGGGGATGAGGAAACTCCAAATGAGGAAGGCCTTAAGTTCTACGACAATGTGATCGACGAACTGAGAAAATATAACATTGAGCCGCTGATAACGATCTCTCATTATGAGAATCCCCTTCATCTTTCTCTGGAGTATGGCGGATGGAAAAATCGTAAGATGATCGATTTCTATCTTCGATTTGCAAAGGTTTTATTTGAGAGATATAAAGGTAAGGTAAAATACTGGCTGACTTTTAATGAGATCAATATGCTGACGCAGGACTTTGGTGCGGTATTCTGTGCAGGAATGCTGGACCCGAAGGATGTATGTGAGCAGAGCCGTTATCAGGCAATGCATCACCAGCTGGTAGCAAGTGCACTTGCAGTTTCCATGGCTCATGAGATCGATCCGGAGTTTATGCTTGGCTGTATGCTTGCTTATCACAATGGTTATCCATATACTTGCCATCCGGATGATATCTTATATGCACAGCAGTTTGGGCAGATCCACAATTCCATTGCCGGTGATGTTCATGTAAGAGGATATTATCCGGGATTTGCAGCGAGATACTTTGAGGAGCACGGAATCCAGCTGGAGGTTCTTCAGGAGGATAAAGAGATCCTCAAGAAGGGTACGGTGGACTTTTTCACTATCAGCTATTATTCCAGTAGCTGTGTCAGCGTGACAAAGGACGGAGAGAAAACGGCCGGAAATGGAAGTGACAATCTGAAAAATCCATATCTGAAAGCTTCCGACTGGGGCTGGCAGATCGATGCAACTGGTCTTCGCTATGTTCTGAACCAGATCTATGACCGCTATCAGATTCCGATCATGATCGTGGAAAATGGTCTTGGGGCGGTGGATCAGCTGACAGAGGATGGAAAGATTCACGATGATTACCGTATTGAATATATGCGCCGCCATATAGAGCAGATGAAGGAAGCAATCCATGACGGAGTAGATCTGATCGGCTACACCTGCTGGGGCTGTACAGATCTTGTCAGTGCCTCCACTGGAGAATTCAAGAAGCGTTATGGGCTTATCTATGTAAATAAAAATGATGACGGGACCGGAGACTTTTCCAGAATCCGCAAAGATTCTTTTTACTGGTACAAAAAAGTGATTGAATCCTGCGGGGAAGAGCTTTAACTGAATCAACTGCGAAGCAGTTATCTGGTGTAGAATTATGTAGCGAATGCGGTTGCTTTTATCCGGTTGACGACAAAATCCTGGAGTATGACAATGTACTCCGGGATTTTTTTGGAAGGTTGACTTTTACACGGTAAAGTGTAATACTTATTGTAAGTGACGAATGTGAGGAGTGTTTTTTATGCCGGATGAAAAAGTACTGCAGGTAGCGATACTTATATGGGGATGTGTATTTTGTGCCATAGCTGCATTATGTATATTTCTGAGCAGTAATTATGACAGGGAAAAGCGTCGGTATCTTATCCTGATGGAGAGTTTTGCTTCTCTATTATTGCTGATGGATGCCATGGCGCATATTTTCATCGGATATCCCGGAGTTCTGGGCAGTGTGATGGTCCGTATTTCGAGTTTTCTCGTATTCCTTTTAAGTGACGTAGTCCTGCTGTGTTTTCACATTTATGTGTGTGTTTATCTGTTTTCGAAGAAAGAGCGGAGAACATTAAAAAGAGTAAAAGCCGGATATGTTATTGCTGCCGCAGGGGCTGTTTTTGTGGTGATCTCGCAGTTTACTCACTGGTATTATTACATAGATGTGGATAATTATTACCATCGGGCACCGTTATATATTATGTCAATTCTTCTTCCGGTAGCAGGTATGTTCATTGATTTTACACTTTTGCTCCAGTACAAAAAGAGAGTCAGCAGGAAGCTCCTGTTCTCTATGCTGTCATGCATTGTACTTCCGGCAGTGGCGGCAGCTGTGCAGGCATTCAGGTATGGAATGTCGCTGATCGATTTTTCTGTTGGTATTTCCATGATCATTATGTTTATCGTGACGATGACGGAGCTGAATCAGGAAATGTATCAGCTGATAAGCAGAGAGGGCAAGATAAAGGAAAGACTTGAGATCGCAACGATACTGAATAAATGCATTGCTGAGCTGATATCAGGAGAAGATGAAGATGCGGCAATCTCCAATCTGCTGCGTATTATCAGTGGGTATTTTGACGGAGACCGCAGTTATATTGTTCAGATCGATGAAAAGAGGAATGTCTGTACAAATACCTATGAGTATGCCATGAACGGAGTGACTGCTGAGAAGGATAATCTTCAGAAGGTTCCCATGGAAATGCTGGATATCTGGATGGACAGCTTCCGGAAAAATGGCCTGTATTATATTCCGGATATTGAGGAGGAGCAGGGTCAGCCGTATTATGAGACTCTGAAGATGCAGGACATTACCAGGCTGCTGACCGTTCCTTTAAACAGTGACGGAAAGATCATAGGATTTCTCGGGGTAGATAATCCGAGACTGCATTATGAGGATCATACGCTGCTGTCATCTATACAGTACTTTTTAACGGACAGCCTGAAAGCCAAGGAGCGTAAGGCGTGTCTGCAGTACATGAGCTACCGTGATATGCTGACGACCTTGTATAACAGGAACGGGTATATTCAGGTTCTGGAAGGCATGCAGGCAAAAACAGTGATAAAAACAGGCGTAGCATATATTGATATCAATGGTCTGAAACGGGTGAATGATCTTTACGGACATGAGGCCGGAGACAGGCTGATCATAAACACAGCGCGTTCCATGCTTGCGATTCTGCCGGAAAATGCTTACCGGGTAGGTGGCGATGAATTTGTACTCATCTGTTTTGATATGGATGAGAAGATTTTTCGGAGTAAGGTTCGGGATATCTGTGACAGCATTGTTGCTAAAAGGATCAGTGTTTCTGTTGGCGTTGTCTGGGAGGAAAGCTCTTCGGAGCTTGAGACAATGCTGAGAAGAGCGGATGATCTTATGTATGCGGAAAAAAAGAAATATTATGAAGAGCATGGAACGATGTGAAGGTATGTAGCAGAGAGCAGAGTGTACGAGGAATGTCCGAGATACTGCAGCTGATTGATCGTCAGATGTAAGGTTACCGGCCGTCGGAAATTACGCATTGGTTTTGAATAAAAAAATAAAGCTCCCTGTTTTGCGATTGTGAAACAAGGGGCTTTATTTATAAGAAACGTTTATTTCAAAAAATATTTTCTATTATTATTAGGACCATCATGTGATACGTCAGGCATTTCGTTTAATATAGCTCTGGTTCGTGGAGAGCTTAATTTTATATAAGAAGCGATATCGCTTGTTTTTGAAGGCCCGTTTTTGGACAGATATTTTTTTATTTTATTCATATGTTGAAAGGTTTTATTGCTTGTTTTATTGCTTGTTTTATCGCTTGTTTTTATCGCTTGTTTTTTACTGCTTGTTTTTGTACGGCGCTTTTTCTTAATAGTAAGAACTAAGATAGTGCGGTCTGGATCAAATTCTTCTTCAATGATTGGCTCAGGCCACCCCTGATCTGCCCAAGTATTAAAAATATTTGGAACACCACTTCCGGCACGTTCACCTATATTGATGAGATTAAACATTTTCATTAATATTTTATTTCGAGGGTCTGATATTCCACCTTTACGCATCTGTTGTTTACCAGTTCGGGAATAACCAGGGTTTTCAAATATTATTTTTTCAGTATTTTTTCTGATAACAATACCACGTACGCCATAAAAATCAGCGTTTATTAAACAATTGGCTAATGCTTCTCTGAGGGCTTCGTGAATAGGTGTATCATCGATACGATTTCCATCAACAGTCTTAAAAGGGATTTTTATATCCGTGATAAGTTTGTTATAAACTCTGAAATAAAAATCACAGATATTACCAGACCATTCTCCAGAACTGGATTGTAAGCGGTCTGTCCAGCGTATTGAAGGATCAAGTATTTCCTGATAATCGAGAAAATACTCAGGAAAATGACGAACAATATTATATTCATCTCCAAACATAAGCATTCCGGCAGCTGTTGGATGTAATTGCTTATCGATATTTGAAATAGCGGCAGCTCCTATGCTGCGAAGATACTCAAAATCATCCAGGCGGCCAAAAGGATGTGCTGGTTTCAATGATCTGTGACGGTTTCTGTATCCCTGTATGGTTTCATAGTTCAGATCAGTCATAGGAACGTCATCAAGAACACTCATATCCATAGTATTATCAGTTTGATCTCGAATCATTGTTTTAACCTGGAGTTTGGTACAGTGATAATCTCCTTCGTGATTTCTGCGAAAAGTTCCATTAAAAATATCATCATTAATATAAACCGGTTTTTGTTCACGGCGAGCCATTGGAACATAAATTACAATGATCATATCATCATTGAGTTTAAAGGTTTCTACATCAGTGTCGGTGAGAAGATTTATATTTACCTTTTTTCGATTGTTTATAGTATCCCAGAATTCTTTTAATAATTTGCCTTGATTTTCTGCTTTTAATCCTGTAGTTCTCCAGCTTCCGTCTTTATTTTCAGCAACTCCCAGGATGATTACTCCGCCATAGCAGTTGGCAAATGCAGAGTAGGTATCCCATAAAGAAGATGGTAATCCACCATTGGATTTCTTTACTTCGCGGCGATTATCTTCTTTGTACAAGTCGAATTTAGTAATATCAAAGATATTGGACATTGTAATCACCTCATGAAAAATATATTATTATTTTTATATAATTGGATTAATCGTATCAAAGTAAAAAAGAAAAATCAATTAAAAGACTAGAAATTTTCTGTAACGTTTTTGAGATCAGTGCGTCTTATAAGTGAGAAGGGAGGAAAAGAAAGAACCGATGAATATTGAGGAACTTTACCGGACATATTTTGACATTGTATATCGGTATATCCGTTCTGTCTCACGGGATGGAGCGCTGGCTGAGGAAGTGACCCAGGAGACATTTTTTAAGGCGCTGAAAAAAGCAGATCAGTTCCGTGATGACTGCGATGTGCGGGTGTGGCTTTGCCAGATTGCAAAGAATACGTTGTACGACCATCTGAAAAAGCAGAAAAATCAACTTCCCGGAGAGGAGCAGCCGGAAACAGCAGAAAGCCATGGCGGAGAAATTTTTGAGGAAAAGCTGGCACAGCGGAGTCAGGCTATGGAGATCCACAAAGTTTTGCATGGCCTTTCGGAACCGTATAAAGAAGTTTTTTCCCTGCGGACATTCGGAGAGCTTAAGTTTAGTGAGATCGGAATACTTTTTGGAAAAAGTGAAAACTGGGCGCGGGTGACTTATTACCGTGCAAGAGTAAAGATCAGAGAGGAGCTGGAATATGAAGATTACATGTGACGTAATACAGGATTTGATGCCATCTTATATAGATGGGATATTAAGCGAAGACAGTCGGGCGCTGGTGGAAGAACATATGGGAACCTGTCAGGAATGCAGAAAAATGTTGGAGATCATGAAAGAAGAGCAGGGAAAAGAGCAGGCCCGGATAAGATCATCTGTAGCTTCTGTAGCAGGATGTGGAACTGGTGGGACGGAAAATACTGAAAGTAATGCAAATACCGGAAGCGTAGCCGCACTGAAAAAAATCCGGAGAAAATTAATAATACGCAGAGTGCTGACAGCAGCAGTGGCAGTTATCCTGACACTCATCGCTGCGGCAGCAGGCTACAATCACTGGTATTTCAACGAAAAATACATGACCCTGGAAAATAGCGGAATGTACGTAAAAAATAATAGATTGTATTCTTCCAATAATCTCATCAACCGAATGAAAGTACAGTACACGGAAGATGGAAAAACAGAGTTCGTCTACGCCATTGACGCGCCATATGCAGGAACTCTGGAACTGAAAGGCGATGACATGCTGCTTCAGGATTTTTCCAAAAAGACAGAGGAAGTATCACCGGAAGATGATAGCATCCCGGAAACGGTAACAGAGGTTTATTATATGAGTGAGGAGGCCGGAAAGAAGAGTCTGGAATTAACAGAGCTGGAAGCAAAGGGAGATCTGGATGCAGCGGAGAAAATTGTGGATGAGATGAAACAGGAATCGAAGCTGATATGGTCGGAACAAGAGGATAGAAATACCGCATCGTCTATGTTAAAATAAAACCTGGACAGTACAGTGAAAAAGTTCTATAAAAATTCTGTGCTGTAGGCAAAAAAAAAGACAGCAGTGAATTTACGTATTTACTGCCGAAGAACAGGGGGACATAAGATGTTATTTGTATGCTATCCAAAATGCAGTACCTGCAAAAAGGCTCAGAAATGGCTGGATGAGAGTGGCGCAGAATATACTTTGCGTGATATTAAGACGGACAATCCAACTGCAGAGGAACTGAAAGCCTGGTGGGAAAAAAGCGGTCTTCCGCTGAAGCGTTTCTTCAATACCAGTGGAAATATTTATAAAGAGATGAAACTGAAAGATAAACTTCCGGAGATGAGTGAGGAAGAGCAGCTTGCGCTTCTTGCAACAGACGGGATGCTTGTGAAACGACCAATCCTTGTTGGGAAAGACAAGGTGCTGGTGGGCGCTAAAGAAAAAGAATGGGAAGAGTATCTGAAATCATGAAAAAGAAACTGAATTATGCGGATATCGTTAAGGAAACCGTGATTCTCACCGTAGCAGTGGCGATCATCGCAGCAGCGGTATATTTTTTCCTGGTGCCAAGCCATACGTCGGTCAGCAGTATTTCCGGTCTTGGAATCGTGCTTTCCAACTTTGTGCCGCTGCAGCTGTCGGCGATTACCATGATCCTGAATGTGGTATTGCTGATCATTGGATTTTTTACCTGTGGAAGAGAGTTTGGAGTTAAGACGGTTTATACCAGTGTAATGCTGCCGTTGTTTCTGGGATTGTTTGAGATCATTTTTCCAAATTTCGGTTCCATGACAGATAGCCAGGAACTGGATGTTCTGTGTTATATTCTGGTAGTGAGTGTGGGACTTAGCATTCTTTTTAACCGGAATGCATCCTCAGGCGGACTGGATATCGTGGCGAAGATCATGAATAAGTATCTCCACATGGAACTTGGAAAAGCCATGTCTCTTTCCGGTATGTGCGTGGCACTTTCCGCGGCGCTTGTGTATGATAAAAAGACGGTGGTCTTAAGTATTCTGGGAACGTATTTTAACGGAATCGTTCTGGATCATTTTATTTTTGACAATAATATCAAGCGGCGTGTCTGCATCATCACGAAAAAGGAAGAGGAGCTGAGGCAGTTTATCATTCATGACCTGCACAGCGGAGCCACGATCTATGAGGCCATCGGAGCCTACAACATGGAAAAACGCCGTGAGATCATCACCATCGTAGATAAAGGTGAATATCAGAAGCTGATGAAGTTTATAAACCAGGAGGACCCGAAAGCGTTTATTACGGTTTATAATGTATCGAATATGCGGTATCAGCCGAAGAAATAAGAATATTTTGCTGGAATAAAAAAACTCCCGGGACAAAACTCCCGGGAATTTTTTTGCCATATTTTACAGGAAAATATATTTCAGGATAAACAGCACTGCCAGTACATACATCAGAGCGCTGATCTTCTTTTCTTTTGCCTTACCTGTGATCAGGTTGATGGCTACGTATGTGATAATTCCCATGGAGATACCTTCGGAAATGCTGTAGAAGAACGGCATTGCGATGATACATACATAACATGGGATCGCCTCGGACATATCGCTGAAATCAATGCTGATAACATTGCTGAGCATGTACAGACCGACGATCACCAGAGCCGGAGCTGTGGCAAAGGACGGGATTGCCAGGAAGATCGGAGACAGGAACAGGGACAGGCCAAATAAGATGGCAGTTGTCACTGCGGTAAGTCCGGTTCTTCCGCCTTCGGATACACCGGAAGCACTTTCTACGAAGGTAGTGGTTGTGGATGTACCAAGAACTGCACCGGCAGTTGTTGCAACTGCATCTGCAAGAAGTGCGCCCTTGATGTTAGGAAGCTTGCCATTTTCATCCAGCATGCCTGCTTTAGAAGAGACACCAACGAGAGTTCCAAGAGTATCAAAAAGATCTACAAATAAAAATGCAAACAGGATAACAAGGAAATCCAGTGAGAAAACTCCGTCAAACTGCAGCTTCGCAAAGATCGGAGCAAGACTCGGGATAGAGAGTCCGTTGCTGAAATCCGGGAGCAGGCTGTAGAAGCCGATCTCCGGGTTCGGAACATAAAGTCCGGCGAACTGACAGATGATTCCAAGTCCCCATGTGATCAGGATACCCCAGAGGATGTTTCCCTTTACATTCTTAACAACCAGGATTCCTGTTACGATGATACCGATCAGAGCCAGGATAACGGTGATCCCCACATTGTTGAAGGAAGCCTCTACACCCTTGGCTGCGTTGTAGCCATCTACAGAGAAAAGCTGCAGCAGAGTGGAGCCGCCGATCACGATATTGGCATTCTGTAATCCTACAAATGCAATAAAAAGACCGATACCAACACTGACTGCGGATTTCAGGTTCAGAGGGATCGCATTGAAGATCGCTTCACGTACATTGGTAAGTGAAAGAACGATAAATACGATACCTTCTGCAAAAACTGCAGTCAGTGCATACTGCCAGCTGTATCCCATACCGATAACAACTGTATAGGCAAAGTATGCGTTCAGACCCATTCCGGGTGCCAGTGCGAACGGGTAGTTGGCGAAGATTGCCATCAGCAGCGTTCCCAGGAAGGCTGCCAGTGCGGTAGCTGTGAATACAGCTCCGGAATCCATGCCGGTTGCGGACAGGATGTTCGGGTTAACTGCCAGGATATAGGCCATTGTCATGAAGGTGGTGATACCTGCCAGAACCTCAGTTTTGGCGTCCGTTTTGTTTGCGGACAGCTTGAAGATTTTTTCTAACATATTTCTTTCCCTTTCTTAAATATGTTTTTGGACAACATGTCTATTTTATCATATAAAAATTTCGTATGCAATCGTTAGTGCTTAACAGATATTGTTATGTAAGGTAATTTTTTGCAAAATACTTTTACAAGCAGGTAATTTGTGTGTAAAATACAGAAAAGAGAGTATTCGATTTACAGACGGGTTTATTCTGCAATGAAAGGGGGATGGATAATGTCTGAGAAAAAACTGCGGAATATTACAGATGTGCTCTGCTTTCTGATGATCCTTGGGTACGTGGTGTATCTTGTGGCCACCTGGGGAAATCTGCCGGAGAGGGTGCCGATCCATTTTAATGCGCATGGGATCCCGGACCGGTATGGGAAGAAGGGCAGCCTTCTTCTGGAGCCGATTTTGGGGCTGCTGATCTTGGCACTTCTGATGTTCTGTCAGAGATTTCCACAGTGGTGGAATTATCCGGTTGAGGTGACAGAGGAAAACAGAGAGCATATCTTTGAGATCGCGTCAAAAATGATGTCTGTGATCAAGCTGTTATCCATTGGAGTATGTCTTGATGCCGGGATCAGCGGGAATCTGGGAACGGCACCTATGTGGCCGGTGTGGATACTGATCACAGGGATTTTCGTGACATTGATCCTGGGGATCCGGGGGATATATAAGGCTGGTAAAGAAACTGGCATGGATGAGGATGATAAATCGTGAAGCGGTCGTGTTTGTGATCATATAGCAGAGTGAAAGGGAAATGTTCGATTTATTGTACTGAATATGGATGGAACCAGCGAAAGCGGATCGCGAATATCCGCTTGGCGAAATTATAATAAAAACAGGAAAGGAATCTCAGGAGGATATGGCAGATACAAGAACAGATGAGCTTTACAGAGCGCTTCAGGATAAGGGCTATCCCGATGAGCTGTGCCGGGAAATCGCCTATAAACATATGAATACCGATTACACAGCTACACGGATGCTGGGGTATTTATACAGGGTGACAAGTCCCAGAGTGGAGGATGTGATCGATGAGATGCTGGCGATCTTAAGTGATAGGGAAGCCATCGTCCGGAAGAAAGAGCTGGAGCACGCCCAGGCTACGATCAACAGCGTGTATCGGGAGGGTTTGTAACGGAAATCCCGGAGCTTTGCCAGTGCTGGCGGATCAGAAGCTTCATCCTTTAAGGAAAATCAGGAGATCATGGCTCTGGAGCATCATCTCCTTCCGCAGAAATTCATCATTGATAACTACATCAATATGAACGCACACTTTAATTTTATCCGTTTCTTTTAAACAGTATTGTTATTACGGTAGTGATTACTCTGATCGTAATTTATGCAAGTAATTGAAGATGGACAAAATAGTAATTGTATTAACTGATAAACCTGTCTCTTATACACATCTGACGCTG
>ERZ1027054.495-NODE-495-length-18591-cov-20.790570_pt1 | contig 18591 bp, 17 predicted proteins | sample MGYA00519284_ERZ1027054 | MGnify/ENA primary metagenome ERZ1027054 (study PRJEB26926, sample SAMN06164568) | human gut metagenome | biome: ENVO:00009003; feature: ENVO:2100002; material: ENVO:00002003 | host: Homo sapiens | place: USA | collected 2012 ... | reverse complement strand
TAAGAGACAGGCTCTCCATGGTCATTATGTACTCTGTTGGAATGAAGCGCATGGGTCCCTACTATCAGTCTGCACAGAAAATGAACAACACGATCATTGAGTACATCAATGGTATGGAGGTTGTCAAGGTTTTCAACCGGGAGAGTGAATCTTACGAGAACTTCCGCAAGGATGTAACGGACTATCGGGATTATACCTTGGCATGGTATAAGGCCGCCTGGCCCTGGATGGCGATATACGGAAGTCTGCTGCCCTGCACTGTTATTCTGACTTTGCCTCTTGGGGCATGGTTTGTTCTCTGTGGCATAAGCACTTTACCTGATTTGATTTTAGTCCTCTGCCTTTCCCTCAGCATTGGGATTCCTCTCCTGAAAGCACTGGGCTTTATGGAGACGATTCCGAATCTGAATTATAAGATCACGGCACTTGAACAGATGTTAAATGCGGCACCGCTGCAAGCTGCTGAGGATGATTTCCACGGACAGGATTTTAACATTTCTTACGATCATGTTTCCTTTGCGTATCAGACGACACAGCCTGGCCCAGATGGGAAACCGATAATAGCGGAAAACGAAGTCCTCCACGATATTACCTTTGTGGCACAAGCAGGACAAAAAACTGCCCTAGTTGGTGAATCCGGTTCTGGCAAGAGCACCCTTGCAAAACTGTTGATCCACTACTATGACCCGCAGAAAGGGAGCATTTCCATTGGCGGGCAGAAACTTTGTGATATGAGCCTGGAGGCATTGAACAGCCGCATTTCCTATGTGGCTCAGGATCAGTACCTGTTTAACACCTCCCTGCTGGAAAATATCCGTCTTGGACGTTTGGATGCTACCGATGAGGAAGTAATGCAGGCGGCGAAGAAAGCCCAGTGTATGGAGTTTCTGGAAAAGCTGCCGCAAGGTATTCACTCCATGGCGGGCGATGCGGGGAAAATGCTTTCCGGAGGGCAGCGCCAGCGAATTTCCCTGGCGCGGGCAATATTGAAGGATGCCCCGATTGTAGTGCTTGACGAGGCCACGGCCTATGCTGATCCAGAAAATGAGGAAAAAATGGAGGCTGCTATTGCGGAGCTGGTGAAGGGAAAAACCTTGGTAGTTATCGCTCACAAACTTCCCGCTATAATGAACGCAGATCAAATATGCGTTATGGATCACGGAAAGATGGTGGCAACCGGAAAACATCAGGAGCTGATTCAAGCTTGCCCAGAATACCAAAAGTTGTGGAAAGCGGCTCAGGACAGCGCCGAGTGGAAAGTATCTACTGCAAAGGAGGGAAGATAAATGTTTGCATTGATTTCAAGAATCCTGAACCTCTCCGGGAGGTATAAAAGCCGTATTCAGGCTGCATTTCTATGTGCATTTGTCGAGTCCATTCTCTCCAAAATGCCGATCTTCATGGCGTTTATTGTCTTGGCCGGGTTTGCTGATAATACGCTGACTGGAAAGACCTGTCTGTTTGTCGGACTTGGATTATTAGCTGTTGTAGTGGTTCAGACAGTGGTTCACTATTTGAGCGACCGTCTGCAAAGTGCCGCTGGATTTATGATCTTTGCTGATAAACGGATGGAGTTGGGAAATCATTTAAGAAAAATGCCGATGGGTTACTTTACATCGGGGAATATTGGCAAAATCAGCTCTGTTCTCAGTACGGATATGGTATTCATTGAGGAAGTTTCTATGAGTACCATTGGCAACATGATGAGCTATATGCTGTCTACTTTGGTTTTAGCTGTTTTTATGTTCGTACTGGATTGGAGACTTGGGCTGATTGCGGTAATCATTACCTTGCTGGCATCACTGGTTGCAAAATATATGAATAAGGTTTCCTTCAAGGAGGCTGTCGGGCGTCAAAACCAAAGCGAGAATTTGACGGATGCGGTCTTGTCTTTTGCTGAAGGAATTGGGGTTATCAAAAGTTACAATCTGCTCGGAGAAAAATCTGACGAATTAACGGAAAACTTCAAAAAATCAAGGGATGTCAATACGAAGTTTGAGCAGAAAATGACACCGTGGACCACTGGCTTAAACATTCTCTATGGCGTGGGTATTGCCGCTATCTTCGGTTTATCCGTTTTTTTACATCAGGAAGGCGTACTCTCCCTGGCTTATCTTTTGGGCGTGCTGCTGTTTGTCTTTGATCTCTTTGGACCTCTGAAAGCTCTTTATGGAGAAGCAACCCGACTGACCGTGATGAATGCCGCATTAGACCGCATTGAAGCTGTTTTGGACGAGCCCGAACTTCCCGATAACGGAAATCAACATATTCTGTCACAGGCACAGCCGGATCAGCCAGAAGTACAATTTAGCGATGTGGGCTTCGCCTATCAGGACAAGGAAGTCCTGCACAACATCAGCTTCTCTATGCAGAAGAATACCATGACCGCACTTGTGGGACCGTCTGGCGGTGGCAAATCCACGATTGCGAACCTTCTGGCGCGGCTGTGGGATGTGAAATCCGGCAAAGTGACAATCCGTGGTACAGATATTCGGGATGTGCCTCTCGCCGAACTGATGGAACAGATCAGCATGGTTTTCCAGAGGGTGTACTTGTTCCAGGATACCATTTACAACAATATCAGCATGGGTAAACCGGACGCTACCGAGGAAGAAGTCTATGAGGCTGCAAAAAAAGCCCGCTGCTATGATTTTATCATGGCGCTGCCAGATGGATTCCAGACAGTCATCGGTGAAGGCGGCGCTACTCTGTCCGGCGGCGAAAAGCAAAGAATCTCTATCGCCCGATGCATTTTGAAGGACGCACCGATTGTCATTCTGGATGAAGCGACTGCAAGTGTTGATACCGATAATGAAAGCTATATCCAGGAGGCAATCAATGAGCTGGTAAAGGGTAAAACATTACTTGTGATTGCACACCGCCTGAATACCATCCGTCAGGCAGATCAGATTTTGGTGATCTCTGATGGACGGATCAGCGAACAGGGAACCCATGACGAGCTTATGGCAAAAGCCGGGATTTATCAGGATTTTGTAAATATCCGTAAAAAGTCCTCCGGCTGGAGCCTTGCATAAAGGAGACAATAGTGATGATTCATGCGTCCGGAGAGGATTATCTGGAGGCTGTGCTGGTTCTTCAAAAGAATCACGGTGCTGTCCGCTCTATTGATGTTGCACGGCGTGTTGGAGTTTCAAAAGCCAGTGTAAGCTATGCGGTGTCGGCTTTGCGTGAAGGGGGCTTTTTAACGGTAGATAGTGATTACGTTTTGCATTTGACCGAAACAGGCCGGAATGTTGCCGAAAAAATTTATGAGCGGCATCAGTTCTTTACAGAGCAATTTATCGCAGCTGGCGTTGACCCTGAAATTGCAGAGCGAGATGCTTGCCGGATTGAACACGCCATCAGTCAGGACACCTTTGAAAAGATCCGGGATGCACACAAACAGGAAAAATAGGATACTAATGCCCGTCGTTCCAACTGTGCGGACAAGAGCAGCCAGTGGGGAAAATATAAGCCCACTGGCTGCTCTACATGAAAGACAATCATCGGCCCTTTTGTTTTCCCCTGTACATCACTTCAGCTTATCTGCGCTCATGCACAGGTCTATGTACCGTTGCGACTCTTCTTCACCCTTTCCTGCAAAGTAATCAAGAACGCACTTGGCAACGGTCTGCGGCGCTCTATCGTGGAACACGATTCCATCCAGACTGATGTCCATTTCTTCTGAGATCAGCGCAACCGTTTCAAATTTCGGATTGCTCTTGCACTTTTCAATCTCAATGACAGTTCGGGTACACATATTAAGCCGTTCCGCTAATTCGCGCTGCGTGATCTTTTTCTGCTCCCGCTTTTCGCGAAGCTTTTGGGCGAACAGGTCAAGAAAGTTCATTGTAAATCACCTCTACTACATTGTAGAGTGAGCCTCAATTCACTTAAATACACATGAAGCTCACATTGAATGAGCCGCAAATCACATTCAGCGAGTTGGAGGTAATTTTATGATGTCACGGATGAACAGGAGATACTGCTAAGGCCGCTCGCGGTCATGTAAAAAAGCATAAGCACCGATTAGCCGTCCACTTCAAAAAGCACGCGGCTATCCCCCAGACGAGCTGCACTCACGAAAGCGAGTTGCAGCTCTCTTTTTATGCGGTTTGGTTCATCCGTGATTTAGCCCCTCCCGGTACAGTATTCGTTACTCATGTTTTCACTCGCACGCAAGGCGCTCGTTCAGGTCATCATGCCTGTTCGAGCGCCTTTTTACGTTTTCCTGTCGGCTGTCGTTCTCCGCCGGTGTTGGTCTGGTTCACCACCCACCCAACACCGAAACGGAGGACATATTATGTTTAACAGAAAGAGCAGCTATGCGCTGAACAAGAAAGACCCCAACGCTATCGTTTACATGGATGCCAACGAAGCCATCATCCGCCTGACCCGCGAGGACTTTGCCAGCGAGGAAGAATTTCTGAAATGGAAGTCCCTGTCGGATGCAGACTATCATGCTTCCGAGAAAGAGGATCATGTCTACGCTAATCATACCCTTGCACTGGACGAGCTTTCCGAGGAAGCAGCATCTATTCCCGCTGCGGATATCTGCATGGAGCAGGCGCATGACCGGGTGGCGGAAATCCGCCGTAGCACCCAAAAGGTTACGCAAATCAGGAAGCACCTGACGGACACTCAGTTCCGCAGGATGTGGATGTATTTCGTGGATGGAATGACGATTGACGAGATTGGAAAAGTCGAAGGCGTGTCGCATCAGGCTATTTCTCTCAACATTACAGCAGCAATCAGAAAAATCAAAAAATATTTCTGAGGTTTTTCAAAAACACCTTGCAAAAGTGGCCCAAAATCGGCGATAGGTGAAGGGACATTCTCCACGAAGCCTTTCGTTGAACCTTGCTACGAAAATAAGTCGTAGCGTGAACCTTGACAAAGCGTTTTTCAACGCCTCATAGATGAAAGATTCACAGCACAAATAGCGGCAGGCCTTGCCTGTCGCTGGCGGAGCAATATGGGAGTAAGCATCAGTCGGGTGCTACCACTACGTAGCCCAGCTTCTGCAATTCATTCACCAAGCGGTTTGCACGTTTCCGTTCGCATCGCAGTCTGCGCTGTTCAAAGCATTCCTCATTATAGGGAGTTCCGGTTTTCAGCATGGTGTAGATGATGGAAAGGATCTTCCGGGCCAACGCAATCGTTGCCCGCTTCGCTCCCTTCCGCTGTTTCACTTTCCAGTACCAGCCGGAAAGATACAGCTTGCGGTGAGATGCCATGATCCACGCGACCTCGCACAGCATGCTCTTCAGATAAGGATTGCCTTTATTGATATGGACGCTCTTTCGTTTACCAGCACTCTCGTTGTTGCCTGGACTCAGTCCCGCCCAGGAGCAAATGTGTTGGGAATCCGGGAATGAACTCATATCAGTACCGATTTCCGCAATGATAGCAGCTGCTGCAGTGACATCAATTCCGGGAATGGAGCAAAGGAGATTCAGTGCATCAGTATGTTTCAGGACTTCCTCGGTGATTTCGTCCTCAACAGTATGCTTATGTGCTTCCAAATCTTCCAGATGCCGAAACACCATATTCAGGAATCTGCGCTGATGCTCGGAAAGTGATCCATTCAGTGCAACGAGTATCTCGTCAATTCGGTTTCTGGTTTTGGTCTTCAGACACTTATCCAATGCTTCCCGGTCAATACTGCCGTGCTCAATAAGATGCCGAATGATGTTTCTTCCGGAAGCACCAAAGGTATCCGAAAGGAATGCAGTGAAGCGGAAGCCGGAACTTTGCAGGAATTTATCGATCCGGTTCTTTTGTGCCGTAATGTCATGGACAACGCTCTTGCGATACCGGGTCAGATGCCGCAGCTCTCGGAATGCTTTATCCGGGATAAAGCTGCCTTTGAGCAATCCCGCCCTAAGCAATGTGGCGATCCACTGGGCATCCTTCATGTCAGTCTTACGTCCAGGCACATTCTTCATGTGTCGGGCATTTACAACAAGAATGCTGATCTCGCCGTCAAAACAGGATTCCAGCATCTCGTAAATAGGCTGCCAGTAGATTCCGGTGCTTTCCATGGCAATGTTCCGACATTCGGATTCGATGACCCAGTCCCGTAGTTTCTGCATTTCTGGGATGAGCGTACTGAAGGTGCGTGTTTCTGCCTCCGGCTCGGCATCCACAGCACCTTTGACCAGACAGGCAACGATGATATCCCGATGAACGTCCAGTCCCATGGCACAGGTCAAAATGTCTTGCATGAGATCCCCTCCTGTCGTATTGCAGGCTTGGGAATTGCCCGGGTGGGTATCCGAATCTTGCTACTCGTGCTCTCCACTTCCGTGGTGCAACATACTGCTGTTCTCTTGGGCAATTCGTCCACGTTGAACAAACGGGGTGGCATTTCCGCCAAGGTGCAACCGGACTTCGCCTGCTATATCCAGTATAGCAGACACCATGATCCGACGCACTTGCTTTATTTTCATTCACAGCTGTGAAAATCTTTCATGAGTCGTTGAAAACTGAATAGACCATGATGCAGGCACAAAACCCGCGTGATAGCGGCATAAGGTGCGCCGCCACGACGATGGCTTCAAGGAGGTGATTCCGGAAAAGCCATCCGAGCGATCTACGCAGCCTTAGACCCGATTCGGCAAATCGGGCGCGATGACAGCGCGGCGGATAATGAAACTTGCTCACGCCCTCCCACAGACTTGAGGGGGAACCCTGCGGTATGCGCCAGCTCTTTGAGGCAGCGGTATCGTGGAGTTATGACAGCCCTGCCAAGGGCGGCCTGCATCATGCCCACTATCCGGGGCGCGTGGCAAATAGGATGGATCTTCTCAAATGGACAAGCAGAGCGGCTGCGCCGGTATTCGCCATTATGTTATGTGGCTCCAATTCTACCCGCGCAGCCGCCTCTCAAAGTCAGATACCATGCGCTGACGGCCTTTCCGTCAGCGCATTCATGTGACCTTGAGGAAACCCACCAAACCGAGAAAGGAGATCGCCATGATGCAGCCGACGCCAAACGAAACCCAAATCCACACGGATGAACTGGTGGACATCCGGGAAGTATCCGTAGACAAAAATCTTCCCAAGGAAGAACGCATTGTCGCCTTTATCCGCCAGATCAAAAATCCTTACCGCTTCCGCTGCGGCGATTTTGTGGTAAACGCCTGCTTTGCCGGGAACGGCGTTACGTTGGAGGAATGTCTGCAAGGCATTTTGCGCTGAGCGACATCCTCGCTTTTTTCCGCAGAGAGTGCTATGATCGGTGTGGAAAAGGATGAAAACCTAATAGCCAGATAACCACTCTTTTCATGCGGGAGCAGTCCGGGAGAAAGGAGTGCTTTTTCATGCCTAAATACAAAGCTACCGCTTACATCCGCCTGTCCTACACCGACGATCATTCCAGCGAAAGCGACAGCGTTTCCAATCAGCGCAAGCTCATTGAAAACTTTGTAGAGCGTAACCCGGATATTGAGGTCGTTTCCGAAAAGATCGACGATGGATACAGCGGCATCATCTTTGACCGCCCCGCGTTCAAGGAAATGATGCAGGATGTCACCGATGGCAACATCAACTGCGTCATTGTAAAAGACCTCTCCCGCTTAGGGCGCGAGTACATCGAAACAGGCCGGTATCTGCGCCGGGTATTCCCGGCCTACGGGGTGCGTTTCATCGCTATCACCGACAGCATCGACACCGCCCACGACAGCGGCGATGATCTGACCGTATCGGTCAAGAACATTATGAATGAAGCCTACTGCCGGGACATTTCCATCAAGACCCGTTCTTCTCTGGACGTGAAGCGGCGCAATGGCGATTTCGTCGGCGCGTTCCCGGTGTACGGCTACATGAAAGCCGAGGACAACAAGAATTTGCTCGTCCCTGACCCCTACGCTGCCCGCGTTGTCTGCGACATTTTCCGTATGCGGCTGGAGGGCGCAAGCGCCTCCAAGATCGCATCTGAGCTGAACCGGCTGGGTATTCTCTCCCCGCTGGCGTACAAGAAGAACAACGGTCTGCCCTACGCGAAAAAGGGCTACGCGGACAAAGCCGACTGCAAGTGGTCAGCAACCACCATCATCCGCATCTTGCAGGACGAAACCTATACCGGAACGCTGGTGCAGGGCAAACAGGGTACGCCGCATTACAAGATCAAGCAGATGGAGCAGCGCCCCGCCTCCGAGTGGGTGCGCGTCCCGGATGCCCATAAAGCGCTGATTGCCCGTCAGGATTTTGAGCTGGTGCAGCGCATTAAGGGACTGGATACCCGGACTTCTCCCAACGAGGATACGGTTTACCTGTTCTCCGGTATTCTGATCTGCGGGTGCTGCGGAAGCCGCATGACCCGCAAGACCAACCGTGCGAACGGCAAGGAGTACCACTACTATTATTGTCCAACCGGCAAGAAAAAGGGCTGCGCCCATCCGGTCATGCTGAAAGAAAGCAGCCTGATCGACTGTGTGCGGGACAGCCTGAAAGCCTATATCGGCAATATTGCTTCTCTGGAGGCGCTGCTGACCGGCATTGACCAGACCAGCATCAATCAGGCGCTTGCCAAGGAATACAGCGACCACATCACCGACAACGAGCGCCGGTTGGAGCAGGTGCTGGAGTTCAAGGCACGGCTTTATGAGAGCCTTGTGGGGGGTATGCTTACCAAGGAAGAATACGCTTCCTATAAGGCAAAGTACACCAAGCAGGCCGAGGACATCCGAGAAAGCGTCCGCGTTCTCAAGGAAAAACTCACGGAGGTGCTGGAAAACCGGAGTGAGCGCAACCGCTGGATTTCACAGTTTACGCAGTTCTCCACGCTGGAAACCTTAGACCGCAGGGCGCTCATTCACATGGTACAGAGCATCCGCGTCCGTGGGAAGAAGGAGCTGGATATTACCTTTACCCATGAGGACGAATACAAAAAGGCGTTGCAGCTTCTGGCGCTGGCAGCGCAGCAGAAAGATTACGAACAGAGAAAGGTGGGCTGAGCATGGCAAGGAAAAGCAGAAAAGAAACGGCTGCGGTGGCCGTGCAGGAGGCTGACGCCGCTTGCCGCGCCGCGATCTATGTCCGCCTTTCGGTGGAGGATACCCACACGCACAGCGTATCCATTGAAACCCAGCAGATGATTATTGCCCGCTATCTGGAGCAGTACCCGGAGATCAGCGTGTACGATACCTACATTGACAACGGCGCGACCGGGACAAACTTCCACCGTCCGGGCTTTCAGCAGATGCTCTCAGATATTGAGGCTGGTCACGTCAACTGCGTCATTGTGAAAGACCTCTCCCGTTTGGGGCGGAACACCATCGACACCGGCTACTACATTGAGCAGTATTTCCGCATCCGCAACATCCGCTTTATTGCGGTCAATGAAAACTTCGATACCGTCGCCCCGGAGGACGCCCATTCCGGTATCATCATTCCGCTGCGGAACATGATAAACGAAGCCTACGCTTTGGACATTGGGCGAAAGATCAGAGCGCAGCAGCGGCAGGCCATGAAGGACGGCAAGTTCATCGGGGCGCGTACTCCCTACGGCTATCTGAAAGCCGAGGACGATTGCCACCAGCTTATCATCGACCCTGTTGCCGCCGTTGTGGTGCAGCGGATGTTCCGCTGGGCTTCCGAGGGCGCTGGCCTCAATACCATCGCCGTGCGGCTGAATGAAGCGGGCGTTCTCACTCCCAGCCACTATAAGAAGATGCAGGGCAAGATCACCCACGAAAATTTGCTCGGCAGCGGCAAGTGGCAAACCCGAACAGTCGGCGTTATTCTCCGCTCCGAGGTCTACACCGGAGATCTCGTTCAGGGGCAGACCAAAACCGTGGATCACCGGCAGGTCAAGGCCGATGCCGAGGAATGGACGGTGGTACGGGACACCCACGAGGCCATCATCAGCCGGGAACAGTTCGCGGCGGTGCAGGAAATACTCAATCAGACCGCCAGCCGCGCCAAGGCACGGGAGGTCAAAGCCTACACGCCGAATCTTCTCAAAGGCAAGGTGTTCTGCGCCCATTGCGGCGGCAGCCTGCACCGGCAGAGAAACATCCGCAAGAAGTCCGACGATGTGTACTTCTACCATTGTCTGAGCCAGAGCCGAATCAGCAAGGATGCCTGCCCCGGCGTGACCATCCGCGAGGATGCGTTGCTGGATATGTTGGCAGATATGCTTCAGGACTCGCTTGATACGGCGCTGGGGCAATACACCCTCTCTCTTGCGGAGCTGCCCCGGCAGGCCGCTGACCGCGCTGAGCTGCGGGAGAAGATCACCAGCCGCAAACAGGAAATCCAGCGGCTTCGCAGTATCGTGCGGAGTTTATATGAAAACCTCGTCCAAGGCGTTCTCACCAAGGATGAATACTTTGACTACAAGGAGAAGTACGAAAGCCGCATTGCCGACCTCGCCGTGGAAATGGAACAGTTGGAGGACGGCCTGCGAACGATGGATGCTCAAGCAGAGCAGCACCGGGCGCTGGAACAGGATGCCGCACAAATCAAGACCGACCGGGCGCTGACCGGCGCACTCATCGAGCGGCTGATCGACCGCATCGAGGTGTCCCATGATAAGCAAATCACGGTGCGCTATCGTTTCCAGAGCGAGTTTGAAACCTATGCGGAGGTGCTGGAACAATGCAGAAATATGTGATTGCTCTCTATATCCGCCTCTCCATTGAGGACTACAAGTATGACAGTCTGAGTATCGAAAACCAGAGTCTTGTCCTCCACGAATATGCGGCCTCCATGCCGGAAGCCCTGAACGCGGAGATCATGGAGTTCATCGACAACGGGTACAGCGGCACGAATTTTGAGCGTCCGCAGGTACAGAAGCTCATTGAGCTGGTGCGGGCCAATCAAATCGACTGCATCATCGTCAAGGATTTTTCCCGCTTCGGGCGAAACAGCATTGAAACCGGCTACTTTATCGAGCGCGTGTTCCCGCTGTTCCATACCCGCTTCATTTCCATCAGCGACGATTTTGACAGCAGCAAATTCAAGGGTGACACCGGCGGCATGGACGTAGCATTCAAGTATCTCATCAGCGAATATTACAGCCGCGATATGTCCATCAAGACCAAGAGCGCCAAGTACGCCAAGATGCAGCGCGGCGAGTATCAGAGCAAAATCTGTCCCTATGGCTACCGCAAAAGCGCCGATGGCAGAATGGAGCCTGACCCGGAGGCCGCTGCCGTTGTGCAGCTCATCTTCCAGCTTGCCGCCGAGGGCATCAACGCCACCGCCATCACGCGAGAGCTGTTCCGCAGAAACATCCCCACCCCCGGCCAGTACAAAGCGGCGCGAGGCAATCACACACACGATATTTCCCGCTGTCACGGGATTTGGAGTACATCCACCATTCTCCGCATTTTGGAGGACGAACGCTACACCGGCGTGTATGTGATTGGCAAGCGGGCAGTTCTCGAAGTAGGCGGCAACAGAAGCCGCCTGAAGGACAGAGAATCATGGTACATCATCCCCGACCATCACCCGGCCATCATTGAGAAAGCCGTGTTTGATACCGCGCAGGCCAGTCAGCTCCGCTTTTCACAGCCCAACAAAAAGAAGCGGGACTACCCGCTGAAGGGCAAAGCCTTCTGCGGCTGCTGCGGCCATGCACTGTCCCGCACCATGCAGAAAACCTCGTATTATTACTGCCGCCATTCCGAAGCAGACGAAGAAAGCCGCTGCCACAAGATGCGCCTGAACGCCGCAGAGCTGGAGCAGGCGGTATTCCTGACGCTGAAAAAGCAGATGGAAGCCGCCGCGCCACTTGCCCCTGACGGTACGCTCCGGGTGGATGCTTCCGTACCGGAACGCACCGAATATGAGCAGCAGATCGAGGCACTGCAAGACGGTAAGCGCGCCTTGTATGAACGCTATCTCATGGGCGAGATTGACCTGAACACCTACAAGGCGGAAAAGACTGCGTGTGACGAGCTGCTTTTGAAAACGAAAAACGCCTATGCCGCAGTATTGGCACAGGCGAAGCAGAAACGGGACGAACAGGCACGGCAGGACAGCCGCATGGAAGCGTCCAAGGCAATTTTCGATGCGGACACGCTGACCACCGAGCTGGCCGAGCTGCTGATCGACAGGGTGCTGGTGTACCCCGACAAGCGCATTGAGATCGCATACAAAATCCAGGACATTTTTGATTGAGGTGGCAGTCATGAAAATTGCTTTCTATTGCAGAGTGGACGGACAGGGCTTTGGCTTTGTCCTCCCCGATGAAGCTGACAAGCTCCGCGAGTTTTTCGCCGAGCATCAGGATAAGCCTGCGCTTGAAAATCCATCAAGCGCAAGCTAAAAATTTTTGTCGTGTGCTTGACATACGGGTGGCGCAGATCGTGAAACCGAATCAGCGGAAGCTCCGCCTGTTTTAACAGTGCTTTTAATCGGTGGTAAGCATAGTCGGGGTGCATCGGTTTTTCGGGCTCATAGATATTCGGGAATATCCATTCGCTGACTGCCGTTTCTTTTCGCTTCCGCAGAAGTTCCGCAGTGCTCGGCGGCAGGACAATCGTGCGCGTTCCCGTCTCGGTTTTGGTTTCGCCGATATTCAATCCGCCGCCTTTCCTTTTAGCAACCGAGCGCCTCACTTTCAACTTTCCGTTTTCCGCATCGAAGTCCTCCCACTTCAGTCCGCAGATTTCACCCCGCCGCAGTCCTGTGGTCAGCTCGGTGTAGAAGAAATCGTACCACAATTCATCCTGCCTAATGCGTTTCATAAACCTGTCAAGCTGTTCGTCATTGAGTATCTGCTTCGGCGGATAATTGTTTTTGGGAATCGTTGTGCCGACCGTTGGATTTTTAACAATCAGCCGTAGGCGCACCGCCATATCGAGTGCTTCGTGCAGCATCATATGAATACCGCGCGCCATGCTGTCGGCAAGCTCTGTGCCGTGCAGCTTGTCAGGTTTCACCCGACCTTTCTTTTTGACGGTGTTATAGAATTTTTGAAGTTCCTGCGTGGTCAGCGCCGACAAAGGTCTGTCGCCGAGATACGGTTTGATTTGATTTTTAATCATCGCTTTGTAAGAATCCAGCGTGCTCTCGCGAATTGTGAAGATCATATATTCATTGATCCATCGGTCAAGCCACTCGCCGAGCGTCATATTCGAATCCTCGGTGAGGTCGGCGTCGCGGTACATCTCGATGCAGTCGTGAAGCTTTACGATTAACTCCTTTTGTGTTCGGGCAAGCACATAGCGGTGAATCGGATCGCCGTTCTTTTTGTGACCGACAACGATGCGGCCTTCCCATCTTCCGTCTTCGCGCTTGCGTACCATTCCGTCTCCCGACGGTCTTCGTTTTGCCATAGTATCACATCCTTGCAGGGCTGGCAAGAGCCGTGTTCGATACGGTTTTCGTTGTGCCTTTTCCCGCACAGTTTTGTGCTTGCTCTTGCAAGGCACCAGCCTTGCTTCGCCCTGTGCACTTCACTGAACAGAAAAATTCGACACCGAAAACTCTACGACCTGCCAAATTGAGAATTTTTTTGTTTCGGCAAAGGCGAGGAGCGCGGTAATACTTTTGGTATTGCAAGCGACAAGCCAAAGCCGAACGGAAAATTCACTTTCGTCAGGCGTGTCGCACACGGCTCTCGCCGGCCGAACACACAATACCACATACATGGCGGAATATCCAGCTAAATTTGCGGTAAAATTCGCAACCCCTAAATCAGCGAGGTTTTTATCGCCGCAACCCCTAAATTGAAGCTTTTATAACCGTTCTTAAAAGCCATACAAAGCCTTGTGCGGTCGGCGTTGCCGTCCGCTGTTCCCTGCAAGGGGAAAGCAAGGCAACCCCTCGCTTTCTCCTGCTTATTTTCGTACTGAGCGTAAAACTGCCGTTATACCGCCGATTTTCCATGTTTGCGGTCAAATTCGGCGAGTTTTTTCAAAGCTGACTGACACCGTATTTCGCTTTCCAAACGAATCATTTGTTGTTCGTAATGATATGCTGCCGCATTCTCAATCGGGCGTATTGTATAGAGCAAATTGCCGTTGCGTTTTTCGCCTTTTTGCGTGTACACAGAGGTCGGCTCGGTTGTGATCAACCGTTTTTTGGTCAAACCGTCCACATGTTTTCTAACGGTGTTTTTGCTCATGCCGACAGCGTTGCCAATCGTTTTGTAGCTCGGATGGCACTGAAATGTTTTCCTGTCCTCGCAGTACATCAGATACGCATACACTGCGATCTCACCGGTGCTGAGACCCAAGCTGAAAATTTCATTCGGCAGAGGAAAATAATCCCGGATCGCATCACGCTTTGGATATCGGGTGAATTTCAAATGTTGCCTCCCGTCTTTTCTTCGACCCATGCGCGGAATTTTTCTTTCGGTACGATGAGCCGTGAGCCGATACGCAACGACGGAAACCCTTTCTCGTGCATCAGCTCGTAGCTGCTTGAGATGGAGATGCCGAGGAGCTTGGCTACCGTTTCAGCATTAAGGAACAGTGGCAGATCCTCATAAGCGGTGTAAACAGATTCTTTCATTGGTTTTTCCTCCTGTTAAATTCACACGGTTTTTCGCCGTGTTATGTAGAGGACTGCTGTTTTGCAAAACAAAAAGACCCGCACTCAATCCCGATGCTGATCTGCATCGGTGATTATGTAAGTGCGAGTCTGAAACTCAAAATAAAAATATGTGTATTCAATTGTCGGTTGCTTTCTTTACTTGCAGTATAACATACCGGGGAAATTCTGTCAAGTTTTTTGCGCCAACAGTGTATAATCCGGCGCTTTTACGGGAATACTGTTTTCTTTGTTTTCTGCGGTGCAGATTTTAACCGTGCTGTGTCGAACTGAAAATCGCAAGGCCAAACCGCAAAATCGGCTCGGCCTTGTTTCTGCTTATTCAATCCTCTGACGGTTTACACAACACTTCGGTCATGATTCTCGCCGCGAGCTTAAAGCCGCTGATAAACGCTTCGCGCTCATTCATACCGTGCAGTTCCGCCTCGCAGTCTTTGAGCTTTTCAAAGATTTCTTTTTGCTGAGCCGCAAGCGTCGGTATCAAGCTGTCCTGATGCCGAATAACATAGCTCAACACTTCACTGTAAGCACTCCCGCGCTTAAAACTGTGTTCGTGCGGAACGATATTGCCGTAGTACAGATCTTCAAGCGTTGTCATTTTCATTCCACCTCACATAAGAAGAGGACGACATGTCATCGGTCATACCCGACACCGTGTCGCCCTCATTTTTCATTTTCTCTGCCGCAATCAGCGTGTGCTTTACAAGCAGCATTTCAAGCCAAGTCCGCTCGTCATACTCTGCCGCACGCCCGTTCATAAGATAGTCCGCCGTCGCCGCACCCATTACATCATACTTTTCGCCTCTGTAAATTTCTTCTACAGTCATTCTTGCCATAACAGCACCTCCTTTGCAGTACACAACAGTACCACAGAAAGGCGCAGAAGTCCAGGGAAAAAGCAAAATCTTCAAAACGCCTTATCATCCAATTGTAACTAAATCATTTAATGTTAGGTTCTTCGTTGCAAATAGATTTTGAATATTTTTCTGAAAGCAATTCGCATTATATTCATTTAATTTCACTATAACTAATTTGGTTTTAGCACGTGTAACCGCTACATAGTGATTGTATATGCTTGATATATCAGACAACCTATAGTCACTTGCAAAAACAATTACCTGATCAAATTCTAATCCCTTTGAAGAGTGAAATGTGATAGCAATATGTCTATAATTATCGGCATCAAATGATACGTGATAGCTGGTATCCGAAACTGTTTTATGTAATTTCTTTGTATCTTCAATCCGTGTCTCATAACCCAGATATTTTGCTAATTCGTTCACATAAAAATCAAACTGTTTAGAATCATCTACAACTGTTTCTATTTTTTCGAGTTTTTGCTTTATTACCGCGACAGTTTTACGATTTTCGTTTCCTTCCACAGGGATTTCCGAAATCAAATCATAAACTGAATACTTATCAACGATAAGATATTTTGCAACAGCATTATAAAGCCATGCAACTTCAGTAGTTATATCTGCTATTGGTATCTGAGGAATATAAGTGAATTCTAAACCATGTGCAGTCAACTCAGTAGCACCTATACGGGCATTGTCATTGGAAAAGCGTAGCAAAGCAGTTTTTTTGCTAGGATCAATGTAACGCAGTGCTTCGGATGCCCAATTGCCTGTTGTTGATGAGAGCCATATTATATTTTCTAAACTATCAGTTGCTTTATATAACTGTCTCGTTTCCTCACACAATAGATTAGAGTAATTCTGGATTTGTTGACAAGATCGAAAATTGTCAGCCATAAATATCTTACTGAAATTTGGCTTTTTCCATATCCCCTTAAATGCTTCTGGATAAGCTCCTCTCCACATATAAATTGATTGTTTTTCATCACCTACCACAAACATTTCAATACTTAATGCATCGCATAAGTACATAAAAAATTTGTGCATTGACTTATCGCAATCTTGATACTCATCAATGTATATCTTAAAGTATTTAGCTTGAAGATATAATCTGCAAGCAAGTGAGTTTGACACTATTTCATATGCCAAATCAAAAACGAAATTTTTCTTATTATCGGTATAGGAGCATATGATTCCTTCGTTTTTAATTCTGTCTACTGCTAGTTGGAAAGTATCAACTTTTAGACTATAATCAGTACTCATATCTGTATCATAATCATCACCATATACATCCTTCATAAAAGGTTTGATAATTTCTTCGATAGCAAAACTATTATTCGTTCCTATAAAGTGAGAAATCGTATCAACAGATAAGCGATCTTTTATTTCTTGTGCCGCTTTTATAGTAAATGTTATAGCGGCAACCGCCTTATGAGTACGATTATCACCGATATCTTTAACGATCTTATTAACCATCGTGTGGGTTTTTCCAGTTCCGGCACTTGCTTTCACAATCAGATTTCCGGGAGTTCCTACTATTTTTTCTTGAACTGGAGACAAATTCATTCAGAAATCACCTTCAAACACGCAAAATTGTAATGACTATATATGTTTTGGCAATCAGCATCAGTCAATTTTTCAATCAACTCAACCATATGATAATGTTTAGCTTCTTGCAAATATTCTACAGGCCGATCACACAAAAGCGCCAATAGTCTGTCATGAAAGAATTCATCCAAATCATTTTCCAAATCTACTTTGGACAGAAAAATATGATATTCATCGCGAATTTTATTCAACGCTTCAATATTTGAGTTGTATAAACAGTATCTGAGATAATGCAATTTGCATAGACTTGTGCAAATGATTTTCAGGTTCTTCAACCAAGAACAAATTTATTTTCTTTTCGGCATTTTCCTCTGATAAAAGATCGAATATCGAATATGCTAACAGTTTCTTTCTGCCCTCACCCGCAGTAGGATACAAATTATTATCACCATTTTGCTTAATGTAAGGCATAATATTTGAATATAACCCCTTAACCGCAATTTCAGATTTTATCGAAATAGATATATTCTCATCTCGAAACTTTTGATACTCAGGTGTAAGCTTTCCTTCAAACTCTTTAATTCCAGACAAAGAGGCAATATATCCGTTCAACTCATCAACTGACCGCTGTATATTACCTAAAACTACTTTATCATCCTCTTTATCATTTTTTATTAACTGGGTTACATTCCTTTTAAATAGAGAGTAAAGATCAACATACGAATCAATATAAATTACATTAAAAACGTAATCTATTTCATATAAATATCCTCGTTGTTTCATTTCTTGGAGACGATCCATATCTCCACCCCAAGATAATATTGGAATCGCCAACATTTCGTTTTTGTTGTATTCGGCCACGAGCTTAATATAAACCTTGTCATGCTCACTTCGAAGAGCGCCCTTCAATTGTGCTCGAAGCTTTTGGCAATCACTATTGTCAACATCACTTATATCGATAGTTAAGACAATCTCAATTGGTTTATCACATCGTTTATTGTGAAAATCAGATTCTACCAAGTTTTGCTTACGAACATCTTTATCGAACACATATCTTAGCGCATACAAAAAATTAGTTTTGCCCACGTCGTTTAGCCCGAAAAAAACGTTTTTATTAGAAATGTCAATTTCCACATCTTCGAAATTCCTAAAATTCTTTATTGTGATTTTTTCAAAAGTCATTGCCATTCCCTTTCTACAACAATTATCTTATACCACCGTTACTAATTAGAAACTAAATCGGTTGTGCATGAAGTTTGTACTCACCTCGATCAACAACCATTTGCTTTATCGGAACATCTAAATCTTTTGCTATTTCTATTAATTTTGCTTTATTCTCTTCGTTGCACAATGCTCCTATATAGATGCAAGAAACAGGCGGCATTTTTATGTTTTCTATACCTGTTGAACATAATGAAATGATTCTCCATTCATCTTCATAACACCATGCGTTGTCTTTGGTTAAAAGTGAGCGCAACATCGCACGAGCTCCTTCAACTTTTACACCGTTTGCATCTTTATCAACTGCTAAAGCAACACTCCAAGGAAACTTAGGACGCTCACTAGAATAAACTACCGGAAGGATAAGTATATCTAATAATTCCTCTGTTTCACATGAAAAGGCACTTTTGAAGAATGCCGACTTCGTTGAGGATTTATTTACCGATGAATCTTT
>ERZ1027054.488-NODE-488-length-18735-cov-6.673180_pt1 | contig 18735 bp, 9 predicted proteins | sample MGYA00519284_ERZ1027054 | MGnify/ENA primary metagenome ERZ1027054 (study PRJEB26926, sample SAMN06164568) | human gut metagenome | biome: ENVO:00009003; feature: ENVO:2100002; material: ENVO:00002003 | host: Homo sapiens | place: USA | collected 2012 ... | reverse complement strand
CTAGCTTCGTCGGCAGCGTCAGATGTGTATAAGAGACAGGCCAATAATCTCACGCTGCCGTTGCGCTCCAATCCGTCGCGTCCTTCCAGCTCATTGATGCGTGAGGTCGATGTCTCATCGCTCGACCCCATGCCTGATGCCCCCGAAGGAACATTGGGAGTACTGGGCTTCGCCACGGCCGGGCAGGAGATCGACGCCGTAGTGCGTTTCTGCAAGACGGCCATCGCACGACACCGTTCCGCAGCCGAACAACAGGAACAGATGCCGGGCGAACAGAAAGCGCCGGTCGCCGTGCTGTTTCGGTCCAAATCACATATGCCCGAATATCAGGCGGCATTGGAACAGGCCGGATTGACCACATTCGTGGTCGGCTATTCCGCGCTGTTGGAACGTCCGGAAATCCGCGATCTGATGGCGTTGCTGCACGTGGCCGCCGACCACACCGATACGGGATCGCTGATGCGCTTGCTGGCCACGCCACGATTCACCATGTCCGCAGCGGATTTGACCATGTTGGCCCGTTTTGCTGAAGAACAGAACACGGAACAACGCTTCCAAGCATTGGTGCAGGCCGGCCTTGCCCAACCGGATACACCAGCGAATGAATGGGCGGCTGTGGTGCGTGAGTACCGCGATCAGGTGGCCAATGCGGTATTCCTGCCAGACGTATTGCTACGCGGCGACCTGGTAAAACTGCTTGAACGGTTGAGCGCACACGGGCGCAACGCCATAACCCGGGCCGCGGTGATGCTCCGTCAGGTGCATGATGCCGTCGGGCGGCCACTGGGCGACGTGATTCGCGCCGGCATAGAAGCGTTGGATCTTGACATCGACACCGTATTGGCCGGTGTGCTGCATAATCCGCAGCACCGCGCCAATCCCGCTTTGGCGCATATGCCTATGGATGCGATTGTGGATTTGGTGGATACGTACACGCAAGAGATTGCCGCTGAGCAAACTCCCTCGTTGCATGGGTTCATCACATGGGTGGATCATCTGGCTTCGGTGGAGGATGAAGCCGCCAGTCTCCCCGACGCTCCGGTGGATGTGGAACTGATGACCGTACACCAGTCCAAAGGGTTGGAATGGGATGCCGTTGCGGTAGTGGGGCTTACCGCCGTCGGATTCCCCAGCAATCAGGGCGACCATCTCAAGATCGTGCTGGACGAGCACCATACGGGAGGCACCGAGCAAGGTCACTGGACCGCACCCGAATATCATGAGACCGCCGACTCCTGGCTCACCAACCCCACCGCCGTACCCGTGCCTATGCGTGCCGATGCCGGCATTCTGCCGCGATTCCCCCATGATACCGATGTGGAAGCCGACCCCATCGCATCGTTGGCGGCTTTGGATGATGTGGAGCTTATTGATGATGAAGTGTTCGGCTCCATGCGCGAATTCGGCGATGGCGTGGAAGAAGTGGATGCATCCGGCTGGTATTTGACGCAGGCGGAGGAATATGGGCGCCGGCTGCATGCCGACGAACGTCGATTGATGTATGTGGCGCTTACCCGTGCGCGAGAAGATGCCCTGATGACCTATTGCGCCTATACGGGCGAATCCGGGCGGGACCCGTCAGTGGTGCCCAAAGGCTCTCGCGCCGCTCAGCCATCCAATTTCTGGCTTGAAGTGCATGACGCGCTCCAAGCCCGTGAACATGCGATATCGGCTCAGGACTGTGTGGAACGGCTGCAAGCCGCCAATGCCGGGAAGCCCATGCTGATCTCGGCGCAAGGCGAAGCGATTGCCCCTCCCGAAGGGTTCTTTATCGGAGAGCATGCCGCGGCATACGGTGACGCCGTGGTGGGGGAGGCATGGCAGACGCCGATTACGCAGACGGATGCCGCTGTCGAATTGCCGTGGCCGGCTACCCTCAGCGACGCAGTGCATGAACAGCTGTCACGTGGCATCGATGTTATCGCCGCAGATTCCTCGTCACTTGAGCAGCACCAAGACGCCGGTCCACTGCTGCAACGGGCGCAATTGCTGGTGGACGACGCCGATTTGATGGCCGATGCCGCCAGCGGCCAGTCGCTTGATGAGGCAGTCAAAGCCAAGGCGCAACGCATTCTGGCCGCCGGACGTCAGAACGTGACAAGCCTGCAAGCCCGCGTAGGTGGCATGAGCGAACGGGAGGAGCGCCTCTACTGGCGTAGCATTATCCGTCCGATTCCACGAATATCGTCTCCGGCGGCCGAAGCCGGCACGCAGTTCCATGCGTGGGCTGAGCAATTCATCAATGCCGGTAAGCCGGATGAAGCGGTACTGGCATATGAAGCCGAATCAAGTATGCCGCATACAGGTCAGGATGCGGGATTCGTTTCCCGGGAAGCCATGTTGGCCGATTTGGCCGAACGGGAGCGGCAATGCCGCAAGCCATCCACACGGCAGCCCGCTGTCCCACAGCCCACGGCTCAACAATCCGCATCCGCCGTATCCGCCGCCTCCGCCACTTCCATAAGTAGCGACAATGCCACCGAGTCCAAGCTGGTGGCGTGGCAGCGCAGACTGGCCGAATCATCGTGGGCCAAGCGCATCCCGGCGTGGACGGAGCGTGCCATCGTCGTGGACGTGCCGGGCGTGGGCCTGGTCAATGGCAAACTCGATGCGGTATTCATCGGTGGACTTGACCCGTCCAGCACCACCGCACGCTTTACCGTGGTCGACTGGAAAACCGGTCGTCGGCCCACCAAGCCAGACGACATCACCCGCAAACTCGCCCAGCTCGACATGTACCGACTGCTGCTGGCAGCGGTCGAAGGTGTGGAATTGGACAGTATCGACGCCACTCTCTACTATGTCAGTGAGCCCGACGAGGGCTTGCGCGAGCTTCACGCCCGCGCGAAAACCAAACAGGAAATCCTTACCGAGTTGAGCTCCGGCATTCCCGAACAATCTGACAACGACTGAGCCCAAAGGCTCATGACCTGTACAGCATCGGACGGCCTTCACCGGCGGAGAGACCTTATGCATCGCAAGGCATCTCCGACGATGAAGACGACTGGCCACGTACCGGTCCGCGGTTGAAACGCGCCGCGTGACGTTGCTTGGGAACCGCTACCCCTCGGATGGCACGTGTGGGCGGGCGCACGTGCCGGACAACGCACCAGTAAGGAGTTATTGTGTCCACGACTCGCGCGGTTTCGAAGTCGTCCGCTGCCCACTCGCCCTATCAGCGCCTGTTCATGCTGCCCGGAGCCAAGGCGTTCTGCCTGTCCGGTGCGGTGGCACGATTGCCGATCTCCATGATGAGTCTCGGCATCGTTCTGGCGCTCAACCATCTCTACGACAATTGGACCATCGCCGGCACCATGAGCGCCGCCTATGTGCTGGCCATGAGCTGCGTCACCCCGTTCTACGCCCGCGCCTTCGACCGTTTCGGCCAAGCCCGCGTGGGCCGGCTTGCGCTCGCCGTGCAGATCGTGGCCATGCTCGCCTTCGCCTTCGCGGCGTTGGTGCGCGTGCCGATTCCGCTGCTGTTCGCTTTGGCCATCATCATGGGTCTGACGCAGTTCTCATTCGGCGCATTGGTCCGAACCCGTTGGTCCTATGCGTTGCGCGGTGTGGAAGATGGCGAACAGCTGCTCAACACGGCCTACGCCATGGAAGCCGCCATTGACGAGATCGTCTTTATTCTGGGGCCGATTCTGGCGGCTTGGCTGGCCACCTCCGTGCATCCGGTATCCCAACTGTTCGTGCCCACCGTGGCATGCGGCATCGGCGGCACCATATTCTTCTCGCTGAAATCCACCCAGCCGCCGGTCATCGTGGAACAGGTCAGCGTGGCCGCGCACGATGACGGCAGCCCCGCTGCAAGCGAAGATGCCGACCAGCTGACCCTGCGCCAACTCAAACGCAGCGGTGCCAAGCCCAAGAGTGTATTGCTCTATGCCGGCGTACTGCCGTTGCTCGCCGTGTTCATCGTGTTCAATATGAGCTTCACGTCCTTCGACGTGTCCATTACCGCCACCATGAAATCCATGGGACTTGAGCCCTTCCTCGGTCTGCAATTGGCGATGTTCGCGGTCGGCTCGTGCATCGGCGCGCTGGTGTTCGGCTCTTGCCAACTCAAAGGCTCCCATTGGGCGCATATGGTGATGTTCCTGTCGCTGCTGACCGTCGGCTACGTGTTCTTCCGGTTGTCAATGGACAATCTCATCCTGCTGGGCGTCTTCGAAATCCTCGCCGGCCTGACCGTCTCGCCGACGTTCGCCACCGGCAACCTCATCGTCAAGGATCTGGTGCCGGCGGAATCCCTGACCGAAGGACTGAGCTGGGTAACCACCGCAGGCACGGTCGGCACGTCGATCGGCTCGTCCGTGGCCGGCATTGTGCTTGACGCCTCCAACCCTCATGTGGGCATGATGCTGCCATTCATCTTCACGCTGGCGTCCGTGCCATTGGCGTTGGCCGGATGGGCCTTGGCCAAGCGGCGTGGGTGAAACGGGATCGGGCTACGCCCGATGGATGGTTGGCGGCCTCGCCGGGGTCTCTCCCTCATCAGAGGGAGCTCGACTTCACGGTTCGGCTCGTCAGAGGGAGCTTGATTCTGTGGACGGGGTATTGGCGTGAGGGCTTGGCGGTGATAGGCTGATTGCCGATTGGAAAACGTCCCGGGTACATTGCCGGGCAGGTACGGGTAGACAGGGAAGAAGACATGATCAAGGTTTCGGTGGTCGGAGCAAAGGGCCGCATGGGCTCGCACGTGGTCGAAGCGGTGAACAACGCCGAGGATACGCAGCTGGCGCTCGCATTGGATGCCGGCGACGACCTGACCCAGATCACCACCGACAACACCGATGTGGTCGTCGAATTCACCGTGCCGTCCGTCAGCCTGAACAACGTGCTGACCCTGATCGGCCAAGGCGTGGACGTGGTGGTCGGCACCACCGGCTGGACCGACGAGAAACTCGCCCAGGTCAAATCCGCCATCGCCAACGGTCCGAAGCCCGAAACCCAGAAGGTCTTCATCGCACCTAACTTCGCGATCTCCGCCGTACTGGCCGACTACTTTGCCACCAAGGCCGCGAAATACTTCGAATCCGCCGAAGTCATCGAACTGCACCACCCCACCAAGGTGGACGCCCCCTCCGGCACCGCCATTCACACCGCCCACGGCATCGCCGAAGCGCGCAAGGCCGCAGGACTCGCCCCCGTGCCGGACGCCACCGAAACCGATGGCGGCTCACGCGGCCAGGTGGTCGACGGCATCCACGTGCACGCCGTGCGTCTGCGCGGCCTCAACGCCCACGAGGAAGTGCTCTTCGGCAACGCCGGCGAGCAGCTGACCATTCGGGCCGACAGCTTCGACCGCACCAGCTTCATGCCCGGCGTCCTGCTTGCCGTGCGCAAGCTCGCCGGCGACGCTCCGGCCGGCCTGACCATCGGCCTCGACCACTTCCTCGACCTGTAATCGACCCGCAGTCGACCAGTAGTCGCCCCCGCATTTCAGGCAGGGAAGCGCGCCGGGACGCGCATCACGGCATTGCCACCGGCTCCGGCCATAATGCCACGCATTCAGCAACAATCAAGGTACGTAGTATAAGAGTCCACAATGGGAAGTACGGTGAACACTATGAGCGAGCATGACATGCACCTTCTTGAGCCAGCACCTTTCGGCCGCATTCTGCCGGCTATGGTCACCCCGATGAAATCCGACGGCAGCGTCGATTTCGCCGCCGCGCAGAAGCTCGCCAAATACCTCGTCGCCGATGGCGCGGATGGTCTGGTGGTCAATGGCACCACCGGTGAATCGCCCGTCACCCATATGGATGAGAAGGTCGAGCTGGTCAGGGCCGTCAAGGAGGTCGTCGACGTTCCGGTGATTTCCGGCGCCGGCTCCAACGACACCGCACACACCGTGCGTATGGTCGAACAGACTCAGGAAGCGGGCGCCGACGCGGTGCTCGTCGTCATGCCTTACTATTCCCGCCCCTCGCAGGACGGTATCGTCGGCCACTACAAGGCCGTCGACGAATCCGCCGAAAAGCCGATCATCGTCTACGATGTTCCCGGCCGTACCGGCTTGAAGGTCAAGGTCGAAACCTACGACCGACTGGCCGAACTTGAACACGTCAAGGCTGTCAAGGACGCCACCGGCGATCTTGCAGCCGCAGTGGAGAAGCAGCAGCGCACCGGCCTCGCCTGGTATTCCGGCGATGACGGCCTGTTCCTGCCGTTCCTCTCCATCGGCGCCGTCGGCATCATTTCGGTGATTGCCCACGTCGCCTCCAACCCCATGCAGCAGCTTGTCCAGGCATTCGATCGCGGCGATATCACCACCGCCCGTCGCCTCGCCAACCAGCTCGCCCCCCTTGTCCATGCGTTGAATGGCGACGGCTATCAGGCCGTCATGGCCAAGGCTGCGCTCAAGGTCAAGGGCGTTATCCCCTCCACCACCATGCGTCTGCCGAACATCGGTCCCGACGCCACTCAGCTTGACAAGGCTGAAGAGGGCATGCGCGCTGCCGGACTGCTGTAAGCCCGAAACGCTGCATACGGGTTGCCAGCCCGCCGCCCCTGCATGACAGAGCAGAGGCACCACAACAGAAATCCCAAAAAGGTTATGGCACAAGAACAAAAGAAAACAAGCAAGAACACGAATTCTCGCCGTCGCGGTTCCGCGCGCGGCCGCAACGCCAACGGATCCAACAGCCGTACGCCGTCCCGTAAGATCAACGCCACCCGGCAGGCCACCGCACCCCAGCAGGATGCCGTGCTGATCGCCCCGCCGAAGTACCGCAAGGGCTCCATGCGCATCACGCCGCTCGGCGGCTTGGGCGAAATCGGCCGCAACATGAACGTGATCGAATACAACGGTCACCTGCTGCTCATCGACTGCGGCGTGCTCTTCCCCGAGGAGGAGCAGCCGGGCGTGGATCTCATCCTGCCCGATTTCAGCTACATCAAGAACCGTCTCGACAAGGTCGACGCCCTGGTGCTCACCCACGGCCACGAGGACCACATCGGCGGCGTGCCCTACCTGCTCAAGCTGCGTCCGGACATCCCGCTGATCGGCTCCAAGCTGACCCTCGCCTTCGTGGACGCCAAGTGCAAGGAACACCACCAGAACCCCACCAAGGTTGAGGTTGCCGGCCGTGAGAAGCTCAAGGTGGGCCCCTTCGACCTCGAATTCGTCAACGTCACCCACTCCATCCCGGACGCCCTGGCCGTCTACGTCAAGACCCCGGCCGGCTCCCTGATCGACACGGGCGATATCAAGCTCGACCAGCTGCCGCTCGACCACCGCATCACCGACCTCGTCGAATTCGGCAAGATCGGCGAAAAGGGCGTGGACCTGCTGATGATGGACTCCACCAACGCCGAGGTGCCCGGCTTCGTCAAGCCCGAGACCTCCATCGGCCCGGCCCTTGACCAAGCGTTCGCCCAGGCCACCCGCAAGATCATCGTCGCCAGCTTCTCCTCCCACGTGCACCGTGTGCAGCAGGTGGTGGACGCCGCCCACAAGTACGGCCGCAAGGTCGTGTTCGTCGGCCGTTCGATGGTGCGCAACATGTCCATCGCCGCCGACCTCGGCTACCTGCACATCCCCGAAGGCACCGTCGTGGACCTGAAGCAGGCCAACGACATTCAGGACGACAAGCTCGTCTTCATGTGCACCGGTTCCCAGGGCGAACCGATGGCCGCACTCGGCCGCATCGCCGACGGCAACCACCGCGACATCCACATCAACGAGTTCGACACCGTGATTCTCGCCAGCTCCCTGATTCCAGGCAATGAGCACGGCGTCTACAAGGTGATCAACAAGCTCGTGCAGCTCGGCGCCAAGGTCGTCAACCGCGACAACGCCGCCGTGCATGTGTCCGGCCACTGCAACGAGGGCGAGCTGCTGTACATGTACAACATCGTCAAGCCCAAGTGCGCCATGCCGATCCACGGCGAGAACCGTCACCTGGTGGCCAACGGCCTGATCGCCGTCAAGACCGGCGTGGACCCGCAGAACGTGGTCTTGGCCGAAGACGGCGACGTGGTCGACCTGTATCACGGCAAGGCCGCGGTCGTCGGCTCCGTGCCGTGCGGTTACGTGTACGTCGATGGCGATTCCGTCGGCGAGCTGACCGATGACGAGCTGGAAAAGCGCCGCATTCTCGGCACCGAGGGCTTCGTATCCGCGTTCGTGGTGGTCGACACCGACAACCACGAGGTCGTCACCGGCCCGAAGATCTACCTGAACGCCGTGGCCGAGGACGAAAGCGAGTTCGACAAGGTGCGTCACCAGATCGTCGAACAGCTCAACGACCAGATGATGCAGGGCACGCGTGACACCTACAAGCTGCAGCAGACCATGCGCCGCACGCTCGGCAGCTGGGTTGCGCGCCAGCTGCACCGCAAGCCGATGATCGTGCCCGTCGTGGCCGACATCGCCCAGGACGTCGAAACCGTAGAAACCAAGTAGTCCGGATTATCCAGGGACGACCGTAAGGAGTAATTGAAGTCATGCCCGGTTCTAATCTCACTCGTATTGAAGCCGAAGAACGTAAGGCCGTTATCGAAGCGCCGATTCACTATCACGTCGACCTTGACCTGACGGTCGGCGCGAAGAACTTCGGTTCCAAGTCGCTCATCTGCTTCAACGCGAAGCCTGGTTCGTCGACCTTCCTCGACCTGATTGCCGACGAAGTGACATCCATCGACCTCAACGGCAAGTCCCTGGACCCAGCCGTGGCCTTCCAGGACAACCGCATCGAACTGACCGACCTCAAGGAGAAGAACGAGGTCACCGTCGAAGCCAAGTGCCGTTACTCCAACACCGGCGAGGGCCTGCACCGCTCGGTCGACCCGTCCGATGGCAACATCTACCTGTACTCCCAGTTCGAGGTGCCGGACGCGCGCCGCGTCTACGCCGTGTTCGACCAGCCTGACCTGAAGGCCACCTTCGATTTCAAGGTGCTCGCTCCCGCCAGCTGGATCGTCACCTCCAACATGCCGGTTGCCACCATCGAGGACGATCCGCGCGAAACCCTCGACGGCACCCTCGGCGACAAGCCGAACGAAAGCACCCGTCTGTGGGACTTCGAGCCGACCCCGGTGATGAGCTCCTACCTGACCGCCATCTGCGCCGGCCCGTACGCCGAATGGCACACCGAATACCTGAACGAAGACGGTCGCACCGTGCCGATGGCCCAGTACTGCCGACAGTCGTTGGCCAAGGCCTTCGCGAAGGACGTCGACTACCTGTTCGACATCACCAAGAAGGGCTTCGCGTTCTACGCCAAGACCTGGGGCGTGCCCTACCCGTACGCCAAGTTCGACCAGATCTACGTTCCCGAATACAACGCGGGCGCCATGGAGAACATCGGCATGGTCACCATCCGTGACTCCTACGTGTTCGAATCCAAGGTGACCGACGCGCTGGCCGAGCGCCGCGTGGTGACCGTGCTGCACGAGCTGGCCCACATGTGGTTCGGCGACTATGTGACCATGAAGTGGTGGAACGACCTGTGGCTCAACGAGTCCTTCGCCGAATTCACCTCCACGCTGGCCACTGCTGAAGCCACCGAATGGCACGACGCCTGGGCCACCTTCTGCTCCGGTGAGAAGAGCTGGGCGTTGCGCCAGGATCAGCTGCCCACCACGCACCCGATCGTCGCCCCGATCAACGACCTCAACGACACCTACGTCAACTTCGACGGCATCACCTACGCCAAGGGCGCCTCCGTGCTGAAGCAGCTGGCATTCTACGTGGGCCGCACGCAGTTCTTCGAAGGTATCCACAACTACCTGAACCGCCACGCCTACTCCAACGCCACCCTGGCCGACCTGCTGAGCGAACTGGAGAAGACCTCCGGCCGCGATCTCAAGGCCTGGAGCGCCAAGTGGCTGGAGGAATCCGGCATCAACACGATCGCCACCGGCCTGACCGTAAACGCGGACGGCACCATCGCCGAACTGAAGCTCACCCAGAGCGCGCCGGCCGAACACCCGGTGCTGCGTCCGCATCGCCTGGCCGTCGGCTTCTACAATGAAGACGCCGCAACCGGCAAGATCGTGCGCACCGAGCAGTTCGAACTCGACGTGGATGGCGAAACCACCATCGTCGAGGCCGCGGCAGGCAAGCCGCGCCCGGCATTCGTGCTGGTCAACGACGATGACCTGACCTACACCAAGATTCGTTTCGACGCCGAATCCCAGGCATTCGCCGAAGCCAACCTGCATCGTTTCGACGATGCCCTGGCCCGCGCCGTGACCTGGCTCGCCTTCTGGGATATGACCCGTGACGGCGAATTCCCGGCCGAACGCTTCGTGGACATGACCCTGCGTCTTCTGGCCACGGAAACCGAATCCACCACCTTCCGTTACGCGCTGGCCTGCATGGGCACCACCGCCCACCACTACGTGGCGCCAGCCCGCCGCGACGATGTGCTGCGCCACGTGGCCGCCGAGCTGTGGACCCTGGCCAACGCCGCCGCAGCCGGCTCGGACACCCAGTTCCAGCTCGCCACCGCCTACCTGGGCTATGGCGAGGAGGGCGATGCCGCATTCGCCGCCAACGCACACGGTCTGCTGGACGGCACCGTGCGTCTTGAAGGCCTCGAAATCGACAACAACTTCACGTGGACCATCGTCCAAGCGCTCACCTCCGTCAACGAGATGACCAACGACGACGTGGACGCGCAGCTCGCCAAGAAGGAGACCACGGAAAACCGCGAGTTCGCCTACGGCGCCCGCGCCTCCATGGCCACGACGCAAGCCAAGGAATGGGCTTGGGATCAGGCACTCCACAACGACGAGCTGACCAACTCCCAGCTCGAAGCCGTGGCCCGTGGCTTCTCCGCCACCCCGCGCCCCGATCTGGCCGAGCCGTTCGCCGCCAAGTACTTCGAGACTGTGGACTGGGTCTGGGCCAACAAGACCTATCACATGGCCGAGGCTTTGCTCAACGGCCTGTACCCGGGTTACGCCGATCCCGCCACGCTGGTCAAGCTCGGTGACGCCTGGCTGGACGAGCACATTGCCGCCGACAACGCCCTGAAGCGTCTGATCGTCGAAAACGTGGCATCCTCCCACCGCACCCTCAAGGTTCGCGAATACAACGAAGCGCTCTGATTTCCTTCTGGCTCCCCTCGGGTGCGAGGGGAGTTGTCGCCTCAGGCGACTGAGGGAATCGCTTCCGCGAGGAGCTACGTCCACATTCCAACATAAAACCCGCAACCAATCCTCAACAGCGTATTCTCGCTCAAGGCCGGCAATGTGCCGGTCGATGAGCGACAAGGATACGGGGAATGATTGCGGGCTTTTCCATAACTTCATTACTACTGATTCTGTTGGCCGGAATCGGCGCAGGATTCGTGGGCTATGCGGTAGGCGCATCGTCACTGGTCTCATACCCGGCCTTGCTCGCGTTCGGCATTCCGCCTGTATTGGCAAACGCTTCTAACACCGTTGGCGTGGTCGGCACGGGCATCGGTGGCGTGATGGGCGCGCGCAAAGAACTCAAAGGCCAAGCGGTACGCTCCATTACGTATGTGGTCATTGGCGCGTTCGGCGGGGTGGCCGGTGCGTTTCTGTTGCTCAAACTCGACCCGAGTGTCTTTGAATTCGCCGCACCAGTGCTGATTTTGCTGAGCTCGCTGATCATCGCCATCAATCCGCGCGGCCGCATGCAGGCCAAGCAGGCCGCCGCGGATGCCACCGCGCAACTCAAGCACATCGAAGCCACTGAAGCCACCGATGCCACTGATGCCACTGAAGCCACTGAAGCCGCCAAGCGCGCAACCACCCCTACCGCACCTCACCGCCCGCCGGAACAACTCGTGCAGCCCATGAGTCAGGATTCCTGGTGGGTATGGCTGGGCGTAGCGGCGGTCGCCATCTACTCCGGCTACTTCGGCGCGGGCGCCGGTACCTTGGCTCTCGCCGTGCTTGATGCCGCCAAAATCGGCCCATTCCACAAGATCAATGCATTGAAAACCCTGATCGGCACAGGCGCGAACATCAGCGCCTCAGTGGTATTCATCATCCAAGGCGCGGTCGATTGGCCGGCCGCCATCATGCTGTGCATCGGATGCTTTATCGGCGGCTACATCGCGCCGCCCATCACCCGCAAAATCCCCGCGAATATCATGCGCGCCGCCGCTGTCATCGCCGGCATCGTGCTCACCATCGATCTAGGACTTAAAACCTATTGATTGATGCCATGCATTGATGTGCTGCGAGAAAAGGGAGTGCTGACTAGAGCACAGGCATTGGCCACTATCGAGGAGGTGGCTGTTGGCGATGATGACAGATTCACGGCATTACACACCATGCTGCTCAGTGGGGTGGCCCCTCGGTTAGCTCGATGTTTTGCTTCGCTGAGGGCCGTTCAGTGGGGTGTTTCCTCGGTTTGGTCGAGGTTTTGCTTCGCTGGTGACTGCTCAGCGGGGTGCATCTTCGATTAATTCGAGGGTTTGCTTCGCTGAGGGGGTTGTGAGTGGGGTGAATCTTCGGCTAGTTCGAAGGATTGCTTCGCTGGGGACTGTGAGTGGGGTGAATTCTCGACTGGCTCGAGGGTTTGCTTCGCTGGTGGTTGTTCAGTGGGGTGTCTCCTCGGTTGATCCGATGATTTGCTTCACTGATGGATCCCCAGCGCAGATTCCGTGGCGGTTTTTTGCCGAGTCGGGTCCTAGGGTGGAGCACAACGACTACGATGGTGCGGGTAACGCGATACAAGGAGTGGAACTTCATATGCCGAAGATGTTTGGAACCGATGGTGTTCGAGGACTGGCCAATAGGGATTTGACCGCACGTCTGGCGTTGGATTTGGGCGATGCCGCCGTGCGTGTGCTCGGCGACGCCGGCACCCAAGACGATCAGCCTGAGGGGCGCCGCCGCGCGCTCGTGGGTCGTGACACCCGTGTGTCCGGCGATTTTCTGGCTTCCGCCCTGTCTGCGGGCATGGCCGCCGGCGGATTCGACGTGATCGACGCAGGCATCATCCCGACCCCGGGCATCGCGTTCCTGACCAGCGTGCTCAACGTTGAGATGGGTGCCGTGATCTCCGCCTCCCACAACCCGATGCCCGACAACGGCATCAAGTTCTTCGCACGCGGCGGCTTCAAGCTGCCCGACCAGAAGGAAGACGACATCGAGGCCGTGCTCGGCCAGGACTGGGACCGCCCGACCGGTGCCGGCGTGGGCCGCGTGAGCCACGACCAGACCACTGCCACCAACCTGTACATCGATCATCTGGTGGCCACCATCGCTCCGCTGAACGATGACAAAACCCAGCCCAAGCCGCTCAAGGGACTGAAGATCGTGGCCGACTGCGCCAACGGCGCCACTTCCGTGGTGGCTCCCGAAGCCCTGCGCCGTGCCGGTGCGGATGTAATCGTGATCAACGCCTCGCCGGACGGCTACAACATCAACAAGAACGCCGGTTCCACCCACCCCGAGCAGCTGCAGGCCATGGTCAAGGCCACCGATGCCGTGATGGGCGTGGCCTTCGACGGCGACGCCGACCGTTGTCTCGCCGTGGACGAAGACGGCAACATGATCAACGGCGACCAGATCATGGGCATTCTGGCCCGCGCCAAGCAGCGCGAAGGCAAGCTCAACCACGACACCCTCGTGGTCACCGTGATGAGCAACCTCGGTCTGAAGCTCGCCCTGAAAGATATGGGCATCAAGACCGTGGAAACCGCCGTGGGCGATCGTTACGTGCTTGAGGAAATGCTCAAGGGCGATTACTCGCTCGGCGGCGAGCAGTCCGGCCACGTGATCAACCGCGAATTCGCCACCACCGGCGACGGCACCCTGACCGCACTGACCCTGTGCAACGAGGTCGTCAAGTCCGGCAAGAGCCTGAAGGAGCTCGCCGCCGACTTCCCGCAGCTGCCGCAGACCCTCATCAACGTGCCGAACGTGGACAAGAAGGCCGCCTCCACCAACAAGCGCATCCAGGATGCCGTGGCCCGTGAGGAGGAACTGCTGGGAGACACCGGCCGTGTGCTGCTGCGCCCCTCCGGCACCGAACCGCTCGTGCGCGTGATGGCCGAGGCCGCCACCCAAGCCTACGCCGACGAAGTCTGCACCCGCCTCGCCAAGATCGTCGCCGAAGAACTCGCGCTGTAGCACCCTTCCCTAAGGAAAAAAACAATGTTTGGAAAGAACGCCAAAGTCGACCTCGAACTCAACCGTGATGTCGAACAACTCATCAAAACCGGCGGCAAGGAGAAGCTCCTGCCCATCGTGCAGGCCGGCGAACCGGTGTTGCGCCAACGGACAGTGGCCTATAATGGCCAGCTTTCCAAGCGTACGCTCGCCAAACTCATCGATACGATGCACACCACCATGCTGGAGGCACCCGGCGTGGGGCTCGCCGCCACCCAGATCGGCTTGGGGCTCGCGCTCGCCGTGGTCGAAGACCACGTGCGCGACGACGAGGATGATCCGCGCGAAATCGCGGAATTCCCCTTCCACGTGATCATCAACCCGAGCTACAAACCCACCAGCGACAAAACCGCCTCGTTCTACGAGGGCTGCCTGAGCTTCGACGGATACCAAGCTGTGCGCAAGCGTTGGCTCGACATCACCGCCGAATGGGATGATGAAGACGGCAAACACCACAGCGAGCCGCTGCACGGCTGGCCCGCACGCATCTTCCAGCACGAAACCGATCATTTGAGCGGCGAGTTGTATATCGATCGCGCCGAAATCCGTTCGCTGACCACCAACGAGAACCTCGAGGACTACTGGTGCGAAGACCCGGTGCCCACCGAGGCCGCTGAAGAGCTCGGTTTCGCACTATGACCGACCGTGCATGGTTCGACGCCGCCAAGGGAGACATTCCCCAATGGGCGGCGTCCATGCCCAAGGACGCCGATGGCACCACCATCGACTGGGACTGGGTGCGTTCTCTGGACCTGGCGCATGGCGTCGGCACAATACCGGAATCCACCCCACAGTCCATCCACGACGCATTGAAGGCCGACTACGCCACACGCGAGCGTCTGGAATCGATCATCGCCCAATGCAACAGCGCATTCATGACCGATTTCGACCGGTTCATCGGCTCCTATCGTCTGCCTCGCGCGCTCGCCTACGCCAATCGTCGGCTCAACGACAACATCAACACGCTGTTGCATCTGGGCGAACAGCAACACCTATGGGCGGTCAGTCGCGAACGGCGGGGGAGGGCCACCATTGCCGTGCTCAAGCCGTACTCCGGCAGCGGCCCGTCGAACGATGACCAAGGCATGCTGGATCTGAGCGGCGAAGCCGGTGGCACATCTGCCGGAAACACTGCCGCCGAAAACAGCGATGTCAAGTTCCCCACAACAGTCGCCTTGGACGATGTCCAAGATCGTACGGCAGCGATTCTTGACGCACGCGCCGAACGGCGTAAGGCCCAGCGCTTCCAGAAGCGGGCGGGCGATGCGGCGATGGCCCGCGCCAATCTCTCCGGCGCGACTTCGCCGGGTGGTGCCGCTCTGCCGGGTGGTGCCGCCGCGTCTGGCAACGCTACCGGACACCATCCCAAGCCCGACTGGCGCGACGCCTACCTGCCCGGCCGCGACGTGGATGCGGTGATGGGCATCGACATCGAAACCACCGGCATCGATCCGGCACGTGACTACATCATCGACGTCGGCTTCGAGTTCATGAACATGGCCAGTCCGCGCCCGGCCGGCGAACCCGAGACATACGCCTATGAGCAGGGCTATTACGCCGCCGGCGACGCCTACGGCCAGTCCCGCCTCGCTTTTGGCGTGCCGCCGGAAAACGCGGCGCTCGGCAACGCCCTCATCGCCAAACTCACCGGCATCGATGTACGCGGCCGCAGCAGCGAGGCCGGGTACCGACTCTTCGACGAATGGCCCCAAGCCCAGGCCGGCCTGCTCGCGCGGCTTACCCAGCAGCCGTACGTGGCGCATAACGCCACCTTCGAACATAGCTGGTTCATGCTGAACGTCGCCGGATACGCGGAAAGCTACCGCGCCGGGCGCATCACCATCATCGATACCCTGCCGATGAGCCGGCAGTGGGACCCCGGCGCGGTACCCACCAACGAGCATCCTTACGGAGACAACACGCTCGACGCCTACGCCAAACGTCAGGGCGCGCTTGATTCCGCCCACAACGAACGCCACCTGGGCCTTGAGGATTCGCACATCATGCTGGTGGCCATGAAACACCATCTGGCGGCGCTGAAAGCGCAAGGGAAAGGGCCGTGGGGGTCCACCGGCAGGGCGGGCGTCGGCGGCAAGTCCTGCGGTCGTAAGCGGTGAGTACACTATTGGTCTCGTGAGTAACTATCAGGACAGCCGACAGCAGCGTGAGAACCGCCGCCGCACCATCGTGCGTGTGGTGTGCGTGGTCATAGCTGTGGCCATGCTCGGCTCCCTGGTCATCCCGGCGATTTACGCGGGGCTTTGACGTTGCCTTCGCATATTCGTGCCCGCAGTTGAACACGTCTGATGCGAGGGATTCGTGAGGTCGCCCGGCCGGTTATCGGCAAGGCAGGCCCGGAACCTTCTGACAGCATGGATTGCAGGCGGATGCGCGTGTGGCGCGGCAATGCCCGCCAACGCCAGAGGAATGTGCGAAGGCTGTCAACAAGGACGTGACTTCCCAAGGAATCTCAAAGAATCAACAGTAAGGTAAACCACGATGGCAGAATTTGACTTTACCCAGGCGATCGGCGAAGCCCGCGCCAAATACGAATCCATCGCCAAGGCGCTGGACGTCGACCGACTCAAGGCCGATATCAAGGATCTCGAAACGCAGGCCGCGGCCCCGGGCCTGTGGGATGACCCGGAAAACGCCCAGAAGATCACCAGCCGGCTGTCCGCCGCGGAATCGCAGCTGAAGCGTCTGAACTCCGCCTCCCAGCGCATCGACGATGTGGAAACGCTCGTCGAACTCGGCCACGAGGAGGGCGATCAGGACTCTCTGGACGAGGCGCAAAGCGAAATCGGCGAGATCCAGAAGGATCTCGACCAGATGGAGATTCAGACCCTGCTTGACGGCGAATATGACGAACGTTCCGCCGTGGTGACCATCCGCTCCGGTGCCGGCGGCGTCGACGCGGCCGACTTCGCGCAGATGCTGCTGCGCATGTACCTGCGCTACTGCGAGCGTAACGGCTTCAAGGCCAAGGTCATGGACACCTCCTACGCCGAAGAGGCGGGCATCAAGTCCGCCACCTTCCAGGTGGACGCCCCCTACGCTTACGGCCGACTGTCCGTGGAAGGCGGCACCCACCGTCTGGTACGTATCTCCCCGTTCGACAACCAGGGCCGCCGCCAGACCAGCTTCGCCGCCGTGGAAGTGGTGCCGCTGGTCGAGGCCACCGATCATATCGACATTCCGGATACGGACATCCGCGTGGACACCTACTGTTCCTCCGGCCCCGGCGGCCAGGGCGTGAACACCACGTACTCGGCCGTGCGCATCACCCACCTTCCCACCGGCATCGTGGTGACCATGCAGGATGAGCGTTCGCAGATTCAGAACCGTGCCTCCGCCATGGCCGTGCTCCAGTCCCGACTGCTCGTGCTGCGCCACGAGGAGGAGGCCAAGAAGAAGAAGGAGCTCGCCGGCGACATCAAGGCCAGCTGGGGCGATCAGATGCGCTCCTACGTGCTGCACCCCTACCAGATGGTCAAGGACCTGCGCACCGGCTACGAAACCAGCCAGACTCAGGCCGTGTTCGACGGCGACATCAACGCGTTCATCGAGGCCGGCATCCGCTGGCGCCATGAACAGCGCCGCGCCGCCGAAACCGAGGAGTAAACAGCATTATGGCACTGATCTCACTGGACAATGTGTCCAAGATCTATCCCAAAGGCACCCGACCGGCGCTTGACGACATCAACCTCGATATCGAACGCGGTGATTTCGTGTTCCTTGTGGGTGCGTCCGGCTCCGGCAAGACCACGCTCTTGAGCCTGCTGTTGCGCGAGGAAGAGGCCACCAACGGCGAGATTCGCGTGGCCGGCAACGATCTGCGGCGCATCACCAACCGTCAAGTGCCGCAGTACCGCCGTTCGCTGGGCTTCGTGTTCCAGGATTACAAGCTGCTCAATAACAAAACCGTGTGGGAGAACGTGGCGTTCGCCCTTGAGGTGATCGGCACACGGCGGTCCACCATCAAATCGTTGGTGCCCAAGGTGCTGGATACCGTGGGACTCACCGGCAAGGAAAAGAACTACCCGCATGAGCTCTCCGGTGGCGAGCAGCAGCGTGTGGCCATCGCCCGCGCCTACGTGAACCACCCGCAGATTCTGCTGGCCGACGAGCCCACCGGCAACCTCGACCCGACCACTTCGCTGGGCATCATGGAAGTGCTGGACGCCATCAACCGCACCGGCACCACCATCGTCATGGCCACGCATAACGAAGAGATCGTCAACTCGATGCGCAAGCGCGTGGTCGAACTGCACAACGGCAAGATCGTGCGTGACGAGGCTCATGGCTCCTATGATTCCGCCCTGTTCTTCCCGGATGCCGAAGTCGAAGCCAAGTCCGACGCCGCCCATCATGTGCTGGCGGCGGCGACCAAGGCCATCGAGGGCAGTGACGAGCCGTCCGAAGGCATCGCCCGTCTGGCCAACTCCGTGCATTCCGGCCGCACCGGCCGCTATGGCGAGACGTTCGCGCCGCTGGAAGACACGCTGACCTGGGGCAAGGGCATCCCGTTGGACGAGCAGGCCGCCGCCCTGGAAAGCACCCAGGCGTTCGACCCGTTCAATGACTGTCTCTTATACACATCTGACGCTGCCGACGAAG
>ERZ1027054.486-NODE-486-length-18815-cov-6.536834_pt1 | contig 18815 bp, 20 predicted proteins | sample MGYA00519284_ERZ1027054 | MGnify/ENA primary metagenome ERZ1027054 (study PRJEB26926, sample SAMN06164568) | human gut metagenome | biome: ENVO:00009003; feature: ENVO:2100002; material: ENVO:00002003 | host: Homo sapiens | place: USA | collected 2012 ... | reverse complement strand
GAAATAAAATTTTTATCTCTTGAATAATCACAAAATGTTGCCATTTTGTTGCCAATCACTAAGCAAATTTGCTTGAAACCCGCATAAATACTGGATTCTTATGATTGTGTGGATTATTCAAACTCGGCGCAGAGAAACTTATTATCCCTGTGAAAGCTTAATTTCTAGAGCTTTTAATGGCGATTATTCCGCCTTTTATCACAATTATTTTATATTTTCAAAAATTTAGGTATCATATGGGTATCACTAATTATATCTCTGAATCTGTTTCACACAATGTCGTTAAATCTTCCACTTTTGCTATTTCTGCCAACATTCTAGAATAACATAATAATTGAATTCTTATATTTTCCAACTCTTTTCTAAATTCTATGCACTCCTGTGGATTTTCAAAATCACCAGCCAGACTCCTACGATGCCACTTTGACAAAAATGGTCTTAATATTTGATTAAGAACAACTACTGCAATTTTAGTAAAATTAGGAGCTAGCCTGCCCTTAGACTTTAATATTTCTCTCGTGATTGGAAAAAGGGCATGTATACTATTTAATGCTGCTTTTTCATCACCACAATCTTCATCTAACTCCTGTGTTGCTATCCTTGTTATCAATTCAACATACATATCCCATGCCGCTGTCATATCATCATCTGTTGCTTCAAACTCTAATTGTGCAAATTTTACATTTAATTTTACTGATTTTAATCCCCATCTTCTAAATAATTCACCAAATGTCTGTTTCTTTTCCATCATACAATTCTCCTTATATACGATTCAAGCTCAGATGGATTACTCACATTTTGTCCTGCATTTTCAAATAAAGTTCCATATGGAGAATCCAGTCTTTTTAGTTTCTGTGCATATGTCTTAAATTCGTCTGGACTCTTTATTGTTTCTTCAATTTTAAGATAATCAGGGAAATCGTCTACATATCCAACCAGCAGTGCAGATGCTATTTTCTTTTTCCCTTTTTTTGAATAACCAACCTCATAAGGAACCCACCAAGATTCTTTCGTTTGATCTGACACCAATACCAATATATGCGTACTACATTTAAGTGCTTTCTCTATAGAATCAACTATTCCTTGTGCATCCTTTTCTTTTGTCTTTTTTTGTAAATCTGCATCCTTTTTATCTAAATATACATCAATATTATTCTGCATTAAATATCTTGCTACTGCTTCAGCCGCATCCATATCTGAACTTTTATGTGATATAAACACACACACTTTACTGTTATTTTGAATATCTTTATTTTCGTATATTATTCTATCATATCCACTAATTAATGCTCTATTAATCCCAGCCATATATTCACCACCTTATGAATTTCTTTTTCTGAGTGGGCTACTTAAATTAGGCATAGTAAATCTCTTACTATATGCTCGCTCTATTGCTTGTTCAAGTTCAAATTTGCTGTGTGGCATTGATATAACCTCACAATAATCTGAATTCTCTAATATGCGATTAGGTATATTATGTTCCTTATTTGGCAATAAAATTCCTAATACCCCATTTCTTTCATTACCAACAGTTTTAAGCATGCTATAGTAAATCTCCCAATCAACCCACCATCTTCCTCCTGTATCTTTTCCAATAAGTACAATAGTCACTGATGACTGTCTTATCTTAGGTCTTATGTAATTATCCTTAATAGTATCATCTGATAAATATCCTATGTCTAAATTTTCCAACGATCTGTCTGAAAATACCATTCCTGAATCTCCAAATTTTCTTCTAAAATCATCAGCATCACTCTGGTCTAAACGATGTGAATAACTTACAAATACATTTCTCATTTAAAGTACCCCTTTCTATTCATTAAGTTTTATCCATTTTTCCATCAAATAATTTACAAAAGCTGAACATGACACTAACATATACTTCGCATCTTCACTTGCCACATTAACAAACTCAATACTGCCGTGCCTTATTCCACCAGAATCTGAAGTATATCCATACAACTGCTTAAATGCACTTTCCATTGCCGGATGTATATTAATCCCATTTTCTTTTAATTTTTTTAATGTATTTCCTAAAGTTGCCGTTCCTCCGGAAAGCCCTGTTATAATACTGCACATAGCTTCAACACTGCTTATTGATTCCTTTACTGAATTTTCATAATCTGGTTTCTGTCTATCAGAATATAGCTCTAATGCCTTTGTCATATGTATGCTAACAGATTCATACTTCGAATTAATTGTTTCACCTATTGCTGCTAATTCACTTTTACCTATAATAGGTACAACCAGTCCATTCAAAATTCTATACGGAGCAACTTCCTCTTCAAAAATACGATTGAATTCTTTTGTTATTTGTTGTAGTTTATCTCCTTCCATTAATCTAAGGTATTTTTCAATAAAATCGTAAATTCGATACCATATTCCTCCATTCTGAACTACATACTTGTGTAATTTTTCAACGTTTGCATTTTTTGCACTCTTATTAGCAGGAAATTCATATCTAATTCCCATTTCAAGCATCATATCTTCAATACCTGTTGTGTACGAAGTATAATCAACAGTATCATAATAGTCATATTCTTCTTTATAGAACACATTCCATATACGTTCTCGTAATTCTATACTTGTACTTCTTAATCCATTAGGATTGATACTTATAACTTTATTTCTTGTAGAAAAAAATTCCATAAAATCTCCAATCACAATTTCTAAATATGCATTCTAATGCACACAAACCTGACTACCATTGATTCCATCAAATAAATGTTCCACATACACATCTTTCATTTTCAAGTTACTTTCTATATACTTTAGCAGCTCCGTGTTATCCAAGTATATATACATCTGTGGTGCTACAAATCCAGGAACATTCTTTCTCAAGTCATCTAATGATATCTTAGATGTTTCCTGAAACTTAGCTATCTCCATCGCATATCTGTAATGGTAGGTTTCCATATATTCTTTTATTCGGGCAATGGCATTGCTATCCTCCTTATATTCTTCCAACCAATCAGATAGGCAATGCCTTTTATCCAAATAAACAATACCCGTAATCGCTTTTACTGGTGAACTAACATACATATATGCCATTATCGGTTCATCTGGAAAATTTCTTCTGTGTTCGAATATCTTCAGACCAGATTTTATTTTTTCATACACATCTGGTCTGAAGCTTAACAACATTTTTCTCAATACTTGCACCACCTTATTTCCATACACATTTGATAGTGCATACTGACACAGGCATACTTATAAACTGTACATCGAATTTTAAACTTGGTTCTACCTTTGTACTTGCACTATGAATTCTAAAACTCAACTGCCATCCATTGTCCAAAATCATTTCTACAGTATTATTACTTTTCGGCTTAAATCCAATGTCAATCAGTCTTGTCGGTAATTCAACCACAGGAACTTCAATTTCCGAAACCTTATCCTTACTCGACTTATTTAAAGTATCATGCATATTAAAAGTATGAATCAATGTAAGTCGTTTACTGTCATGACTAACTATCTTGTAATAATCTTCTTTTCCTATAAGGTATTCTATCATCTTTTCAGGCATATTCTTATCTTCTTTATATGCCCTATTAACTTCATCCATAAAAGCCTGCAATAATGGTACATATACATTTTCATCTTTCTGCACTATTTCTGACCATCGTGAGCCATTTTCTTTTTCACTTTTCAGCATATCAAATATTGGATTAACCGCACTCCAATATTCGTTACTACAAGGTATATCAAACCATTCTTTGCCAAAATCCAGTTTATGACTTAATCTGCTGTGTTTTACTGCATCGTGATTGTGTTTGATACTTAATCCTATTTCCCATTCAATATCGTCTCTGCGAATAACAATATCTCTTACATCGCCTTTAACGCCAGCTCCATCTTTTTGAAACTCTAATGTCAGTTCGTCATTATCGTTTTCTGATAATCTTGGCTCCATTTCAAGTACTTCATTAATTGCAGCTTCAGCAGAAATCATAAATGTCTGCTGCATTTCCTCATCCATAAGCATCCATGCTTTTTCATTCGCATGTAAGCTGGAATTATCAACTATTTTTGTTTTACGCATTTCACACAATGCCTTATAAAGTGTTTTAATCCACGCATATTCATATGCTCTTCCCTGATCATTACTCTTTGTACTCACTTTTTTCTCATTGACCTCCTTTGCATCTATAACATCATCATCTACTACCACATCTGCACTATTACCCTCTAAGTATTTCTTTATTGCTACTGCTATTTCATATGCAAGATTAACTGGAACTGCATTTCCAATCATTTTATAAGCTGTGTTTGTATCTTCATATATAAATTTAAAATTATCTGGAAACCCTTGAACTCTGGCTACTTCTCTTATTGTCATTCGGCGATAAAGATATTCTTTGCCCTCTACAAATCTGCAATCATTCTGCCCCACCTTAACCATCTTAGGTGCCTGTGGATGTAACTGACATTGTCTTCCTGATGCCTGTACTGTAAAAGCTTGCTCATCCCAGGATTTCACTCTGTTTCGGCTCATAAAAATTGGAGAATATGCTCCTGTGTAATACTCATTATTATTGATTGCTTCTGGATTATGATGATTTTTTTCTCCTGAAGGCACTGCTGTATCCTGTAAATCCCATATTATATCTCTAAGAGTAATCTTCTTATCATCTTCTTTGGTTGACCCCTTAGGAAATCCAAAATCAATATTCAAGTCTTTTCTAAACCCTATATAAAATACCCTTTTTCTTTCTTCAGCCACACCATAATCCTTTGCATTAACAAGTGTAAAAGATACATCATATCCTGCTCCATCGAAAAGATTGAGTATGTTCTGTACTGCCTCTGAATGTCTATTAGCTAACATTCCGCTAACATTTTCCGCCAGAAAGAATTTAGGCTGAAATTCCTTAAGAATTCTTATATAATCAAAAAATAACTGTCCCCTTGCATCCTTAATACCTTTCAATGATCCAGCTTCAGACCATGACTGACAAGGTGGTCCACCTATAATTCCATCAATTTCACCATCTATATACTGTTCAATATCTTCTTTTGTTACTTGTCTTATATCTCCTTCAATCAGATGTGTATTAGGGTGATTAGCTTTGAATGTAGCCCATATTGTCTTATCAAATTCATTAGCAACAGGAATATTAAACCCAGCGCTTTCAAATCCTAAATCTAATCCCCCACATCCACTAAACAAACTAATTATGTTCATAGGTATTTTCTCCTTCATTGTTTTCCTTGATTATTCTTGTAGCTTCTATTAATGCCGTTCTTCTAACAAACTCACTATATGAAGCATATGCCTCCAGTCTTGCAGCCTCTTTGAATTTTTCCAACTCATCTTCACTTACTCTTATGCTGATTGAAATTGATTTTCTCATTATGTCCGTTCCTCCGTTTCTATTATCAATCATAAATCCGCAGTATAACAATGTCAATACTTTGTTGCACGAACAGATGTTTTTATTTTGTTTTTGGGGAAAGTCTTTCCATCACTTTCCCCACACTCTCCATAAACTTCTCCAGCAGATTAACCCCATCAATCACAAACTGCTTCATAAAATCATAAGCCTTCTCCAACAACTCCTTTAACGACTTATTCTCCTCCTTAAGTCTCTGGTTCTCATACATAACATCAATAAGTTTCTCCCTTACATCGTCATCACCACCATGTCGGAACATATCATATACATTCTCAGCAATTTTTGTACGCTCTACCAGTTCATTTTCTTTAGAAGTAAGCACTTCCAGCTTATTCTTTTTATCCGTAATCATATCCGCATATTTAGCATACTCATTCTCTGCTGCATCAATGTTATCTCTGACTCTCTCAAGTCTATCCTCATCCGCAGCTATCATATCAATATTCCTGTCATGCTTCTTCTCCTGTGTGGCTATCTGATATGATATACTGGCATTGCTGCTTCTAAGCCTAGTATTTTTCGCCTGTTCTTCATTGTTCTGTTTCTGGATTTCTTCAAGTTTTCTGCTCTCCTGTGCCACCTTATATTCTGTCACAGATAAGTCGTTATTCCGTCCTTTCGACTTCGCCTTTATCTGTTCCCCAAACCAGTCATTAACCTCTTTATTAGCGGCCTCCCTTAACTCATCCTGCAGCACTCGTGACAAAACTTCTTTAGTAAATACTTTTCGTTTTGACACCTGCTTGCTAAGCCCCTTTTTATATCCATCTGCCACAGGTACTCCCACTATATGCATATGAGGACTGTCCTCATCAAGATGAACCACTGCATTTGCCACCACAAACCCTGGCAGCCTTTTTATAAACTCTCCCAAAATTATCTCGTACGATAGCTTTATATACGACTTCATATCATCATACTGTTTCCAGAACTCCCTATCGCCTATCTGAATGATTATCTCTACTGCCATATCCTGCTCCTTGCCAGCGACATGTTCAAAATAATCTTCTATCCTGCGGTCTGGTCGTGTCTGTTTTTTATTATATTCTTCTAATGCCTCATCGAATTCTTTGTGGTATACTGTCTTTACATCGTCAATCAGATTTGATGTTCCGTAGACAATAAAAATATTGTCTTTGCTGTAATCTGATGATTTATATTTCCGCAGGTTATGCTTTGCAACACCTGACAGCTTGGATTTCGATGTAATGGCACTTTTCTTATTGCTCACATGAGCTGTATATGAAATATTTCCCATTCGCATCTCCTTATCTGTAATATATTCTTATTCGTAATTTCTGTCAGAGCAGTGCGGTTATCATCTTGGCTCTGCCATAGATGATAACCCCCTAGCAGTTTCGTCATACTGACAAAACTGCGGGGGCTCTCCGAGGGTTTTGGCATCAGCCTTTTTAAACCTCATCTGCACTTAAACACAATCTCATTTATCACGATTTCCTCTGCCATCGCTCTCGCCTGATTCCGCAAATACAGCTGCTCCATAAATGTTTTCTTTTTACCCGTCATATGCTTTTTCAACCAAGTCTCTTCAATATTGTCCAATCGTTCATAAGCTTCTTCGTTTATTGCTTCTGCCTGCTTTTTCAACTGTCCCATTCTTGCCATATGACGATACCCAGAAGGTTTATTTTCTTCCATATACCTAAGCCACATCCGACCATATTTTCCTATATCCGTAAGATTGTATTCCGCTTCATCAACAGATAAAAGAGGATATAAAATTCCATCCACTTCTTTATATTCAACACCTAATTCTTCAAATAATGTCATAGTAATTGTCCTTTCTTTTCAAGACCGCAACATCGCAAGGTCTATATATTTTGCAACCTTGCAAGCTTCAAGATTGCAAAACCTGACACTTTGCAATGTTGCGATGTTAGATTTTTATGCTCGCAAATTCCAGTACCAGTTATTATTGCAACGCTCAGCCTTTATCTTAAGTTCCTTCTTTGCTGTCTCAAGTGTTCTTTTCGATATTCCTTCCTGTGCTGCAAGTTCTATAATCTCTGTACTTAAAATTTTCTGTGTTCTTTCTGCCTGTTCTCTTAAAAATTGCTTTGCCATCTCAAGTTTACTTGCCTTTGGCACCATACCGCCCAGTACTTCATCAGCAGTAATTTCATAATCACCTAACCAATGAAATCCGTCCTCTGCCAATTCAAATGCTTTTGGATGACCAAATGCTGCAAGATTATTCTTTATCTGTATCATTGCCCTGAGATTACTCTGCCCTTCTATTCTGCCAACAAGCATTACACTCCTTGCCACAGCAAAGAAATCAATGGAACCCATTCCCCTGTAAGCAGCCTTTGCTCCTGAGCCTTTATTCATATGACCGATAAGAACAATGGCACAGCCAGTTCTTTCAGCAATACTTCCCAGCTTCTTCGTCATTTCTCTGGCTTCATTTGCCCGATTCATATCAGTATCACCGCCAAGATAAGCCTGTATCGGATCAAATATACACAATTTCGCATTTTCTCTTTTTATGGCTTCCTCTATCCTGTCATCCGTCATACTAACACTCTTATCAGACTCATCTATGATTGATATTCTGCTACAGTCTGCATTTGCTGCTTCAAGTCTTGGCTTACTGTATCTGCAAGTCCGTCTTCTGCCGTTTGATATATTACATTTACAGGCTCAGTAATATTCATATTTTCATCTATACATTCTCCCATTGACAGCTTTGCTGCAATATTAAGTATCAGCGTAGATTTCCCATCACCGGGGTCTCCCTGCACTATTGACAGCTTTCCATAAGGGATAAATGGATACCACAGCCATTTAATCTGCTGTGATTCAACCTCAGAGAGGTGTATCATTTTTAATTCTGTATTTGTTTCCACTGTCTGCCTCACTTTCGTAAATAATCATTGTCTCAAAAGTAGGCTGCTGTTATACTTTAATTGGTGTTTTGGTAACAGAAGCCCGCTTTTGTTATCTGCCATGGCTTTCCCGATTGCCGTCAGGAAAGCCACTATTTCTGCCAGAGGTATTTTGCTCCATCCAGCATATCCACAACTGTTTTTATCATAGCAAGATAGTCATGCTGCAATTCTTCAATATCTGTATAAGCTTCACCATCAACCGGTGATTCTTTTTCTTTTATCTGTCCTGTTTCTATGATTTCATCATACATTTTGTGAATATCTGCCTGCATCTTCTCAAGCGTCTGCACAAGCATATATACAGTTTCTTTCTTACCTACAACACAGATTCGACCATAGATACAGCATCTTGTAAAAAATGTTTTCTTCATCATTCCACTTGCCTTGATTCTTGCTTCAATTTCACGCCTTTCATAGTCTGATATGCGAAAACTGATTGTCGGATTCTTATGAACTCCACTCACTGAACATCACCTCCATTCCCTGTACCCGGCACAAATTCTTCATTAAGCTTATCAGCCATCTCAATCTGCTCTGTCGGAAACATATGTGCATAATGAAATGTGATTGTCTGGCTCTCATGCCCAACCCTATTTCCAATGGCTACCGCTGAAAAACCCAGGCGAATAAGTAAAGAAATGTGCGAATGCCTGAGATCATGAATTCTTATTCTCTTTACTCCAGCCGCTTTAGCTCCTCTGCTCATCTCGTGATGCAGATAAGATTTTGTAATCTGAAATATTCTGTCATCTCTTCCATATCCATACAGCATTCCGATAAACTGTCTTAACTCTTCTACCAGAAAATCAGGAATTACAACATCCCTTCTGCTCTTTTCCGTCTTAGGATCTGTGATGATATCTTCACCATTGATATACTGATAAGACTTTGTGATATGAAGTTTCTTATTCTCAAAATCAATATCTGCTGGTGTCAGGGCAAGCAGTTCACCTTCTCTTATTCCGCACCAATAAAGAATCTGGAACGCATAATAAGATATTGGCTTGTCTTTTACACATTCTATGAACTTGAGATATTCTTCTTTTGTCCAGAAATCCATCTCATCGGCTTTGCCTTTACCAATCGTACCAGCCTTTTTTACAGGATTTTCTCTCAGATTGTAAAAGCGTACCGCATGATTAAATATGGCTGACAGCTCTGACTGCATTGTTTTCAGATAAGTCGGCTTATAGGACTTGCCGTCTGCCTGTCTCTTCTTAATCATCTCATTCTGCCATTTTATAATATCCGCAGGACTGATTTCATTCATCTTCTTGTCCTTGAAATATGGAATCAGCTTCTTCTGAAAAATGACATCCTTTGTACGCCATGTGTTAAGCTTCAGCTTAGGCTTTAAATCTTCCTCATACAGCTTGTAAAAGTCCGCAAACCTCATATCCAGATTTGTTGCCTGCTGCAGCAGAAACTTCTGCTCGTATTCCAATGCCTCCCTTCTAGTCCGAAAGCCACGCTTTAGCTTTCTTTTGTTTTTACCTGTCCAATCGTTGTAGTGGAAGGAGACATACCATGTCCCCCTCGCCTCATCCTTGTATGCTGCCATACAACTGCTCCTTTCCCTTATGCTGTCTTATCACATAAGTCATATACTTTACTGTCAAGATACTTGCGGCTTACTCTGCCAGCTCTGACATAGAAGCCTTTAGAAGATAACTCCCTGTTAGCTTCTCTTATTACTTTGTATGCATGAGATACCGATACATCAAGCATCTCAGCAACCTCTTTTGCTGTGTAATATAACTTCTCCATGGTGCATTCACCTCCTCTCCCCGGCAATTACCGGTATGTATCAAACACTTATATTGACAGCTACAACTTCTATATAACTCGTTGCAACTATTGTATTTTCTTGTCTTAAATTTTAAAAGGGACAAACCCGACCCTTTTTCTCAGATAAGGGTACAATAGCGGTTTTTTTACAAATATAGCAGCATCCCTGTCTCTTGATTACATCACTCATTCTAATTCAAAGCATGAATTTGCTAAATATTCTCTCGTGGACTTTTTTCGTCAAAACATATTCTCTGACGGACTTTTTTATCTTTAAGTACAATTAATCCATACTTAAACCTATAAAGATGTCTCTACAAACACTGTCGGCATCATCAGGTAACATTGTGGCAACACTGGCACATTGTGTGTTAAAAACTTTCTGTGAGATAAATTCTATAACCAACCCACAAATTGCGGAAGTGACACCACTGGTGTATTTTCACTAATTTGCACCAATTTTTGGTGCTTCATATAATTGGGATAATTTTTGAAAATAAAAAGAAATGTGATAATTGAGAATACCTATGACACTTCTGTTTAGTACACATTAATATCTGTGGTACTATCAAAGCAGGTATCATATAGGTATCACGATAAAAGAAAAAGCCCCATAAATGGCTTGTTTACGCCATTTATGAAGCTCTGTTTACTATTCAAACTCAATCGTTCCAGGTGGCTTGCTCGTCAAATCGTAAAATACTCGATTGACCCCACGCACCTCGTTTATAATTCGGCTCATGACTGTCTGGAGCACTGCGAATGGAATCTCGGCACTCTCGGCTGTCATGAAATCTATAGTGTTTACGGCACGCAGTGCAACTGCGTAATCGTAGGTTCTCTCGTCGCCCATAACGCCGACTGAACGCATGTTAGTGAGAGCTGCAAAATACTGGTTCGGCATCCATGCCGGAGCTTCACCGTTTGCCTTCTTGTATTCGGCTACTGCCTTGTCAACCTCTTCACGATAGATGAAATCTGCATCCTGAACGATACGTACCTTGTCCGCCGTTACTTCACCGATAATTCGGATTCCAAGACCCGGACCCGGGAATGGCTGGCGGAATACGAGATTTTCAGGAATTCCAAGCTCAAGACCAGCTTTTCTTACCTCATCCTTGAAAAGGTTGCGGAGAGGTTCAATAATTTCCTTGAAATCAACGAAATCAGGAAGACCGCCTACATTGTGGTGAGACTTAATTACGGCTGATTCGCCGCCGAGTCCGCTTTCAACAACGTCAGGGTAAATTGTGCCCTGAGCAAGGAAATCAACAGCACCGATTTTCTTTGCCTCTTCCTCAAATACACGAATAAATTCCTCACCTATAATCTTTCTCTTTGCTTCGGGTTCTGTGACTCCAGCAAGCTTTGAGTAATATCTTTCCTGAGCATTTACTCTTATAAAGTTAAGGTCAAACTGACCATTTGAACCAAATACGCCCTCAACTTCATCACCTTCGTTTTTACGCAAAAGACCGTGGTCTACGAATACACATGTAAGCTGTTTTCCGATTGCTCTTGAGAGAAGTCCGGCCGCAACAGATGAATCAACACCGCCTGAAAGAGCAAGTAAAACCTTGCCGTCGCCGACTTTTTCACGGATTTCCTTAATCGTATTTTCAACAAATGCGTCCATTTTCCATGTTCCAGAACAACCGCACACGCCGCGTACAAAATTATGAAGCATCTTTGTACCTTCCTGTGTATGAAGAACTTCCGGGTGGAACTGAATTGCATAGAGATTCTTTTCCTTGCACTCAGCAGCTGCGACAGGACAGTCTGCTGTGTGGGCGATAATCTTAAATCCCGGTGCAACCTGTGAAATATAATCAAAATGACTCATCCAAACGATAGTCTTTTCTGAAACATCTCCAAATAAAGCACTGCTCTTATCCACAAATGTCTCTGTCTTTCCGTACTCACGTACAGGTGCCTTTTCAACCTTTCCGCCAAGAACATGCTGCATAAGCTGTGCTCCGTAACAAAGTCCGAGTACCGGTACTCCGAGTTCAAATAATTCCTTTGTGCATGTAGGCGAACCCTCTTCATAACAACTGTTTGGACCACCTGTAAGGATAATTCCCTTAGGATTCATGGCCTTTATCTGCTCAAGAGGTGTCTTGTAAGAATAAATCTCACAATATACATTACATTCACGGACACGACGTGCAACAAGCTGGTTGTACTGTCCGCCAAAGTCTATAACAATAACCTTTTCCTGATTCATATTGTCCCTTTCATATATTGTTTTTCCTAAACCACAAAACACGTATTGCGTGTTCCGACAGTTTCACGGCAGTTGCCAAGTTACAGTGTATACACGAACTTTGCACTCCTTTAATTATTATAGTAAAGTCCGTCGGCAATGACAAGCCACTTTGTAAATAAACTTACAAAAAATCATTTAACTGCGATGTTTTTTTATAATGACGCAACTATTGATGCTGCCAAAAATACCGCACATGCCAATATAGCGATTATCTTTATGACTTTCATGCTGTTCCTGCATTTTATATTTTTTCTTAAATAAGACAATACTCCCGTAGAATAAAAAACTGCGACAATCAATGCACCCATAGCCAGTCCGAACGAAGTTCCCATAATATAATCATAAACAGGCATGTTATTTTCCGTTCCCAGATTCAGCATCACAAAACCGACAATAATCGAACACAGCCCTACGATACTTATAATTCTGAGTCTTTTAAGTAAAATGCCCTTTTCGTTCTCCGCATAATCCGCAACAAGTTTCAATGTCTCTTTTTCTTCACTGTTCATAATCTCGCTTTTCCTTTCCCCGTCAATAATTTCCCTGATATCAACATTGTAAAAATCCGCAAGTTCAACCAAAAGACTCAAATCGGGCATATTGCTTCCCGTTTCCCATCTCGAAACAGTCCTTGACGATACATTGAACTGTTCCGCAAGCTGTTCCTGCGTAAGGTTCTTTTCCTTTCTTAATATTTTAAGAAACGAGCCTATATTTTTTTGATTCATACTGCTGCCTCCTTTCATTGACAGGTTATATCATCTGTACCGGAATAAACACGACACAAAACGAGAAATGCCGAATTTTCACCTATAGACACACTATGTCCTGCTTAATTTCCCTCAAGAAACTTATCAACAAACTTCCTCATTCCGGCAAACTTTTCCACAGTATCCGGTCTGTCCGACTTAAAATCCAGCATTTTATACACATAACCCTGCTCCTTTACAATTTTAAGGCTCACTGGATATACCAGTTCAAAAATAAGCGAAATGTGTCCGACAATATTATCCACAACACTTTTTTTAAGCGACCTGAGTACAGTCTGTTTTGCATAAAAACATTCAAGCACTTCATCTGTTATCACACTGTTTCGTATCTCTTCTGTCGTTGCATTATAAATTGTCTCAAGAGGCACATCTACATTAACCTTTAAAATATCGATTTTGTCTGCGTCACGAAGAATATTACAAAACATTTCTTCACGTTTGGAAAGCCCATCGGCAATCCTGAACTTATTATGCTGTCTGATAGCAAGCTCAAGCAAATCACTGCCGTTTTTCTCGACATATCCTTCGGCAAATTTATTAATTATGCGAGGAGCATTTTTCACAACAGTATCGTTGACTGGTTCACACATAGGCTTTTTTATTGCATACACAGTACCCTGGGCGGAAGTTACACAAACTTTATCTTTTCTGTCAGGGTCAAAAAGAATATCCGCACCAAGCTCGGCATGGTCAACTGACATTCCATCATTAAAAGTTCCAAAACATCTTATCTGTTCAAATCTTCCAATATCATGCAGCATGCCCAGAAGCCATGCAACGTCCTTATCTTCACCAGTAAGCCCTACAGAATCGGCAATTTTTTCACAAAGTGCAGCAACTCTGTAAGTGTGGTCAATTTTTAGTTTAATCTTTCCATCCGATGGGTCATAATAATGCACATATCCGGCAAATGCGTTAAGCACAGCCTTTCTGTTAATCACAGGCTTGTTAATACTGTCAACAGTATCGGCAATTTCCGTCAAATCATTGCACACGCAGTACGTCAGTTTTCTTATCTCATCATCAATCGCTATCGTGTCAGGCACATGAATAACTCTCATTCCCGCCGCATGACCTGCCTTAATTCCGTTGATACTGTCCTCTACAACAATCGCATTTTCAGGTTTTACACCTATTGCATCTGCCGCAAGCAGAAATATATCAGGTTCGGGTTTCCCATGCTCAACCTCATTGCCATACACGACCGCATCAAGATAATCCGACACACCTATATCGCTAAGTGTTTTTTCGGCACTGACACGCCTTGTTGAAGTTGCAACCGCACATTTCAAATTATTTGCTTTAATATACTCAAATATTTCCTTAACACCTTTTTTAACAGGAAGACCTTCCTTTTCCCTTATCTTGTAAATATGCTTTGTGCGAAGCATTTTTGTCTCCCAATAATCAGCTTTTCCTTCAAAATAATCATCAAATATTTTACAGTTAAGCTCATCGGGTGCTCCCTTAAAACTGTCGATAAGCCACATAGGCATGTCTATGCCTTGTTTTTTTGCTGCCCACTTCCAGCCCTCATTTGACTGTCTTTCGGAATCGACCAAAACTCCGTCCATATCAAAAATAATTCCATCAACCATACTTATTTTTCTCCAAAATATTTTGTGTATATCTGTATATTTATATCTCTGCTGCCCTATATAAATCCTTCAGGTATTCAAACTGCCTGATGTCGCAATCAAAATACCGCCTACTTTTCCAGATATTTTTTTACATACTGTCCCGTGTAAGATTCTTTAACCTTGACAATCTCCTCAGGCGTGCCCTTTGCGATAACAGTACCGCCTCTCGCACCGCCTTCCGGTCCCATGTCGATAATATAATCTGCAGTCTTTATTACATCAAGATTATGTTCGATAACAACGACCGTATTGCCGCCCTCCGCGAGCTTATGAAGAATATCAACCAGTTTATGCACATCCGCAAAATGAAGTCCTGTTGTAGGCTCATCAAGAATATAAATAGTCTTTCCTGTGCTTCTCTTTGAAAGTTCTGTCGCCAGCTTTATTCTTTGTGCCTCACCACCCGAAAGTTCAGTAGAAGGCTGTCCGAGCTTTACATAAGAAAGTCCGACATCATTGAGAGTTTCAATTTTTCTTTTAATTGACGGAACATTTTCAAAGAATTCAACTGCATCTTCAACTGTCATATCAAGCACGTCATATATGCTCTTGCCTTTATACTTAACCTCAAGCGTTTCACGGTTGTAACGCTTGCCGCCGCAGACTTCACAAGGCACGTACACGTCAGGAAGAAAATGCATCTCAATCTTAATAATACCGTCACCCGAACATGCTTCACATCTTCCGCCCTTGACATTAAAACTAAATCTTCCTTTTTTGTATCCTCGCTCTTTTGCATCCGATGTTGCGGCAAACAAATCCCTTATCATATCAAATACGCCTGTATATGTCGCAGGATTTGACCTCGGAGTACGTCCGATTGGCGACTGGTCTATATCAATAACCTTATCAAGCTGTTCCACTCCGTCTATTCCGTCGTGTTTTCCCGGGATACATCTTGCCCTGTTAAGTTCCTTTGCAAGGTGCTTGTAAAGAATCTCATTTACAAGTGAGCTCTTTCCTGAACCTGATACACCCGTAACACATGTAAATACGCCAAGTGGAATATCAACATCAATATTTTTAAGATTATTTTCCCTTGCACCTCTAACCTTAATCCAGCCTGTCGGTTTGCGTCTTTTTGCAGGAACAGGAATCTTAATTCTTCCGCTCAGATATGCTCCGGTAATTGATTCCTTACACTTCATAATCTGTTCGGCAGTTCCCGTTGCAACAACCTGTCCACCATTCCTGCCGGCACCGGGACCGATATCCACAATATAGTCTGCAGCATACATAGTATCCTCATCATGTTCAACAACGATGACCGAATTGCCTAAGTCTCTTAAATGTTCAAGCGTCTTTAAAAGCTTGTCATTATCTCTCTGATGAAGACCGATACTTGGCTCATCAAGAATATATGCAACACCTACAAGCCCCGAACCAATCTGGGTTGCAAGCCTGATTCTTTGTGCCTCGCCGCCCGAAAGCGTACCTGTTGCCCTGGAAAGAGAAAGATAATCAAGTCCTACATCCATAAGGAACTGTATTCTTGACCTTATCTCCTTTAAAATCTGGCTGCCTATGGCAAGTTGTCTTTCTGAAAGCTTCATATTCTGAAGAAAATCCTGCAAATCAAGAATCGGCATATTGGTAATCTCATAAATATTCTTATCAGCAACCGTAACAGCAAGCGATGTCGGTTTTAATCTCTGTCCCTTACATGACGCACACGGAGTAATTCTCATAAATTCTTCATACTGCTGCTTAGATGCCTCTGAAGCTGTCTCCCTGTAGCGTTTTGCAACATTCCTTACAAGTCCCTCAAATGCAATATCATATACACCCTCACCTCGCTGGCCTCTGTAATAAACCTTAACGCTGTGACCTTTGGTTCCGTTGATAATAATATCTTTAATCTCGTCCGGATAATCCTTAAATGGTGTTGAAAGGCTGAAATTATACTCATCTGCAAGTGCTTTCATAATCGCTCTTGAAAAACTTCCCTCATCTGTTACAGACTGCCAGCCCATAACAACAATGGCACCCTCATCAATACTAAGTCTCTCATCGGGTATCATAAGCTCGGCGTCAAATTCCATCTTATATCCAAGGCCAAAACAATCAGGACACGCACCAAAAGGATTATTGAAAGAAAAGCTTCTCGGCTCAATCTCATCAATACTTATCTCACAGTCCGGGCATGCAAAGCTCTGGCTGAAGTTTATCGGCTTTCCGCCAATAACATCAACAGTCATTATTCCATCAGCAAGCTTCAATGTCGTCTCAATCGAATCAGTAAGTCTTTTTTCGATTCCCTCTCTTATAGAAAGACGGTCAACAACTATCTCAATATTATGTTTTTTATTCTTATCAAGTTTAATCTCGTCTGTAAGCTCATACATGCTGCCATCAACCATAACACGAACATATCCACTCTTTTTAGCCTGCTCAAAAAGTTTGACATGCTCACCTTTTCTTCCTCTTACAACAGGAGCAAGAAGCTGAATCTTTGTCCTTTCGGGAAGTCCCATAATAACATCAACCATCTGGTCCACAGTCTGTTTCTTAATCTCTCTTCCACACTTAGGGCAATGCGGAATACCCACTCTTGCATACAAAAGCCTGAAATAATCATATATCTCTGTAACAGTTCCGACTGTAGAACGTGGATTTCTGTTAGTAGATTTCTGATCAATAGAAATCGCCGGTGAAAGTCCCTCTATACTTTCAACATTAGGCTTTTCCATCTGACCGAGGAACTGTCTGGCATATGAAGAAAGCGACTCCATATATCTTCTCTGTCCTTCAGCATAAATAGTATCAAATGCAAGCGAAGACTTACCTGAACCTGAAAGTCCTGTAAGCACAACAAGCTCATTTCTTGGTATATCAACAGATACGTTTTTAAGGTTGTGCTCATTAGCTCCCTTAATCCTTATAAACTGCCTGTAATCTCCTTTTTTCATCATTTACCTCTTTCACTTCGTCTCATATAAAAACTTATTAACTTCAATCATCTTATCCCTGAGAACTGCTGCCTCCTCAAAGTTAAGCTCTGCCGCAGCCTTGTGCATATTCTTCTCAATCTGCTTCTTAACCTTTTCAAGTTCTTTGCGGCTCATAGACTCATAATCTTTCTCAAGAGTCTCACCATTGCCGGATGATGCATCTGCTGCCTTGGAAATGCTTATCAGATCCCTCACAGCCTTCTTTATAGTCTGAGGAGTTATTCCATGCTCTTCATTATACTCCTGCTGAATCTGACGTCTTCTTTCCGTCTCGGAAATCGCTTTTTCCATTGATTCCGTAATCTTATCGGCATACATAATAACATGTCCCTCACTGTTACGTGCAGCTCGTCCGATTGTCTGGATAAGCGATGTCTCCGTCCTTAAAAATCCTTCCTTATCGGCATCAAGAATAGCAACAAGTGTAATCTCAGGAATATCAAGGCCTTCTCGTAAAAGGTTAATACCAACAAGCACGTCAAACGCATCCATTCGCATATCACGTATAATCTTCTGCCTTTCAAGCGTATCAATGTCGGCATGAAGATACTTGACACGTATTCCAAGCTCTTTAAGATAATCTGTCAAATCCTCTGCCATACGTTTAGTAAGCGTTGTGACAAGGATCTTATTATGTTTCTTAGTCTCCTTGTTAATCTCCGAAACAAGGTCATCAATCTGCCCTTCAATAGGACGTACAAAAATCTCAGGATCCAGAAGTCCTGTAGGACGTATAATCTGCTCCGCCCTTAAAAGTTCATGCTCTTCCTCATAGACAGATGGTGTTGCCGAAACAAACAACATCTGCGAAATCTTATTCTCAAATTCAGTAAAATTAAGCGGTCTGTTATCCTTAGCAGATGGAAGCCTGAAACCATAATCTACAAGAGTTGTCTTTCTTGATTGGTCGCCGGCATACATTCCTCTTATCTGTGGAATCGTTATGTGTGACTCATCAACTATAATAAGAAAATCATCCGGAAAATAATCCATAAGTGTATATGGTGGAACTCCTGCCGGAAGCCCCGCAAGATGTCTTGAATCTGTCTCTTATACACATCTCCGAGCCCACGAGACAGGCAGAAATCT
>ERZ1027054.480-NODE-480-length-18922-cov-5.222028_pt1 | contig 18922 bp, 16 predicted proteins | sample MGYA00519284_ERZ1027054 | MGnify/ENA primary metagenome ERZ1027054 (study PRJEB26926, sample SAMN06164568) | human gut metagenome | biome: ENVO:00009003; feature: ENVO:2100002; material: ENVO:00002003 | host: Homo sapiens | place: USA | collected 2012 ... | reverse complement strand
CTAGCTTCGTCGGCAGCGTCAGATGTGTATAAGAGACAGGCGCTAGGTAGGTGTTGGCAAAGAGTTTCACCGCCTCGGCCTCGGTGGTGCCCAGCACGAGTTCCGGGATGCCGATGGTTCCGTCAGCGTTCACACGCTCCAGCTCGGCGGGATCCGCCCCTTGGGCAAGCAGGCGTGCGAAGCGCTCGGCAGCCGCGACGGCGTCGACGTCCTCCTTGGGCGCGCCCACTACGATGCGGCTGGGGTGCAGGTTGTCGTAGAGCGCCTTGCTCTCGCGCAGGAACTCGGGGCTGAAGAAGATCTTGCTGTCGCCCAGCCTCTCGCGAAGGCCCGCGGTGTAGCCGACGGGGATCGTGGACTTGATGACGATCCAGGCATCCGGGTTCACCGAGCGCACGGCGGCGATGGCGGCCTCGACGGAGCTCGTGTTGAAGAAGTTCCTATCGCTGTCGTAGTTGGTGGGCGTCGCGATTACGGCGTAGTCGGCACCCGTGTAGGCCTCGGCTACGTCCACGGTGGCGTGCAGGTCGAGCTTGCGCTCCCCCGCCTCGGCCTCCGCCAGGAAGCGCTCGATCTCGTCGTCCTGGATGGGCGACAGGTAGTTGTTGATCTTCTCGACCTTCTCGGACACGATGTCCAGCGCGTGGACCTCGTTGTGCTGCGAGAGCAGGACGGCGAGGGACAGGCCGACGTAACCGGTACCGGCGACAGCGATCTTCATGTCATTCTCCAATTGTCAAAGAACATTAATTCATACGAATTGTGACTACTTCTGCAGGTAATGGATCATAAGTCACACCTGCACTTCATTTAGATGACTCTAAGCCGCTCTTAAGCAGGAGCGTAGGCTGGCATCCCAGAATTACTAACTAAGGCTTCGATTTCAAACTGGATTCTTGGCGCAATATTCCAAAAAATCTTGAAAACTATCAAACTTGGGCTGAGATCTAAGGAATTCCTTTTTGAGCACATTTGGATCGACTCCGTTTAACGTGAAAAGCCCTGGACATTTATGAAGAGTTTCTTCGGAATGTGGCAAATAAAGCCATGCAAAAGCATTTGACATCTGATTAACGCTTGGCCAACAGCCATTACGTTTTTTATACGCGCTCGCATAAGCAACGGCACTCTCGAGTTCTCGTTCCTGCCGTTTTGAGGCAAATTCAGATAAAGAACAAACGAGCTTGGCTGGGTTGCCTGCGATTACAGAGTCTTCAGGCCATGATCCGGAGACAACAGCACCTGCGCCAATAATTGAGTTTGCACCAATATTGGAACCCATCAACACGATGGCGTGAGTGCCAATGAAAACATTGTCTCCAATGACCGTTTCTCTAGCCTCTCCGAAGTGACCCATCTCCGATTGCAATACCACCGAGCGACTGTAATCATGGCAGAGAATGTGCACATATCCGGTTACCTTAACGTACTTCCCAAACCGAAGCATATGCGGCCGCTGCAAATCAACGTTGATGGTCTGCGCGTCGAAAAAGTAACACCCTTCGCCGACCTCGACGCCCCTACACCTAAGATAGTTCGCGAACGCCTCGGACGAGTGGGCATGCGGATAGAGGATTCTCTTGGCTAGCTCCTTTATCATTCCGGCATGCCTCCCTTGTAGTAGGATTTTCCTTTATCGCAGATCTTATTGGCTGGCGCTCCACCGATAGAGATATCCGTCTCACCAAAGCTCTTGTTCACCACGGCGTTCGTCCCAACGGCGATGCAGTCGGCCACCTCAAAGCTCTCGAACAGCTTTACACCTGACCCCAATGTAGACTTCGTCGCCGATAGTCGGAGCCTCATCGGACATGCCAGCCCGCGTTGACCCTCCAGCTCATGCCGATGCGCGCATAGGAGCTGACGACGATAGCACCAGCGAGCGCGATGCTGAGCCCGCTGTCGAAGACTTTGAGAGGGAACAAGAATCCAGGCCGAGCTTCCATGCACACCAGCCGTAGCGAGAGACGCTTGCCCTAAAACACGGTGAGGGGTGTTTTGGACAGGTTGTGCCAGTGCTCCAACCGGTGCAGCAGCCGCTCGATCTTTCAAACGTAGTCCACAGGACCAGTACGCCCCCCGCTCGAGCATCCTCTTATCAGCTTCCGTATAGCAGCGCAAGTCTTCTTTGGTGCGAATCATTTCTCTCGCGCCTTCCTGATTGCGTCTTCCAGAACACCTTCGATAATCTTGTTCTGGTGCCTGCGCGAGAATTGGTCGCGATCGAGGTTCGGGTCGAGACAATCCAAACGCTCCGCCGCAATCCTCTCTACCGCAGCGCGAACCTCGTCGCTCGTCGTGCACACAAAGCCGTTAGCAAAGTCAGAGAGCAGCTTGGCGAGCGGCCCCTCAGGCGGCACCACAGCGACGACCGGCTTGTTCCAGAAGATGTAGTCGTAGATTTTGGTGCCCACGTCGTCAGGCGAGGTATCTTCTACCACGAAGAAATCGGCGTCTCCGAGACGCGCCATGCCTGCTTGGTATTCCATCAGCCCAAGGTTCAAGTAGCAGGCCGAATCGATGCCCTTGGACTCCATGACCCCATCAATCCAGTCGTACTTCCTGCCGATGTGGGCGAGTCCAGCGTCAACACCACCCGCCCGAATCTCACAAATTGCCTCCAAAATGGCAGCCGCCTTGTCTTTGTCGTAGTACATGAACTTGCCAAAGACGGCGGCGGTGAGGTCAAAGGGCTTATCGCCACTTGGACGAATGGAGACGAGCCTGGCTTCGTCGAAACCGTTGGTGGCGACGCTCGCCTTCGAGCCCAGGCCGTAGGCCCGCTCCATCGCCTCGAGGTCGATGCCGCTGATGCAAATGACGCGGTCGGCTAGGCTCACCGCCCTGCGCTCGCGGCGCTTTATGAGCTTGCCATAGAGCCGCTTGAGCGCGGCTTTGGCCGCGCCGGCCCCGGAGCCTGATACAATCGCAGGCCGATAGTTGATAGCGCCCAGGTCACGGAAGTCCAGAACGTAGGGGATTCCCCAGCGCCCGATGATCGATGCTGCCTCCAGCGGGTAATACGGCCCGCAGGTATTGAGCACGACGTCGTAGTTCGCAGGGTCCACCAAGCTCGAAAGGGCCCGAGCGAACCGCTTGCCGTTCAGGTAATCGGCTACCAGCGGTGCGGTCGAATAGTCCAAATCGAAACGTATGGTCCGCACTCCGTCGGGTACGCTAGCAGTCAACTCCTCGGGTGTGTTCTCGCGGAGCAGACCCTCTCGAGAGAGGCACAGCACAGTAACGGAATGGCCGTCGGTAACGAGCTGCGACGACAGACTCACCATACGAACAGCAGCAACCTCTGGGTTCGGGGCGAAGTAGGGGGCGATGATCAGCACGCGCATGGACTACCTCCCGGCCTTGCCAAGTGGCAGCTCAATGCCCTCGCCAAGCAACAGGTCGGCGCTGGCGGGAACCCAGTCGATCATGCCGCCGGCAGGGATGAAAGTCATCTCGCCGAACTTGACCGTCCCGTCATCCAGACGGTACAGGTCGACACGCACGAACGGCCAACCCTCCGAGAGCGCACGAGCCACGTCGAGCATCTCGTCGAAATTCTCAGGACACTCAATATTCTCATCAATTAGAGCGTGCTGAGAATACCGGAACGTCTGCTTATTCCATTCGTTGTCGAAATACGCCATGCGAAGGCCCGTTGCCCTGTCACAGAGGAACTGGGTGTAGAGTGGCTCACCGTCGTAGCAATAAATCTTGTAGTCGTAGATGTCGCCGCCGGCGTTCTCCATGTATTCCTCGGCAAAGACCTTGGGCGCAATGTGTTCGTACTGCAGCTCCATCATGTGGCCGTAGGCGTAGTTCTCACCCATCCATTCATCGACCTTGACCTTCGCGTTGGCAAGGTCAAGGTTCGACTTGTCATGGACGATGATGTTGTATCCCGCGCCGTGATTGCACTTGAGAGCGAACCGGTCAGGCAGAGAGTCGAAGTCGATCTCGTCGAAGGAATCCCAAACGCCGAGCATTGGCACGACATACTTCTCGCCAACCTTCTCGGCGACCCATTCGCGGGCGATCACCTTGTCGATGAGGCGCGCCCTGAGGTCTGATTCCCCGTAGAGTTTGAGCCACTGCATCTTCTCATTAAAGGTCTTAGGATTGGAGAGGTCGAGCCTCCTTCCCGTGCCGCACATGAAGAGCCTCTCGAGCTCGGCAGCTCGCTCCGCCACCGACATGCTCGCATAGAGCTCCTGCCTCTTCCTCATGCAGGGAAGGCTCCCGAGCTGGTTGTGGGGTGCTCTAGCGCGCTCGATTATATAGGCGAACCCGTACGTGTCGACACTTGCCGCCAGACGCTTAAGCTTAGAGCTGATTGTCACGGTTTATTCCTCCTTAAAGGTACCCGCGCCGTTAATAGCTCGGACCCTGCTCCATTCATTGTCGAGCAACCTTGCCGCATCGGGAAACTTCTTGAGCACTGCACCAAACTGCTTCCAGAACAGTCTATCTCCCTGGTCGTTTACCTTAGTAAGCGCCTGCTCCTGCGAGCCCTCCACATAGAAGAGCGCGGGCTCGCTGCCCCGCACCACGTTGCAGGGCAGGCCCGCACGGACCGCCATCAGCCAAAACCAAATGTCGTCGTTTGTTGGGGCGATCTTCATGAACAGCGATTCGTCCACCATCTCGGGGGGCAGTGGTGCGGGCGGATAGATCGCGCCACTGCCCCCCGTCAGCTTATGGAGGTAAGTCGGAAACGGGTACACATCGTATCCGCCGGGAGAAGTGCGCCACTGACCCTCGTCCTTGTAGAACTTCGTCACCCGGTGACAATGCACCGCCCTAGGATTCTCCATATAGGCACGGTAAAGCTTTCCGGCCCAATGCGGGCCGTAGTAGATGTCATCGTCCGCCGTAATCACTGCGGCCCCCGGAAACTCGCGCAGCGTCGGTATGAGCTTCTTATATGAGCGCATGTCACTGCACCAGCGTATGTCGAGGCCATACCTCTTCAATCCGATCAGACTCTCCGGCAGATCGGCCTCGCCGCCCGGGTACTGCTCGCGCGCGAGCCAAAGTACCAGAACGTCAGGCTTACAGGTCTGCATGAGCAATGACTCGATAACGATATGCACAGTCCTCGTCCTCGCAGGAAACGTTGTTAGCGAGATTACGAGAGGAACCTCGTGGTGCTCTGCAGAGAGCCCGGAATACCCAGCCTCAGATGAGTGTTTCGACCAGCGCATCTTGTGGATAATGGGGACTAGAGGTGCAACGGCCCTGTCCCGTGCCCATTTAGCAGATGGTCCAACTCCAACGTGTCGCAACGTTTGGATATGTTTCAGAATAGGCAAATTAGCTCCTATTTGCCGAACTCGCCGGCCATGTCAATGGAGGCAAAATTTTGTAGAGGGAGCTTAACAGGCTCGTCGGTCTTCTGACTCTTGTAAATCGCAAGCACGATTTCAAGTGCATTCCTACCGGCAATGGCATCCACATAGGGTGCGCGGTCATTCTTGATGGCGTCAATCATGTCAGCATAGAGCGCGGTGTGTCCATTGCCGTAAACATTGCTCGTGACCTCATGAAGTCTCTTCGTCTCTGCATCGGCGCCGGTCTCCTCAGCGAATTCCCATACGTCAATGTTGTTCGTCGAGATGCCGCCGACCTTGACGGTGCCTTTCTCTCCGAAAACGTAGAGCGTCTCCTCGAGATTCTTTGGGTAAACGTTTGCGGTACCTTCGATGGTGCCAACAGCGCCGTTCTTGAACTTCAGGACGGCAACACCCACGTCTTCGGCCTCAAGGTAGTCATGAAAACGCTGGCGCGTGGCACCGTAGACTTCTTCGACCTCGTTTCCGAGCATCCATCTGAGCAGGTCGATGCCATGGATGCACTGGTTCATGAGCGTGCCACCATCCTGCTCCCATGTTCCTCGCCAGGGCGCCTGCTCGTAATAGGATTTGCCGCGGTTCCAGCGGACATTGATCGAACCATGGGAGATAGTCCCGAAACGACCCCCGTCTAGTGCCCCCCTCAGCTTTTGGATAGCGAGGTTAAAGCGGTTCTGATGGCAGACGGAGACTTTAACGCCCTTCTCGCGGGATCGCTCGACGATCAGGTCGGCGTCCTGCATGGACATTGCCATCGGTTTCTCGATGATAACGTTGATGCCGCGCTCGATGCAGTCGAGGGCGATCTTCGCATGCTCGCCGCTCTCGGTCGCGATACCAACGAGCTCAATCTCAGGGTGAGTGTCGAGCATCGCGGAGTAGTCACTGCAACGCTCGGTTCCGGGGAAGTCACCGAAGCCGGCCTTCTCGAACATAGTATCGAACTTGGAAGGGTCTATGTCACAGACGGCAACGAGATCCAAGTTGTTGTTGGCGACAGCCTTGATATGGTTGACTGCGATTCTTCCACAGCCAATAAGAGCGTATTTCATGTTCCTTCCTTCCCATACGTGCTGGTCTAGAGAGCTGCGAGGACAGCAGAGACGACCTCGTCCTGTTCCTCCTCGGTAATGTAGGGTGAAAATGGGATGCCAAAGTTGCACCGCGCGTAGTGTTCGGCGTTTGGGAACGATTGGGCAACGTGACCGCCGAAGGCCTTCATCTGATGAAGGGGCTTCGGGTAGTAGACGAGGGATGGCACGCCCACTTTCTTCATGGAAGCGACAACATGATCTCGTTGCTCCTCGGACTCTGCGATAAGCACGAACTGAGCGAATGAGCTCGTGGAATCCTCAGTGATCTTCGGGGTTTGAATCTTGCCCTCAAATGCCTTCCAATAACGAGCTGCGACTTCCTGACGTTTATCCATCTCGGTGTCGAGCAAGTCCATCTTTGCCAGAAGGACCGCTGCCTGAATAGTGTCAAGGCGCGAATTCATGCCAACGCGGACGTTGTCGTACTTGCTCGACCCTTTGCCGTGCACCTTCAAAGAAGCGATTAGGCTGGCAATCTCGTTGTCATCGGTAAAGACGGCACCGCCGTCACCGTAACAGCCGAGCGGCTTCGAGGGGAAGAAACTCGTGCAGGCGATGTCGCCAAACGAGCCGCAGCGGGAACCCTTGTAAGAGGCACCGGTACCTTGTGCGGCGTCCTCGATCAGCAGAAGACCGTGGTCAGCGCAAATTTTAGAGATCTCGTCGAAGCGGGCAGGATTGCCAAGGAAGTCAACCGCGACGACCGCGCGAGGCCTAAGCTTGCCCTCGCGCTCGACGATCTCTATCTGTTCTACGAGAGAGCTTGGCGAAAGGTTGAAGGTGTCAGGCTCGATATCGCAAAAGACCGGAGTGGCGCCGAGCATCACGGCGGGCTCCACGGATGCAATAAAAGTCATCGCGGGACAGAAGACTGCGTCGCCAGCGCCGATTCCGTAAGCCATATAAGCGAGCTGGAGCGCCTCAGTGCCATTGCCACACCCGAGGCAGTGAGATCGTCCAACGTAGTCAGCTAGCCTCTCCTCGAGCTCGCCCACTTCTGGGCCTCCGATGAAATGAGCGCCGGCCATGATCTCGTCGACCCTTACGGAAAGGTTCGGTCGGAGTAATTCATACTGCTTCTTAAGGTTGATAAACTCCATTATTTCCTCCTTTAGACTGTTTAACTGGATAGGAGTCGCAGGGTTCCCTTCATGAAGTCCATGCTCTGACTGAATAGGTCGGACTTAAAGCTGAAGGCCCATAGGACCGCCAATGACAACATAAGTGAGCAGGCGAGCTTCAGGCAGAGCCCAGGGACGCCAGCGACACCGATGAAGCCGCAAATGAAATAAGAGACGGCGCAGGCGGCGATCATGGCAATGAGCTGCCGCGCCTGAAGGGCGAGGTAATCACCTATACCACGCATAAAATAGTGCTTGAAAAGGATGCACGCGCCCCAGCCGAAGTTGATGAGCACGAGGGTCGTGATCGTGGCCAGCAGGATACCGGCAAATCCCCAGAGTTGGACGAACAACAGATTCAGGATGACATTGGCGATAGATTCGATAATCGGTCGTATGCGGTCCTGCCACCAAAGCCCAGCTGCTGTCCTATAGAGATATACGATATCGCCCATTGTCTGGACATAGAAATAAAGGACGAATAGTGCAGCGAGGCCGTCCGCGATTGACAGATCGCTACCAACCCAAATTCTCATGAAAGGCTGAATGAGGCAAAGAAGACAAGACGAGCAGACGGCAGCAATTGCCATGTAAAGAAACACAAATACTCTGAAGTCTTCATAGTTTTCGTCGCGAGATTTCGAAACGATGCCGTCACCGACGCTTGCGGTAATAGCATTGATGACAACGGCGAGCATGCCTGACACCGAACTGACAATCATGAAATAGTTCTGGTACTGCGTTAGGACCGAAAGGCCCAGGAACGCAGAAATAACGACGCTGTCGAATGAAGTCCTGGTCGTAGAACTGAGTTTATAGAGGAACACGCCTGAGACGCGCTTTGCAATGTCGCGGACGGTCTCACGATCGAGCTTGCCGTCACACACAATGTCCGGGTAAAGCCGGTTCGAGAGAACGTTGCAGACGATATTGTTGACGATAGTTGAGAGGGGCAAAAGTACCGCATAGACGTAGAAGTTCTGGGTGAGAACGAGGGCGGCGATCTGAAAAGCGTACATTCCTACGCTCGTAACCAGGCCCACCTTGCTCACCACATCGCCGCGTTGGTAAGCTGTGAGCAAGGAAACCTTATACGCATACAGAAAGTAACCGATGACGGTGTTCGAAAGGTAGACCCCATATAAGAGGTAGATATTGATACCGCCGGGGACGCTGCCCTTGATGAGCGACGGCAGGAATGGCATAAGCGTAACGCCGACGACGAGTACGGCAATACCGATAACGCGGTATACGAGACGGTAGAACGAAAGAAGCGCGCAAAGCTTCGGCCTGTCCCCCTTGTTGATGGGCTCGTACATACTGAAGACCATCGCACTACTGAAACCGAGTTCGGCAAGCGATAGGACCGTAAGGACAGAAGTGAAAAGGCTTCCCAGACCGGTGTACTCCACACCCAGGTAGTAAATCATGGCCGTGCGCGCTGCGAACGGCATGATGATTACGAAAATCTTATTAATGACTGCCCAAACGATGTTGCGGACAGCGTTGTATCGTCTGGATGCCATCAGCGAGCAGCCTCCTTCGATGCGGCGGCTGCATTCTTTTTGAGGTCAGCAGTGCAAAGCCCCATTACCGCGAGCAGCCCCCAGAAATAGGTCTCCGTCCAGAAAGTGCCGGAAAGTCCGAGACGCCCGATGCAAAACGCCAGAAGAGTAAGGAAGATGGGGAACCAGGGGGACACGTTGCAGCTCCAAAATGAGAGAACGAGGAACCAGGCGAGAACGCACAAAATGACAATTCCGAACGGAATGCCAAAGTCATAAAAGACCTCGAGGAAGAAGTTGTGGCAGTAGTTACCGGGCCCCAGATAGGTCTGGTCCGAAAAAGGCCCGTTACCAAGGGCCGTAATCCGCGGGATGAGAGTGTTCCAAATAGTCGAGCGCCCGCTATCACTAGCAATGTCGGCATATAGGAACTTCTCCAAGGTCCTCGAGGTAATCCCCATCGAGTTAAGCTGATGGTTTAGCATAGAGACAAGGCCATTAAGGAAGGTCACCAAAGTTAAGACGAAACCAATGACGAGCAACAATGCAAGCATCTTCCTTAGGATTGGACCCTTTGACCCGAAGATGTACACGAGGAATCTCAGCGCCGCGAAAGCGATAAGGCCAAGCAGAGGGCCGCGGGAACCGTACGAAAGTATCAGCGCCACGTTGGACACGGTGCACAGCGCCCAAACCGCCGTCATTGGCAGACTCCTCACGCCCCTACAGTCCACGATGAAGTGCAGCGAGAGCAGGGCGAAGAACAACGCGTCGAAGCCCAGGCCCATGTCGTAGCCGGCCACAGTCGTTGCTTGCATGACACTCCCCAGCGACGACTGCAGGAACACCGTCATTATCACGGTGGCTAGCTTCAGCGCCGCGTCGGCACGACTCGCATCGTTCTGCGAGGCCAGAAAGACGAACGCAACCATTCCACCCATCGGGTTTATGGCCTGCGGGAGAGCGTACTCCTCAAATATGTAAACGTCTATGTGCCGCACGGCCATGTAGAACGCGAATACCGCAAAAACGGCAGTCGGAAGCAGGATAAAACGTTTGGTGAGTTTCATCCCTTCACGCAGCCAATAGGCCGCGAGTAAAAACCAGGCAGCACACGTCAGCGCGTACACGACCAAGCTGTACATGCCAACCATGGAGGCGATAGTGTCGCGAAGGCCGTGGTAAGCGACGAAGATAAACAGCGCTACGGCAGGGAACCAGTCGATGATCCTCTGCTCAGAGACGGGAAAACTTCCGTCAAATCGTGCGTGTGCCTTTGCGTGTTTTGTCGCCATAGCCGTTTTAACTGATGTCACGAGGCATCACCGACTTTTCGAGCCTCACGGTTACCTCGAGCCCTCAGCAGGGCCTTCTCGACAGTCTTGATCAATGCCTCAGGGGCGGCGAGCAAGCCGAGGATGTCGGCTGCGCCTTTCAGCGTCTCGCCCTTCTTTATCCTCATGCGACCCACCTCTGCACTTTGGGCAGCGGCCACAGCTCGCTTCTCTGAGGGTTCAAGACTGCCGTATACATCGGAGACAGATTCGAACAAGGCTCGTTTTGCCTCGACGAGATCATCTGGGCCAAGCCGGTTCTGATCGTCACCCACATCGCAACAGTGGAGCGGCTCGTCGAGCTGTATCAGCTTCTTCCTGTAGGTTAACTCTATAAGTAGCTGAAGGTCCTGATGACGCACGAGATTCTCGTCGAAGCCGCCAACCTCATCAAACAGTGACCGACGAACCATGAGCGTGCCAGTCGGAAAGTCCGAGACGATAAGCATTACGTCTTTGTAGACGTAGCCATCGGGGTGTTTGGGAAGAATACTAAGAAGTTCGTCACCCCTGTAACGCTTTACGCGACAGGAGACCACGCCCCAGTCGTCGGAAAGCGAGACAAAAGATTCAACCTGGTGAGCGATTTTCTCAGGCTCCCACCAGTCATCGTCGTCCAGGAAAGCCAGTAGCTCGCCGGAGGCCGCCTCGACGCCCCTGTTACGGGCGAAAGCTCCATTCTTATGGACAGAGGGCTCCAGCAGACGCACTCTGCCATCGATTTTGGAGCAAGCGCCGACGATGTCTCTCACTATAGGAGTAAACCACCCATCGTCCCCATTATCATTCACTACGATAAGCTCAAGGTTTTTATAAGTCTGCCCTAAAACGCTCTTAATAGCGCGCTTCAATGTATTCTCCCGGCGATACGTGGGCATGACCACACTCACAAGCGGCATGACGTTAGCACCCACGACCATCACCAGCCCTTGTGCGCAACAACTTGTTGTACACAAGTTTCACCAGGCCCGTCGGCAGCAGCGTAGCAACCGCGCGCTCAGCGACGGCTTTAACCTGCCCCATTCGACCGACCAAACCTAGCTTCCTAAGCTCGGAGAAGAACCTGACTTGGCTTTTAAGGTAGCTCATGTTAGAACGGCGGGCATACATGCCCTCACCGGTACGCACGTCCGCCACTACGTCGGGGACGTTAGCGCATCGGCAGCCCTTTGCTATCATTCGCGCCCATAGCCAGTAATCTTCCATCCAGGGAAATGGCTCGTAGCCGCCAACCAGATCAACCATGTGTCTGTCGAACACGACAGACACATGGTTGAAGGGATTCCTCCCCTTCAACCATGTGTCTATGTTTTTTTTCGAAAGCGGGGGCATTCTCACTGCGCCCATATCGCCCGGCTCTCGATCGAACTCCTCGATGGCCCCGCCCACTAGGTCGAGCTGTTCTGAGACCATCTTCGAGAGCAGAACCTCGCAGCGTTCGTGACGCGAGATGTCGTCTGCGTCCATGCGCGCTACAATGTTGCACTTGCACTCAGCAAGACCAGCGTTGAGGGCGTAGCCTAGGCCATGGTTCTCCTTCAAGCGCACAACCTTCAGGGCACTGCCCAGGCGCTTTCCCCAATCTACCAAGCAGGCATCGAGCTCTGGAGTCAGCGGACCGTCGCATACAATTACATAGTCATGAGGCGTATGGGTTTGACCCGCCATGGAATCAATGGCAGCATTCAAATACTCGGCCTTGTCGTTCTTATACACAGACATGAGAACACTGTATTCAGGCAAAATAAACTCGCTCATCGTGCCCCCTCGCCTGTAGATACGACGCCAAGCGTTTTCAATATAATTTTCAAATCGAGTGCAACGTTTCGCTGTTCGATGTACTCCAAGTCAAGTACGACTTTCTCCTTTGGAAGCAGGTCGTAACCGCCTGCCACTTGGGCAAGGCCAGAAATACCCGGACGAACCATGGTGCGGTAGTGCCAACCGTGGATTCGCTTTTCGAACTCATCGCAAAAGGCGGGACGCTCTGGGCGCGGACCAATTAGGCTCATATCGCCCCTGAAAACGTTCCAGAACTGGGGGATTTCATCCAGACGCGTCTTGCGCATAAACTTGCCAAACGGCGTTACGCGCGGATCTTCGTCCTGAGCCCACTGGGCACCACGAGATTCAGCATCGGTATACATGCTGCGGAACTTATAGATATTAAAGACCTTGCCATCTTTGCCAACGCGACGCTGCGCATAAATGACGGGTCCTTCGGATTCACTCTTAATCTTGACTGCGATAACAGCCATCGGAATCGCGAGAATAATGAGAGCGCATCCGCATGAGACAACATCGAAAGAGCGCTTGATAAAGCAGTAGAAGAGTCCACCGTTAACAACGGGTTCTTCTAGTTCAATGATGTCGTCACCGGGCAACAACTTTTCCAGTACGTCGGCAGGGATACCGTTCTCCGACAGCTTAGGCTCATGCTTTCCAACGTTGTTAAGCTTTGCAGCCTCGAGCCTGTCCTCAAGCGTAACAGCAAGCGCGGCCGCATCCCCCATTTGATTGTTTTGAACGTTCTCTTCCAACTCTATGTCCCCGCCCCCGAGGGTCCTCCCTGTTCCGTTATGCAGTCGCCTGCAACTAGGCGATCGCCTTTTTAAGGTTGCGCATGACGCGCTGCTCACTTGAAAGCACAGCGAGGCCAACGCGAGTAGTTACGCGTCGGCCGCACAGGTTGAGCTCCAAATAAGCAGTGCTCTTGCGTCTGTTAATGGTTTTGATAAGGCCTTCGTGTCCCAGCAGCGGACCAGCCGTCACTACGACCTGGTCGCCGTCTTTTAGGGCCTCGCTCATGGGTACTACGCGGTCTCCCCTATGCGTAAATCCGCCAATAAGCTGAACCTCTTCTTTTGCCAGCGGCACAAACTGACCGTCCTGGGAAAGCACCCGGGCAAAGTCGTCCATGCGTAGCAGATACTGTTGCACGGTACGGGGATCTGCGGTGTCGCAGATAAGATAACCGGGAAAGAGCGGCTTAGTCGTATTGACCAATTCGCCGTGTACCTTGATCTCGGTTTGATATTGGGGATAAAAGAGCTCCCACATGGCACCAGCCGGCACCATGCGCTCGATGCGCTCGCGCATTACATCTTCGCGACCGTTAATGACCTGGATCACATACCACACGAGCACCACCCCCTTGCTGTCTTACGTGTGGCTCACGGGGTTTGGGTATGGCTTCGCCAGGGCGCTCGTGCGCGAAGGCGCTCCATATTCAAACCCTGAGCCCAGTTAGACAAGCACGTGGCTCTGCCCCACCGTGAACGGTATGTATAAGCGCAGTTGCTGGAGACGCGGACGTGTATCGCAAAATGACCGCGACTCCAGCTGGCTGCGTGCGACCCAGTCAAGCGGGTACAAAACTGGACCGCACGCAAACAGCTGAAGGACTGCTACGTTTTGGCATGCAATCTATTAATTATTTGCACTAAGAAATTAACTCAATACAAATAAATAACGTCGCATGACTTCTTTATTGGAGCTCGTGGTGTTTCTGGCACCGCCGTTACGGCCGGATGCTGATCGACCCTGCGCTTTGCAACTTGTTGGAGCCGCGAGCACAGTTGAACTCATGTAACGTTAGGTATCCTAGCACAAGCTGGTAGCGAAACTGATTTGGCTTATGGTGGACAACATATCGTTCATTTGACGTGCTTAAGGGGGCTGTTTTGGGATGTTGTTCACGTTAATGCAGGTTATTGGGACGCCAACGGAGATTAGAGGCGTTCCTGAAGCCCAAATGGAACGGCGATCTACACTGATAATCGCGTTTGGCTAACAAACTATGTACAGAGATGGGAAATAAATTGTGCAACTTTTTGTTGGTGTGGATTGGGTTTATGGCGCGAGGTGTATTGGTATGAAAAAGCCTCCGGAATTCCGAAGGCCTTTGCATTCACGATGGTGGAGACGAGGGGGATCGAACCCCTGACCTCTTGACTGCCAGTCAAGCGCTCTCCCAGCTGAGCTACGCCCCCGTGACGAGGAGATACTATAGGGGAATGTTTGCGGGGATGCAAGGGGGAATTTTGGATTGATTATCCACCGTCCCGATAAAACCCTGATGCGATGGTCCCTACTTGTAAAGATACCCGATGGCGATGCCGGTGTGGACTTCGATCTTTGCGGTTGACCTGACGACGTTGCTAATGCCCGTGTCAGCCAAGAGGCCCAGGGGGCTGTGGTCTAGTTCCCACTCTAGGCCGTGCTCGCTTACCTCGGTGTTGGGGGCTATAGCTATGATGGAAAACGTCTTGCCTTCGGCGCCCTCAATGATCCAGGATTCGCCTCGATGCAGTATGCGAGCAGCCACCTTGTCCTCGGCGATCCAGACGGGGGCGTCCTCGTAGTCCGCGAGCAGCCCCAGCACGGACAGGGCCATGTCGGGACGGCCGCCGGTGGCGCAGGTCGCAACCACTTCATCACCCGGCCAGCGACGGCGGACGGAATCGAGTGCCAGCGCAAAATCGGTATAGTCCTTGTAAGGGTCGTGGAGCTCAACTTCAAACTCCGTGGCGGCATCCACCAGCGCGCGGCCGGCGTCGCTCACCGTGTCGGCATCTCCCACATATACGTCGCAGCCCAGGCCGGCGCCCAACAGCGCATCGAGTCCGCGGTCCACGGCTACAACGTGGTCGCACTCCCCCGCCAGCTGACGCAGCAAATCCGCACTCGCCACCACGGGCGAGCCGCAGACCACTAATACCTTGCAAGCCACAGCCCTCGCCTATCCCTCAAACGAAAGCACGCGGGTCAGATCCAGGTCTTCATAGCTATCGATAAAGATCTCACAGTTGGCACGCACCTCGTCGCGCTCCATGCGGCCGTGCGGGTCATAGATGCCCACGCGCTTAAAGCCGGCGGTGCCAGAGCTCTTAAGGCCAAAGACGGCGTCCTCAAACACCCACGCCCGCTCAAACTTGTGCCCGTGTCGCTCCTCCAGGCGACGCAGCGCCAGCTCGTATACGTCGGGGAACTGCTTGGAACGCCCCGCCTCGCCGGTGGTGGTCACAAACTCCATGTAGGGATCGAGTCCGGCGCCCGCAAGCGCAGACGTAACCAGCTCGGCCGGCGTGGACGTGGCAACGCACATGGCAATACCGGCCTCCTGCGCCTGCTTCAAAAATGCAAGCAAGCCCTCGCGCGGCGGCACCTTGGAGTAGCCATCGATCAGGATGTCGCTCAGCTCGCGGTAGAGCTCCTCGCCATTTGAGCCAATGCCCCAAGTGTCGTGGTAGGCCTGGCACTCGTCCTCGAGCGACAGGTGCTCAAATTGGGCAAAATCGTCGACCGTCACGTCAACTCCGTGGCGGTGCAATAACTCGGGCTGGGCATAGGCCCAAACGGGGGTGCTATTAACCAGTGTGCCGTCGCAATCGAAAATAAAAGCGACATTGGGAGCGGCGGTCTGGGACATAAACGAACCTTTCGATGTCAAATGGTAAACATCCTGCTAAAAACGTTTTACCAAACGTCAAACATACAATCTTGAAACCCTATTTGGTAAAACTGTCAAGAGTTTTACCATCGCAAATCTGCCAGTGGTATAAACATGGCGCTCACCGATTAAAAGCCACCGCAAATCCACTTTCGTTCATAAAACTAACGTACAGGTGTTATCGTAGTTTCTGCCGAAAGTTCCACCGAGCACGCGAGGTGGAACGAATCATAGAACTATCGCCGTCCCTTCGATTCGTGCAGCCTTGGACCTTTCGCATCTAGTCACCAAGGCAACACGCTGCCGCGTCATGATGGGATCAAACGTGAGCGATACAAAGCTAAAGCCAACGGCTAAAAAGCCCGCAACCCGTAAAGCCGCCCCGCACGCACCGGAGCTCACCAAGGACGATGTCTATCTATTTGGCATCGGCACGTGGGAGCGCAGCTGGGAAAAGATGGGCGCGCACCCCGACACGCAGAACCGTACGCGCGGCTGGCGCTTTTGCGTTTGGGCGCCCGATGTAAAGAGCGTGCATGTCATTGGCGAATTTAACGACTGGGATGAGGAAGCCAACCCTCTGGTGCCCGTGCATACGAGCGCTATTTGGGAAGGCTTTATTCCTGGCGCAGAACAAGGTCAGCTCTATAAATATCTAATCGAGACCAACGAGGGCGAAAAGCTCTACAAGGCCGATCCGTATGCCTTTAAGGCCGAGTGCCCTCCGGGTACTGCGAGCGTGCTGTGGACACTCGACGGCTATAAGTGGAACGATGCCGCGTGGCTCAAGCGCCGCGCTGGCCACAACCACATGTCGCAGCCGCTCAACATCTACGAGGTGCATATTGGCTCGTGGAAGCGCCACGGCGATGCGCCGCAGGGCGAGCCGGACGAGTACGGCAACTACCCAGGCCCCATGGACCCCTTCCCCGCGCAGCGCGGCGAGTTTTACACCTACGACGACCTGTCGGTGGAGCTCGTGGACTACGTGCGCGACATGGGCTACACGCATATCGAGGTCATGCCGCTCATGGAGCATCCCTTCGATGGCTCCTGGGGTTACCAGACGACCGGCTACTATGCCGCCACGTCGCGCTACGGCAACCCGCAGCAGCTCATGCATTTTATCGATGCGTGCCACGAGGCGGGCATCGGCGTGATTATGGACTGGGTGCCTGGCGGTTTTTGTGCCGACGCCCACGGCCTTGCCACCTTTAACGGCCACATGCTGTTTGAGCACGAGATCCACCCCAACTGGGGCACGCATAAGTTCGACTTCGCCCGCGGCGAGGTCCGTTCCTTCCTGGTCTCCAACGTGCTGTACTGGCTCGAGAACTTCCACGTGGACGGCATTCGCATGGACGGCGTGTCCAGCATGCTGTACCTCAACTTTGGCATCGACGATCCCGGCCAAAAGAAGTTCAACAAGTACGGTACCGAGGAGGACCTGGATGCCAGCGCGTTTATCCGTCAGGTCAACTGCGCCGTCGAGGCACACTACCCCGACGTGATGATGATGGCCGAGGAGTCCACCGCGTGGCCGCTCGTGACCTATCCGCCGCAGGACGGCGGCCTGGGATTCCACTACAAGTGGGACATGGGCTGGATGAACGACACCCTGCACTACATGCAGACCGATTTTCCGTGGCGCCCCGGCAACCACGGGCTGCTCACGTTCTCCATCATGTACGCCTTTACCGAGAACTTTATTTGCCCGCTGAGCCACGACGAGGTCGTTCACGGCAAGTGCTCGCTCATCGGTCGCATGCCGGGCGACTGGTGGCGCCAGTTTGCCGGCCTGCGCACGCTGGCCTTCTACCAGATGACGCACCCCGGTGCCAAGCTCAACTTTATGGGCAACGAGATCGGCCAGTTTATTGAGTGGCGCTATTACGAGTCCATCCAGTGGTTCCTGACCGAGGAGTACGAGACCCACCGTCATCATCAGGCGTTTATCAAGGCGCTCAACCACCTGTACACCGCCGAGCCCGCCCTGTACGAGCGCGGCTACACCGATGACGGCTTTACCTGGATCGACGCGGACAACTCCAAGCAGTCCATCGTGAGCTTTGTGCGCCAGGGCGAGGACCTCGATGACGATCTGGTGATCCTGATCAACTTTGACCCGGCGAGCTACGAGAGCTTCCGCGTGGGCGTGCCGCGCGAGGGTGACTGGGAGGTCATCTTCGATTCCGACCGTCCCGAGTTCGGTGGCAGCGGATACGCCGGTGAGGAGCCCTACACCTGCTCGAGCGAGCCCTATCCCTGGAACGGGCAGATGGACTCCATTGAGATTAAGGTGCCCGGCCTAGCTGGCGTGGTGCTTAAGCGCCGCGGTCCCAGCAGCTACAAGCCGCCGGTGGTTGAGGAGCCCAAGAAGGCGACGCGTAAGCGTACGTCCTCGGTAAAGCCCAAGCCCGCGGCTGCTAAGAAGGCTCCGGCTAAGGCGAAGGCTGCCAAGCCCGCTGCCAAGGCCACGGCCAAGTCCACCACGGCCAAGAAGGCGGCCACCAAAAAGGCCGCTCCCAAGGCCAAGGCAGATGCTGTTAAGGCTCCTGCCAAGAAAGCGTAACAAAGGCGTTACCACTGTAATTACCCGTCCCGCAGGGGCGTAGGATACATGTCATAACCGTTCCGGGAGAAACATCCCCGGGGGAAAGGAACGTATGAATAAGATCTTCGACAACAAGCAGGAGTTTACCGAACTCTATCGCGATGCCGTCATGAGCATCAGCGGCAAGAGCATCGAGGCCGCCAGCGATCTCGACCGCTTTAACGCCCTAGCCAAGCTCGTGGCCGAGAAGGCCCGCACTGTTGCCACCAAGAGCGACGCCCGCGCCACCGCCGAGGGCAAGAAGCGCGTGTACTACTTCTCGATCGAGTTTTTGATCGGCCGCCTTCTCGACAACTACCTGCTCAACTTTGGCGTGCGCGACATGGTCGCCGAGGCGCTCGACGACATGGGCTTTGACCTGTCCGTCATCGAGAACCAGGAGCCCGATCCGGCACTGGGCAACGGTGGCCTCTGTCTCTTATACACATCTCCGAGCCCACGAGACAGGCAG
>ERZ1027054.473-NODE-473-length-19064-cov-8.243516_pt1 | contig 19064 bp, 14 predicted proteins | sample MGYA00519284_ERZ1027054 | MGnify/ENA primary metagenome ERZ1027054 (study PRJEB26926, sample SAMN06164568) | human gut metagenome | biome: ENVO:00009003; feature: ENVO:2100002; material: ENVO:00002003 | host: Homo sapiens | place: USA | collected 2012 ... | reverse complement strand
CACGCTCGATGCCGACACCGTAAGCCACGCGGCGAACGGTGAAGGTCTCAGCAACGCCGCCGTGCTTCTTTGCGATCACAGTGCCCTCAAAGGCCTGAATGCGCTCACGGTCGCCTTCCTTGATACGAACATCAACGCGGACGGTATCGCCAACGTTGAACTGAGGCTTTTCAGCCTTGATGCTGCCTTCAGAAATAATCTTCAGTGCGTCCATTTTTGAATCCTCCATTTGTTTTTAGACGTTCATGCACGGCATAGCCGTCAGAGGACCGCCCGTTTAATGATAAATACTTGTCATTAACCCCGCTGTGGTCTCAGCGGACACTAACGCCTTAATAGGATAGCACAAAACCGGCTTGAATGCAAGCAATTTAGCGAAAAATCTTGCAAAAATTTTCTGTTTTGCCTGATAGACGGACTTTTGCGCAGCTTTAGACAAACAGCTGCCGGTCTGCCGTCAAAAACTTGGTGCGCAGGATGTTGGCGCGTGCGGCAGGCAGGCCGAACTTTTCTTCCAGAAAACCGGTAAGCAGCGAGGGGTTCAGGTTCAGTTCCTGCGCAGCGGGCAGGCACAGCTCCAGCTGCACGGTGTCCCCCAGTACAGTATAGCTAAGCTGCGGGATATGCTCTTTAAGGTTCACGATCTTTTTGCCGCGCTTGCTGTGCTTTTCCACAGGGGCTGTTTCCAGCGCGTTATACTGCTCCAGCACCGCAGCGGCAGCCGCCGGGTAGCTGATGCGGTAGCAGGCAAAGGCGATGCTGTCCGCCTTCATCTCCACCGGAGCCACACGGGTAACGTGGATACCGGCGGGCATAATGGCGTTGAGCGCAGTCTGCCACTGGACAAAATCCGGGGCTTCCACCTCGGTCTTGACGTCCACGCACTCGCACTCGCTCTCCTGTCCCAGCGAGAGCGGGCAGGCAAAGGTCATGTAGATATGGGGGTTAAAGCCAAGCGTATGCCATACCGGCAGACCGCTGCGCTTGAGCACCCGCTGCATCACCCGCTGCAGATCCAGCAGGGAGATATAGGAGGCTTCATTTTTCTTTTCAAACGAGATTCTGACTGTAATCAAAGCAGGGACCTCCTAACAGATGGTTGGCACCGCAGGCGTTGCAGGCACGGTTGCAGGGCGGGGTGGTCTGGGCGGCCAGAGCCTTGTTATACTCCCGCACCAGATACTCGTGGGTGATGCCGTAGTCCATGTGGGACCACGGGGTCACCTCGTCCAGTGCGATGGGGCGCTGGCAGTAGAAGGCGGGGTCGATGCCCAGATCCGCAAAGGTCTGCATCCATGTATCGTACTTGAAGCACTCTTCCCAGCCGTCGAAGTAGCAGCCGCGCTTATAAGCCTCCACGATGACCGGGGCAAGGCGGCGGTCGCCCTTGGCGAACACGCCCTCCAAAAAGCTGGTGGTGCTGTCGTGGTAGTTCACCTTGATCTTGCGGCTGTGCACGCTTTCCAGCAGGTGCTTCTGCTTGGCCTGCAGGGTCTCGGCGGTATCCATGGGCACGAACTGGAAGGGGGTGTGGGGCTTTGGCACAAAGCAGGCGCAGCTGATGGTCACCTGCACGCCGCGTCCCTTGGCGTGGTTCGTGTTCTTGTAATAGAGGTCTACCACCTTCTGGGCGGTCTCGGCAATGCCTTCGATATCCTCCATGGTCTCGGTGGGCAGACCCATCATGAAGTAGAGCTTGACCGAGGTATAGCCTGCGTTAAAGGCGATGGTACAGGTCTTTTCGATCTCGTCCCAAGTGACGTTTTTGTTGATGACGTTGCGCAGGCGCTGAGAACCGGCCTCGGCAGCAAAGGTCAGGCCGCTCTTGCGCACCTTGGTGGTTTTTTCAATGAGGCTCTGGGAGAAGTTGTCCACACGCAGGGAAGGCAGCGACAGGCTGACGTGCTCCTTAGGTGCCCACTCGTTCAGATCGTCCAGTAGTTCTTCCAGCTGACCATGGTCAGAGGTGGAAAGGCTGGAAAGGCTCAGTTCCTCGTAGCCGGTGTTGGCACACAGATCCTGTGCCGCCTTGTTCAGCAAACTGGCATCGCGCTGGCGCATGGGACGGTACAAGAAGCCCGCCTGACAGAACCGGCAGCCGCGCACGCAGCCGCGCAGCACCTCGATGCTGGCGCGATCCTGAATAGCACCCACCATAGGCACCACAAAGTTGGTGGGCGGGGCGAACTGGTTCAGATCCTTGATGATGGCCTTCGTGATGCGCGCGGGGATGCCCGGCTCGTTGGGGGTGATGACCTTGACCCGGCCATCCTCGTGGTAGGTGACATCGTAGAAAGCCGGGATGTACACGCCCGGGATCTTTGCAATGTTGAGCAGCAGCTGTTTTTTGGAGATGCCCTCTTTCTTTGCCTTTTCGATCTCAGCGCAGATGGCGGGCAGCTGGTTCTCGCCCTCGCCCAGCTGGACGACGTCAAAGAAATCCGCGATTGGCTCGGCGTTGCAGGCGCAGGGGCCGCCCGCTACGATCAACGGCCAGCGGTCGTCACGGTCTTTGGAATAGAACGGGATGCCCGCCAAGTCCAGCATGGCAAGGATATTGGTATAGGAAAGCTCGTACTGCAGGGTAAAGCCCACAGCATCAAAGGCCGTGAGGGGGTCTTTGCTTTCCATGGTGTACAGCGGCAGCTGCAGGCGCTCCATCTCTGCCTTCATATCCAGCCACGGCATAAAGGCGCGCTCGCACCACCAGTTTTCGTGGCTGTTGAGCAGCTCGTACAGGATCTTTTCGCCCAGAAAGGACATTCCCACCTCGTAGGTATCCGGGAAGCAGAAGGCAAAGCGCACATCCACCTTGTCCTTTTCTTTATAGATACTGCCGGGCTCGCCGCCGGTATAGCGACCGGGCTTCTGCACCCGTCCCAGCGCTTCTTTCAGTTTGGGATCAAACATCGGGTCCTCCATAAACAATCCGTTTTTTGCGTTCTTTTTATTTTACCCCAAATGTGCCGGTTTTGCAATCGTTTCCGGCGGTTTGTGCATACTTTCCGTGTTTTTGCTGCCACAGCGCCCCTGCACACGCTGCCATCTGTGCGCCATCCAGCGGCGGGATTGGCAAAAGGTTGAACAGCCCCGTCAGCAGATTCGCCGCCCAGAACGCGCTGCCGCGGATGGTGGTGGTCTGTGAAAGGCGCAGCGCCCACACCCCGGCAAGTAAAAAATTGACCGCAGGCCCGGCGGCGGCAAGCACGAGCCGCTGGCGCGGGGAGAGCCTCTCCCCTGCTGTGTGCATACAAAAGCCGGTCATGGTCACCTCGATGACCGGCAGTTGCCTTTGCTGGATGCAGTAGACAAAAATGTGCCCCAGTTCGTGCAGAACAGCCGCCAGTAGCCCCAGACGCAGAAAACCGCTGGCATCAAAGTAGAGCAGCAGATATACCACGCCGCACAGCAGTACCGGGTCCCGGAATACCAGCTTCCCCGCCCGTACCCGGCTCATGGGGCAGTCTCCAGCAGGGCGGCGGGGTCGCAGGCAGTGCCCTGCCGCCACAGTTCCAGATGCAGGTGCGCACCGGTGGCGCGCCCTGTCTGCCCCACTGTGCCCAGCGTCTGCCCGGCCTGTACCACCTCTCCCGGACGGACATAGAGGTATTGCAGGTGCGCATAGCGGGTCTCGCAGCCATCCGGGTGCAGGATACGCAGATGGTTGCCGTAGCTTTGGCTGTATGCCGCCGCAGTCACTACCCCGCCCTGTACCGCCCGCACCGCTGTACCCGCCGCACAGGCAAGGTCGAGCCCCTGATGAAACGCAGCCTTGCCGGTAAAGGGGTCTGTTCGCTTGCCATAGACATCCGAGATGCGCCACACCGCAGTATCCAGCGGAAAACAGTACTTTTTCGTATTCCGCGCGGCCTGCACCGGTAGTGCAGCCAGCAGGCAGAGTGCCAGCCCTGCCAGCACCAGCGCCACAACGCCCCACCGCCGTCTGCGTATTTTTGCTGCCTGTCCGCTTCGTTTTGCCCGCATACGCTGTCCCCCCTATCCTGAAAAGTGTATGCACAAGCGGCAGGCAGGAGAACATAAACAAAAAAGCAGAGCCGCCGCACAAATTTCTGCGCAGCAGCTCTGTTTTTGGTTTACATGATTTTACAGATCAGCGCCGGAAAAAGCGCCCGATGCGTTCCAGCAGGCTCTTTTTCTTAGGTGCGGTGACAACAGGCTTTACAGCCGGGCGGGGTGCAACGGGTGTTTTAGGCGCGGACTGCGCAGAGCGAGGCTTATTATTCAGCATCTGCTCCAACGCCTCGTAGTGGTCGGGCTGCTGTGCCGCCGGGGCGGCTTTCTCGGCCTTTTCCGGTGCAGGCTGGAACACATGGGGCAGCTCCTGTTTGAGCTGTTCCACAGTGACTTCCTGACAGACTGCCGCCGGTTTTTCTGCTTCAGGCGCAGGGGTGGTGCACTTCCACGGCTCGGTGCGCTGCCAGTCGTTGCGCAGCAGTTCGTACATTCCCATTTGGCTGTTGACCAACGGTTCACCCTCGGCGGGCTTCACCTTCTGGTAGTTGCCGTTGGCATCCATGACCCGGGCATTGACATTATCCCGTAGCTGCAACTGAAGGATATCGGTGAGCTTTTGCACCAGAACAGGATCCTCTACCCGCACGCCGACCTCCACGCGGCACTCGGTATTGCGGGTGAGGAAATCACCGGAGGCAATATAAATGCGGGTATGGGTGCCATCGAAGAAGCTGTAAATACGCCCATGCTCAAGATACCGTCCCACCAGACTGCGGATGTGCAGGTTCTCGGTTTTGCCGGGCACCTCTGCGCGCACGCAGCAGATGCCGCGCACGATCATATCAATGCGCACCCCGGCGCAGCTGGCCTCCTGCAATTTCAGGATGATGTCCCGGTCGCTGATGGAGTTGTTTTTCAGGATCATGGAAGCCGGGCGACCCATGCGGGCGGCAGCGATGACGTGATCCATCTCGTCCAGCAGCACGCTTTTGAAGCGCAGCGGGGCCACCAGCATCTTGTCGCTTTCCTCAGTGAGCTGCTGCACGGCCAGATTGCGGAACACCTTGGAGGCTTCCTCGCCGATGCGCTCGTCTGCGGTGATGAAGGAATAATCCGTATACAGTTCGCTGGTTTTTTCGTTGTAGTTGCCGGTACCGATCTGGGTGATATAGGAGTAGCCCTCTGCGCCCTTGCGGGTGATGAGGGTCAGCTTGGAGTGCACCTTATAATCCTCGAAGCCGTAGATGACGGTGCAGCCGGCGCTTTCCAGCTGCTTGGACCAGTCGATGTTGTTCTGCTCGTCAAAGCGGGCGCGCAGCTCTACCAGCGCCACCACTTCCTTGCCGTTTTCGGCTGCTTCCATCAGCGCCTGCACGATCTGGGACTCCCGCGCCATGCGGTAGAGGGTCATCTTGATAGAGATGACGTCCGGGTCCTGTGCGGCCTTTTTGAGCATGGCGATAAAGGGGCGGATGGACTGGTACGGGTAGCTGAGCAGCACGTCATGCTTCTGTACCTCAGTGGTCAGATCATAATCCGGCGGCGGCAGCATGGGGCGTGCGGGGGTATAGAACAGCGCCGGGTGTCCCTCGGTCTCCATGCGACCGGAAAGCTTGAAGAAGAAACTCAGGTCCAGCGGGCTCTTTTGCAGAAATACCCGCTTGCGGGTCAGCTCCAGACGGCTGCACAACAGTCGCTCCACCTCCGGTGCAGGGGCGGGGGTGATCTGCAAACGGACAGCGGCCAGCTTGCGGCGGCGTCGGAGCAGCTCGGTCATGATCTCGCGATAATCAATATCGTGATCCATCATACCTTCTTTCACGTCGATATCCGCGTTGCGGGTGACCCGGAACAGACATTTTTCCTGTATGGAATCCTTGCCGAAGATGCTGGACGCATAGTGCAGCACCAGCTCTTCGGTGAGTGCAAACTGCACAGCGCCGTCCTTTTTGATAAAGTGCATCCGCTCCATCTGGCTGGAGATGGGCACGATGCCAAGACTTTGCTCCTGCGTATGCTTTTCCTTGAGAAGCACACCAAGATAGATCTCCTTATTGCGCAAAAACGGGAACGGATGGCGGTTATCCACGATCTGCGGGCTGAGGATGGGGAACAGCTCCGACTGGAAGTATTTTTTCCAGAGATGCTCTTCCTCCTTGGTCAGGTGGTCGAAATCCACCTTATGGTAGCCGTTCTCCGCCAGATTTTCCAGCGCCTTTGCGTAGAATTTATCACATTCCTCTTGCAGCTGCGCCGTTTTGGGCATAATGGCGGCCAGCTGCTCGGCGGCGGTCATGTTGGTCTTGTTTTCCCGCTTTTCCTTTTTGGTCTTGCTCTGCTCAAGGTTTGCGCGCTCCTGCAAGGAGCCCACGCGCACCATGAAAAACTCGTCCAGATTGGAGCCGTAAATTGCCAGAAACTTGATCCGTTCGCCCAGCGGGACGTTCTTGTCCTTGCCCAGCGCCAGAACGCGGCGATTGAAATCCAGCCAGCTCAGTTCGCGGTTGATAAAGATCGATTCGTCACTCATAACAATATATCTCCGTATTTCCTCTTTGACCAAGGCAGCAAGCGGGCTACACCCTAGCGGACATACGCCTGCCCTGCCCATGAATCCACCATTGCTTGGGTAATGCCCGGCACCTGCGCGGCATCCTCCACCTGTGCAAACGGGCCATACTGCGCCCGGTAGTCCAGTATAGCCTGAGCATTGCGTGGGCCGACACCGGGCAGGGTGCACAAAGCATCCGCATCGGCTGTGTTCAGCTCCACCTGTGTGTACGCTGCCAGTTCCTTTGTGTCCGGCAGCGTCTGCGGCGTTTGCGCTTGCAGCGGCACTGCAAACCGAAACGCCAGCACAGCACAGACCCCTGCGGCGGCAAGACACAGCAGCAGGAACAGCTCCTCGCGGCGTTTTTTGTTTTGCATAGGCTTCTTCTCCCATTCTACCTGATTTTTTGCCAAAAAGAAAGCCCTCTGCGGAAAAATCACAGAGGACTTTGCATAAGTTTTACACAGATTTTTCAGCAGCACGCACCATGCGGTACAAAACCTCCACGGCAGCACCACCGGCGGCATCCGTCAGGGTGATCTGCCTGGCGGCAAGGCGCAGCTCTGCCGGGGCATCGGCGGCAACAGCGCTGTGCTCCACAGCCTGCACCAGCTCCAGCATGGGCTGACTGCCAGCCAGCACCAGAACCTGCTCTGCCCCCACCTGCGCCATGGTGCAGACGGTGTCCAGCATTTCCCGGCCGGAGATGCGCTTGGGGGTAAGGACAAGGGTGTCCGGGGCGATACGTTCGCCCAGCAGGGCAACACGATCCCCAATGGCCTTTTCCGCCAGCGAGATCAGGGGCACAGACTTGCTGTCCTGATACAACAGCACCCGCAGCACCTGCTCGGGGTGGATATCGGCGGCGTTTGCCAGCAGATAGGGGGTCCACTCCTGCCGCAGATGGCGCTCCAGCGCATTGCTCATGCGCAGCACCCGGGTGGTGCCATCCTGCATCTGCACGGCGACACCCACGCCGGGGGTGTCCGGCAGGCAGTTGAAAAGCTCCTGCTGCTGGGCAAAGCTGCACAGGGGCACCCGGTTGCCATCGGCATAGTGGTAAGCCATGGTGCCGCCGCACACCAGCGCAGGCGCTGCCAGACGCACGCTGCCCAAAATGGAGCGCACGGCACGCGGAGAGCGTTGCGAAAAAACGGTCAGTCTACCGCCGCGGTTGCTGAACAGCTGCAAAACGTCCCGCACCACCTGGGTCAGGTTTCCATCCTCGCCCAGCAGCAGGTTATCCAGATCACAGAGCACCAGAGTGGATGCCAGAGAATCGTTCATGTGTTTTTCCTCCTGAGAGTTGCGAGAAAATGGGTAAAGTAGTCCGGCAGTTCAGAATCGAACCGCAGCTGCTCCCCGGTGATGGGGTGGATAAAGCCCAGCGTTTTGGCGTGCAGGCACTGACCGTGCAGGCTGGTAATGCAGTTGTGAGGGCCGTACACCGGATCCCCCGCTACCGGATGGTGGATGGAGGCCATGTGTACGCGGATCTGATGGGTGCGGCCTGTCTTTAGGCGACATTCCAGCAGGGTGAACTCGCCCAGCCGCTCCAGCACCTTATAGCCGGTGTAGGCGTACTTGGTGTGGGGCTCGGCGGCTGGATAGACCGCCATTTTTTTGCGGTCGGTCTTGCTGCGGCCAAGGTTCGCTTCTACAAAGCCCTCGTCCTGCGCAAAGCCGCCGTAGACCACCGTCTGGTAGGCGCGCTCTACGCTGTGCACCGCCATCTGCTGGGAAAGACCGATGTGGGTGGCGTCGTCCTTTGCCACCACCAGCAGGCCGCTGGTGTCCTTATCGATGCGGTGGACGATGCCGGGGCGGATCTCGCCGCCAATGCCGGAAAGACTGCCCTTGCAGTGCCACAGCAGGGCGTTGACCAGCGTGCCGTCCGGGTTACCGGGCGCGGGGTGCACCACCATGCCCTTGGGCTTGTTGACCACCAGCAGATGGGAGTCCTCGTAGACGATGTCCAGCGGGATATCCTGCGGCACGGCCTCGATGGGCTTTGCGTCCGGGATCTCCAGCAGCACGGTGTCCCCTGCCTTGAGCTTCAGGCTTTTGGCAACGGTTTTGCCATTGCACTGCACATGCCCCTCGGCCACCAGCGCCTGCAGCGCCGAGCGGGACAGGCCGGTGTCCTCGCCGCTGAGAAAGCGGTCGATACGCTGCCCGGCAGTCTCCTGCTCTACGATAAATTCACGCTGTTCCATGGTTTACTGCTCCTTGGAGGCATCATCGGCGTGGAGCTCATCCAGAAAGATCACCAGCACCCACAGTGCCACACCCACGCAAACACAGATATCCGCAAAATTGAACACGGCAAAGCGCATGAACAGCAGGTTGATGTAGTCCACTACCTCGCCGTTGAGCACACGGTCGATCAGGTTGCCGATACCGCCGCCCAGCACCAGCACCAGCGCTGCCTGCTGCAAGCGCTTGCCGCGGCTGCGGAAAAACAGGCCATAGGCGACCGCCAGCAGCGCCGCGCTTGTGGCGATGATCAGGAACAGCTGCTTGCCGCTGAGCAAGCTGAAGGCCATGCCCTGATTGAGCACGAACCGCAGCTCCACCACATGGGGGATGAGCGGCATAGCGCCTACCGGCTGCAAAACCTGCACCGCCCACAGTTTGATCAGCTGGTCGATGCCGACCAGTGCCGCCACAGCCGCCAGATTGAAGAGTACAAATGCCATTAGCTACCTCGTTTCTGCTATAAAAAACGGCGCTCCCCGGTCAAGGGAGCGCCGCCCTTTTACAAAACAGATTTGTATTTATGCGGGACGCTTATGCTTCCACAACGCTGGCGCAGCGTGCGCACAGGGTGGGGTGTGCGGGGTGGCTGCCGATGGAAGCAGAGTACTTCCAGCAGCGCTCGCACTTGTCGCCGGTGGCGTGTGCAGCTGCAACACCCAAGCCCTCGACAGCGCTGGCAGCGCCGCCCTCGCCCTTGACCAGCTCCACATGGGAGACGATCATCAGGTCGGCCAGCTCGTCCATGGGGATGCTGTTCAGCAGGTCATAGACGGCATCGTTGCAGTACAGGGTGACGGAAGCTTCCAGAGAAGCGCCGATGAGCTTTTCAGCACGAGCCTGCTCCAGCACCTTCTTGACCTCGTCGCGCACGGCGATGAGCTGTGCCCACTTTGCCTTGAAGGCATCGTCGGCGGCGTACTGGCCAGCCTTGGGCATCTGCTCGAACACCACATACTTGTTCATGCCCTCGGTCTTGGGCATGAAGTCCCAGATCTCCTGACTGGTGAAGCACAGGATGGGGGCAATGATCTTGTCCAGAGCAACAAGGATCTTGTACATGGTGGTCTGGGCGGCCTTGCGGGCTGCGCCGTTGGTGCAGTACAGACGATCCTTGGTGACGTCCAGATAGAAGTTGGACATGGCCACCACGCAGAAGTTGTACACGGCATGGTAGACCTTGTTGAAGTCGTACACAGCGTAGCCTGCGTTGGTGTTGGCGATCAGATCATCCAGCGCAGCCAGTGCCCAGCGGTCGATATCCTGCAGCTGGTCGTCTGCAACACAATCGGTGTTGGGGTCAAAGCCGTCCAGATTGCCCAGGATGAAGCGGGCGGTGTTGCGGATCTTGCGGTAAGCCTCGCTGAGCTGCTTGAAGATGTTCTTACCGGCGCGCACGTCCACGGTGTAGTCAGAGGAGGCCACCCACAGACGGATGATATCTGCGCCGTAGTCCTTGATGATCTCGCTGGGCTCCACGCCGTTGCCGGCGCTCTTGTGCATCTGCTTGCCCTGCTCGTCCACGACCCAGCCGTGGCACAGCACGGACTTATAGGGTGCGCAGCCCTTGCTTGCAACGCTGGTCAGCAGGCTGGACTGGAACCAGCCGCGGAACTGGTCGCCGCCTTCCATATACATATCGGCGGGGAAACGCAGCTCGGGACGCTCGTCCAGCACGGCGGCGTGGGTGGAGCCGGAGTCGAACCAGACGTCCATGATGTCGGTGTCCTTCTCCCACTCGGAAGCGCCGCACTTCTCGCACACTTCGCCTGCAGGGATGATCTGCTCGGCATCGTACTTATACCATGCGTCAGAGCCTTCCTTGCGGAACAGGGCGCTGACAGCCTTGATGGTAGCGTCGGTGATGTGGTAGGTGCCGCACTTCTTGCAGTAGAAGGCGGGGATGGGCACGCCCCAAGTGCGCTGGCGGCTGATGCACCAGTCGTTGCGGTCGCGCACCATGCCGGTCATGCGGTCATGACCCCAATCCGGCATCCATGTGACGGTATCAATTGCCTTGTACACATCCTCGCGGAACTTGGCAATGGAGCAGAACCACTGCTCGGTAGCGCGGAAGATGATGGGATGATGGCAGCGCCAGCAGTGGGGGTACTGGTGCTTGATGTGCACCTGACCCATCACAGCGCCGGAGGCAGTCAGGTCGGCCAGAATGGTCTTGTTGGCTGCCCACACGCGCTGCCCAGCGTACTTACCGGCCAGCTCGGTCAGGTAACCGCCGTCGTCCACAGGCACGGTGATGGGCACCTGCGGATACTTCTGGCAGACGTTGAAGTCGTCCACACCGTGGCCGCCTGCGGTATGAACGCAGCCGGAACCGCTTTCCAGCGTGACGTGGTCGCCCAGAATGACCCAGCCCTCCTTGGGCAGGTAGACGTGGTTATAGCGCATCAGCTCGAACTCAGCGCCGGAAACGGGCTCGCCCACGATCTCGTAGTTCTCGATGTGGCAGGCATCCATGACGCTCTTGACCAGATCGGTGGCCATGATGTGGTATTCCTCGCCGATCTTGACAAAGGAGTACTCGAACTGACCGTTCAGGCAGATGGCCTCGTTGGCAGGCAGGGTCCAAGTGGTGGTGGTCCAGATGACGAAGTAGGTCTTATCCATGGGGATGCCGTACTTTGCCAGCACACCGTTGGGGTCCTGCGAAACGTGGAAGCGCACAAAGATGGAATCGCAGTCGTCCTCGCCGTACTCGATCTCGGCCTCTGCCAGCGCGGTGCGGCAGTCCGGGCACCAGTACACGGGCTTCAGACCCTTGTAGATGTAGCCCTTCTTGGCCATCTCGCCGAAGATCTCGATCTGACGTGCCTCAAACTCCGGCTTCAGGGTCAGGTAGGGGTGCTCGAAGTCACCGATGACACCCAGACGCTTGAACTGGTCGCTCATGATGTCAATGTGCTCGGTGGCAAACTTTTCACAGATCTGGCGCAGCTCCAGCTTGGAGATGTCCTTCTTTTTGTCACCGACCGAGGACAGAGCCTTCAGCTCAATGGGCAGGCCATGGGTATCAAAGCCGGGCACATAGGGAGCCTGATAGCCCTCCATGTTCTTTTCGCGGATGATGATATCCTTGATGATCTTGTTCAGGGCGGTGCCCATGTGGATGTTGCCGTTTGCATACGGAGGGCCGTCGTGCAGAATAAACTGGGGCTTGCCCTCGTTGTGCTTCATGAGCTGGTTGTACAGGTCGTTGTCGTCCCAGTCCTTGAGCATGACCGGTTCCTTTTTGGGCAGACCGGCGCGCATCTCAAACAGGGTCTTGGGCAGATTCAACGTGCTGTCGTACTGCGATTTGTTCTTAGCCAATGGTTTACACTCTCCTCTATTTTTGCGTTGGGTGCCTTACTCGCTGAACTTTACGCCCTGAAAAGCGTCGTAGTCCGGCTCGTCCGGCTTCATATCAGCAGGAGGCGGGTCCAGCTTGAGCTGGCTTTCGTCTTTTGCCCAGAAATCCTCGCTGCTGTCAGCCGCCTTGTCGTCATCGGCAGGGGCGGCAGGTTCGGTGGTTTCGGTCGGCTCGGCAGGCTGCTGTGCCGGGGCTGCTGCGGCATCGGCTGCGGGGGCAGTCTCGGGCTGTGCGGCGGGCTGCGCTTCGGCAGCTTCCTGCGCAGGCTCTGCGTCCTGTGCGGGGGCGTCCTTTTCAGCGTCCTTGGTTTCCTTCTGGAACTCCGGCAGACGGCTCAAAGACTCCACGTGGCTGCGGTACAAATTGAGCACATCCGCCTTGAAGCGGGTGACCTCCAGACGGACGCGGTCGTACTCCCGCTCCTCAGCCAGACGCTTCTCGTTGGCCTCGTTCTCGATCTCGTCTGCGCGGTCGCTTGCCTTTTGCAGCAGCTCATTGGCGTCGCGGATGATATCATCGCCCCGCAGGTTTGCGCGGTGGATGATCTCCTCAGCCTTCTGGTTTGCTTCGCGGATCACGTTTTCGCCCATGCGCTGGGCGTTGATCAGTGCGCTCTTGAGCATATCGCCGTCAGCCTCAAAGCTTTGCAGCTCGCCCTTGAGCTTCTGGTTCTCTGCGGTCAGATCAGCGATCTGCTTGCGCAGCTGCTCTGCCTGCGCATCGTTCTGCTGCAGCTGCTCCTCGACCTTGTCCAGAAAACGGTCCACGTCCTCTGTACGGTAGCCGCGGAGGTTTTTTTCAAATTGTACAGAGCGGACATCCTGCGGAGTCAGCATAGTCATTTCCTCCCATAGCTTTTAATATTGAAAGAACTCAATGATCGAACGATCTTTTTTACTTTTCCCGGGCAATGCAGTCAGCCGGAAGCGGCCCTTGCCGCGCACAGTGAACACATCCTGCTCGTATACGGGGGCGTGGGGCTTTTCTACCGGCAGATGATTGATCTCTACCCTGCCCGCCTCGATCAGCTCCGCAGCAATGCCGCGGCTGACGTGCAGCATGGCAGAAAGCACCGCGTCCAGCCGCAGGGAGGACACAGTAGCGGTGAGCAGCTGCCGCTCCGGTGCCGGGAAAGCCGGGATCTCTTCCAGCTCCAATAGACGGGTGGACACCTCTGTGCGTCCCGCCTGACACAGCTCCCGGCAGATAAGCTTTGCCGCCGGTTCCAACGCGAACACATAGGCCGTGCCCGGCGCATCGGCAGGTAGCAGAATATCCCCCAGCGCCTCGCGATTGAGGGCAAGCCCCATCAGGCTGCCCAGATAGTCCTTGTGCGCCGGAAGCGCTGCACCGGGCAGTGCCCGGCATTGCAGCTGTACGCAGCGCACCGGACACTCGCCGTAGCTGTCCTCTGGCTCCAGACAGAGCACCCGGCGCTCAGCCTCGGGCCAGCCGCCGTCAAAACGCCAGCCGTCCCGCACACCGGCACGTCCCAGTGCCGCCCGGGCAAGATCCTGCTCGCGGTCGCTGAGGAACGCAGAGTACCGGGCTATGCCGCGGGAAAAAGCCGCGTCGGCAAGATCCTCGATATGCCGCATAAGGTAGCGTTCCTCATCATTGCGGGCGGGCACAAAGCCGCGCACCGCACCGGCTGCCGGATCAATAGAATGCGCCATTGTTCTCCAGCTCGTCCAGCAGATCGCCCATGATATCCACGTTGTACGGGGTAATAATAAAGGTGCTGTTGGCTACGCGCTTGATCTGGCCGTTGTTGGCATAGGCCACGCCGGACAAAAAGTCTACCAGACGGCGGGAGACCTCCTTGTTGGTGGACTCCAGATTCAGCACCACGGTACGCTTGTTGTTCAGATGGTCGGCAATGGTACTGGCATCCTCAAACCGCTCGGGCTTGACCAGAACCACCTTGAGCTGGGTGGTAGCATGGATGTTGACCACCTTGTTCTTTTTGCTGGTGCCCTCGGCAGGCTCTTCGGTCTCTTCATCCATCCCGATGCCAACGCCACTGTTGTTGTTGTTCACCATCTGGGGGCCGTCATCGATGTACTGATCCTCGTACTCGTCCCCTTCACCCATCAGGCCCTTTTTAATGCTATCCAGCAAAGACATAATTATCTGCTCCTTTCATTCGGGCAGCGCCCGGCTGCCTGGCGTTCTTTGCAAAAAGAATGCAAATAGCTTTTACTATTATCTGATTTTTTTCAGCAGATGTCAATAACTACAAAAGTTTTCCGTCATATAAATTTTGTCCCGAGACGATTATTTCGTCATAAAGCCTTACCTGACTGACGGAACCGTCCGTTCCCTTGGGCAAAACAAGGATGTAATCCCCTTCCGTGACCAGCGGATGGTCGGCGTCCACGGGATCGATCTTGCAGAAGCGGGCGATGTTGCCGTACTTGACATACACGCCGGGGATGTAGTTTTCGCCCTGCGTCTCGGCCTCGGTGCCGTCCTCTTTCAGGTAGTGCACTGCTGCGGCAGGCACCCGCAGGCCGGTGCTCTCGCTGGTGCTGATACGGGCGCGGGCGTGGTTGAGGCACAGCACATCGCCGTTGATGGAGTTGCAGCGCAGCACAAAGCGGGCAATATCCTTTTCTGCATCAATGGTCACCTCGGCGACAGTGGCGCGCAAGGCAGCATCGCTCTGGCCGGGAAAGCTGATCTCCACCGCCGTGCGCAGGGGTTTACCGTCCGAGCCCAGCAGTTTTTCGGCCTGCTTAGCGGAGCACACCCCGGCGTACTGCCAGCTAAAGCCTGCCACCAGCTTGCCCACGCAGCCGTCCAGCGGCATCTCGGGGTCGGAGTCCAGATAAGCCTTGAGCTGCTCCGGGCTCTGTGCCAGAATATCCGCAGCACCGGCATTCAGCCGTCCGCTGCTGGCAGCCCGGACAAAGTAGCCGGTTGTGGGGGCGGTGATCTGAGTGGGGTTGCCCAGCTGGGCCTGCACGGTCTGTGCCTGCTGGGCAAGCAGCGCGATCTGATCCGCAAAGCCGGCGGTATCGCCGGTGGTGATCCACAGCTTGTTCTGCGCCAACAGGTAAGCATCGGCGCTGCTGTCCACATCGCTGTAGCGGTCGGTGTCCAGCGCATCCAGCAGATCGTACAGTGCGCCGGAGCGCTCCTTGAGCAAGCCGTCCAGCTGGGTGGCTGCGGTGTTCTGGGAGCGCTGCAACAGGTCGATCTGGCTGGTGAGCTGGGTCAGCTGCTGGCGCAACACTGCCTGATTGGCATCGGTGTACAGCTCTGCAACGGCAGTGCCTGCCGACACCCGCTCGCCGTCCGAGACAAGGTAGCCCAGATTGCCGCTGCCGGAAATGCAGGTTTCGTCAAACAGCAACACGCCGTCCGCTTCAATGGTATCGGAGATGGTGATAGGCAGCGCCGTTTCGTAGACGTTCTGGGGGAAAAGGATGTGCGCCGCCTGCCAGCAGACATACGCTGCCGCCGCCAACAAAAAGGTGGCCAGCACGACCGCAAGCGTGGTAAGCGCAGAGAGCTTGTGGCGCGGTTCCTGAGGGGTTTCCGGCATAAGGATCATCCTTTCGATAAAAAGTCTTGGGTCAGACGCAAGGCAGTCTGCTGCACGTCTGCCGCTCCGGCGTCCAGCCATGTGACCCCGTCCATGTGGCGGAACCATGTCAGCTGGCGCTTGGCGTAGTTGCGGGAGGCCTGTTTGAGTTTTTCGGTGCAGGCATCCAGCGCGGCGGTCTGTTCGAAATACGGAAAAAATTCTTTATAGCCGATGGCCTGTGCGGCGGTGCGGAAGGCTTCGCGGTTGCGCCAGACGTATTCCGCTTCGGCTAAAAGCCCGGCCTCCAGCATTTTATCCACTCGCAGGTCGATGCGGCGGTACAGCGCTGCACGCTCCGGGAAATCCAGCCCCAGCACAAGGCTGCGGTAGGGGCGCTCCGGCGGCAGCGAATCGGCCTTTTGTTCGCTGAGACGCTTGCCGGTGGCGCGGTAGTGCTCCAGCGCCCGCAGCACCCGCACCTTATTATTGGGGTGGATGGCAGCGGCAGCCTCGGGGTCCACGGCTTGCAGTTTTGCGTACATGGCTTCCGGGCCGATGGCTTCCAGCTCTGCGGTCAGCTGCTCACGCAGGCCGTCCGGGGCTTTTTCGGCGGTAAAGCGCACGCCATACAAAAGGCTCTGCACATATAGGCCGGTGCCGCCTACCAGCAGCGGCAGATGCCCCCGGCCGGTGATATCCTGAATATACTCCCCTGCCAGCGCGGTAAAATCCGCCACGCTGAAGGTCTTTTCCGGGGTGAGGATATCCACGCCGTGGTGCGGAATGCCGCAGGTCTCCTGCGGGGTGACCTTGGCGGTGCCCACATCCAGACCTTTGTAGATCTGCATAGAGTCGGCGCTGATGACCTCGCCGGAGAACTGCTGCGCCAGCGCAACGCCCAGCGCGGTCTTGCCGGTGGCGGTGGGGCCTACCACAGCCACCACGGCAGCTTTTGCATTACACGATGCGTCCAAACTGCTTTTCCAACTCCTTTCGGGTAAGCTTGAGCACGCAGGGACGGCCATGGGGGCAGAAGGGCGGCACCTCGCCGGAGAGGATCTTCTCGGCCAGTGCCATCAGCTCCTGCGGAGAGGACTTGTCCCCTGCCTTGATGGCGGCGCGGCAGGAGATGGAGTGCAGCACCCACTCGGTGTGCTCGTTCAGCGCATCCCGGCTGCCCTTGAGCAAGCGGTCGGCGATCTCTACCAACAGATCCTCGGCGTTTTGCGGCTCTACGTCCGCAGGCACGGCGCGCAGCAGCACGGTGCTGCCGCCAAAGTCGGCCACGTCCAACCCGGCGTTTTCCAGCAGGGGCTGGTTTTCCAGCAGCGCCTGCTTTTCCTCTGCGGAAAGGTCGATGGCGGCGGGCTGCAGCAGCAGCTGGCTGGGCACATTGCCGTAGTTGGCGGCAAGCTTTTCGTACAGCTGACGCTCGTGGGCAGCGTGCTTATCGATCAGACACAGCTCGTCTCCCCGCTCGGCAAGAATATAGGTGCGGAAAACCTCGCCCACATAGCGCAGCGGCTCTTCCCCCTGCGGCACATCAAAGCCCAGCTGTTCCGGCTGCGCGGGCTCCTCCGGCTGATAGGGCGCCGTTGCGGCTTCGATCTCCGGGGCAGCGGGCATGGTGTTCCATGCCGCCATGTGATCCAGCGGCGGGTCGGCTGCGGTGTCCGTCTCCGGGTGCACATCCAGCTGTGTCTCAGCAGCGGCTGCCCGGAAGGGCTGCGGTGCGGGCTGGACTTCAGTTGCATCCAGTTTTTCCGGGCTGTGGAGGGTGACCACCGGATCCAGAATGTCCTCTGCGGGGCCAGACTGCCGCCACGAGGGCGCAGCCGCCGCGCGAGCAGGCTGTGCGGACTGTACCGGCGGGTTATCTGCCGTAAAAGCAGGGGTTTTCACCGGTGCATCGGCGGAGCGCTGCGGCGCGGATGCCTGCCAATGCTGCGCAGGCAGTGTGCCGGGGGCCGCTTGACCCGGAATGACGGCGGAAAGCCCTGTAAAGTGATTGTTCTTTACAGTATTTTCGTTCTGAATATCGTTTTCTTTTTCAGTTTTTTCTTTTTCGTCTGCTTCAAAGGTGAAGCGTCGTTCCCCGGTGCCGGGCTGTGCCAGCGCCAGCTTGACCGCATGATAGATGACATCGAACACGTCATTTTCCCGGGCAAAGCGAGCTTCGATCTTTGCTGGGTGGACATTGACGTCCACAAGGTCGGTGGGCATTTCCAGCAGCAGGATGCCGCCCGGGAACTTGCCCTGCATGGTCGTGCCCTTAAAGGCCATTTCCATGCCCGCCATGATGGTGCGGTTGCGTACATAGCGGCCATTGATGTAGAAATGCTGCATACTGCGACTGGCGCGGCAGCTCTTGGGCGGGGTGATCAAGCCGGTGACCCGGTATAACCCTTCCTCGGAGTGCACCTCGATGAGGTCGCGGCTGAACTCCCGTCCCAGTACCGCATAGGCGGCGCTGCGCAGCTGACCATCGCCGGGGGTGACGTATTGCAGCTTGCCTTCCCGGATGAATTTGACGCTGACCTCCGGGTGGCTGAGCGCCACATGACCCACGTTATCTGCCACAAAGGTTCCCTCGCTGGAGTCCTTTTTGAGGAACTTCATGCGGGCGGGGGTATTGTAGAACAGGTCCTGCACCCGGATGGTGGTGCCCACAGCACGGGCGGCAGGCTCCCTGCCCTGCTCCTCGCCACCGGCGATGCGGTAGCAAGTGGCAAACTCGTCCACCTCGGTGCGGGTGAGCAGCTCTACCCGCGCCACGCTGGCAATTGAGGCCAGTGCCTCGCCGCGGAAGCCCAGTGTATGGATGCTGTTCAGGTCATCCGGCTTTTCAATTTTGCTGGTGGCGTGGCGGATGAAGGCCGTTGGAATATACTCGGCATCAATTCCGGTGCCGTTATCGCTGATCTCGATCAGCTTTACGCCGCCGGACTCGATACTGACTGTAACCTGCGTTGCGCCGGCGTCGATGGAGTTTTCCAGCAGTTCCTTGACCACTGATGCCGGGCGCTCCACCACCTCACCGGCGGCGATCAGTTCCGCAGTATGCTTATCCAGAACATGGATGACTGCCATGGTCTTTTCCCTCCCCTGTGGTTGATTTTTACAGTCAGCCGTTCAGGCTGCCCTTGAGGGTCTTTTTCAGCTCGTACAAAAAGTTCAGCGCTTCAATGGGAGTAAGCGTTTCCACATCCACAGCTTCCAGCTTTTCCATCATTTCGCTGGGCACTGCCGGGGAATTGTACTCCTGCAAGGCGTCAAAGTCCATCTGCTCCACCTTGTTTTTGGGCGCAGAGGCTTCCAGCGTACGCAGTACCTCGTGGGCACGGCGGGTCACGCTGCCGGGCAGACCGGCCAGCTTTGCC
>ERZ1027054.464-NODE-464-length-19229-cov-9.788881_pt1 | contig 19229 bp, 14 predicted proteins | sample MGYA00519284_ERZ1027054 | MGnify/ENA primary metagenome ERZ1027054 (study PRJEB26926, sample SAMN06164568) | human gut metagenome | biome: ENVO:00009003; feature: ENVO:2100002; material: ENVO:00002003 | host: Homo sapiens | place: USA | collected 2012 ... | reverse complement strand
CCATAGGTTCCTCCTATGTATCAGGCTTCTGCCTTGGGGGCGGCATTTTCCTCTGCCGCCTCATCGCGCTCCTCCAGAGCGGCGAACAGGCTGCGCAGACGGATGTTGACCGCACCCAGATTGGTGATCTCGTCGATCTTGAGCTGGGTGTAGAGCTTGCCGCCCTCCTGCAGAATTTCGCGGGTCTCGTCGGTGGTGATGGCATCCACGCCGCAGCCGAAGGACACCAGCTGCACCAGATCCATATCCTTCTGGGTGGTGCAGTACTTGGCGGCGGCATACAGGCGGCTGTGGTAGGTCCACTGGTTCAGCACGCTGGTGGGGAACTTCTGCACCCGGTTAGAGATGCTGTCCTCGGTGACCACCGCAGCCCCGTGGCGGGTGATCAGGTGGTCGATGCCGTGGTTGACCTCCGGGTCCACATGGTAGGGACGGCCTGCCAGCACGATGATGCGCTTGCCCTGACGGCGCGCCTCGTCGATGATCTCGCTGCCCTTTACCCGGATCTTTGCCATGTGTGCCTCATACTCCGCGTAGGCAGCATCGGCTGCGGCCTGCACCTCCCGCTCGGAGATGCCGCCAAAGTACTTGGGCAGCACCTCTTTTGCCATCTTGTGCACAAAGTCCTTGGGGCGGTGGATGCCCACATAATCATAGATGAACTTTTTGCCTTCCAGCTCCGGGCAGTTGCCTGCCAGAACCTCCGGGTAGTAGGCCACCACCGGGCAGTTATAGTGGTTGTCGCCCAGTCCCTCGTCCACATTGTAGGTCAGGCAGGGGTAGAAGATGGCGTCCAGCTGCATCTGGCTCAGTGCCTTGATGTGGCCGTGGCTCAGCTTTGCCGGGAAGCAGGCGGTATCGCTGGGGATGGTGGCCTGTCCGGCCAGATACAGCCCACGGGTGGACACCGGGCTGGTGTGCACCGCAAAGCCAAGGCTCGTCCAGAAGGCGTACCAGAAGGGCAGCAGTTCGTAAAAGCCCAGACACAGCGGGATGCCGATGGAGCCGCGCTTGCCGGGCACAGGCTTGTAGCTTGCCAGCAGCTGCTGCTTGTAGGCGTACAGGTTCAGACTGTTATCCTCGCTTTTGCCGGTAACGGGCTTATCGCAGCGGTTGCCGGAGATGAACTTGCGGCCATCGGCAAAGGTGTTGACGGTCAGCTGGCAATGGTTGCCGCAGCCGCCGCACTTGACGCTGACCACCTGCTGTGCAAACTTTTCCAGTTCCTGCTCGTCCATCATGGCAGAGGTGGTCTGATTGTTTTTATGGCTCTGGCGCAGGCCGTACAAAGCAGCGCCGTAAGCACCCATCAGACCGGCAATGTCCGGCCGGATGACCTCCACGCCCATTTCCTTTTCAAAAGCACGGAGCACGGCTTCATTATAGAAGGTACCGCCCTGTACCACGATCTTGCGGCCCAGCTCTTCCGGGCTGGAGGCGCGGATCACCTTGTACAGCGCGTTCTTGACCACGCTGATGGACAGACCTGCCGAGATATTCTCGATGCTGGCACCGTCCTTCTGTGCCTGCTTGACCGAGCTGTTCATGAACACAGTGCAGCGGCTGCCCAAGTCCACCGGGCGGTCTGCGAACAGACCCAGTGCGGCAAACTCCTTGACGTCGTAGCCCAGTGCCTGTGCAAAGGTCTGCAAAAAGCTGCCGCAGCCGGAGGAACAGGCTTCGTTCAGGAAGATGTTGCTGATTGCGCCGTCCTCGATCTTGAAGCACTTCATGTCCTGCCCGCCGATATCAATGATGAAATCCACGTCCGGCATAAAGTATTTGGCAGCGGTGAAATGTGCCACCGTTTCCACCAGACCGTAATCGCAGCGGAAAGCATTTTTCACCAGTTCCTCACCGTAGCCGGTGGTGGTAACGCTGGCCACCTGCAGCCCCGGGTGCTCCTTATAGATCTTGAGCAGCTGCTCCCGGATGAGGGGCAGCGGGTTGCCAAGGTTGGGCTGATAGTTGGTGTACAAGATCTGACTCTTTTCGTCCACCACCACCAGCTTGACGGTGGTAGAGCCGGAGTCGATGCCGATATGCACCGGCCCGCAGTGGGCACTAAAAGCCACGCGGGGCACACTATGGGACATGTGCCGTGCGTGGAAAGCCTCGTACTCCTCCTTGCTGGCGAACAGCGGCGGCTCGCTGGCATAGGTAGCAGTGGCGGCGTACTTGTCCAGCGCAGCGGCCACCTCGGTGAGCACAAATTCCTTGTCGGCATACAACGCAGCGCCCAGCGCCACATACAGCAGGCTGTTTTCCGGGCAGGTGCCGGTCACGTTCAGCGCTTCATCAAAGCTTTTGCGCAGCACGGTGCTGAAGGTGAGCGGCCCACCCAGATAAAGGATATTGCCCTTGATGGGACGTCCCTGTGCCAGACCGGCGATGGTCTGGTTGACCACAGCCTTATAGATGCTGGCGGCGATATCCTCGGTGCGGGCACCCTGATTGATCAGCGGCTGCACGTCACTTTTTGCAAAAACGCCGCAGCGGCTGGCGATGGTATAGGTACGCTGCGCCTGTTCGGCGGCCTTGTTCATCTCCTCAGCGCTCATCTTCAGCAGGGTGGCCATCTGGTCGATGAAAGCACCGGTGCCGCCGGCACAGCTGCCGTTCATGCGCACCTCGGTGCCGTTGGTCAGAAACAGGATCTTGGCGTCCTCGCCGCCCAGCTCGATGACGCAATCGGTCTTGGGCATAAAGCGCTTGACCGCCACGCGGGTGGAGAACACCTCCTGCACAAAGGGCACACCGCAGCTGTCCGCTAAGCCCATACCGGCAGAGCCGGAGATGCTGAGCAGCGCCTTGCTGCCATGCAGCTGCTCGGCATCAATGCGCCGCAGCAGCTCCTGCGCCTTTTCCAGAATATGACTATAATGTCGTTCGTATGTAGAATACAGCAGTTCATCATGCTCGCCCAGCACCACACACTTGATGGTGGTACTGCCGATGTCAAGACCTACTCTCACCTTGTTTTCCCTCCTAAGGACAAATAACCGGAGCATAACGCCCCGGCTGCCATGGCAAACAGCCGTTTGCGGCAAAGATGTGCAACGGCAGCTTTCTCTTTTCAGCAGCCTGCATTGCGCAGCTACGCTGTTTTTAAGCAGCATTCGCTATAAAAAATGCAGCAAATGCGTTTTTGCATACACCATTATTATAATCCAATCGCGGGCGGCATTCAATCCATGTTGTTTATTTTACACGAAAAAAATAGTATTTTTTGCTCAAAAGGCTGAACTTTTTGTGAACAAGTGTCTTTTTTCCCCGCAAAAAAGCCGCCGCACAGAGTTTGTGCAGCGGCTTTGTACCGACGGGATATTTTGAATGGTTTCCACGTGCGCTTTGGCTATTTCGAGCGGGAATCCCCCTCTACGCTCCACGCGTAAAAGTGCCTTTGGATCGTTTTACCGGTTCACGAAATTCAGCACCAGAACCAGCAGCAGCATGTGCACGGGGTAAAAGGCGTAGCAGGCATACTGGAAGGGCTTGCTGTGGTAGCCCTGCCGACCGCGGTACAGCCAGATGGGCACCAGTGCCAGCAGCGCCAGCCCCTGCTGGCAAAGTTCAAAGTCCATGCCGAAGAGCTGGATTGGATACATAAGCCCGCCCAGCAACTCCACGTTGACCCAGTACAGCGCAGCCAGCTGCCCCAGCAGGCACCACCACTTGCGCCCGTGCCCGTGAAAAAAGTAGAAGATGAACACGGTCAGCACCCCTGCGCCGTAGTAGTCCACCATGCCCAGCGTGCCCAGCACCGCGCCCGCCGCCACCACAAGGGCGGATACCAGCAGGTACAGCGCTGTTTTCTGCTTTTTGCGCACCGTTTCCATCAGGTGGATGCCCAAAATGCCCAGCAGCAGCGTCCAGATGACGTTCTGGTGCACCGGGTAGAACCATGTACCGCCGTACATCAAATCGAAGGGCACTTCCGAAAGCAGGGCAAACAGCAGCAGACGCAGGGTGTATTTTTTCAGGTCATGGGTGTGGAAATACCCCTCCACCGCCATAAAGGCAAAGATGGGAAAGGCCAAGCGCCCGGCGCAGGTCAGCCATTCCTGCGCGGGCAGCAACGTCGCCCACAGGTGGTCCATCAGCATCAGCGCCATGGCAAGGATATGAAGTGCCGCAGCGCTCAGGTCAAAGCGGGTCGCGGCAGTGGAATAGATCGTTTTGGTTGACATGATCATACCTCGTTTTTGTCGAAATTTGGTCGTTCTGTCTGGAATACGAACGAGCCCCGCAAAGAATTGCAGCCCCGGCAGCTTTTTCCGCCGGGGCTGGCTTGCTGCTTTATTTTTTCTGCTGCGAACACCCTAGCAGCAAAAAGGTAGCGCCAAGGCAGCGCCATACCACTGCCGTAGCGTGATCCCCTCCGGTAACAAAGTTCAGCGCCGCAGCAAGAAAAAACAGCAGCCCGATGAGATAAAACAGCTTATACCTTTTCATAGCTCATACCTCCGGTTTTGGTTTTCCACCGGCTATTTTGGATACGGCAAGCGCAGGGGCGGCTGCCATTTTACTCCGCGTGCAAAGGGGCGCAGAGCGCCCGCCCGTCACGCAGAAAGTGTGTGCCCGCAACAGTCTGCGGGGCAAATTCATGAAGGGTGGCTTGCCTGCCTGCCCATGGAGACGTAAGCACAAAAGCAGGAATGCGGGAAGGAGCAAGGGACGGTTTCGGCGAAAAAGCGTCTGGCGGTGGCGGAAAAGCCGAACGCAAGATTTTTTCATAATAGCTGGCTCGTAAGGTGAGCCGTACCAAAACTTCCTTGCGGAAATGTGCAGCGTTATAGTTCATCTGCACCTGAACCGGCAGCCGCGCGCCCGGCGCTTGCCGCACCCAAAATAGCCGGTGGAACGTTTATTTAGTTTTTGGCGTTTTCCAGATAGGTCTCAAAGGCTTCGGCAAAGCTGGCATTTACATCAAAGGGGACAGTGTAGTCCACCTTGGAGGTCACAAGGCAGAGGTCCAGCCGGTTGGAGGTTTCGTCTGCCTGCCGGTTCAGCTTGCTCAGCGCGGCATGGATGACCTTGCGGTCGTAGTTGATGGTGGTCACCCGCTTCACATCGCAGCAGTAGGAGATCTGGTTGCCCTCGGCGTTGAAGCGGTAGCCGGTGCCCCCGCCGGAGAGCAACTGCTCGGAGCTGCGCAGGTCGTTCATCCGCTTGAAGGTGCGGGCAATGCTCTGGCGCGCGGCATTCAGGCTGACCTCGCTGTCCATATCCATGTCCAGCGCATCCTTTGCCTTGCGGATGGCGGCAAACAGGCGGCTTTTTTCCTCCAGCAGATAGAGCATGAACCGGGCAATGTCGGTGATCTGCTCCGCATATTCGGTCTGTGCCACGTCCATAACGGTCTCGTCCTCAGCCTCGGGCATCACCTTATGGCGCAGATAGGTGTTGGCCACCTTGGTCACGTTGGCGTCGCAGTCCAGAATGCCCTGTGCCTCGTCCAGCAGGGACTGGAGCTTGTTCTGGTAACGGAATGCTTCCTTCAGGTTCATAGTCGTTCCCTCCATCTTGTTTTTTTGCTTTCAGCTTACCACAGACTGCCCGCCCGCGCAAGCTTTCCGGTAAAACAGACAAAACGCCCGCCCCGGCATGACCGGGACGGGCGCTTTGCGTTTGCTATGACACTTATGGGATTAAGAGAATATCAGTGGTCAGCCGGCCACGCGCTCGGTGCGGCCTGCCTCCAGCATATAGCGCAGGAAGCCGGTCACGTCGGCGGGGTCGGTCACGGTGAGGTCAAAGCCCTTCTTGGGGGCAGTGTCCATCATCTGCAGCATGGAGCGTGCGGTAGTGTCCTTTTTCAGGTCGCAGGTCTTGCCGTTGTCCAGATGCAGCAGCACGCTGCCGTGGCTGGCAGAAAGCTGGCGCATGAAACGTTCCTTATCAAAATACTCGATCCGAAGCATAGGAATACCTCCTTGATGAAATGGTTTATGTTACACTTGCCGTCCAGTCCTCTTTGGACAGGCGGCGGGAGAATAGCGGTTTTGCCCGGCAGTGGAAACGCTTGTACAGCTTGCGTACCGGCTGCCTTGGTGCTATACTGAGCTTGGAAGCTCTGATAGGATAATACCACAAAACAATCGCAAATAATAGAACAGAACCGCATAGTATATGCAACAAAACCGGCATTGACAAAAAACATTCAAAGTATTGCGGAAAGGATTTGGTGAATATGGCATATCAGACAAGCTGTGCCTCTTATACCAGCGGCCGGGTGGGGCTGTCCAGCGCTACTGCCGTGGTGGCGGATGCCGCCGGGCGGGAGCAGACCCAGCACGGCAGCCCGCTGTTCCCTATTGCCTGCTATGCCGAGGATCTTTCCTGTTTTTCGGTGGCGTGGCACTGGCACGAGGAATTTGAGTTCATTCTGGCGGCGTTGGGGCCCATTCATGTGGATGTGAACAAGACCCGCCTGACCCTGCAGACCGGGCAGGGCGTGTTCATCAACTCCGGTGCGCTGCACGCGGTAGAGCCTGCCGAGGACAGCGCGCTGCTGCACTCCGGCGTGTTTCAGCCCCGGCTGGTCGGCGGCATGGACACCGTGTTCTGGCAAAAGCTCATCCGCCCGCTTTTGCAGCCGGGCACGCCGCCCTTCTTTTTGCTGGATGAGGCCGTGCCATGGCAGCGGCAGGTGCTGCTCTGCCTGCGGGAGGCGTGGAAGGGCGTGGCGGACGAGCCTTTCGACTACGAGAACCGGGTGCGCTACCACCTTACCGCCGCGCTGCGGCTGCTCATTACCCAATGCGTCAGCGGCAAAGTAAAGGTATCGGAGCAGGAGCAGATCGCCTCGGAGCGGATGAAGCAGATGCTACGCTATGTAGAGGAGCATTACGCCGAGGAACTGACCGTGGAAAAACTGGCCGGGTGCGTTGCCCTGAGCGAAAGCGCCTGTCTGCGCAGCTTCCGGCAGTTTCTGGGCATCACGCCCATCCAGTACGTCAAGCAGTTCCGGGTGGAAAAAGCCGCCGAGCTGCTGCGCTCCACCCGGCTCAAGACCGGCGAGGTGGGGTTGGAATGCGGTTTTTCGGACGCCAGCTACTTTATCAAGACTTTCCGGGAGATCAAGCACTGCACCCCCCGGGAGTACCGTATCCGCTTCTGCTAAGCGAAAAGTAAAAAATGCCGAGCAGAACCGCAGAACTCCCCCAGTCACGGCTGCGCCGTGCCAGCCCCCTCTAAGATGGGGCCTTTGGCATAGCGATAAAGTTTTCCACTAAAACGCAAAGTTTCCAAATGCGCCAGAGGCTCCCTCTCCGAGGGAGCTGGCAAAGCCGTTAGGCTTTGGCTGAGGGAGTTCATTTCACTACTCCCCATGAAAAATCAATGCCGGGCAGTCTGCGCGTTGCCCGGCATTGTATTATAAAATTATCCCCTGCCAGCGCTCCGGCGGGATGACCAGCTCGGTGACAAAGGCTTCGGGGTTCGGGGCAAGAACGTGGCGGGTGACCCGGAAAAGTCCCTCGGCGTCGCACAAAATGCAACTTGCATCGCCAAATTTCGTGTTCCGGGCTGCACCACAGTCCAGATACGCCTGCTCCAGCTTGACGAAATCCTCCGAGATATGTGGCTGCTGCGCGTTGTAGTGACGGCGCATATAGACGTTGTGTTGCGCCCCGGCTTCGTCCACCACGGTCATCTGCATGGGCTTGTCGGTCAGGCGGTTCGGCACGTTCAGTACCTCCTCCACGCTATGGATAAAGGTGTTGCGGGCGTGGGTGACCCCCAGCAGCAGCACCTTGCCGTGGGCTGCCCGCAGGCGGTCGTAGCAGCCGCCGGGGGTGCAGGGGGTGTTTGCGTCCAGTTCCCCTTCCAGATACGCAGCCGCTCCCTTGCCATAGGCCGCCATGCTGTGGGTGGGGTGCAGCGAGCGCAGCACGCCGGGGCGCTGCCGGAACAGCTCCGGCAGAATGCCCACGCAGCACGGGCTGCGGCGCACATCGAACACTCGGTTCTCCTCGTTGATGAACCGCCATGTGTGGGTGGGCAGCAGCAGCAAGCCCTCCGCAAAAAACTCCATCCATGCGTCCAGAACCGTGTCTGCGCCGCCCTCCACCGGGCCGATGGACTTCATGGAGGAATGGATCAGGATGGTCTCCGTTCCTGTCAGCCCCATCGCGGCAAGGTCGTGCTTGAGGTCAGCCTTTGTATATGCCATGTCATTTCTCCTTTTCGGGCGTTTTTGTTTACTTCCAGTTTACCGCCTTTCGGGCAGCAAAGCAAGCATGCACGCAAAAAGGCACCTGCCCTGCCGCATCTGCCGGAGACGATCCGGTATCTGTGGGGTATTTGTCCTTTCAGCTTTTTCAGCAAAATCCTGTATACAATATTTCAACCCACAGTGTTGCCGCAACAGTCAGCGCCGTGCTTTTCTATTGTAATATTTGACAGTTATTCTCTGTTTTCTTTATGCATTTGATACAACAGCCGCTTGATTACGGCATTTCATCAGCACTTTTCCGCATTGCAAAGCGGTATATCCGTTTTTTCGTTTCAGGAGCAGCTCTGTGTGTGAGCGCAAGCACTTGTATACAAGTGTTCAAACAAAGTTCCGTTCCAGCATTGACATTCCGCTGTCGGAACGGTACAATGATAGTAAGATCATATTTACCGGATAAATGGAGAACGACTATGGCTACATTACAGCACACGGATGAGCTCTATCATATTCTCGAGGACGAGATCTGCACGTTGAAGATTCTGCCCGGGGAAGCGCTGAGCGAGAACCAACTGTGCAAGCGGTTCGGTGTTTCGCGCACCCCCATCCGCAGCGTTTTGCAGCGGCTGGAGCAGAACCGCTTTGTGCAGATCATCCCCTGCAAGGGCACCATCGTCACCGCCATTGATATTGGCGTGGTGGATCAGCTCATCTTCCAGCGTGTTGCGGTGGAGGGCATGGTGTTCCGGGATTTTGTGCAGAGCTGCTCGCCCATGGAGATCCTTGCGGTAGAACACCTTTATAATGTGCTGCTGGAGGCCGCTGCGGGGCGCAGCGACCCGCAAAACTTTGATTTCAACCACTTCCTCAGCTGCGACCTTGCCATGCACGAGTACTGGTTCCGCAAGACCAGCAAGGAGTACCTTTGGGAGCAGATGACCCGCCCGCAGGCAGACTATTCCCGCTTTATCCGTCTGGACATCGTAGGCGCGCGCAACGTGTCCAGCGTTGTCAGCGAGCACGCCGAGATGCTGCGTATTCTGCGGGAGAAAGATCTGGACGCCATTGAGCCGCTGATGCGTACCCACCTGTACGGCGGCGTGAGCCGCATGGGCAGCAAGGTCTACTCGGACGAATACCGCGTCTACTTCAAGCTGCCGGAGGGCAAATAATAAAAAGGTCGCTGCACAGTCTCCTGTACAACGACCTTTTTTCTGGTTGCGCCAGCAGGAGTCGAACCTACGATGGGGGAGTCAAAGTCCCCTGCCTTACCGCTTGGCGATGGCGCATCATGCAAGATAGTATAACATATTTTCCGCTTTTCCACAAGAGGTGTGCCGCGTTTTTGCCGCTTTTTTCTGTGCGCTGCCTGCTGCATTTGCGGCGGTTTGAGTCGTTTTTTGGCTTTGCGGCAAAGGTTTTGCTTTTTCCATATCCTGCCATGTTTTTACGAAAGGTAAGTTTTGCGGGATGCGTTTTTCAAAAAGCGCAGTCTACACGGGCATAAATTTTATCTTGCAAAGGTGAAATTTATTTTTTTCTTGATTTTTCTTATTATTTTCTCAAAAGACTGTATTTTTTGTTGCGCTTCTGGTACACTGGATGTGATAAAAATAAGTTGAAGAAACTTCTCCTGCGTCCGGGCTGCACCCGGGCGAGGCAGTGTCTCCATCTTTGTGAAGGAAAGCGAGGGATCTCATGAAAAAATTCCTGAAAACGCTGGTGGTCGGGCTTTGCCTGTTCACGCTGCTGTGCTGCGCACTGCCGGCTGCATTTGCTGCCGACAAAACTTCAGGGAGCAAAAAGGAAGAGAACGTGTACGCCATTGGTATGGATGCCCAAGGCGGCATCTGCTCTACCGTGGTCACCTACACGAACTTGTCCGGCAAACTGGAGAGCACGCCTGAGCAGCCTACCATGACGGGCTACACCTTTGACGGCTGGTACACCGAGCCGGTGGGCGGCAGCAAGGTGACCACCTCCACCGTGTTCACCTCCGATGCCACCATCTACGCCCACTGGACTGCCAAGGCCAGTACCACTACCGTACCGCAGCCCACCACCCAGCCTGCCACTGGACAGTGGCAAAAGTATGTAGGGCCTGCACTTGTGGCCGGTGCCCTGCTTACTACTCTGCTGGTCGCCACCATGTTCTGAACACTGCTGTAAACGCAATGATACCATTGAAGAAAGGGATCTTACCATGACTACTTCTACCATGAAAATGCCCGCCAGCTATTCCGCTATCGAAGCCGAGGAGATGACCTATCTGGACGGCGGCGCCAGCAACGCTTATCAGGCCTTCCTGGACGTTGGTAAGGTGTTCAACTACATCGCCCGCATCTTCTCCGGTGCAAGCTCCATCATCAACAACGTCAACGTCATTTACCAGTCCTTTGTATCGCTGAACAGCCTGCTGGGCAGCTTCGGCAAGTAAAAGGATCACCCCAAAGTTTGGATACGGGAGCCGCGCTTTTTTCGAAAAAGTGCGGCTCCCGTTTTTCGCAGGCGCACTGATTCAGTGCATTACTGCGCAGAACTTCGCACCCCAGAATTATGAAGGAAAATTTTAACAATTCTGTGGTATATTACCTTCTTTTTGGGTGTTTTACATATAAAATAAAAAAATTTGCGATATTTTTTCGGCTTTATCTCTTGATTTTGTTTCCGATTTGTTATATTGTTGTTACAGGGAGTGTGCTAAAATAAGATAGTTTATAAAAGGTCTCTCCAGCCGCGCAAATCGCGTGGCGACAAGCGATTTTTCAGGCATTTTCTTTAAGTTTTTTCGGTATTTTCGAAAGAAATTTCGTTATCTTTACATTCGGGAGTTTGTACGCAAATGGCAGATCGTGAACTGCGGCGGATGCACCGCGCTGAACTAATAGAGATCATCTATGCGCTGAAACAGAGCGAGGACCAGCTCAAGGCACGGAATGCCGCGCTCACCGCGCAGCTGCAGGACCGGCAGCTCCGGCTGGAAAGCGCTGGTTCCATCGCGCAGGCCGCGCTGGAGCTGAACAACGTGTTCACCGCCGCACAGGCCGCCGCCGATGACTATCTGCATTCGGTACAGGCCAGCGTTGCGGACACCAACGCCACCGCTGCCAACACCCTTTCGCAGGCACGCAGCGAGGCCAAACGCATTCTGGAACAGGCACAGGCAGACGCCGACAGTCTGAAAGCGCAGGCGCAACAGGAATGCGACGCCATGACCGCCGCCGCCGCGCAAAAGCGCACCCAGACCGAGGCCGACTGCAAGGCCATGGTAGAGCGCGCCGAGCAGGAGGTGCAGCAGCGCTGGCAGGCATTTGACCACAAGGCCAACGAGCTGCTGGACCAGTATCGCAACACAGACGGCCTGCCTTCGGAGGAAACATGAAAAAACGCGATATCCGGTTCGCTTCCATCCCTTCCACCGAGGAAGTGGCCGCAGAACGTGAGCGTCTTGCGTACCAGAGCCGCTACCAGCGGGTGCTGCGCAGTACGATCTATATTCTGGTGGTGGTGGCCGCAGTAGCCGTGCTGCTGGCTACGCTGTTTTTGCCGGTGCTTCAGGTCTCTGGCGACAGCATGAACCCTACGTTGAATGACAAAGACATTATCCTGCTGGTAAAATCCAACCACATTGAAAACGGTGAGTTATGCGGGTTTTACTGGCAGAACAAGCTGCTGCTCAAGCGCATCATCGGGCAGCCCGGTGATGTGATCGATATGGACGTGAACGGCGTGGTCTCGGTAAACGGCGTGGCACTGGATGAGCCTTATGTGGACGCGCTGACCGTGGGCGAATGCGACATCCGGTTCCCCTATCAGGTGCCGGAAAACCGCTACTTCGTGCTGGGCGACCACCGCTCCACCTCCATCGACAGCCGCAGCAGCGTGATAGGCTGCGTTGAAAAAAGCCAGATCGTTGGCAGGGTTTTCCTAAGGATATGGCCCTTGTCCAGCTTCTCGTTGATCCATTGACCCCGGGAGGAGGTATTCCGTTATGAACGACATTCTTAAAACGTACATGGAGCGGTTCCGCGAGAACCGGCACACCCTGCGGCGCTACACCGCGTTTGTGCTGGCACTTGCCATGATCACCACCCTGTTCGTCAACTGGCAGCTGCATGGCGTGGGCATCTCGATGACCGCGCAGTACCAGTGCGGCGAGGAGGAGCACACCCACACCGCGGATTGCTACACCAAGGTGCTGACCTGCGGTTACGAGGAAGGCGAGCTTGAAAATGCGGACGAGGTGGCCGCCGCCGCTGCTGCGACCAGCCAGCCCACCATTGAAGAAGAGCCCGCGCCGCTGTCGCTGGAGCCGCAGATCGAGTTTGTGCCCCATGAGCACACCGACGACTGCTACACCGAGGTGCAGACCCTGACCTGCATGGAGGAAGAGCACGTCCACGATGACGACTGCTTCGACCCCGAGGACGGCAGCCTGATCTGCGACAAATTTGAGCATACCCACGACGAAAGCTGCTATACCACTGAGTATGAGCTGACCTGCGGCTTAGAGGAGGGCGAGCTTGTGGAGCAGGTGGTGGAGCCCACCCAGAGCGCCGCACTGGCAGCGATGGCTGTGGCCGAGCCCGTGGCGCTGGCACCGATGGTGGACACCGTGGAGCCCATCTACCACCACCATACCGATGCCTGCTACGAGGAAGTGCTCACCTGCCCCCTGCCGGAGCACCACCACACCGTTGCCTGCCTGAGCGACACCTCCGCCGACCTTGAGACCCCCGAGGAGTGGCAGGCTGCCAACGCCGAGGCCGTGATGACCGGCAACTGGGCCGAGGATCTGGTCAGCGTGGCGCAGACCCAGCTGGGCTACGAGCAGAGCGAGAAAAACTTTGAGATCGACCCCGCAGACGGCGTGACCCTGCGCTACTACTCCCGCTACGGTCAGTCCTATGGCAACCCCTACGGCGAGTGGGACGTGATGTTCCTCTCTTACTGCCTGAAGTACGCCGGTATCCCCCAGAGCGCTATCCCGCAGGAGGCCAGCGTGCTTGCCCTGCGCAGTTCCATGAGCGACATGGACTGGCTGCTGGACGGCGAGGACGGCAGCGCCGCCGATGTGGGCGACATCGTTATTTATAATAAGTACGTCACCCGCACCGTGGCTGTGGACAGCAGCGCCGACGGTGCAGCGGACGGTCTGGACGACCTGTTCAGCACGGACGCCGAGGGCGAGAACGGCGCAGAACTCGAGGAATCCGGCACTGCTGCGCTGGATACCGTCCCTGCCACCGAGGACATGACCACCCTCGACACCCCTGATCTCCCCGATATCCCCGACACTGTTGACACGGAGCAGCCCGCCGCAAAGCCGGTGGACAGCGCCGACACCGCTGCGCCCAGCGTGGTTTCCCCCGCTGCCGAGCCGCAGACCACTACCGTGACTGACGCTCAGCCCGTGGAGACCGTGGGCATCGTAAGCAGTGTGGACAGCGACGCCAGCACGCTGACCGTTATCTCCGGCGATGTGGACGGCAAGGTGGCTGAGGTCACCCTTTCCAACGCCGAGGTTCTGGGCGTGGTGAGTGTTGCCGCCGCCCAGTACGCAGACGAGATGCTCTCCTCTGCCGTTGACGGCGCACTGCAAGCACCCGATATGCTTACGCTGGCGGGTGAAGATCCTGTGCAGGAAACCTCCGATTACTACGATTTCAAGGACGACATCACCTCTGCAAAATTGCAGTACCATGATTGGCAGGGTTGGCATGATATCCCAGATGAATCTGTTATTAACGAATCCGATCAGATTCGGGCTTATCTGACGTACACGCTCCAGGGTAAAACGTTATCTTCTACACTAAACACCATTAAGTACAACCTGCCGGATGCTTTGAAAAATTTCAAAGAAAACGGTACTGTCTATGATACCAACAACAAGGCCGTTGGCATCGGTAAAATTGAAAACGGTGTGGTTACCATTACGTTCTACGATGCGTATGTAACGATGAATGCCAATGGTTCTCCGATTAACGGTTATGTGGTTTTCGATGGTAAGGCCTCCGACATGCAAATACCTTCCGACCAAGAAACCACTATTAAGTTCAACGATAAATGCTCCAGCAAGATCACCATTAAACAGGATTACAATAAAAAAGGCGACATTCACACCCAAAAGTCTACCGGAAACTATGACCTTGAAAAGGGTACCGTAGAGTATACCGTAAAAGTATGGAGCACCTACGGTACTGCCGGGCATCCTGTTCAGCTGGAAGATATCATGACTGATATCAAGCTGGATCGGACGAAGAACATCACAGTCGTAAAGAACGGTAGCACTCCTGCCAATATCGAGACTCTCTCTTATAAACCCGATGACAAGGGCTTTACCGGCACATTGCCTGCTCTTGACAAGGGTGAGTATTACGAGCTGACCTATTGGGGCGTGCTTCCTTCGGATTTGAAGGGCGGCAACGTTACCACGACCAATAAGATCCATGTTGAATCGAAAAACTCCGAGGAGAAAATAATTTATAGCGACGCCTCGGTAGAGTTCCGCTTTAACACCGTAAAAAAGACGGGCGTCAAAAATCCTGATGGCTCTATCTCTTGGACAGTTACGCTGAACGACAACCACGCCAAAATGGAGAACTGGACGTTGAGCGATGAGTTGAACGGTAGTGCCTACACTGACATTGTTCACATTGTAACGTCAAAGGGCGCTTCCTTTGATGTTCCGTTGCCTTACAAATTTGGTTCCAACTCTGCTGATACAGATACTACCGCAAGCTACACCATCACCTATACCACCCCGGGCGATCACCCCTATAACACTTCACAGGTCAAGAACAAGGTCACCCTGAAGGACGACAAGGGCAACGAAAAGGGTTCTTCCGAATACGGTGTTGAGGTTGGCAGCAAGGACGCCTTTATCAAAACCGGTAAGGGTGTTATAGAAAATACTGACGGTACTTTGACCCTTAACTGGCATGTCAAATTGATCATCGACCAGGATTATCAGACCGGATGGAAATGGTATGATTATGCGTCCAATGATAAGAATCAGTATTTCACGCCCACGCAGCGTGAGGAACTGTACAAGCAATTGGATACCCAACTTGGTGGCCGCGATAAGTATACCGCTGCACCCGCTTGGGGCAATGCGTCGGATGAAAACTGGGGTACAATTTGCATTACCGGAAAAGAAGAGTTGACCGCAGGTAAAACTTTAGAGTTCGATGTTTCTACCACGGTTGCACGCCCTGCTGGGAAAACTGACTACTGGAACAATTGCAAATTCAACGATACAGACTTTCAGGGCACAAACAACTACGACCCCAGCGGCAATGTAGTTGTAAAGAAGCTTGATAAGCTAACCCGTAGTGCTGACAAAAGCAGCCATGGGTACCATGAGCTCAAAAATGGTATGCTGGAATGGGAAATCCATGTAACCATGACCGAGGCTTTCAAGGACGCTACGAATACTCTTGACTATATCGATATTACCGACACGCTGCCTGCCGGTGTCACGCTTAATGATATCGATATTTACGCTAGCAAGGATTCAAATTATAAGTGGAATAAGCCTAACGGCAACATTGACAAGAATGGCAACACTTGGACGATTCCTATTTATGATCAGACTAAAGGAAGCATGTTTAGTGACGGTATTACCGCCATGCTCAACCCCCTTCCCGATGGTAAACAGAGTGTTACTATTCGCGTACCTGCATATCTTCTTCAATTGATGGAAGTGGATTACGATATTGTAGTTTATGTCTATGCCAAAGCGGATGATCCTTCTACATGGGGTAATAACACGCAAAAGAACTTTACCAATGAGGTTCGTGTGACCGACAGCGACAGGCATGATTGGGGTTCTGCCTCTCAGACGCAGGAGATCACCTACAACAGCCTGCACAATGCTGTGCAAAAGAATGGTGAACTGCTTGATGCTGGTGTCGCCAAAAATACGGTCGAGTATACGGTTCTTGTCAATCCCGATCATAAAATAATTCTGGATGACCCCAATATCAGGCTGACGCTTATCGATGATCTCACATACGAATACAATCCTTATCATTCGCGTCTGCTCACTTCGTTGGTTCCTTCCAGTGTTGCCGTGTACGAGTACGATGAAAACGCTGAAAAGAATCGTGGGCGAAAGCTAAACGTCGGGGAGGAGTATTCGTATCTGTACGAAACCTTCGGCTATGGTTCTGGAACATCAAACGAGAATCGTACTAACCGCCTGACTTTCAGCTTGCCAAACGGCAAGGCGCTTGTAGTGGTTTATCAGTACACCTCAAAGGGTGTCGCGAACACTTGGATTGACCTTCACAACACCGCTACTCTGGAAGCCAAAACCACAAAATTCACCACTAATCCCGATAATCAAAACTTTAAAATTACAAGCAGTGGTTATGGTGCGGATGTTCTGGGCGTAGTTGCCTACAAGGTGGATAAAGACAATAACGGTCTGTATCTGCCCGGTGCTCAGTTCAGCCTTTATGCATGGAACGGTAACAGTAGTGATCCTTGGACGCTGGTGAGCGATCAGATCGTCACGAACGAACATGGCGAACTGGTGAACAGTGCTAATCAAAACTTGACTGAAATCATCAACGCCAACGGAAAATTTAAACTCCACAATCAGGCATTCAAGCTTGTAGAAACAAAGGCTCCTGATGGTTATATCCTACCCGACCCCAACGACCCCAACAATGCCTACTACTTCTATATCCCGGATACAGATGAACACAACTATCCAAAGATGCTTCCCGCTGACCTGACCGGTTATCATGTAGCAACTGCCGGAGGATACCTCTATCTTACCAATGAGAAATCTCAAGACTACGAGCTCCCCTCTACCGGTGGCACCGGTACACTCCCGTATACAGCCGTGGGCGGCACAATGATGCTGTCTGCGCTGGCATATAGTTTTATCCACCGCAAGCGCAGACATGAAGGGAGGGCAGATGACTAAACTGCACTTCCCTGCTGGCGTGCCGGGGCTGAGCCCCCGCCCGCCCAGCGCAAAGTTTACGCATTAGTCCGAACATAAACCACACCCCTCCCCCCTGTGCAAAATGCAGGGGGCGGCAAGGGGCAGAGAAAAGAAAGGAGCTTTTTTCCATGAAAAAACTCATGGCTGCGCTGCTGGCAGTTGCTATGGTTTGCGCCATGGCGATTCCGGCGTTTGCGGCAGTAGACATCACGAGCCACACTTTTGAAGCTTATCAGATTTTCGCCGGTGATCTTAATGAGGGCACCCTGTCAAACGTTACTTGGGGTCACAATGTAACAACTGCCACCTTATTGAATTATCTGAAAACCGCCAACGCCGCTTATAGCGCTTGCACTGATGCAAAAGGTGTTGCTGAAGTGCTCTCCAATAATCCTAGTTTAAAGTACGATTTTGCAAAAATCGCTGCTGATCATGTTACCGGCACAGCTATGGCAACTGGCACTGGTTCTGTAACCCTGCCGAGCGCTGGTTATTACCTGATCGTCGATACCACTGACGTTGCCAATAAGCACGATGCAAAGAATTTGAGCTTGCTGCAGGTAAGCGGTGCAACCACGGTAACTCCTCAGGTCAAGACTGATATCCCCACCCTTGAGAAGAAGGTCAAGGACAAAAACGATTCCGCTGGCACTACTACTGACTGGCAGGATTCTGCCGACTACGATATCGGCGATATTATTCCTTATCAGCTGACTGCTACTCTGGGCAATGTGAGCAACTTCGACACCTACTATGTGAAGTTTGTCGATACCATGGAGCACCTGACTTATTATAATATCACCTCCGTCAAGGTCGGTGATAAAACTTTGTCCGCTGGTGACTACACCAGCAATTGGGATTCTGCAAATAAAAAGCTGACTGTTTCTATTGATGACGTGAAGAAACATGGTGCAACCAACGGCTCCACGATCACGGTTGAATATACTGCCACTCTGGATGCTGATGCTGTTATTGGTTCTATCGGCAACCCGAACGAAGCTTATCTGGTATTCTCCAACAATCCGAATGGCGATGGCAAGGGCAAAACCGCCCCGGATAAGAACATCGTTTTCACCTACAAAGTAGTTGCTAATAAGGTCGATCAGGACAATAAACCTTTGACTGGCGCAGCTTTTGCTCTGTACAAAAAACTGCCTGCTGTCCCCAACCCCGAGGATGGCACTTCCTACATTATGGAGGGCAATGACGCTTATGCACCGGTCAAGGAACTGAACGTTGGTGCAAACGGTGAGGTTGAGGACAAGGAACTGACCACCTTCGAGTGGACTGGCATTGATGACGGCGAATACATGATCAAGGAGATCATCACTCCCGCCGGCTATAACTCCATTGAGCCTATAAAGTTTACCGTTACCGCTGATCATCAAATCGAAGCTGCCGACCCCAAGCTTACTGAGCTGACGGGCGGTGATAAGTTTACCGGTGCGGTATCCACTGGCGCTCTGACCGCCAACATCCAGAACCGCATGGGTTCCACCCTGCCCGGCACCGGCGGTATCGGCACCACCATCTTCTACGTTGTTGGCGGCGGCCTGATGGTTGCAGCAGCTATCCTGCTCATCACCAAAAAGCGCATGGAGAACCGCTAAGCTCTCCTTTTCCCCTGCACAGAGCGGGGCTGTAAAGCCCCCTGCTCTGATCCTGAAACTATAACGTTAGGGAGTAGCCCATGAAAAAGAACAAAAGCACCATTATACTGATCCTCGTCTTTTTCGTGGGTCTATCCGTGATGTTATACCCCACCATCAGCGATTACGTCAACCAGCGCAACCAGTCCCGCGCGGTGGCAAGCTACGCGCAGGACGTGGACAACATGACCGATGCGGATTACAGCGCCTACTTTGACGCCGCCAATGCCTTTAACGCACAGGTGGCCGCCAACGAAAACGCCCTCTACCGCCCGGATCAGCTTACCGGCTACAACGAAACGCTGGATATTACCGGTACGGGCATTATGGGTTACATCACCATCTCCAAAATCGGCGTGGAGCTGCCCATCTACCACGGCACCGGCGACAGCGTGCTGCAGATCGCCGCAGGCCACTTAGAGGGCACCAGCCTGCCGGTGGGCGG
>ERZ1027054.462-NODE-462-length-19283-cov-10.999584_pt1 | contig 19283 bp, 15 predicted proteins | sample MGYA00519284_ERZ1027054 | MGnify/ENA primary metagenome ERZ1027054 (study PRJEB26926, sample SAMN06164568) | human gut metagenome | biome: ENVO:00009003; feature: ENVO:2100002; material: ENVO:00002003 | host: Homo sapiens | place: USA | collected 2012 ... | reverse complement strand
GGGCTCGGAGATGTGTATAAGAGACAGCTATGGGGCCGTTCTGCAAACCCCGCGTTTTCACGCGGGGTTATGATTTTACGATGCTTTTTCCTGCTATTTCTGCGTCGTCCTCCCATCAGAGCAGCTGTGCAAGAATACTGTTTTGCACAATAAGCCCGGCGGGGGTCAGGGCGAGGATGCGGCCGTCGAAGGTGGCGTACCCGGCGCGGACGCAGTTTTGCACAAAGGCCAGCTGTGCGGTGGAAAACTGCTTGCCGTACAGGGCTTTGTAAGCTTCAAGGTCAAGCCCCTTGCGCAGCCGCAGCTGCAAGATCAGGTAGTCCTCTGCGCCGCAGTTGCCGTCCATAATGGGTGCGGCGGCGTCCTGCAGAAAGGCAGCGGTGTCCGGCGCGTAGCAGAATCGCTTGCCGCCCATGCAGGAGTGCGCCGCAGGGCCAAGGCCAAGATAGTCGCCGCAGTCCCAGTAGATGAGGTTGTGGCGGCCCTCATAGCCCGGCTTTGCAAAGTTGGAGATCTCGTACTGGCGGTAGCCGTGATGCTCCAGCTGCTCCACGGCGTAGAGGTAGAAATCGGCGGCTTCATCGCCGGTGGGCAGACCCTCCGGCGGGTGCTTGCCGAAGGCGGAGTCCGGCTCGATCTTTAAAAGGTAAGCCGAGATGTGGGTGGCACCGCCTTTTTCGATCAGCTCCAGTGTCTCGTCAAACTCGGCCTGCGTGTAGTGGGGCAATGCCAGCATGATGTCACCGCTGATATTCTCGAACCCGGCGTGCCGGGCGGCGGCAAAGGCTGCCCGCGCCTGCTTGGCGCTGTGGGGACGACCAAGGGTGCGCAGCTGGGTGTCCCGGGCGGACTGCACCCCGAAGGAGATGCGGTTCACCCCCGCCGCCCGGAAGCCCCGCAGGCTCTCCTCGGTGACGGTCTCCGGGTTTGCCTCCAAGGTGATCTCTGCACCGGGCACGGGGTCTGCTGCCCGGATAAGCCGCTTGGCCTGCGCCGGGGTGAGCAGGCTGGGCGTGCCGCCGCCGAAATAGACGGTGTCCGGTCGCAGGGGCGCGTCCGGCGCAAAGCGGTGCAGCTCCCGCAGCAGCGCGTCCACATAGGCGTCCGGTACGCCCCGCTCCCCGGGGTGGGAATAAAAATCGCAGTACCGACATTTGGAAAAACAGTAGGGAATATGCAGATAAAGTCCAAGGGACATACAATATCACAGCCTTTTTCATGAAACGTTCATTTCTATGCAGTATACTATATTCCGTAGACCGGAGCAAGAGAGAAATGCTCCGCAGAATAGACTGGAGGAACCCAGATGAGTTACAACAATTACAACCGTGGCTATGCAGAGCCTACAATGACCTCGGCTGATTATATGACCCGCACCTACCGCTGGATGGCGCTGGGGCTGCTGGTCACTTTTGCAGCGGCGTTTGTCACTGCGACCACCCCGCTGTTCTACGTGGTCAACTCGCTGTATCTGCTGTTCACCATTGCCGAGCTGGCACTGGTGTTTGTGCTGAGCGCCCGGGTGCAGAATATGTCCGTGGGCGCAGCAAGAGGCGTGTTTTTGGGCTATGCCCTGCTCAACGGCATGGTGCTGAGCTACTATTTCCTTGCTTTTGAAGTGGGCACGCTGGTGCTGGCCTTCCTTGCCACCTCGCTGTACTTCGGCCTGATGGCAGTTTATGGCACCACCACCCACAAAGACCTGTCCGGCTGGGGCCCCAAGCTGATGATGGCACTGTTTGCGCTGCTTATCACCGGTTTCGTCGGCCTGCTGTTCGGCATGGGCTTTATGGGCACGGTGCTGTATTCCGGCATTGGTCTGGTGGTGTTCATGCTGCTGACCGCCTACGACACCCAGAAGCTGAGCCAGATGTACTCCTACTACGCAGGGGACAGCGAGCTGGCGGAAAAGGCTTCCATCTACGGCGCACTGACGCTGTATCTGGACTTCATCAACATCTTCCTGTACGTGGTGCGTCTGCTGGGGCTCAACAGCCGCCGCCGCGATTAAGCGTACAGCGCCGCAACATCATTGATAAGCAAAAAAATCGGTCAGACCTACGGGTCTGACCGATTTTTTGTTCTATAAAGAATGGGGCCGGGATTTTCTCCCGACCCCATTTTTATGATAGAACCTGAAATTTTAAGTTGATACTCAAAGCAGCTTTACGGCCAGCGCCTCGGTGGTGCGCTCCTGCGCTTCGGTGCTGCCGGGCTTATCGTCCAGAATGTACCGCAGCACCAGCACTTCGGCCACATACAGCACCGCCACCTTGATGGGAATGCTGCCGGAGTCCAGCGGGCTCTCCTGCGCGCCGCACAGCAGCACGATGTCCGCCAGCTTTGCACCGGGGGAGTCCTCGTAGTGGGTGATCAGGATGATCTTTGCGCCGTTGGCCTTGGCGGTGCGCAGGGTCTCCATCAGGTCCCGGGTAGCGCCGGAGTAGGAGACGAACAGCACCACGTCCTGCTCGGTCATCAGGCTGGCCGCCATGACCTGCATGTGGCTGTCGGCGGTGGCGCGGAACTTATTGGTGATGCAGGCGAACCGGGCGCAGATCTCATTGGCAGCGGCCATGCTGCCGCCCTGTCCCATGCAGAACACCTGCCGGGCGCTATGCAGCAGCGCCACGGCCTGCTCCACCGCCTGCGGCGAAAGGGCGTTCTGGGTGCCGTTGATGGCGGTCATGAACAGCGCCGAGGCGTGCTCACACAGGGTGGCGGTGTCGGCGTCTGGGGCGGGCTCCTGCTGGTTTACCAGCACACCGGTGGCGTTGGCCTGCGCCAGCGCAATGCGCATTTCGTGGTAGCCCTCAAAGCCCAGCGCCCGGCAGAACCGGAACACCGTAGCCTCGGCCACCTGACACTCTCTGGCCAGCGATGATATGGACAGATACTGTGCCTCCGCAGCGTGCTGCACCAGATATTCGGCCACCGTGCGGCCGGATTTTGTCAGGTCGCCCTGATGCTGCTGCAGCAGCTCCCAAAAATTTGTAGACATTCTTCCCTCTCCTGACTTGGGCCGCCGGCGGGTGCCGGTGCCGTGTTCGTGCTTACCTTCTTATATAAAAGTATAAGAGAAACTGCGCCGCTGTGCAAGAGGCGTAATGACCACATTTTACCCACCGATTCTGTGCAGAGGGCACAGTTTTGAAGGAAAAAACGATTCAAAATGTGAAAATGCTTTTCATTTTTACGATTTCAAAATTGAAAGCGATTTTCAGAACAGCCGGGGAAAGTGTACCGTTTTGTAACTATTTTGACAAGTAAAGTGGATGAAATATTGTGTTTTTTCTGATATCCCACAATTTTGTGCAGGCTGCTGGGTTTGAAAATGAAAATTTATGAAAAGAATGAATAGACAAAATGAAAATAATTTTCTATAATTAGGCTACAAACAACGGCTGCGGACACGAGCAGCCGCTACGCGCAAAACGGAGTACGATCCCCCGATGGGTCGAAGAAGATGAACAAGGAGAATCTACCATGAAAAACTGCATTTCCCGCCGTTCCTTCCTGAAGGCTGCCGGTATTCTGGGCGCTGCCGGTGCACTGGCCGCCTGCGGCGGTTCCTCCTCCACCAGCACTGCTGCTTCCTCCACCGCTTCCTCTGCTGCTGCAAGTGCAGCCAGCACCGGCGCAAGCATCAAGCTGTGGACATACCCCATCGGCGGCTGGGGCAATGACGATACCGTCCAGAACCTGATCTCCAGCTTCAACGCAAAGTACCCCGACATCAAGGTGACCGTGGAGTATCTGGACTACACCAACGGCGATGATCAGGTGAACACCGCCATCGAGGGCGGCAGCGCACCCGATCTGGTCATGGAAGGCCCCGAGCGTCTGGTGGCCAACTGGGGTGCCAAGGGCGTTATGGCTCCGCTGAACGACCTGTGGACCGACGATGCCAAGAAGGACATCTACGCTTCTGTGGAGTCTGCCTGCCACAACGAGAAGGGCGACTACTACGAGTACCCCCTGTGCATGACCGCACACTGTATGGCTGTGAACATGACCAAGGTCAAGGAAGTGGGCGCTGACCAGTACATTGATACCGACAAGCACACCTGGAGCACCGAGGGCTTCCTGAACACTGTGGACGCACTGTACAAGGGCGGCTACGAGAACGTAGCAGCCATCTACTGCAGCGGTCAGGGCGGCGACCAGGGCACCCGCGCCATCATCAACAATATGTACGGCGGCACCTTTACCGATGCAGCCCACACCAAGTATACTGCCGACTCTGCCGAGAACATCAAGGCCATTCAGGCTCTGTACGATGCAAAGGGCGTCAACTTTGATCCTTCCATCAACGGCGGCGAGGAGATCACCCTGTTCCGCAACGGCACCCTGCAGATGGCTTTCTGCTGGAACATTGCACAGCAGCTGAACGCTGACACCGCTGCCGCAGGCCAGACCATCAGCGGCGACGAGATCTTCCCCATGGCATTCCCCACCGAAAGCGGCGACCCGAAGCTGTGCGGCGGCATCTGGGGCTTCGGTATCTTTGATAACGGCGACGAGGCCAAGATCAAAGCTGCAAAGACCTTCATCGACTTTATTGCTGCCGACCCCGCTCAGGTCAAGGACAGCGTGCTGGCTTCCACCTACTTCCCCGTCCGCACCAGCGTGGGCGATATCTACGCCGGTAACGAGGTCATGAGCGAGTACAGCAAGTTCATGGGCTATCTGGGCGACTACTACCAGATCACCCCGGGCTGGACCACTGCCCGTACCGAGTGGTGGAACATGCTGCAGCGCGTGGGCTCCGGCGAGGCCGTCGAGACTGCCGTCAAGACCTTTGTGGACAACGCAAACGCAGCCGCTGCTGCCGAGGCATAAGCGCTAGTTTCTTAGAACTATATCACAGCTGAACCGCAAGGCCCCTTCCTCCGGGTGAGGGAGGGGCCTTTTTACGGAAAAACACTCTCAAACGAAAGGTTTGGTGATCCTCTTGGCTGCAAAGACGGCAATGAAAGAGCCCAAACGCAGCAGTGCGCTGGTACGGCGCGAAACCTTCGCCTCCTACTGCTTCCTGCTGCCCAGCCTGATCTTCTTTCTGGGCTTCGTCATCTACCCCATGATCCTCTGCGTGGTGACCAGCTTTTTTGACTCCACCATGAACCGCGCGGATATCTTTGTGGGTCTGGCAAACTACAAGACCCTGTTTGCCGACCCCATCTTCCTTGGCGCATTAAAGAACACCTTCGTCATCGTCATTGTGTCGGTGCCCATCACCTGCATCTTCTCGCTGTGGGTATCCTCCGCCATCGTAGACCTGCCGGAGTGGGCCACCAGCCTTTTCCGCTGCGTGTTCTACCTGCCCGTGGTCACCGGCTCGGTCGCCGTTACCGTGGTGTGGAAGTGGATGTACAACAACTACTATGGCATCTTTAACTATCTGGGCAAGAGCCTTGGTATTCTGGACAAAAACATCAACTGGCTGGGTGACGAGCGGTTTGCACTGGGCTGTATCATCCTGATTTTGCTCACTACCTCCGTGGGTCAGCCCATCGTGCTGTATGTTTCGGCACTGGGCAACGTGGATCAGTCCATCGTGGAAGCCGCTGAGGTGGACGGCGCGACCGACTTCCAGTGCTTCTGGAAGATCAAGTGGCCGGCCATCATGCCCACCACCCTGTACATTCTGGTCATCACCACCATCAACTCCTTCCAGTGCTTTGCACTGATCCAGCTGTTGACCTCCGGCGGCCCCAACCACAAGACCGATACCATTATGTACTACATCTACTACACCGCCTTCAAGCAGTATAAGTACGGCTACGGCAACGCCATGGGCGTGGTGCTGGCGGTGATCATCGCCATTCTGTCTGCTGTCCAGTTCAAGATGGGCAACAAGGATAATTAAGGAGGTGCGGAACAATGCGTGCAACTGCTGCAAAAAAGCAAAAACCGTTGAAGCGCCATCCCAGTAAACTGAAAAAGATGAGCGCCTACGCCATTCTGGCGATCATCCTCATCAGCATCATGGCGGTGCTGTTCGCCTTCCCGCTGTACTGGATCATCACCGGCTCCTTCAAGACCGGCGCGGCCATCAATGCCACTACTCCCGAGTGGTGGCCCAGCCAGTGGGTGCTGACCAACTACCAGAAACTGTTTGCCGGGAAACGTGCCCCGCTGTGGCAGCTGGCTGTGCCCTTCGGCTCCAAGTTCAGCGCCAATGGCGAGCCTGTCTACTTCTCAGTAGGCCCCATGGCACCCGCTGCCATCCGCTGGATGATCAACACCGTGTTCATGGCAGTCGTGTCCATGATCCTTACCTGCCTGACCGCCGCCATGGCCGGTTATGCGCTGGCCAAAAAGCGCTTTGTGGGCCGTAAGCTGCTGTTCACCCTGATCGTCTGCGCCATGGCCCTGCCCAAGCAGGTCATCCTGATCCCCCTGCTGCGCGAGATGAGCGCACTGAACCTGTACAACACCATCTGGGCGGTCATCTTCCCCATCGTGGGCTGGCCGTTCGGCGTGTTCCTGATGAAGCAGTTCAGTGAGGGCATCCCCACCGAAATGCTGGAGGCTGCCCGTATCGACGGTGCCAGCGAGGCGCGCACCTTTGTCAAAATCGTGCTGCCCATGGTCAAGCCCGGTATCGGCGCACTGGCCATCTTTACCTTCATCAACAGCTGGAACGACTACTTCATGCAGTTGATCATGCTGTCCAGCACCAGCAACCTGACCATCTCGCTGGGCATTGCAAAGCTGCAGGCAGAGAACAGCACCGACTTCGGCCTGATCATGGCCGGTGCCGCCCTGGCCGCAGTGCCGATCATCATCATCTTCCTCATCTTCCAGAAGTACTTCACCAAGGGCATCGCAATGGGTGCTGTTAAAGGCTAAAATTGCGACCGCGGCCTGCGGCCGAAACAGGGAGCAATTTTTGGCGCAGCGGTCTGCAAGACGCGAGACCCGCCCAAGGGCCGAAGCGGATGCAGGGCACCGCAAGAGGGCGCTGATGCCGCTGCCCGAACTGGAAAGCGTACGAGCTTGATACAACTTACAATTATAATTAAAGAAGGGCTTGAAACATGAAAGATATCAAAAAATATCAGGGTGTCATCCCTGCCTTTTACGCCTGCTATGACGCAGAGGGCAACATCTCGGTGGAGGGGGTCAAGGCGCTGACCCGCCACCTGATCGCCAAGGGCGTCAAGGGCGTGTACGTGGGCGGCTCCTCCGGCGAGTGCATCTACCAGCATGTCGATGAGCGCAAGACGGTGCTGGAAGCCGTGATGAGCGAGGCCAAGGGCAAGCTGACCGTGATCGCTCACGTTGGCTGCAACAACACCGCCGACAGCATGGAACTGGCACGCCACGCCGAGAGCGTGGGCGTGGACGCCATTGCCTCCATCCCGCCCATCTACTTCCACCTGCCGGAATACGCCATTGCCAAGTACTGGAACGATATGTCCGCTGCCGCCCCGAACACCGAGTTCGTCATCTACAATATCCCGCAGCTGGCAGGCACGGCGCTGACCATGAGCCTGCTGAACGAGATGCTGAAGAACCCCAATGTGGTAGCCGTGAAGAACAGCTCCATGCCCACGCAGGACATCCAGATGTTCAAGGATGCCGGTATCGCCGCCCGCGGCGAGGAGGGCTTTGTGGTGTTCAATGGCCCGGACGAGCAGTTCGTTTCCGGCCGCGTCATCGGCGCAGACGGCGGCATCGGCGGCACTTATGCCGTGATGCCGGAGCTGTATCTTGCCATGAACGCCCATCTGGAAAAGGGCGAGATCGCAAAGGCACGTGCCATCCAGTACGAGGCCAACCGCATTATCTACAAGATGTGCTCTGCCCACGGCAACCTGTACGCGGTGCAAAAGGAGATCCTGCGCCGGATGTACGGTCTGGAGCTGGGCAGCGTGCGCGCCCCGATGCCCGGCCTGATCCCCGAGGATGAGCCCATCGTTGCCGAGGCACAGGCCATGATTGAAGCTGCCATCGCAAAGCTGTAACAAAATAAAAGCGCCCCTCTCCGTCTCTTTTTCAGAGGGGAGGCGGGCGCTTCTTTTATTGGAGGAAACGCGAATGATCTGCGATACCCTGCAGCATCTTGGCCGGTATAGGGGACTGCACCCCAACTTGGATACCGCCATTGACTATCTGCTGACCCACGACCTTGCCGCCCTGCCGCTGGGGCGCACCGAGGTGGACGGCGATAAGGTGTTCATCAACCTGATGGACGCCACATTGCACCCGGACGCGGGATACCACCCGGAGTACCACAAGCTTTATGCTGATTTACAGGTAGACCTTACCGGCAGCGAGGGCTGGGGCTACACCAATCTGCCCGGCGCGGAGATCGGGGATTTTACCGGGGACTGCGGCTTTCAGGACAGTGCCAGCGTGGTGACCGGTGCACTGGGCGAGGGACGCTTTGTGCTGTTCTTCCCGGAGGAGCTGCATAAGCCCGGCCTTGTACAGCACGGCTGTGTCAGCGTGCGCAAGGCAGTCGTCAAGATCAGAATGGAGGAGTAAGACCATGGATAAGGAAAAACTGTTTGCACAGATCAAGGGTGGGCTGATCGTGTCCTGTCAGGCACTGGAGCACGAGCCGCTGTACACCAAGGAGGGCGGCGTCATGCCCCTGATGGCGAAAGCTGCCGCCATGAGCGGGGCTGTGGGCATCCGTGCCAACACCGTGCGGGACATTACCCAGATCAAACAGGTGGTGGACCTGCCGGTCATCGGCATCATCAAAAAGGATTACCCCGGCACACCCATGTACATCACCGTCACCATGAAGGAAGTGGACGAGCTGGTGGCCTGCGGGGTGGATATCCTTGCCGTGCAGGGCACCGGTGCGCTGCGCCCGGACGGCTCCACCTCCGCGCAGTTCATCCGCGCCATCAAGGCAAAGTACCCCGAGCAGCTGGTGATGGCCGATTGCGATAACCTTGAAAACGCCATGCTCTGCGCCGAAGCCGGTGCCGACTTTGTGGGCACTACCATGCGCGGCTACACCCCCGAGACCACTGGCATTGATGATATCGACTTTGACTTCATCCGCAAGCTGTCCGCAGAGTGCCCGGCAAAGATTATTGCCGAGGGTCACATTCACTACCCGGAGCAGGCGGTCAAGGCACTGGAAGCCGGTGCCTTTGCGTTGGTGGTGGGCGGTGCCATTACCCGCCCGGCAGAGATCACCGCACGCTTTACCGGTGCCATCAACGCCGCAAAGAAATAATACGGGGGAGTGGCGGCTATGAAACACTATCTTGGTATTGACATCGGCGGCACAGCCGTCAAGCTGGGCATCGTGGACGAAGCCGGCGCGGTGCTGGCGAAAGCCGAGGAGAGCGTAAGCTTTGACGGCTACCGCACCCCCATCCTGACCACCGTGCTCAAAGTCGCACAGGCATTTCTCGCCGACCGCAATATCCCGGCGGAAAGCCTTGCGGGTATCGGCGTGTCTGCCACCGGTCAGATCGACAGCCGCAAGGGCATCGTGGCGGGCACCTGCGGCAACCTGCCCAACTACATCGGCGCACCCATCAAGGCGGAACTGGAAAAGACCTTTGGACTGCCGGTCACGGTAGCCAACGACGCCAACTGCATGACGCTGGGCGAGGTGTGGGTCGGCGGTGCACAGGGCTATACGGACGTCATCGGCGTGACGCTGGGCACCGGCGTGGGCGGCGGCATCCTGACCGGAGGCCGTCTGCTGGAGGGCGCGCGGGGTCTGGGCGGCGAGCTGGGCCACTACCGCACCCACGCGCTGGACGGCGTGGATTGCACCTGCGGCGCAAAGGGCTGCTGGGAGCGCTACGCCGCCACCACCGCACTGGTGCGCGCCGCGCAGGAGAAAGACCCGGCATGGAAGGATGGCCGCGCCATCTTTGCCGCCGCAAAAGCGGGCAATGAGACGGTGCTGGCGCTGCTGGACGCATGGACGGACGAGATCGCGCAGGGACTGGCGGGCATGGTGCATATCTTCAACCCGCAGCTGATTTTGATCGGCGGCGGCGTGTCTGCCCAACAGAAGCTGCTCATCGAGCCTATCGCTGAAAAGGTGAAAGCATCCGTCATGCCCGCCTTTGCCGAGGGGCTGGAAATTCGTGCCGCGCAGCTGCACAACGATGCCGGGATGGTGGGTGCTGTGTACTACTTCCGGCAGACGATGGAAAAGGAGTAATTCGGTTATGAAAAAGCATATTCTCTGTCTGGGTGATTCCAACACCCACGGCTACTGCGCCGACCCCAACGACTGCGCCGACCACGGCATCCGCTTCAACGAGGACGAGCGCTGGACCTGCCGCCTGCAAAAGGCGCTGGGCGAAGAGTATCTGGTCACCGAGGAAGGTCTTTCCGGCCGCACTACCGTGTTCGTGGATCCGCTGCATGAGTCTATGGACGCCCTGAGCGTGGCTTACGCCCTGCTCAAGAGCCACGAAGTCATCGACCTGCTCATCATCATGCTGGGCACGAACGACGTCAAGGAGCGCTTTGGTGCAAACGCTGCCTGCATCGGCGCGGGCATGGAGCGGCTGCTGCTCAAGGTCAAGAGCGTGGACTGCTGGGGCGGCAAGGCACCCAACATTCTGGTGGTGGCGCCGCCCTGCATCAAGGATGGCTTCCACGATGCCGTCATGGGCGCAGGCTGCGTGGAAAAATCCCGCGGGGTCGCCGAGCAGCTGCGCATCGTAGCCGAGCGGCAGGGCGTGCACTTTATGGACGCCGCCGAGTGCGAGTTCAACGAGGTGGACTTTATGCACCTGACCTGCAAGGGTCACGCCCGGCTGGCCGAGCTGCTGACCGCAGAGGTGCCAAAGCTGGTCTGAGTGTGTTAAAAGAAAATGGACGGAGGAACGTCAAAGACGCTCCTCCGTCCATTTTTGTGCGGTGATGTGAGATGATATCAGAGGTTATGTGGCGCTTTTAGCCTGCTTGAGGATACGGATCACCTTGTATTTGGGTACATACTTTTCCGGGGCGAAATCCTCTTCCAGATAGCCCTGCTCGACACACCAGCGGGCGGCGGCAGCGGCATCGGTGGCTTGTGCAACGGTGGGCTGGGGGCAGCCTGCGTTCTGCCACAGCAGCTCAGCCAGCTGGCCCTGAGTCTTGGGGATGGCTGCATCTGCGGGCAGCAGGTTCTTCAGGATGGCGCGGGTAGTGATCTCGTAGCCGCCCCAGACTGCTGCGCCACCAATGGCGACTGCTGCAATAGCACCGGCGGCGGACTCTGCGGGTGCTTCGGGCTCTTCGGGCTCTTCAGGTTCGGGCTTCGGCTGAGGAGTATCAACACCGAAATCCTCGTCCAGCGGCTGATCTGGATCGGGTCGGGTCGCCGGAGTAGCGGACCACTGTGCTGTCAGTTTGACAGCACCCCGGGGCATGATGAATGCGATCTCCTCAGTACCCTGCTCCGTATCAGAGCCAAGCGTGCCGACCGTTACGCCAAAGTCCGCGCTGGTGCCTTCTTCCACTTTCCAGTGATGGAATTGCATGTTTTCAGCAGGTGCATCAGCCTTGATCGTGACTTTTTCGCCCGCCTTTACGCGCACAAAGCTGTCCTGCGTGCCATTGATTGTACCGCCTTCCACGATGACCGGCAGACTCATTGCGATGGCGGGAATACTGTAGACAGCACTCAGTTCCATAGGCTTGTCAGACATGGTGAACGTAAAAGTTTCGTTTTTGATCTTTGCCCCGCTGGCATCCAGCAGATAATTGTTTTCTGCGTCCACCGTAACATTCAGGCTATTGCCGTCCGCATCGATGATTGCAGTAAGGCTGCCCTTTTTGAGCTTCCAGCCTACGAGCTTGGAAAAGCTTGCGTTGCTGTCGTGACCGGTCACGGTAACGGATGCACCCTCCAGTGCATACACCGTCTCACCGGTGGTATTGTCCGTTTGGGCAGTACCGTTGCTCACCTTGACGGCAGCCTTGTAGACGGCGGTCAGCTTGACGGCTGCATCCGGCATGGTAAAGTTCAGAGGGCTGACCTTCAGCTCCTCTTCGGTCTTGCCGATATTGCCGCCAGATACCTCCCAGTGGTCAAACTGGTAATCCTCGGGGCTGCCTGCGGTCACGGTAACGGCTGCGCCCGGGCGGGCAAAGTCTGCATTGCTGTTACCGTTCACTTTGGCAGTACCGCCGGACACCTCAAGCTTGTTGCTGTGGTGTGCGGTCAGTTCTACATTGCCTGTAGGCATGATGAACGAAAATTCCTTCTGCGCCAGTTTTTCGGCAGAGATCGTAAAGCCTGCGGGAGCATTTACTACTTCCCAGCCGTCAAATTTTCGCTCGTCAGTTTCATCGATCTGGGAGGTGACGGTCACTTTTTGACCGTTGAAGGCCATTTGCACTTCGCTTCCGCCCGCTTTTGCGATTCCATTGTTTACGGTAATTGCGGAAAACGTCTTTTCCTCAATATGCAGATAGCTGTAGGGTGCATCGGACGGGATGGGTGTAATGCTTCCGTCGATGGCTTCTGTCTCCGCATCCTCGCTGGTGTAGTAGACGTAGTCTGCACCATCCGTGCGCTGGTAGGTGAAGTTCTTGGCAATTCTATTGCCGCTTTCTGCATTACCGCGGATGGTAACAGGACCGTTGCAGGTAATATCGGCGATGCCCTTCCATCCGCCGATGACCTGATTATACTGGGGCGCATTGATCTCTACTGCACTGGCATTCCGAATGATCAGAGTGCCCTCGTCTGCCTGAGAACGGGCACCTATGGCATAGCTGCCAAAATTACCAGACGCATTGATCGTTACTTTTCCGGTGCAGTCAATCTCTGCCTTATTGCCAATCGCGGAGTAGTTATCGCTGGAGATTGTTACGTTATCTGCATCATTAATATAGATTGTAGCCAGAGGACTGTACGCTCCGCCGTTCAGTTCAATATTCGTGCCCGGCGCAGTTACACGCAGAATACCTGAGAGCTGTACATTATCTGAGCATAATGCACCGTTTTCATATCTGAGCTTACCGGCATTCAAGGTTCCTGCAAGGACATCGTCCTTGTTAGCATCTGTGACCTCTACGCCATTAACTGTGATGCCGTAGCCGTTTTCCGCATCCAGCACACTGACCGCACGGTTGCCGCTGATGTTCAACTGCATCAGTGCATCAGTGCTCTCAGCCAGAGCCGGGGCTGAGAGGGTGAACATCATGCATCCGGTTAGCGCTGCCGATACTGCACGTCGGATAAGTTTGCCTTGTTTCATGGTACAACCTCCTTTTTCCCCTCGTATTATTTACGGGGGGGGGGTATGTATTACGGTACTTCCATTATATTACATTTTATCGTATTTTGGAAGGGAAATGGCGCAAAATGCCCAAAAAGAGCACGAATTATCGAAAGTATCACTCTTTGATCGGCTCTGCCCCTGCCGTTCTTCCGTTCTGCGTGCTTTTTTTGCCCCAGCACCGCCTTTTTTGTTGACAAGGCACCGGCTTGCTATTATAATAGTGTAGTCAAAATGGCATTCCTGTGCGGCTTTGTGGCTGCGCGAAAGAAATACAGCTAATAACAAGGAGAGATTCTCAAATGGCACAAGAGATCAAGATGTCCGCTGCCGGTCTGAAGGCAATGCAGGAGGAGCTGGAATACCTCAAAACCGTCCGCCGCAAGGAACTGGCTGAAGAGATCAAGGAAGCCCGCAGCCACGGCGACCTGTCTGAGAACAGCGAGTACGACGAGGCCAAGAATACGCAGGGTCTGGTGGAGAACCGCATCACCGAACTGGAGCAGACCATCAAGAACGCAGTTATAATCGACGAGAGCGAGCTGAGCGTGGATAACGTCTCCGTGGGTACCCACGTCACCATCCGTGAGACCGGCGAGGACGAGGCCGAGGAATACGATATCGTGGGCCGCACCGAAGCTGACGCCTTCAACGGTAAGATCAGCGACGAGAGCCCTGTGGGCCACGCCCTGATGGGCAAGGCTGTGGGCGAAAAGGTCGAAGTGCTGCTGCCCACCGGCCAGACTGTGGAGTACACTGTGCTGGCCATCACCCATTCTGCAAACTAAGTAGGAGTAACCATGGAAGAGCAAAAGAGAAACCCCGCTGCGGGTCTGTCCGAGAGCGAGCAGGTACAGGTGCGCCGCCAGAAGCTGGCCGACCTGCAGGCTGCCGGCAACGACCCCTTTACCCTGACCAAGTTCCCGCAGGACGCGTATTCTGCCGACCTGAAGGAAGAATTTAAGGAGCTGCCCAACGAGACCGACAGCGGCAAGCTGGTGGCACTGGCAGGCCGTATGATGTCCAAGCGCGTTATGGGCAAGGCAAGCTTTGCCCACCTGCGCGACGACAAGGGCGATATCCAGCTTTACGTCCGCCGCGACGAGCTGGGCGACGAGGCCTATGCCGCCTTTAAAAAGCTGGACGTGGGCGACATTATCGGCGTGAAGGGCGAGGTGTTCCGCACCAAGACCGGCGAGCTGAGCGTGCGCGCCACTGAGCTGACCCTGCTGGCAAAGAGCCTGCGCCCCCTGCCCGAGAAGTTCCACGGCCTGACCGATACCGAAATGCGTTACCGTCAGCGCTATGTGGATCTGATCGCAAACCCGGAGGTGAAGGACACCTTCATCAAGCGCAGCCAGATCCTGAAGGAGATCCGCGCTTATCTGGACGAGAAGGGCTTTTTGGAGGTGGATACCCCCATCCTGACCCCGTTTGAGATCGGCGCTTCCGCACGCCCCTTCTACACCCACCACAATAGCCTGAACATGGACATGGTGCTGCGCATCGAGACCGAGCTGTACCTCAAGCGCCTGATCGTGGGCGGCATGGACCGTGTGTACGAGGTAGGCCGCATCTTCCGCAACGAGGGCATGGACCCCAAGCATAACCCGGAGTTTACCTCCATTGAGCTGTATCAGGCCTTTACCGATTTCCACGGCATGATGGATCTGGTGGAGGAGCTGTACAAGCGCCTTGCCCTCAAGATCTGCGGCAGTCTGGTCATCCCGTATCAGGGCAAGCAGATCGACATGAGCCACTGGGAGCGCCTGACCATGGTGGAAGCCGTGAAGAAGTATTCCGGTGTGGACTTCAACGACTGGCAGACCGATGCAGATGCCATCGCCGCCGCCAAGGCACACAACGTGGAGCTGCCCGAGGTGCCCACCAAGGGCGCCATTCTGGCCGAGTTCTTCGACGCCTTTGTGGAGGACAAGCTGATCCAGCCCACCTTCATCTACGATTACCCTGTGGAGATCAGCCCGCTGGCCAAGCGCAAGCCGGATGATTCCGCTTTCACTGAGCGTTTTGAGTATTTCATCGACTGCACCGAGTACGGCAACGCCTTCAGCGAGCTGAACGATCCTATCGACCAGAAGGGCCGCTTCGAGCGTCAGGTGGCCGAGCGCAAGGCGCTGGAGCCCGAGTGCAAGGCACAGGTAGACTACGACTACATCAACGCACTGGAGTACGGTCTGCCCCCCACGGGCGGTCTGGGCTTCGGCGTGGATCGTCTGGTGATGCTGCTCACCGATAGTGCCTCGATCCGTGATGTGCTGCTGTTCCCCACGATGAAGCCGATTGAGCAGTAAATTTCCAATTTAAGCGAAACAAAGCCTGAAACTTCTTGATGTACCGAGAAGTTTCAGGCTTTTTCTTTTGATGAATTTCCAGCGAAAACTACGCCATACGCCAATTTTACGCCAAACGATGCAGGATTTTGTGCAGAGCAAAAAGAGCGTTGTTCGCATTTAGCGTAAAATTGGAGCGTGTGGTGGATGGGTGTAGACCTGCAAAGGGCTGCATCACAAAGCGGATTCATAGATCTGCAAACGGACAGCCGGAACTTTTCACCACAGAAGAAGTAAATGTGAAAAACATGGAGGTTATCTTATGAACAAACTGCTTTCCTGCCGCTACAACATGGACACCAATCGGGTGGAAGCTCGGTTCGAGGGTGGCACTACCCTTGCCATCGACTGCATCGCCGTGGAGGACGAGTACGGCAACACCCCAGCACAGAGGGCGGAGCTGGATTGGCTGCTCTACAACAAACCCTTGGAGTACGCCCATCTTGTGCTGAGTGGCGAGATCGAGCACTATCTCTCCCTTAGCTGCGACCACGGCAGGCCGGAAGATCAATGACATAACAAACACAGCCCCGTTCTGGTGAAGGAATCCAGAACGGGGCTGTATTGATGAAGGAGAAATGAAGGGAATATCAGGTTACAGATTCAGCTCAAACTGTTCCACTGTAACAGTTGCCTTGCCATCGGCAGCAAAGGTGATGCCGTCGGCAGACTGGGGAGTGTAGATCCATGCGGTCATGGTCTGCTCACCGTCGTTGGCGAAAACTTCGATGCTGTTCTTATCCAGCAGGATGCGGAGCTTGAGCGCACCTTTCTGGCTGCGCACCTTGCAGCTGCGGGTATGCACGATGTCGGCACGGGAACCGGCATAGCTGCGGTCCAGCGTCAGCTGCGAGGTGTAGGGGTCGTAGGTCAGGCTGGTGTGATGGTCTGCGTCAGCAGCCAGCTTCAGGGTAAAGGAGCGGTATTCGCCGGGCTGCACCGTGACGGTCAAATCCGCCACACGGCCCTTGATTCCTTTCAGAGAAGTTTCACTTTGAACCGTCACATTTTCGTGGAAGGTGCGCTTGCCGTGGACGGCGTTCAGCTCCCGCACCGGGGTCTGAAGAATGCGTCCATCCTTGATGTGCAGCTCTCGCGGGCAGATGGTCTGCCCGAACCACTTGCAGCCCTGCGGCTTATCCTCGGTGTCCGACCAGGTCTGCAGCCATGCGGTCATGATCCGGCGGCCATCCGGGGCAAGGGTGGTCTGGGTGGCGTAGAAGTCGATGCCGCCATCCATCAACTGCACATTTTCCTTGGTGAAGGTGTGGGTGGCTTGGTCATAGCTGCCGACGAAAGCAATCACGTTGTGACCGTTGTGGAACTCACCCTTGGGCAGCATCTCCATGGGGCCGAGCATCAAGACCTGTTTGCCGTCCAGTGGGAAGAAGTCCGGGCACTCCCACATTTTGCCGTACTGGTTGTTGCAGCGTTCCAGCACCGTGACAAAGTGCCAGTCGAAGCCGTCCTTGCTCTGGAACAGTGCCGCTGCGCCGCTGCCGTCCTCGGCCAGGCAGACGGTGACGGCAGAGTAGGTGCCGTCGGCTTCCCGCCAGATCTTGGGGTCCCGGAAGTCAAACTTGCTGAAGCCTTCCGGCAGGTCTTTCTGGGTCAGCACCGGGTTGCAGGCAGGCTTTTCGTAGTCGAGACCGTCACCGATGGCGATGCTCTGGGTCTGGATATCCCGCATCTCCCCATTGGGCTGCTTTTCTGCCACCACGCTGGTGTACATCAGCAGCTGCTTGCCGTCATCCATCTCGGTGGCAGAACCGGAGAAGCAGCCGGGGCCGTTGTCTGCCGGGGAATCCGGTGCGAGCGCACAGGGCAGATACTCCCAGTGCAGCAGGTCGGTGCTGACGGCATGACCCCAGTGCATGGGCGCCCACCGCACATCGTAGGGGTTATACTGATAGAACTGGTGATACTTGCCTTTATAATAAGAGAAACCGTTTGGGTCGTTCAGCCAGCCCACATAAGGAGTCATGTGGTAGGCAGGGCGTTCCGCCGGGGAAATGGCAGCGCCGTGCTTGGCCTCGTAGGCACGGGCTTTGTTCAAAATTTCACTTGGCATCGCGGATGCCTCCTTGCGTCTTAGAATCAGGCGTTCGCCTTGTAGCGGTCGTATGCGCTCTGGTAAGCTGCCAGCAGCTTATCCATGCCGCAGCTATTGGTCAGGGTGTCCAGATAAGCTGCCCACTCGCTGTCGGAGGGGCCGCCGTCCTTCAGCCACAGACCTTCCTGCTCAGAGACTGCGTTCTCAAAATCAGCACGGTAGCGGTCGATGGTGTCCAACTCCTCGCTGGTGAACACGCAGTCGATGGGGTAGGTAGTGGCGTCATCCACAAAGGGCATCCAATAGTTCTCAAGGTCGGTAAGACGCTCGATGGCGCGGTCCTCCATGTAGAAATACTCATCGTAGTACTCGCTGAGGATCAGCTTGGGACCCCAGACCTCGTAGGTAGACTTCAACTCACCGGCACCCTTGTTGTACTTTGCCTTGGCCTCCTCCTCGGTGATGGACTTCCACTTGCCGTTGGCGTCCTGCTCGGTGAAGAACACGCCAATGGGGCCGTACTGCAGCTGCATCACGGTCTCGCCGTCATACCACTGGTCAAAGAACTTCAGCAGGTTGGCAGGGCTCTGGCACTTGTTGGTCACATTCAGGTTGCCACTGTTGGTACCGCCGCCGGTACGCACGGTGACGTTGTGAGTGCCGTCCGGGCCGTCCAGCACGGGCAGGAACACATAGTCCTTGGAGTAATCGCCCATCAGCTCCTCGATGTACCACCAAGTGGAAACGCCCAGATAGCCCTGTGCGCCCTTAGCCAGCAGCTGGTTTGTATCCTGACTGAACATCTCCACGTCCATCAGACCCTCGGCGTACCAGTCGTGGAAGTAGGTGACCGCCTTGCGGTAGTTGTCCTCGGCGCAGACAAAGCGGCACTTGCCGTCCTTCTGCAGCACCAGGTCGTTGCACACATCGTTGGGCCAGTTGGTGAATCCGAAGCCTGCGTAGAAGATGTTCTGACCCCAGCACCACTCGTCAAAACCGGTGGACATCGGGATGGTGCTGCCGGGAGCGTTGCCGTAGACCTTGGCGGACATATCGTTGTCCTTGAAGGCCTTCAGGGCGGTGTGCAGCTCGTCCAGCGTGGTGGGCACTGCCAGCCCCAGTTCGTCCAGCCAGCGCTTGTTGATCATGGAGAACTGCGGAATGGTGAAGATGCTGTAATCCTCGTCGTCACCGATACCGGCAGTGCCCATCTGCTCGGCAGCGGGCAGACCGTAGATGCAGCCGTCACTCATGGTGATAGCTGCACGGATGTTGGGGTGCTCGTCCAGGATCTTGGTCAGGTTGGGCATGATCTCGGCGTTGATATAGGGGGTCAGGTCCAGGAACGTGCCGTCTGCACCGTAGTTGGCGATATCGTAGTTGGAGAAGCCCACACCCATAAAGGCATCCGGCAGCTGGTCGCCTGCAATGCGGATGTTCACCTGCTCGCTGAGGGAGTCGCTCATGGTCTCGTAGTTGAGTTTAACGCCCACGTTATCTGCCAGCTTCTTCAGCACCTCGTTGTCGTTGTAGCCGGGGCTCAGGGCGGACTGACCGCCCACGATGTCAAAGCTGGTCTGGTCGGTGTTGGAAGGATCGGGTGCAGCGGGCTTTTTCTGTCTCTTATACACATCTCCGAGCCCACGAGACAGGCAGAAATCTCGT
>ERZ1027054.443-NODE-443-length-19659-cov-7.587176_pt1 | contig 19659 bp, 19 predicted proteins | sample MGYA00519284_ERZ1027054 | MGnify/ENA primary metagenome ERZ1027054 (study PRJEB26926, sample SAMN06164568) | human gut metagenome | biome: ENVO:00009003; feature: ENVO:2100002; material: ENVO:00002003 | host: Homo sapiens | place: USA | collected 2012 ... | reverse complement strand
TTCCATGCCCGTCGCGTCGGGCGCGCAGCCGCTCGAGACCATCTCGGCTCCCGCTTCGGCCGCGCCCAAGCCCCGCAAGCGCGGTCTGGGCGGTCTGTTTGGTCGTAAAAAGAAAAACGATCAGGACAGCATGAGTGACTGGCTGGGTGTCGAAGACGATTACGATGCTAAGAAGTCTGGCCGCGGTATCGGCTCGTGGGATAACTTCGAGGACGATAACGACGGCTGGAAGGGCGGCGCCACGTCTTCCGATGGTGCATCTGACGAGGACATGCTCTCGGCTGTCGCTTCTATGGGCGATGACGAGCTGCTCGGTCACGATATCTGGTTTGTGGCGACGGGTGCCTCGGATTGTGATGGCGCCGGCATGAAGGCGTTCTTGGCCTCGCATCGCGATAAGCTCCGCGGCGTATTCTTCATCAATCTTGAATCCATCGGCGCCGGTAGGCTTTCGGTGGTGACGGTCGAGGGCGAGCAGCAGCTGCTTAAGGGCGACCGCCGCATCATGAATCTGGTCAGCAAGGTCTGCAAGTCGTTCCATGTCGATTGTGGTGCGCTCGAGATGCCCTATGCCAAGACCGATGCCTATGCCGCACTCGAGGCGAGCCGTCGTGCCCTCACCATCGCCGGTGTGGACGGCACGCGCCTGGCTTGTGCTCGCACCGAGGACGACCTGCCCCACAACGTTAACCCGACGAACATTGCCACGGTATCCGAGGTCGTGACCGAGGTTATCCGCCGTTCGTAGGCGGAGCTCTAAGGAGTCAACGTGTTTTCGTTCATTAAACGTCATTGGCCTGTTTATTTGATTCTGACCCTTATTGCCGTCGCTTTGGGATTTGGGGCTGCCTATATCGTGGGTGTAAAGGGGTCGACCCCCGCATCCGCAATCAGCGAAGAGGTGGAGCAAGAGCAAAGTACGGGTGCCGATGGAATCCCCGAGTCCGAGCAGGCGCTCGTCGACAGCGGATCTTCATCTGCAGAATAGCCGCGGCACTTTACATGGCTAAAAGCGGGCGAACCGGGAGACTGGTTCGCCCGCTTTTTATGCATTAGCGCTTCTTTGGGATCGACCTAAGGCGAGCGAACCATAGGGCTGCCGCACCCGAGGTCAGGAGCGCGGTGATGCAGGCGGCGATGGGAACTGATCCTGTTGCCGGTAGGTCCTGCGGTAGGGTGCAGCGCTGAACGACACGATCCTCGTCATGTGACTCAAGTTTGTCGCCGCCGCCGTTGCGACAGAGGTCGACACGGGCGCTGTTGATGAGCGCAGTTTGGGGTGTATAAGCCGATGTTGTCTGCATGTGCACAACTGCGCCCCGGGCGTCTGTGCCAAGGGTTGCCTTGGCGTCATCGAGATCGTCATGTTCGTTTTTAAGGTCTTCGCGCTTCCAAGAATCTTCGTCGCACCTGGTTGAAAAGTCGGCGTCTACCGCACCGTACTCAAGGCGAATGCCCGTTACGACGGTATCGACGGGAAGGTCGAGCTCATTTACCTCAAGCTTGATTGATTCTGTGGTCGGGACATCGGTTTTCCAGAGTTGCCAGCCTTCGTAATCAACGAGACGACGGTCCTCGCCCAGGCCCTCTTTAACTTCGTCGGACTCAAGCCAGGGGTTTTCATGTCCATCGTCAAGTGTTGCGTTTGCCTGTTCGTCGATGCCTGACGAGCCCAGTGGCGTTGTGCGGTACCACACGTTGCACAGACCGTTGAGGTCGCCGATGGCAATAGGGGTTTCGATTGAGACGAGTCTTGCCGTACCGTCCTTGGCGCACTCAAGATCATCGGTAATTGTGAACTCATCAACCCAGGTAGCTGAATCGTTTCGAGCGTCGATGGTATAGGAGAAAAGCCCATCCGTATTGGTTTGCATCGCGGCACGGTTTTTACCATCGCCGTTAGCCAACAGGCCCTTTTCGATAGGTTGGACAAGTTCCTGACGCTTGTCGACCTGCCCCTTGATCTCGATGGGCGCATCCTTCATCGCGACGGATTGGACTTCTCCCGTATCCTTTATTTCAAACGTTATCTCCTCGGCAAGGTCATAGGTCCGCGGAGACATCATTTCGCGCAACGAGTAGGTGCCGGGTGCAAGATGTTCGACGCGGTGTGGCTTGTCGGATGAGGTCCAGGAGTCTATTTCGGTTTTATCGGGACCATATAAGGTGAGCCGTGCGCCTTCTACTTCCTGCTCACCGCTTGCATCGACCTTGGAAATATCAACCTTGGTGTAATCGTCGGATACGTTAAGCCGTGCTTCTACAACGGGTGTTTTCTGGTCGGCATAAGTAAGGTCGACAATATGGGTTGTCTGATCGAGCAAGAAGCCTGCCGGCGCTTGAGTCTCGACAACCTCGTAGCGTGCGGTGCCAGATCCCAGTGGGAGGTTGTCCGCGCGTGCTTCTCCAGTTTCATCCGTCGTGACGGTAGCGACAGTCTCACCGTCGAGTGCGGCAATGCTACCGTCGGGGCGTACGATATCACCCGAGGCACGGATCTCAAAGATGGCGCCCGCGAGGCTGCTGCCGTCTACGGCATCGGTTTTAACGATCCTGATATTTCCGGTCGCGGCGCGGTCATAATACGAGGCGATTGCAACGGGCGTTAGGTTCATGTCGGCGGGTATGTTTACCTCGATTTCTTCGCTGACAAGATAGGGCTCTTTGGCCGAGGTTTCGCGTACATAATAGGTGCCCGGCACGAGCGATTCGGGCAGTGTGACGGTCCCGGTCGCGTCAGTCGTAAAGGTGTCCATTACGTTATGTGCTGGATACCAGCAAGTTTGTGAGACAGGTTCGTGATTGCTGTCGAGGAGTTGGAAGGTGAATCCGGCTAGGGGAACAGAAGCGCCTGTTTGGGCATCGCGTTTTACAATCTGGAGATGCGTCGACAGAGCGTGGTTGTCCACGATATATTGAAGCTCGGCGCCGTCGGAAATCTGATTTGCCCCGACGGTCCATTCCCCTGCACGTTTAAAACCCTCGGGGACGGTTTCCGGAACCTCGCGAACCGTGTAGCCGGCACGGTCGTATGGGACGGCTCCGTGGACACCGGCGGGTCGCTTGCCTGTGCCGAACCATGCTTCGGGCTGATCTTCGGTGGAGGCAAAGCCATAGATGTTTGTGGTCAGTGTGCCAACAACCTGCTGAGAGCTGTTGCTGACAACCTCAAAGACAACACCACCCGCCGGCTGCTCCAGGCCGGATTGGTCGCTATTGCCGTAATCCTTGAATTTGGAAATCTCAAGGTTAAACGCAATGGGGATATCGGAAACGCGAGATTCGATCTCGACCACGCCTGAATCGCCGAGCTGGTCGGCTCCAACGGTATAGGTCCAGCTGTCGTTGGATGGCAGGTAGCCCTCGGGGGCTTTTGATTCGTAGATGGTAAAGGTTCCTAAGGGGACATCGGCGAGGGTGGCCCGACCGCTTTCGTCGGTCGTGAGGATTTGTGCCCATCCAGGGGTTGATTGCGACACACACGTGAACTCTGCTCCTGCGAGCGAAGCTCCCACCTGGTGGCCGGCATTCGTCGCGGCATCGAGTTTTACGATACGCAGGTTGATGGTGCCGGGCTGTTCATCAATGGCGACCCGCCCGCCGTCATTCCCCGTGGTAAAGGCAATACGATCGTGGCGGGGGACATAGCCGGCCGGCGCCTTCGTTTCAACTAGGTAGTATGCCGTGTTGGGCAGAAGTGTTGCTTGCGCTCGACCGTTGCTGTCCATCTTGATGGTGCCGACACGCGCGCCGCTGGCGCTCTCAAAAATATCGAATGTTGCCCCGGTAAACTGATAGGTATTGTTTCCGCTGGTAATAACGGTGTTAGCAGACTGCTTTTGGAAGGAAACAGACACCGCCGGCAGTACATAGAGCATGTCTTGACGTTTGCTGCCGCCCGATACGGCCCCTAGATAGCGTCGCGCGCGGTGCGGAGCGGCTTTGATGCTTCCTGATTTTGCGCTGTCGTGGAGCCACCGCGCAGCCGCCACGACTTCATTGTCGGCGGTAAAGTGTCCGCTCTTGGTTTTACCCTGAGCGGTCGTGTAGGAGTAGGTGCCGTCGACATGGGTAGTGCCGTTGAGCATCCATACGGCAAGCTGGGTGGCGGCGCGGGCGCGATCGGGTGAAAGATGGTAACCGCCAAACGACGTGGTGGTGGGATATCCGTGACAAACGATTGCCGCGAACTCGTCGTCGAGCCACACCCAGCCTTGATCAAAGTTGAGCCATGGGCCGCCCGGTTTGGTGGGGCCGGGGCGCTCCTGGTTCATGCAGTAGGCAATCGAGGTGTCTTGAGCTTCATACTTGCCGATGAAGAAGGGTCCACAATCATCGCTAATAGTGCGGAAGCCGAGCTGGTCGTAGCCATCGACGGCAAATGCGGCTCCCGGTGCCAGGCAGCCGAAAAGCAGGAAGAGGAGCAGGAGCAGCGGACCTGTTGCGATTGCGCTGTGGACAGAGTGCGTGGATGCGTTGGACATGGCTGCTCCTTATCCCTCGTGCGTCGCACGGGGAGGCTGCGACGCGTAGGATGAGGCTACCCCCGAGGTTCATGCGGGTAAGTACCGGAGCCTGACCAAAAGCTTGCCCAATTCCTGACAAATTGAGCTCAAATACAACAATCAAGCAAAAGTGCAGGTAGAAGATAGGGAGAACAGGAAGTCAAAGGTCCTCGTCTCCACAATTGACGCGATTTTCAAACGAATCTCCACAGCTAAAACAAGCATCGCCACCCTTGTATCGAACAAGACAACCGCGTTATACTATCCCCCACATATGCGGGCATCGCCAAGTGGTAAGGCATCAGCTTCCCAAGCTGACACTCGCGGGTTCGAGTCCCGTTGCCCGCTCCATGCAAAACAGCAGGTCAAGAGTTTAGAGCGCTTGGCCTGTTTCTCTTTTTCGGCTCCGTAGACCACGGAAATAGACCAAATGTAGACCAAACTCCGGTGAAACTGTTTTCGCCCAGACGCCGCCCGTGTCTCCTCCGGCCCCTTTTTAGGGCTTGGGAAAGTTGGGGCTGATCGGCCCGTGTGCCCCTCTCCGCCTTTTTTAATGGTTGACAAAGTTGACGTTAAAGCAGCGGGGCCGCACCCCGCGCACTGGGATACGGCCCTTTTTTAGGCTTGCGATTATTGAGATTGAACGGCCTTTTTAGGGCTTCAGAAACTTCAGGTTGAACGGCCCCGCCCTCGGCGCGGTATCGGCTTGGAACGAGCGCGGTTTTGGTCTACGGAGGCCGTGCCCCGATACCGCCCCGGCGACGGGGCCGCCACCTCGGGCGCTAGGCCCTGAGCCAATGTTTCCCGTCCCGGCCCCTCACGTAGACGGGGGCGTAGGCGGCCACTATCACGCCGTCAACGGTAAGCCCGTCCTCCGGCTTGGCGTCCCGGGCCACCGTGGCGGCCTCTAGGGCCGTGTCCAACGGCTGCACCTCCAACGTCCCCGCCTCGGCGTCAACGCGCCGAATACGGGCAATCTGGGGCGCTGAGGGGCAATCGTCGGCGGTCGAGCACGCCACCAAATCGCCGCGCTCCGGCTCTAGGGCCGTGTCCACCTCAACGACTACCCCCCCCGCAGCGGGTACCGCGCCCGCTATCTCAGGCAGGCCCTCGGCAATCATGCCCCCGATAAATCGAGTTGCCATGTCTCCTCCTCGTCTCTCCGTTTCGTCCCGGCGCTCCCCATGTTGCGCCGACGCCGCGCCCTCGGCGGCCTCGCTCCGCATGTCCCGGCGAAACGCCGAAACCCTGCACACGCCACGCCCCCGGCCCCGCCTCGCGGGTTCGCCCCGGCATGGAAAGGCCCCGCCGTGGCGGGGCCTGCTGTTGTCTAGGGGACGGGAACCTCTTTAGCCTCCCCCATCTCAAGCTCGATAGCGGATGGACTCTCGCCTCTGAGGAAAAATGGAATCGGGAAGAAATCAATCCTCCCCGTTTCCTTGTCGATGGCATACGGAGTATCGCCCGGGGCCATATTTCCATCGAAACCGAAACCGACGAACCAATGGTATTTGCCCTCGTATGCGCACACCGGGCCGTATCCGTCTACGGCCTCCTCTTCCAAAATCGGCTTTATGGCCTCTTCCAATGTGAGCATAACCGCCAACCTCCCCAATCGCCCGCGCTCGGCACGGCACGCTCGGAACGTCCCGCAGGTAGTGAACGGAAAACCTGCGGGGAGACGTGCCACCTCGGAAACGGACGCGCCTGAGCGCCCAAACCCCTATTCCTCTGGTAGGGCTTTGAGGTTAACGCCCCCCCCCACGGGTTCGTATACCTCCACCAGCGTACCCCGTAAACATTGTACCGCCCTCGCTTGCCCGCTTCTTTCCTAGGGGCCTCGCCTCCTAGCTTTCCTCTGCCTCGTGGCCTGAGCCTCGCCCAGTAGGTTGTTGACCCGCTCCATGCACTCGCGCGCCTCGGCTATGAGGCGTTGACGCTTTCCCGTTGCCTCGGCCTCCGCCGCCTCGATCTCTTTGAGGGTGTGCGTAGCGCTCCACCGGGAACGGCTGAGGGCATCGGGCACCCATTCTGCATGGATAGCCGCTCTAGCCCTCTCCATGCTCCCCGCTTTCCTTGAGCACGTATGAGTTTCGACCGTTCTCCCTCACGACATCCAAGCCCGATGGCGGTAGGCCGACGGTTTTCATGCCGTGCTTGCCGCAGCTCGAAACGATTAGGCCTCTGCCGTCTATCCATGCTTTCACCGCCTCATGGCAGATGGGGCACGGGGCGTGAAAGAACGTCTCGCCCGTCTCGAAAACGCCGGGGCCTCGCTCATAGTCGGTAGCCTCCTCGCTACTAGCCATTGGGCTTATAGGCCCATGGCTAGTAGCGGATAGGTCATAGCTAGTAGGTAGTAGTTTATAGCTATGCTGTGCACACACCCCGTCTGGCACGGGGTGTGACACGGGGTGTGATACCCCCTCGCCAACTGCGGGAACGTTGCCGTTCCCGCTCTCCAGCCACCCGGTGAGGTCTATGTCCCGCAGCATGTTGGCCTTTCGCCACGAGTCCTCGCGGGCGTCGCTGAGGCGATCGGCGTTTGCGTCGAAATAGGCGCGGGGCACGCCGTCCAGATGGTCAGGGCACACGCCCGTGAACCAATAGTCGATGAGCGCGGCAAGGTAGGCGCACCGCTCGCCCTCGTCCTCTATCCTGAGCGACGCGAGGTAGTCCCGCAGTTGGATCTTGTCGTATGCGCACGGGGGCTTGCCGCTCGCAATGCCCCGGTCTTTCCTCATGCGCCTGAGCGCCGCCGCCCGGCGTTCGACCTCTCGGCGGTACTCTGTCCGCTTTTCGCTATCCATCGTCCACCCCCACGAGCGCGAGGGCCGACTTGCGGGTTACGTAGACGCGCCGCCCTATGCGCACCTCGTCGAGCGTCCCATGCCTGATGAGGCGGCGAACGTCCCTCTCGCTGAGGTCGAGCACCGCGCCCGCCTGAGCCGACGTTATGAGCCTCCCCATGTTCACGGGCACGGGCCTAATGTCCTCGTTCCACACTGCCGCCGCCTCCTCTCTTTCTCCTCGCTATCTCGCGCCCGATGGCCTCGATACGGCCCCGCGCCCAAGCGCGGTAGGGCTGTCTGTATCCCTTGGCGGCTAGACGGGCCGTGAGGCGGTCTATCTCCTCGCCCATCTGCCGCCCGGTCATTCCCGGTACGTCGGCGTTCGCCGCTCTCCTCGCGGCCCCGAGCGCCGCCCTGATCGGCCTCATGCGCCGCGCCCTAGATGAGGCCCGCGTATGCGAGCAGGGAATCGCGGTTGACGTTCCAGCGGGTGCCCGTGTTCGAGGCTTTGAGCTGTCCGCTTTGGCAGGCGCGGGCGATAGTCACGCGCGAGCGACGGGCGATAGCTGCCGCCTCCGGTGCCGTGAGCGGGTTGGGAATATCGGAATAGCGGCCCTCGTTCGCGGCTTTCCTGAGTTCGTCAAGATGTTCCTGAGTGCACATGGGTATGTCCCTCCAATGGTTCGGTTGCTATCTTCTTGAGCGCTCTATAACGGTTATAGCCATGCTGCAACGAAACATAAAACAGGCGCTCTATCTGCAATTATTCAGTAGAGCGCCTGTTTATTGACGTGTCGTTAAATATTCGGTTCATTTGTGCCGGCGGTATGTCTCTGCAATTTAGCGATGCCTGAAAAAACGCCGCACGAACTGAAAAGATTTTCAGCCGTTAGCGGCCTCGACGGCCTCGACGGCCTCGACGGCCCTCGCTAGGCTATTTGCGGCCTCCGTTTCCTCGTTGCACAGCAGCAGCCCGCGCATAACCTCCAGCAGTATATCGATCTGCGATTCTGTCAATAGCTCCAACGTCTCTGAGGCGAACCCGCGTTTTGCCCTCGCCGTGTCTATCGGTATGACCGAGACCATCCCCCCCGCAACGTAAGCCGTAATATCCGCGTCCGGGTCGATGGCCCCCCGCCGCCCAAGAATCTCCGAGACTGCCCCGAGTACACGCATGGCCTTGTCTGGGTCGAGGCTGTCGCGCCTCGTCCAATTCGTCACTGTCGCTTGGGATACCTGCAACTCGGCGGCGAGCTCTTTCCGGGGAATGTCGAATCGTTCGAGCAGTTCCACAACGCCGCGCCCACCGTCAATGAAAGTCGAGAACAGGGGGACACCGTAGCGCCCCGCCGCCTTAGTGAGTATTTCGAGAGCTTCGATATTCAGCGAAAATGCTTTCGTTTTACCGTGTTTGTCCTGATATTCGATATAATCCGCGCCCATCACGCCTCACCGCCCGACAAAACGGCCTGCATGGTCTGGGCCGCGCGTTGCTTGCCCTCGGCTGTCGCGTCGGCGTAGATGTTGAGCGTCATGGCGGCGTTCGAGTGCCCCATAGATGCTGAGATGGCCTTAATGTCAACGTGGGCGGCTACAGCCATGGTCGCAAACGTATGGCGCAGGTCGTGGAACGTCGGACGGGTTCCCCTCGTCCCTTTCAGCTCCAGCGCCTCGGCAAGGTTGCGCCACCTCTGCCAAATCGTGTTGGGGCGCATGAAACCGCCGCGAATGTCCCCGAGCACGTAGAGCGCCCCGGTGAACGGCACGCCCGCAGCACGGCAGTCGGCCTCCATCTCCTCGCGCCGGGCCACGAGATCGGCGGCAAGCTCTGAGCCGAAATACACCGCGCGGGCGCTGCCGTCGTTCTTGGGGTCTTTGGCGTAGAACCTCGTCCCGTCGCGGCCTATGCTGTCCTCCACCTTAAGCACGCCGTTTTCGGTATCGACGTTCGCCCACCGGAGGCCGCATATCTCGCCCTCCCTCATGCCCGTGTATAGGGCGATTTTGACCCCGAGCATGGCGGGCGTCATGCCCGCCACCCTGAGCACCTCGCGCACGGTTCGCACGCCCTCGGCGGTAAGCGAGTTGGGGCGCGGGCGTCCGGCCTTGGGCGGCTTTACGCCTCGGGTCGGGTCTTTGCCCAACAAATCGGTATCGACGGCCTGATTGCACGCAGACCGTAGCAGCGTGAGCGCCTTTTTCATCGTGCCGGGGGCGTACGTCTCGCCCATCTTGGCGACCCACGCCCTCACCATGTCCGGGTTGAGATCGGAAAGCGCCACCTCCCCGAGCAGCGGGGAAATGATGTTGTCGAGCAGACGCCCGTACTCGTTGAACGTTGACGGGTCGATACTCGGGCGCTTGCCGTCGATATAGCGGCGAACGTAGGCGGCCACGGTAAGCACCGTCTCCGGCTCGAACCCCAGAACAGCCAACGCCGCGCCCTCGCGCTGCCTCTGGTTCCACTTGGCCTCCATGGCCGCGCGCCACTCCTCAAGCTCTTTCTGGGCCGCGCGTTTCCCGGTGGCCTTGAGGGCCTTGGTCGTTTTCCTCCTCGTGCCGTCCTCGTCGATGTACTTCAGCGCCGCGCGGTATTTCCCGCCCCTGCTTTCGAGGTTCGCGGCTATGTAGTGCGTGTACTCCATGCGTGCTCCGTAGACCAAAACGTAGACCAAATGTAGACCAAATAGCGTGTACCTCTTTGGTCTACGTTGCACATTATGGCACATAACGCGCGTTTTACCTGCAACGATAGCAACGCTTTTTATCTCTTTGAACACTTGCGTGTAAGATTCCCAAGCTGACACTCGCGGGTTCGAGTCCCGTTGCCCGCTCCATTCGAATTTCAGGCACGGTAACGTTTCGTTACCGTGCCTTTTTCAATAAAGTGCCGGGACTCGAACCCGACAGGGTGCGAGCGTTAAATAAACGCGAAGCGTTTATAGCGAGCAGGCAAGGTCGCCGATAGGCGGCCGCAGCCGGTGCGGATTTGCGAAGCAAATACGCGGACGTCCCGTTGCCCGCTCCATCAGCAAAGGAAGACGTGGGGACGGACAATTCGGCGGAGTCTTCCCCTTCGGCTTCGTGAAGCTGAGGGGCTCGCCTGAAGCCGGTGCGGATTTGCGAAGCAAATACGCGGATGTCCCCATGGCTGCTCTTGCGGCAAAATGTTAGGTTAATGCCTACTGCCCATACTTGCACCTGCGCACGGTACAATGGTTGGGTTACGACCAACGTGCCAATAACCAAAAAGGAGCCGCTATGATCGATCGCTATACCCGCCCGGAGATGGGACACATCTTCTCCCTCGAGAACAAGTACGCCATTTGGCAGGAGATCGAGGTTCTGGCCTGCGAGGCCCAGGCGGAGCTCGGCAAGATCGGTATTTCCAAAGACGAGGCCCAGTGGATCCGCGACCATGCCAACTTTGAGAAGGCGAAGGTCGATGAGATCGAGGAAGTCACGCGCCACGACGTCATTGCCTTCCTGACCAACATGAAGGAATACATCGATGCCGATGTTCCCGAGGGCGACCCCAAGCCCAGCCGCTGGGTTCACTATGGCATGACCAGCTCCGATCTGGGCGATACGGCCCTGTGCTACCAGCTCACCCAGGCCTGCGACCTGATCATCGAGGATGTCAAGAAGCTCGGCGAGATCTGCAAGCGTCGCGCCTTCGAGGAGCGCAACACGCTCTGTGCCGGCCGCACTCATGGCATCCACGCCGAGCCGATGACCTTCGGCATGAAGTTTGGCTCTTGGGCCTGGGAGCTCAAGCGCGATCTGGACCGTCTTGAGGACGCCCGCAAGAATGTTGCCTTCGGTGCCATCTCGGGCGCTGTCGGCACGTACAGCTCCATCGAGCCGTTCGTCGAGGAGTACGTCTGCGAGCACCTGGGCCTGGTTCACGACCCGCTGTCCACGCAGGTTATCAGCCGCGACCATCACGCCTATCTCGCCGGCGTTCTCGCCACCACCGCAGCCACCTGCGAGCGCATCGCTACCGAGGTCCGCAATCTGCAGAAGACTGATACGCTCGAGGCCGAGGAGCCGTTCCGTAAGGGCCAAAAGGGTAGCTCCGCCATGCCGCACAAGCGCAATCCCATCACCATGGAGAAGGTCTGCGGTCTGTCGCGCGTCGTGAAGTCCAACGCCCAGGTTGCCTTCGATAACGTCGCCCTGTGGCACGAGCGTGACATTTCGCACTCCTCTGCCGAGCGTGTCGCCCAGGCCGATAGCTTCATCGCACTCGACCACATGTTCCAGTGCCTCATCCGCGTTATCGACGGCCTGCAGCTGTATCCCGCTCGCATGATGGCCAACCTCAATAAGACCCGCGGCCTCATCTTCTCCTCCAAGGTGCTGCTCGCCCTCGTCGACACGGGTATCACCCGCGAGGACGCGTACGCCATTGTGCAGGAGAACGCCATGGCAACCTGGCACGAGGTACAGGATTGTGTCTCCGGCCCCACCTTTAAGGAACGTCTCGAGGCCGACCCGCGCTGCATCGTCAGCCAGGAGAAGCTCGACGAGATTTTTGATCCGTGGGACTTCCTCACCCGTATCGACACAGTCTTTGATCGTCTGGAGCAGCTGAGCTTCGAGTAGGTTCGGGCATAACGTTAGCTTTTTAGGGCGCTTTGCTGGTAATGTGTGTTGCCGGCAAAGCGCCTCGTTGCATTTAGGGAAAGACGGGGATAATAATCGTCTCGAATAACATTCTGAGAGGGGATCGCATGATTTCGTTTGATTACAAGCCTCAGGGCGTGTGTGCTCGCAATATTCACCTTGACCTTTCCGATGACGGCAACAAGGTGATGGGCGTTGAGTTTACCGGCGGCTGCGATGGTAACCTCAAGGCCATCTCCAGGCTGGTCGAGGGTGCTCCTGCCGATCGGGTAATCGAGGTTCTCGCCGGTAATACCTGCGGTATGAAAAAGACCTCCTGCGCCGACCAGCTTACGCGCGCTATCGAGGCCGCTCGCGCCGAGATCGCCTAATGGGTATCGCCGATCACATCAAGAACGGAATATCGCGTCGCGGCTTTGTACTCGGTGGGGCTGCCGCGGGCGCTGCCACGGTGCTTGCCGGATGCTCGAAAAAAACGGGCACCAGCGATGACGCCGCTGGCGAGCCGCAGGTTATCAAGGACGATTCGAAGATTGTCTCGATCACTGATGAGTACGAAGCTGTTGATATCGATCTTGAGCCCGCGGCCTCGTGGACGCTGCCGCTGGGCACGCTGCTGTACTACTGCGATGGCGACTACGCTGCCGCGATGATGGCGCCTGCTTCTGCCCTGCATGCCAATACGCTTGGTGTGCTCAACCTGGGCGATGGCTCGCTTACCACATTAATCGAGGATCCTATCGAGGGCACGGGATATGCATTCTACGATGTCCGTGCCGGCGACGGCGTATTCGCGTGGGTTGAGATGAACTTTGCCAATTCATCGTGGAAACTCTACGCTCAAAATCTATCGGGCGCTTCGCTCTCTGGCGATGTGGTTGAGCTCGATCGAGGTGGCAAGGACTATGATCCGCCCCTGTTTACGGCGTTTGGGTCATCGGTTATCTGGTATAAAATGCCTTCGGCAGGCGGCAATAAAACGAGTAGTGATTCGTTTTGCTATCGTCGCTCGCTTGATGAATCCAAGGCCGAGGCAATTTGGAAATCGACGGGCCGCTTTGCATCGGCCCCGCGCGCGAGCGACGGCATTTTGACCATCTCGCCGCGTGTCCGCAACGACGAGGGCGTCTACTACGGCATAACGGCAATTGATCTGACCGACGGCAACAACACCAAGCGTGCCCAGCTGGTCCTCCCTTCGTCAGTTTCGCCTTTCGAGGCCGTGTATATGGGCGATACCTTCGTGTTTTCTATCGAGGCGGCCTATAGTGGCGTGGGCAGCCTGGGCAATATGGGCACGTATATCGGTAATGAGGGAGGGCCGTACCTCTTCCTGTCACGCGAGCCGCTCGCATGTGCGGCTGGCAAGAAGAATAAATACCTTGTTAAGGTACAGGCGTCGCATTTCCTGATCGACACCTCTGCCAAGACCTATGGCTCGCTGCTGTCGCCCGACCGCGCTTTGGAGTATGGCGATTATCCAGCTACGGCGGGAAAATCGGATTCATTCCTTACGTATGCCACGGTGCGCAACAGCCAGGGTATACCAGAGACGGTCACTGCACGCCTATTTTCTCTTTAAGCTTAGAGGGGTTAAAAAGGCGCCAACAGGGGAATAAACGCGTTGTAATTGTGAGTACCGCCCGCCGAGCTGCCGCGTCATAGCGGCATCCGGCGGGCTCAGGTGCGTTAAAATGGGCTTGTTCTTAGCTAATTGAGACAGGGGGGCCGTGTTATGGCTTCAGATGCAAAAAAGATTCTGCTGGTCGAGGATGAGAAGGCAATCCGTGACGCCGTCGCTGCCTATCTCGAGCGCGAAGGCTACTGGGTTGTGGGCGTCGGCGACGGCCAGTCCGCGATCGAGGAGTTCGAGAAGCATCAGTTCGACCTGGTCGTGCTCGACCTTATGCTCCCCAAGATCCCCGGCGAGCGCGTTTGCCGCACCATTCGCGATACCTCGGATGTCCCCATCATCATGCTGACGGCTAAGGGCGAGATTGAGGACCGTATTATCGGTCTTGAGCTCGGCGCCGACGACTATCTGATTAAGCCGTTCTCGCCGCGCGAGCTCGTCGCCCGCGTTCGCGCTCTGTTCCGCCGTGCCCATCAGGCCGACGAGCCCGCCGTCGAGGTACTCGACTTCGGCGATCTGGTCATCGATATCTCGGGCCACAAGATCTTGGTCGAGGGTAAGGAAGTCGATCTGACGGCTTCCGAGTTCAAGCTGCTCACCACGCTTGCCCGCCATCCCGGCCGTGTGTATAACCGCATGGAGCTGGTCGAGAAGGTGCTCGGGTACGACTTTGAGGGCTATGAGCGCACCATCGATAGCCACGTGAAGAACCTTCGCGCCAAGCTGGGCGATGATCCCAAGAAGCCCAAGTGGCTCTACACCGTCCATGGTGTCGGCTATCGCTTCGAGGCTCCGGCTAAGACCGATAAGTCGGACGAGAAATAGGGAAATCACATATGACACCTGCGCGCTTTGAAATCGGACAAAAGCACAAGCAGGAGAGCGAGGCGGGTTCCAAGGCTAGTTGGAACACGCCTCGTTCCGATTCACGGCCAACGATGAGCTATCCCTCGCGCATGGCACTTGCTTTTGCCCTGACATCGCTCATGACAGTATTGGTGCTGGTGGGCGTTGTCTCTGTTGTGTGGGGCACGGTCTTTTCGGATTACACACGCTCCAATATCGTCGAAATCGCAAATTCCGCTGCCGAGAAGTTGGCAACCTCATATGAGGAAAACGGCTCTTGGACCGCGGGAGAACTGCGCACGGTCGCAACGTCGAGTTTGGTTTCCGACGATCTGGGCATGCAGGTCGTCAATAAAAAGGGCGTGATCGTTTATGACGATTCCTGGCCCTCGGCAAGCGCCACCGCCGATGTACGCGAAAACCAGGCTACGACCGACGACACGGGCGGCAAGAGGGCATCGCATAGCCCGGTCTCGTCTGCTCCAACCGACTCCGATAGCGTTGCTAACGTCGAGATTGTAACGTCTTCCGGCGAGCATGTCGGACAGGTAAAGCTGTGGGCCATCGGCTCCGACGCTCTGCTCACCAAGGCGGACTCTGCGTTTAGGGAGAAGACCTTTAACGCCATGGCCCTCGCCGCGGTTGTTGCAATCTGCATTTCGGTCGTTATCGGATCGCTCGTGTCGCGCATGCTCACCAAGCCGATTCATCGCATCACCAGTACCGCAAAGCAAATCCGTGACGGCGACCTGTCGGCTCGCACGGGACTGCGCGGTGATGACGAGATTGATCAGCTGGGTGAGACCTTCGATGAGATGGCCACTTCGCTCGAGAAGGATATGAAACACGAGAAGCGCCTGACCTCAGACGTTGCACACGAGCTTCGCACGCCGCTTATGGCCATGCTCGCAACGGTCGAGGCCATGCAGGATGGCGTGTATCCCACTGACGATGAGCATTTGGAGACCGTTGCTTCCGAGACACGTCGCCTGGCTCGTCTGGTGCAGCAGATGCTCGACCTGTCGCGCATGGAAAACAGCACGGCTCCGCTCAACCTTGAGCCGGTGGACATGGTTCCTTTCGTGCGTTCCATCGTCAATGCCCAGGAGCGCCTGTTTGTCGACCGCGATCTGCGCCTGCGTTTTGCGGACGAGACCCAGGGTCACGACGATGTCGTCGAGGCCGATCCCGACATGATCACGCAATGTGTTATCAACCTCATGAGCAACGCCATGCGCTACACCCCCGAGGGCGGTTGGGTCGTGGTGTCGGTGCTCAGTGACCGCAAGCACGTCAGCATTGCCGTTTCTGATACCGGCATCGGTATTGCCAAGGACGATCTGTCGCGCATCTTCGGGCGGTTTTGGCGCGCCGATGCCAGCCGCGCCCGCGAAGCTGGCGGCCTGGGCGTTGGTCTCGCCGTGACCAAGCAGATCGTCGAGCGTCACCATGGCTACATATCCGTGGAGTCGGAGCTTGGAAAGGGTACGACTTTTACAATTCATCTGCCCCGCGAGCACACGGCAGACGCGGCATCTACTACAATGGAGCACTAGCTTTTCGCTATTCGGTGAAGGAGGGGCCGCGTCCCTGCCGCTCCGAGTTTGCGAAAACATGCGGGAAAGAACCCGCATTTCTGTTGTATTTAGGTAAGGAGTGACTCACGTGACAACGATGGAGCGTCGTCCGGATTCCCGTGGCAAGGTTCGTGATATTTACGATGCCGGTGAAAACCTGCTGATGGTCGCCACCGACCGCATTTCTGCGTTCGACTTCATTCTTCCCGACGAGATTCCGTTTAAGGGAGAGGTGCTCAATCGCATCTCGGCATTCTGGTTCGATAAGTTTGCCGACATCGTCCCCAACCATCTCGTTTCCATCGACCCGGCGGATTTCCCCGAGGAGTTTGCCGAGTATCGTGACTACCTCGCAGGCCGCGCCATGCTGGTCAAGAAGGCCCAGACGATTCCTATCGAGTGCATCGTCCGCGGCTATCTGACCGGTTCGGGCAAGAAGACCTATGACGAGAACGGCACCGTCTGCGGCATTCAGCTGCCCGAGGGTCTGACCGAGGCCTCCAAGCTTCCCGAGCCGCTGTTCACGCCGTCCACGAAGGCCGAGATCGGCGACCACGACGAGAACATTTCGTTCGAGCGTTGCTGCGAGATCGTGGGTGAGGACATCGCCGCGCAGATTCGCGACCTGTCCCTCAAGATTTACAAGGCTGCTGCCGAGTATGCAGCGACTCGTGGCATCATCATCGCCGACACCAAGTTCGAGTTCGGTGTCATCGATGGCAAGGTTACGCTGATCGACGAGTGCCTCACGCCCGACTCCAGCCGTTTCTGGCCTGCCGCCAGCTACGAGGAGGGCAAGATTCAGCCCAGCTACGACAAGCAATTCGTCCGCAATTGGCTCAAGGCCAACTGGGATATGACGGGGGAGACCCCGCACCTGCCCGCCGAGGTCATCGATGGCACGTCCGAGCGCTATCGCGAGGCCTTCCAGATCATCACGGGCTCCCAGTTCACAAGCATGAAGGAGAACGCATAAGTGAGTACCCGTAGCGCCACGAACAAGCGCACGCAATCCCACGAGGTTACCGGGGTTGCGCGCAAGTCCGCCGCATCTGCTAAACCCGCCCGCCAGGCAGCGAGCTCCGTTCGCGTCGTGCCGGCTTCGTCTAAGGCACGCCGCAAAGAGCTCGAGAAGGGTGAAAACCTGGACGGCCTTTCCAAGGAGGAGAAGCGCGCCCGCAAGGCTAAGCAGCGCGCCAAGGAGGACCGCATCTATACGGTGTCGAATATCCTCCTCAAGCAGGACGAGGACTACACCAAGCGCCGTCGCATCTGGTGGATTGTGCTCGCCATTGGCATGGTGCTCGTCGTGGCAATTTGGGCCTCGCTGTACTTCGCTCCCGGCGGCACGGTGTCCAGTCCTGTTCAGATGGTCGGCATCGTTTTGTCCTACGTCATCATCTTAGGTGACTTTATCTACGACTTCGCTCGTATTCGTCCCTTGCGCAACATGTACCGCGCGCAGGCCGAGGGCATGTCCGAGAACAAGCTCAACGCTCTTATCGAGCGCGCAGCTGCCGAGGAGGACAAGAAGGACTCCAAGAAGAAGTAGCGTTTGTATCCATACATATCGCTAAGATATAAGGCGCGTCTTTTTTGCGGCGCGCCTTTTTACTGTTCTATAGATAGATGGAGTGGCACATGATTCGAGCTGCCCTGACGGTCGAAGAGGCTCTGGAGGGCATGAAGGCCCTGGAGCCCAAGATTAAAAACTACGCGCGCCTGGTCGTCCGCAAGGGCGTAAACGTCAAGCCCGGCCAGGAGGTCGTCGTTCAGTCTCCGGTCGAGTGCGCGCCGTTTGCGCGCGTGGTGGTCGCGGAGGCCTATGCTGCCGGCGCCGGCCACGTGACGGTCATTTGGGCCGATGATGCCGTGACGAGGCTCACGTACGAGCATGTCGAGAAAGGCTATTTTGAGCAGACGCCCGAGTGGAAGCGCATTCAGCTGGATTCCTTAGCCCAGGATGGTGCCTGCTTTGTCTTTATCGAGGGTGCGGATCCTGCGGCCCTCAAGGGCATCGATCCAGCCAAGCCGGCCGCGGCATCAAAGGCGAGGAATACGCAGTGCAAAGTTTTCCGCCGTGGACTGGATTACAACATCAATCCGTGGTGCATCGCCGGCGCTCCGGTCGTGGCTTGGGCGCACGAGGTGTTCCCGGGAGACGCCGATGAGGTTGCAATCTATAAGCTGTGGAATGCGATTCTGCACACCGCGCGCGCCGATGGCCAGGACCCAGAGAGCGACTGGGAACTCCATGACGCCGCATTCGAAAAGAACCTGCGTTTCCTGAACGACAATCGTTTCGACTGCCTGCATTACACCGCGGCAAATGGAACCGATCTGACGATTGGCATGACGAAAGGTCACGAGTGGGCCGGCGGCAAGGGCAAGACGCCCGATGGGCACCCCTTCTTCCCCAATATTCCCACCGAGGAAGTCTTCACTTCGCCCGATCGCATGCGCGCCGACGGTATCGTGTACTCGGCCATGCCGCTCATCCACCACGGCAATAAAGTCGACGATTTTTGGATTAAGTTCGAGGGCGGCCGCGTGGTGGACTACGACGCCCGCGTGGGCAAGGCAACGCTCGCAAGTATCATCGATACTGACGAGGGCGCTGCTCACCTGGGAGAGGTCGCGCTCATTTCCAAGAACACGCCGATCCGCGAAAGTGGTGTTCTGTTCTACGATACGCTCTATGACGAGAACGCCAGCTGCCACCTTGCGCTGGGCGTCGGCTTCCCCGAGTGCATCGAGGGCGGATATGATATGTCCAAAGAAGAGCTCCTAGAGCATGGCGTCAACGTTTCGAGCACGCACGTCGACTTTATGATTGGCACGGACGATATCGATATTGCGGGCATTACGCCTGATGGACGTGAAGTTGTGATTTTCCAGAACGGCCAATGGAGTTGGGAATAGCCCCAGACCGTGGTACAATGCCACCCGCGGGCCGTTAGCTCAGCTGGCAGAGCAGGGGACTTTTAATCCCAAGGTCCAGGGTTCGAACCCCTGACGGCCCACCCAAAGATTGTTGAGACGGTCAACTTCGGTTGGCCGTCTTTTTTGTCGCCCTTTCATGGGTTCGAACCCGTCGGGGGGCGCGGAGCTGAGTAAACGCGCGAGCATTTGCCAGCGCAGCGCGCAAGGCGCGAAAGCGCCGCAGCGGCCGCCTGCGGAGCAGGCTGAACCCCTGACGGCCCACCATAGAATAGAAAAGCGACTGGCGGATGCCGGCCGCTTTTTTGTTACCGCGGCACGGGTTCGAACCCGTATCTATCTATATATAAGAACGCTTGGCGAACAAAACCCGCCTTTTACCGATGGGAAACAAATAACTGATGCCTTTGGAGTAAAGTAGCGCTCCAGAGATGACCGATGTCTCAATACTCATAAAACAGCTGGTCATCGCCAATATCAGAAGTCAATGCTTCAGTTTTAACCTCAGTGATGCGACTGAGGGACCTATTCATTTGTGAACAAAATATGGAGTGCGCGATTCCCGCCCACGGCGCCCCTCCGGTCTGGCAATATATCTCCTTGCCGCGCGGCCCGGTCGGACCGGATGAGCCGCTAAGCGTGCACCTTGAGAACCGGATACTGCGAGGATGGACACACAAGCTGTGTCGCATCCGGGCAGACATCGAACCATTTGAAATGGTCTAACTTGGATTTGT